>MDSZ01220468.1_pt1 | contig 44502 bp, 46 predicted proteins | sample 811201 | NCBI WGS metagenome assembly MDSZ01 (sample SAMN05326647, study PRJNA326480) | marine metagenome | isolation source: seawater | place: Indian Ocean: North | collected 2010 | reverse complement strand
GTTGATACTCATAACTTAGTAACAAAAATTGCGCTAGCTCTCGCTTAAAAAAGGCTTGCCGACGCGGGTGCTCGAAAGCTAATGTAGCTAAGGTACCGAGGGTGGCATAACGCCCCATGGTTTTCCCATAATTGGTTTCTACCCCAGCAATGGCAACTATATATTCAACCGGAATACCATACTCAGACTCTAGTTTTTGTAATAAAGCGGCATGCTTCTGCATAAATTTACGGCCAGCCTTTATACGTTGTTTTGACAGTAGGCGTTGCCGATAATCAGACCATACCCAAGTTCTTTCAGGGGCTTTCTCTAGGGTTGGTAATACTTTTGGTTGGTATTTTGCCTGCCGCAATAATTGCACTACTTCTGGTTGACTGTAACCTAGTTTATCTTGGGTAGCTAACCACTCTTTGACCTCTGCACGCTGGGCAAAATCAGCTTGTACCTGAGAAGTGTAAGAACTTATGCATAACAGAGTTATAGACATCCATGACCAAACCCACTTATTCATCTGCAACATATATCACCGCAACTATCCTGTTGTTGATAAAACCTTTAACTAACGTGTCAGACTGATGCTTATTTGTCTGCCCAGTTGGTGTTATTGCGCAAGTTGCTAACCCACAATCTTAAGCATCCGCGCCAATAATAAGAATATTAAATAAAACCATACCTTAATTTGATGATTGTCTATAGTAGAAAGTTCCTAAGACAAATTTTTTCAATCAATTATTAGTTAATTTAGCAATATTTACCCCTAAATAGGTTAAAAATGACACTAGTATTTATCAGTTGATATGGTATTGTTATCAGTTATTCATTTAACATTTGATTAGACAGTCTTTGCTTTGGGAGGCAAAATAGCCATCGATTGTTGGTACTAGCCTTTTTATTTTGCACAGATCTTGAAAGAACTTACTATGAAGCAACAGCAAACACCTGCCGAATTACGCCACAGCATTCGTAGTGGTGCCATGGGCACCAATACATCTGGTTTATGTCCAGGTTTTGTGCAAGGCAATCTATGTATTTTACCTGCTGACTGGGCCCATGATTTTCTAAAATTCTGTCAGTTAAACCCCAAGCCCTGTCCAATAATTGGCATGTCAGCTATGCCAGGGGATTATCATCTACCCAATTTGGGTGCAGATCTTGATATTCGTACAGATATCCCCCAATACCGCATCTTTGAAAACGGTGTTGCTGTTGAACAAGTTGCTGATATCACAGGCCATTGGCGTGATGATCTGATTGCTTTTGTTCTGGGTTGCTCTTTCTCCTTTGAGGAACCCTTGTTAGCCGATGGACTGGAAGTGCGCAATCTAAGTGAAGGGGTTAACGTCCCCATGTATCGTACAAATATACCCTGTCAGGAAGCGGGGCCTTTTAAGGGTAATATGGTGGTAAGTATGCGCCCTTTTAAAGCCGCTGATGCCATCAGAGCTATTCAAATTTGTAGCCGTTTTCCTTCTGTACATGGCGCACCAATACATTTTGGTGATCCAAGCCAAATTGGCATTAACAACCTTGCGGCGCCTGATTTTGGTGATGCTGTGACGGTTAATGCCGATGAAGTACCCGTATTTTGGGCCTGCGGTGTTACCCCGCAGGTCGCTGTTGAACAGGCTAAACCACCCTTTTGTATCACCCATGCTCCAGGGTGTATGTTAGTTACCGATAAGTTAAATAGTAGCTTAGCTATTATGTAAGGAATTGACCTATGTTATTAAACTGCGACCTTGGTGAAAGCTATGGGGCCTGGACTATGGGGCAGGATACCAAGGCTATGGCTCATATAGATCAGGCCAATATTGCCTGTGGCTTTCATGCTGGAGATCCTGTAGTGATCCAAAACACCTTGGCTCTAGCCAAAACCCATGGTGTTATGGTGGGTGCCCACCCTGCTTACCCAGATTTAGTCGGTTTTGGACGTCGTTCCCTCAATTGTTCAGGGGCGGAACTGCAAGCTTTACTGCATTATCAAATTGCCGCTTTGGACGGCATGGCCAAGGCACAAGGTCTGCATCTAGCATATGTTAAACCCCATGGCGCTTTATACAACGATATGATGGCCAAGCCAGATATCCTAGCCAGCGTTATGGAAGCTATTGCCAGTTACCCTCTGCCTCTGCGTTTAATGTTACAAGCCACAGGGCAATGGTTAGAACATCAAGCTGCCGCCGACCAGTTAAGCCTTAAATTGTACTTTGAAGCTTTTGCCGATCGCGCCTATGAAGATGATGGCCGTCTCGTTGCCCGCAGCAAGCCAGGCGCTGTCCATGACCATAAAGGCATGTTAGGGCAAGTAAAGCAGTTACTAAATGAAGGCACCATTACCAGCATTAATGGCAAGGTCTTAGAACTTAAAGTCGATAGCTTATGCGTTCATGGTGATAATGACGCTGGTATTGCTGCTATTCATGAAATTCGTGCTTTACTTGGGCAAGCTTCCTAGTCGGAAATAGTCGGAAACAGCTTGATGCGTATAGAGATTGCCAGTGAAAACAGCTTTATCATTTATTTTAATGATCAGATTGCTGCCGACACCACAGCACAAATAAGTGCCTGTGCAGGTATACTGCGCCAGTCTATGGGGCCCTTATTAGTTGACCTAGTGCCCTCTTATGCTTCCTTGCTGGTTATTTATCATCTTCATATTGGTGATCATTATCAAGCCAAACAGCTTATCAAACAGGCATTGGCACAAATCCAAGATGCAGCCATTAGTCAGGGTAAATTAGTTCACTTACCTGTTTATTATAGTGAGGAATCTGGACCTGATTTACCTCACTTGGCCGCTGCAGCAAAATTAAGTGTAGCGGATACTATCGCCCTCCATCATAGTTGCCATTATCAAGTTTATGCTATTGGTTTTGCCCCTGGGTTTGCTTATTTGGGTGAAGTAGACGAGCGTCTTGCTGCCCCGCGCAAAGCCACACCGCGGTTAAAAGTACCAAAAGGTGCAGTGGCTATAGCCGATCGGCAAACAGCGGTTTATCCTAGCCAGTCGCCTGGTGGTTGGAATCTGATTGGTTTATGCCCTACGCCTATGTTTAATGCTGAGCAAGAACCACCAATGCCAGTCAATGTTGGGGACCAAATTAAATTTGAACCTATTAGCCGGGCTGAGTTTTTACAACAAGGTGGCAACGAACAACTGTTATTGGAATCTAGCTTATGACCATGCTCGTCAAACAGCCCGGCCTGCTAAGCTTACTCCAAGATAGCGGCCGCTTTGGTACCCATCAAATTGGTTTAACTAATGGTGGGCCTTTAGACCAACAAGCTTATGCTTGGGCCAATCGCCTACTCGGAAATCAGCCCAATGCTTGTGCTATTGAAGTTAGTTTTGGTGGCTTACAACTGCAAACCCAAGTGGATACCTATATTGCTGTCACCGGCGCTCCTATGGCCCTAACAATTGATGGGATAGAGCATGACTTATGGACCGCACATAAAGTTACCGCAGGGGCGCATATCAATCTGGACTTCTGCCAACAGGGTGCGCGCGCTTACCTTGCTGTGGCAGGTGGCTTTCAAACCCCAATAGAATTTGGTAGCCGCAGCACCGTGGTTAGAGAAAACATCGGTGGTCTCCAGCAAGGTGCAAAATTGATGGACAATGATCGTTTGGCCTGTGCAGAAACAAGGACTATGGCAAGCTTCACTTTGCCAGCAGCACAGCGACCCACCTATACCGACCATACTGAATTGCGTGTCGTGCTTGGGTATCAACATGATTTATTTAGCCCTACTAAACAAGCTCTATTTTTTTCCAGCACCTATACCCTCACGGATCGTGCCGACCGAATGGGTATGCGGTTATCGGGCCCCGATGTATCCTGTGACACAACGAGTATGTTGTCTGAAGGTATATGTTATGGGGCTATTCAAATTCCCGCTGATGGCCAACCTATAGTATTACTTAATGATCGACAAACCATTGGCGGTTATCCAAAGATTGGTTCTGTTATTAGTCAAGATACGGCGCGTCTAGCTCAGCTTCGGCCAGGGGATACGGTTACATTTAAGGCAGTGGATCTTCATCAAGCGCAAAATATTTATGCTTTGGCCGCCTATCGTTTCCAACACACGCCCCTTGAGGCTATTAGTGAGTAAGCCTATGTCTACAGATTTACTAAGCCTCAGCCACAGCATAGAAAATATTCTTGTGGCTCGCAATTTAAGGGGCATGCAAGCAGTACAATCGGCCTTAACACCTGGTTATTGTTTGCGTGCCGCACAACTGCTACGGAATAAAACTGGGCATATCCTTATTGGCACTGGTTTTCCCGTGGTGGATACCTTTGAAACCGATGGCCCAGTGGGTGCCATTGCCCTCTATGAAACCCTAGCTTACCTTGGGGCTAAACCAGTAATCGTCTGTGGCCAACCTATTGTTGGTGCCCTAACAGAGAAATACCGCACCCATGAAATCAAAGTCGGAGAGCATAATCAACGTGAAGCAGAAGCCAAGCAAGCACTAGCACACTATAACCCTGATGCCATTATTTCTATTGAGCGCCCGGGGCAAGCCGCTGATGGTGGTTATTACAATATGCGTGGGGAAGATATTAGTGCGCGTACAGCCTGTTTTGATAGTTTTATCACCCAAGCTCAGTGTCCAACCATTGGTATTGGTGATGGTGGCAATGAAATTGGCATGGGCAAAGTAAGTGCTGCCCTGCAGGCCTTAAATATTGTCCCTGCGGTCACCAGTTGTGATGAATTATTAGTAGCAGATGTGTCTAACTGGGGCGCTTATGGACTTATCGCTTTCTTAAGCCTATGGCATAATGAGGACCTGTTAGGGCGAATTGATCCACTGACTATTCTCAACTACCTGTCAAAACTCGGCAGTGTAGATGGTGTGACCCGCATTAATGAGCTTACTGAAGATGGTTTACCCCCTTCAGAAGGATTGGCGGTGATAGCCGAAATTCGCCAAGCTATGGGCTTCTCAGAAGCTACTGAATCGGAGTGCTAGCATGCGTATCCGCAACCTAAATAGTTTTATTAAAGTGGCAAAACTGGGTAGTTTTCATGCTGCTGCGACGCAGTTGCACACCTCCCAACCAGCCATTTCTGCTCGTATCGCCACCTTAGAAGACGAATTAGGCGTCAGGCTGTTTAAACGTGACCAAAGTGGCACTCAACTAACCACCCGGGGCATGCAGTTATTGCCTTTCGCTGAGCGTTTAGTAGCCATCAGCAATGAAATGAAAGCCCAGCTTAATGATAAAGCACCGGAAGAAGGTATCTTCCGTATCGGTATTGCTGACACTGTTGCCCATTTGTGGCTTACAGACCTGTTAAAGGTTTGGCGCGAACAGCATCCAATGATTCAGTTTGAACTGACTATCAATCTTAGCCAAGCACTCTATACCCAGCTCCAAGAACACCATTTAGATTTGGCCATTATGGTCTATAGTGACCATAGTGCTATCTTAACTCAACCTTTATGTGCTTACCCACAATCATGGGTAGCGACACCAGAATTTGCCGCCACCCATAAAGTCTCATCCATTCAAGACTTAGCGCAGCTAACAATTCTTAGCTTTCCCATAAATACGGGGCCTGGTAGACATCTACAACAACTGTTTAAAGATCAACCAGAAATGCCCAAATTACATACCAGTAATTCAGTGTCTGGCTTAATGGCCATGGCAGAGCAAGGTGCTGGCGTGGCCTTATTGACAGACCCTTTGGTACAAGGCGCCATTGATGCTGGTCGCTTAGAAAAACTTCATGTCTATCCTGAGGCGCCATTACTGCATTTCTGCACTGGCTGGCGCCAAGATGAGGATCGCATACTACCACAACTGCTAGCAGAATCTGCCAGCCAGTTGATCCAATCTCCACTTAACCACGGAGGCTCTACCTCTATTGAAGATGGAAAGTATTAATATGACAATTGCATACTTAAACGGCACTTATATGCCCCTAGATGAAGCCCGTATATCCCCATTAGATCGTGGCTTTTTGTTTGGCGATGGTATTTATGAGGTTATTCCTTCTTATGCTGGCAAAATGGTAGGTTTTGGGCCGCATATAGACCGTATGCTAGAGGGTTTGGCAACCTTAGAAATTGGTCTTGAATGGCGCCATAATGAATGGCGCCAAGTTTGTGAAGAATTGATTGCTCGTAATCCATCTCCACAATTAGGTCTCTACCTGCATGTGACCCGAGGTGCTGACAATAAACGTCACCACCCCTATCCTCAAGGGGTTAAGCCGACAGTGTTTGCCATGCCCACGGAAATACCACCAGCACCCATTCCTGAACGCGATAGTGTTAAAGGCTATAAAGTTTCGAGTATGCTGGATAAACGCTGGCGGCGTTGTCAGATCAAGTCCATATCGCTACTTGGCAATGTGATGCATTTCCAAAATGGCTATGCCCAAGGCAATGGCGAGGTATTACTATATAACGATGCCAATGAACTGACAGAATGTGGTGCTTGTAACGCCTTTATTGTTAAGGATGGTACCCTTATTACACCCCCACTAGATAACCAAATACTAGCGGGCATTACCCGTTTAATTGCCCTTGATGTGCTGCGTAAGGACGGCTCTATTCCCGTTGAAGAACGGGTGGTAACAATGGATGAAGTGCGCCAAGCTGATGAAATTTGGATCTCCAGCTCTAGCAAAGAAATTGCTCCGGTAATTGAGTTAGATGGCCAGCCTGTAAGTGGTGGCCGCCCTGGCCCAGTATGGGAACAAGCGGCAAAACTGTATAGTGCCGGCAAATATAATTACTAGGTTACTCTTATTAAGGTTTCTGTATGGCTCGCCCCAGTTATTTACAAGTCGATTTGCCGGCCCTGATCCGTAATTATCAGTGGGCCTGCGAATTAGCTCCCAAGTCTAAGACCATGGCAATTATCAAAGCTGATGCCTATGGTCATGGGGCTATTGCTTGTGCTCGGGCTTTGAATGCTTATGCACCTGCTTTTGGAGTAGCCTGTATCGAAGAAGCTCTGCAATTACGTGACGCTGGTATCAATAAACCTATTCTACTATTAGAGGGTGCTTTTACCCCTGATGAGATAACCACTGCCGCCCAACAAAATCTGTGGTTAATGGTAGAGGATTCTTGGCAAGCCGAGGCAATTATCAATGCCACCCTACCTAAGCCAGTATCGGTGTGGGTTAAAATGGACACGGGTATGCATCGTTTAGGCGTTGCCCCTAAACGCTTGGCTGACCTAGTTGCACAATTACGTAATAGCAAAAATGTTCATGCCGATATAGTTATAGCTAGCCATTTTGCCTGCGCCGATGAGCTTGATAACGACTTTACTAAGCGCCAGATGCACTGTTTTCAAGAGCATCTTCCTGATGCCAAGATGTCTACTAGCTTGGCTAATTCAGCTGCGATTATGGCTTGGCCTCAAGCTCATGGCACCTGGAATCGTGCTGGTTATATGCTGTACGGAAACTCACCCTTAAACCTTGATCATAAGAGTAGTCAGGGTTTAACACCTGTTATGTCTCTGCATTCAGCAGTGATTTCGTTACGCCACATTAATGCTGGTGAGGGTGTGGGCTATGGTCAAGTATGGACCGCCCAGCGTGATTCAGTTATAGCTACAGTAGCTATGGGTTACGGCGATGGCTACCCTCGCCATGCTGGTAATGGCACACCATTAATGGTTAACGGCCAGCACGCCAGTCTTGTTGGGCGTATCTCCATGGATATGTTAACCGTTGATGTCACTGATATTAAGGGTGTGGAAGTGGGAACCCCGGTCTGCCTATGGGGCCCAGACCTTAGCCCAAACGACGTGGCAAACTATATTGGCACTATTGGTTATGAGTTGATCACCCGCGTTGGTCAACGCATACCCAAACTCTATTCCTAAATCTATGGGAAGTCCTTTATTCCCTTAGGCCCACTAGACCTTGCGCATTCGTCTAGATGTGCGTTGCGCTCGAATGGACATTAACATACCAATACTTAACATTAGAGTTACTGCTGAGGTACCACCATAACTCACTAAGGGTAATGGCACGCCAACAACCGGCAGTAAACCACTAACCATACCAATATTAACCACCACATAAACAAAAAAGGTCATGGTTAAGCCGGCAGCTAGCATACGACTAAAAGGATCCTGTGCTTTACCAGCAATAATAAGTCCGCGGATTAAAATCAGCACATAAAAAAACAGTAGCAATAGCACCCCTAAGAAACCAAATTCTTCGGCTAATACAGCAATAATAAAATCGGTATGGGTTTCCGGCAGAAAGTCTAAGTGAGATTGGGTGCCTTGCAACCAGCCTTTGCCGGTCAAACCACCCGAGCCAATGGCAATCTTGGATTGAATAATATTCCAACCTGCCCCCAAAGGGTCACTTTCAGGATCTAAGAAGGTCATTACTCGTTGTTTTTGATAGGCATGCATAAAGCTCCACAAAACGGGCAACCCAGCAGCACCAGCAAACACAGCTAACATCACATAACGCCATAGCAAACCACCAAAAAAGATAACAAATAAGCCCGATGCACCAATCAACAGAGCCGTCCCTAAATCTGGCTGTTTCGCAATTAGAAAGACTGGGATACTGACTAGAATAAAGGCTACTAAGGTGTTCCCAAAGCTCGTTGGGCGGGTGCGGCCACATAAATACCAAGCCACCGTCAATGGCACTGCCAATTTTAACAGTTCGGAGGGCTGGAAACGTGGCATACCAAATACCTGCAACCAACGCTGGGCACCTTTAGCACCCACACCGAATAACAATACAGCCACTAGCAATAGCACACCAATGACATAAAATACTGGGACAAAACGCTCAATTTCTCGCAAATTAATATGTGCCATTATCAGCATACCTAATAGGGCAACGCCATACCGCAACAGTTGCTTATTCACGGCTTCCTCACTAGCACCAGCACCTGAGTATAGAACCACTAACCCCAGGCCCATAATGCATAAAACTGGCAACAACAACCACAGATCAATACGACTCCGAGCCAAGATACTAGGACCGCGGCGGAGGAAACTTCTGGAATCTGGCACCGAACGTTGAAAATCAGCCATCATCTTGATCCAGTAAATAAGTGTCAAATAGCTGTCTAGCCAAAGGTGCAGCCGCAGAACTACCACCACCCCCGTTTTCCACCACCACGGCTATTACAATAGCGGGATTCTTTGCCGGCGCCCAGCCAACAAATAGACCATGGTCACGTAAGCGTTCGGCGATTTTCTCGGCATCATATTCTTCATCCTGCTTAATGCCTTTTACCTGAGCAGTGCCCGTTTTACCCGCTATGCGATATGCACTATCAGCACCACTGCGTCGGGCTGTACCCATACGCCCATGCATCACATCTTCCATGGCTTTATGCAAGCGCTCCCAATCACTTGAACGACGTAGTTTTACATCTTCAGGAATAACTGGTTGGCTGCGATTAATCTGCTCAATAGCACTCACTTCAGTGCCATCAATACTCTTAATCATACGTATTTGGTGCCATTTACCTTTATTGGCCATGACCATCGTCATGGTGGCTAACTGTAATGGCGTTGCTGATAGAAAGCCCTGCCCAATACTTAAGTTTAAAGAATCACCCGGAAACCACGACGCGCTGCGCACGGCTCGCTTCCAAGTTTTGGTGGGTAAAACCGCCTCCAAGGCCTCTGGCTGATCAGCAATAGTAATTTGGCCAAGGCCAAATTTAGCCAAATATCGGGTCATGGGTTCATTACCCATTTGATGGCCAATATCGTAATAATAAGTATCCACAGACTCGACAATTGACTTATGCAAATCAACTTCACCATGACCACCTTCTTTCCAATCACGATACAAACGCCCGCCTTCAGATAATTGATAGTAGCCAGGATCTTGAATGGAATAATCACGCCTAATCAAACCGGTATCTATACCAGCTAAAGCGATAACTGGTTTCACCGTAGACGCAGGTGGGTAGCGTCCCCTTAGGGCACGATTAAATAATGGCAATTCATCGGAATTTCTTAGTTCACCGTAGGCTTTACTACTAATGCCAGTGACAAATTGATTAGCGCCATAACTGGGCGCACTGACCATAGCCAATACACCCCCAGTGTTTGGATCAATAGCCACAATAGCACCCCGTTTACCCTCCAAAAGTTGCGCTGCCTTTTGTTGCAAAAGCGCATCAAGATGCAGGGTTATATCCTGTCCGGGAACGGGTTCAACACGATCTAAGACCCGTAATACGCGGCCTCGAGCATTGGTTTCCACGGTCTGGTAGCCGACCTGGCCATGGAGCTCATTTTCATAATATTTTTCGACACCCAATTTTCCTACATGGTGGGTGTCACTGTAATTCACCGCATCTAAATAGGCGATTTCACGATCATTTATTCGCCCCACATACCCCAAGGCATGAACAAAGCCATTATCAAAAGGATAGTAGCGTACTAATTCCGCTTCGACTCTAACGCCTTGCAAATGGTGCTGATTAACAGTAATTTTGGCAATTTCTTGTTCCGTTAATCGATACCTTAGTGGAATAGAACTAAATGGTTTGCGCGCTTGACGTAAACGTCGAGCAAAGCGCTTGATATCATTTTCATCAATGGCAATGATGGTTTGTAATTGAGCAATCGTTGTATCCACACCCTGCATACCACCCTCAAGTAGCTCAGGAACTATAGCCACACTATGAGTGGCACGATTACCGGCTAATAAGCGACCTTTGGTATCATAGATCAGCCCCCTAGTGGGCGCTATGGGTTGCAATTGATGGCGATTATCTTCTGCCACAGTCATATAATGATCGTGTTCAATAACCTGCAAATAGACCAAACGGCTTATTAAAGCCCCAAATATTAATAAGATGATGCCCAAGGCAAACCACAGACGCATTTGAAAACGTTCGTTTTCATATTGCTTGTCGTTCATATTGGACCAAGACATAAGCAAGCCTACTTATGATAGGGGTGGTTATTAAGAATTGACCAAGCGCGGTATAGCTGTTCAGCTAATAATACACGCACAAGTGGATGTGGCAAGGTAAGGGGTGATAACGACCACTTTTGATCAGCGCGTTGCAGGCATGATGACGCCAACCCGTTGGGGCCGCCCACTAGCAAACTAACATTGCGTCCATCCATCTGCCAATCGGCACATTGTTTGGCTAGTTCCTCAGTACTCCAAGCTTTACCTTTGACGTCAAGTGCCACCACTCGATCATCTTGGGCAATGGCCGCCAACATGGCATCGCCCTCTTGCTGCAAAGCCTTGGCGGGGTCAGCACTTGCACCACGGAAGCCTAAAGGCAATTCCTGCAACTGCAATTGCATATAGGCAGGCAAGCGTTTGGCATACTCTTGATAGCCTGCAGTAACCCATGGGGGCATCTTGTTACCCACCGCCAATAACTTAATCTTCATGACCCAGTAAAACTAATCCTCTACTGTTAAAGTAGCTGGTGCATTATCTTGTAAAGCTGGATTCCATAGACGCTCCAAGTCATAAAAATCACGTGCCTCAGCCTGCATAACGTGGACAATAACGTCACCCAAGTCAGCCAATACCCAATCACTACTTACTTCACCTTCTACGCCCAGAGGTGCATAACCAGCCTGTTTAGCCTTGTAGGATACTTCCTCAGCCAAGGATTTTACATGACGATTAGAGGTACCTGTGGCAATCACCATATAATCAGTGACACTCGACAAGCTGCGCACATCCAACTTAACGATATCCTTGCCTTTCATATCATCGAGGGCTTTAGTTACCAGCTCTAATAATGCTTCTACGGACATAGTCATAATTAATTTGTTTCCAAGTTATATAAATTTTGCGCCATTATATAATGGGCTACCTCTGCCGGTAACATATGTTCCGGTGGTATTGTGCCTTGCTCAAAGTGCTGCCTAATAGCCGTGGCTGAGACAGCGAATTGAGGCAAGCGCACAGTGGCTATTGCACCTTTAGGGCTAGCCATTAATTGTTGTGGTTGATTAACCTGATGCTGCTGCCAAAATGCCAACAAATCAACCTCTTTAGGCTCCAAACTGCCAGGTCTTTGCAACACCAATAAATGGGTATAATGCAACAGCTCCCGCCACTTATGCCAAGTATGTAATTGAGCAAAAGCATCAGCGCCAAGACACCATATCAACACCTCAGCAGCATCCATTTCTGCACGCATACTTTTAACACTGTCAAAAGTATAGCTAGGCCCAAGTCGCTCAATTTCACGGCTATCGACCATCAGCTGGGGTTTATCTGCACAAGCCAAACGCAACATATCTAGACGTTGTTGCGCACTTGCACCGGGTTTACTGCGATGGCTTGGCCTACCATTTGGCAGCATGGTTACCGCAACCGATAACAACTCGCTGAGGGCAATGGCAGAGCCAATATGACCCATATGAACTGGATCAAAAGTACCACCAAAGCAGACTTTAACCATGCTTAATTTACTTCCCTAAGGACGGGTATGGCCATCACCAAACACTACATATTTTTGCGAAGTAAGGCCCTGTAAACCAACTGGCCCACGAGCATGAATTTTATCCGTTGAGATACCAATCTCAGCACCCAATCCATATTCAAAACCATCAGCAAAACCAGTACTGGCATTTACCATTACCGAACTGGAATCGACAGCCGTCATAAATTGACGCGCTTTGGTATAGTTTTCCGTGACAATAGCATCTGTATGGTGAGAACCGTATTTATTAATATGGTTAATGGCGTCCTGCATATCCGCCACCACCTTGACTGCCAATATAGGCGCTAGATATTCCGCATACCAATCGTCTTCACTAGCAGCAATGACACCGGCACTACTGCTCTTACCCAAAAGCGCATTGGCCTGCTCACAAACACGCAATTCCACCTCAAACTCTTGCAGATGTTGAGCAATCTCAGGCAGTAACTCCGCCGCACGAGAGGCTGATACCAGCAAGGTTTCCATCGCATTACAAACGCCATAACGGCGGGTTTTAGCATTGATACTAATATTGATGGCTTTGGTAACATCAGCTTCATCGTCTAAATACACATGGCAATTGCCATCCAAATGCTTAATCACTGGCACCCTAGCATCTTTGCTAATCCGCTCAATAAGCCCCTTACCGCCTCTGGGCACAATCACATCAACAAACTCTGGCATACTGATTAATTGGCCTACCGCTTCTCTATCAGTGGTATTGACTACTTGCACTGCATACTCTGGCAAACCAGCCTGTTGCAGGCCCGCGGTAACGCAAGCAGCAATGGCTTGATTGGAATGACTCGCTTCTGAGCCGCCACGCAAAATGGCAGCGTTACCAGACTTTAAACATAAGCTGGCTGCATCAATAGTCACATTGGGGCGTGACTCATAAATAATGCCAACAACACCAAGAGGCACCCGCATCTTGCCAATCTGGATGCCGGAGGGACGATAGCTCATATCGGTAATTTCACCCACAGGGTCAGCTAAATCAGCAACCTGACGCAAACCTTCCATCATGGCATCAATACCAGCATCGGTGATCCTTAGGCGATCAAGCATAGCGGCATCCAAACCATTAGCTTCAGCTGCTGCCAAATCTTTGGCATTAGCCGCAATTAATGCCGGACGAGCTGCATCCATGGCCTCAGCCATAGCCACCAAGGCCGCATTTTTTTGTGCGGTAGGCGTCTGCGCCAATGCAGCGGCTGCCGCTCTGGCTTGTTGACCTAGGGTATGCATATACTCAATTACAGACATTTATTGCTCCCATTTATTGATCTTGTAACATGATTAGTGCTGGAGCCCATTCGATATGACTTTGCACAGACTAATCAATGAGTTTTTTCAAACCACTAATTATAGCTTGAAACCACCTAACAACGTAGTCATTTAGTGCAAATATACCCATATTGGCTGGCCTTTGGGGCGACAATGATAAGCTCACACCAAATATACAGCGCAAGCTAAATAGATTAGGTACTTTCACCCCAATTTGGCATTAATTGCTGTGGTAAACATAATTGATCAAGAATACGTGCCACTATAAAGTCGACTAGGTCATTAATGCTTTGTGGCTGGTGATAAAAGCCGGGGCTAGCAGGCATAATCAAGGCGCCCATATTGGTTAGCTTGAGCATATTTTCTAAATGAATCGCACTATATGGCGCCTCACGAGGCACGATAATCAAAGGACGACGCTCTTTTAGATGCACATCTGCTGCGCGTTCAATCAGATTATCACAAGCCCCATTGGCAATGGCTGACAAACTGCCAGTACTGCATGGACAAACCACCATCGCCTCGCCAGCACCCGAGCCAGAAGCGACAGGTGCCATCCATTGTTGTTTACCAAAGACCTTAATTTGCCCATCTTTAGCACCCACTCGTTCAGCAAAATAAGCCGTTTGAGCCTGCTTATCACCGGGTAACTGCCAATCAGTTTCAGTAGCTAAAACAACCTGTGCTGCCGATGAAACCAAAATATTTACCTGACAGCCTGTATTCACTAAACACTGTAACAAGCGTAAAGCATAAGGCGCACCAGAGGCACCTGTAATGGCCAAGGTGATCACCTTTGGTGGTTGTTGCAAAAGAGCCATGACATTACCTAAAAAGGGACATAAAAAACCCATTGTACCAACGATAATCAAGACTTGGGATATTTTTTGACCTATAATTGGTAACTCTTATTTTCCGCACCCACAACCCTAGCCGAAAAAGGAAATATGGCCTCCTATGCTTAATCTCCACGATGCATTAAAACATACCGATATCGACCCTTCTTTAAAAGAAGTCCTAGACACCATTGCCGCTACTTGTAAAAGTATTGGCGGCAAACTTAAAGGTGGCGCCTTAAGCAGCGTATATGGCAGCGAAAGCTCAGAAAATATCCAAGGCGAGGTGCAAAAAAAATTAGATGTGGTCGCCAATGCACTACTTAAGCATGCTCTGCTAAATAATCGTCACGTAGCTGGCGTCGCCTCCGAGGAAGAGGAAGATGTAATCGGTGGTAGTGATGAAGGACGTTATCTAGTCACCTTTGACCCACTGGATGGCAGCTCTAATATTGATATAAATGTTTCTGTCGGCACTATCTTCTCAATTCTGCCAACTAAGACTCCTGGCAGCCAAGTTACCATGCAAGACTTTTTGCAACCTGGCCACCAACAAGTTGCTGCTGGCTATGTATTGTATGGCCCAGCTATTACCCTAGTCCTTACCACAGGTAATGGTGTTGATATGTATGCCTTGGATTATGATGGCGACTACTATCAGACTCATAAACAAATACAAGTGCCAAAAGCGACACAAGAATTTGCCATTAATATGTCCAATCAGCGCTTTTGGGAAGCCCCCATGCAGGATTATATTGCGGATGTATTGCAAGGTGAGGAAGGCCCTATTGGCAAACGCTTTAATATGCGTTGGATAGCTTCAATGGTTGCCGAAATTCATCGTATCTTGACTCGTGGCGGTATTTTTATGTATCCCTGGGATAGTCGCGAAGCCGATAAACCAGGCAAATTACGCTTAATGTACGAAGGTAATCCAATGAGTTTTTTAGTAGAGCAAGCAGGAGGTGCTTGTAGCACTTCTCAGGGTTCTATTATGGATATCCAGCCCGAACAAATACACCAGCGCGTACCTGTGATAATGGGCTCAAAAGAAGAAGTTGAACGTATTGAAGTTTATCATCAACAATCCGGTGATTAAGCATTGGCACTGATACTAGGTAACCAGTATAATCAGCGCCCATTAATACTTTAATCTTAATTAACCTTAATTACTCGAGACTATCATGAGCTACAGCCAAGTTCCCGCTGGCAAAGATTTGCCAAACGATGTTTATGTTGTGATTGAAATCCCAGCAAACAGCGAGCCCGTTAAGTACGAAATCGAAAAGGACTGTGATGCCCTATTCGTTGACCGTTTTATGGCTTCTCCTATGTTTTACCCTGCCAACTATGGTTATATTAACGATACCCTCGCGGATGATGGCGATGCCTTGGACGTACTGGTAGTAACTCCTTACCCTGTAGTGCCTGGTAGCGTAATTCGTTGTCGCCCTGTAGGCGTATTAAATATGACCGACGAAGCTGGGGTTGATGCTAAATTGATTGCTGTACCCCATGAGAAGCTGACCCAAGCATACAACGATGTGCATGATATCGATGATGTGCCTGAATTATTGCGCAATCAGATCAAAGAGTTCTTCGAGAACTACAAGAATTTGGAAAAAGGCAAATGGGTTAAAGTAGAAAGCTGGGAAGGTGCGGACTCCGCCCGTGCCAAAATTGTTGCAGCGGCTGAAGCCTACGCCAACAGCAAGTAACCCCCGCTCCATAGAAAAGGCGGTGTTAAATACTAACACCGCCTTTTTTTATATATTTATTCTGCCAATTAAGTTACTAGTAACTCAGACCTAACCCTGCATCAACAATTCCCGTAAATCGATAATCGCTGCATTAGCTCGGGAAATATAGGATGCCATTACCAGTGAATGATTAGCGACTAAACCAAGACCAGAGCCATTAAGAATAATGGGGCTCCATACCGTTTCTTGAGTGGATTCTAGTTCACGAATAATTTGTCTTAAACTCACTGTGGCGTTCTTCTTTTCAAGGGTGGCGGCAAAGTCCACCTCAACAGCACGCAAAATTTGGATCAATGCCCAACTTGCTCCCCGCGCTTCATAAAACACATCATCAATCTCGCTCCAAGGTGTCTTCACAACAAGCTCACTAGCTGTAGTTGTTGATTGCGTTGCTGTATTGTCACCAGCAAGATCGGTATTTAATCGTTTCTGACCGACACTAGCACTTAAACGCTGGGACAAACTACCCAGACGGGTTTCCACATCACCTAACCAACGCGTTAAATTATCTGCCCTAGCGTAAAATTGAGCTGTGGGCTGCTGGGCATCGAGAAGACGAGCTTGGTAGGCAATAAGCGCTTCAATACCTCGGCGATATTCACTTTCACTAGCTGGTAAGATCCAGCTTTGACTATCAAAGTTAAATTGCGGTTCAGCAACGGCTAGATCTGTATCTTCAGTAGACTGAGATTGAGAGCGGCTAAAGTCTTTGCGCAAAGCGCGACTTAAATCCCGCATTTGAATTAAAACGCCATATTCCCAATTAGGAATATTATCCATCCATACACCGGGCAGACTAACATCATTACTAAGAAATCCCCCCGGTTTTTGCAATAGGGTATTGCCAAGATTAATCAGGGTTTGAGTTGTCGCAGCACCAGTAACGATACCCTTTTGAGGCTGCTCTGGTAGATCAGGCTCGCCATTCCATAGCAAACCTAGCACTAAGGCAATAATCAAATAGACCCCAAGCCCTGCAAGCAATATACGCCACAGCCAATGTCGCCCATCAAAGTAATCTTCCTTTAGGTTTGCCAATTTTTGTCGCCAATTAAACATGTTCAATCCTTGTTAGTGCAATACTATTTATATAAGACTACAAATGGAAAACATCAAGTAGGGGCTTATCGCCAGTGTAAATAACCTCAATAGCGGCAGGTGATTGGTGTTTTATATTGGCACGAATACGATAATCGGGATTAGTGGCATTCAGTACGCTATATATCCATCGCACCTGCTTATCCCTAGGTGCAATAATATATAGGCGTCCATCTACTGCCTCAATTTGTTGAGCTAAGGTTTGTAAATAGTTAACTAAAACTGGGGCTTTATCTTGTAAGGCATTATTAGGAATTAACAGGCGTTGTCTTTGCATACCACTAGCGGCTGTCATCACCGACTCTGCTAGAGTTTGTAAGGCCTTATATTCAGCTTTTTTGGTGCTTTTTGCAGTTGCTTTTACAGATGGTTTTGCCGGTGCTTTAATGGCCATCTGTTTAAGCTGTTGCCGCATCTTATCAATATCTTGGTGACCCGGCACCACCTTATTGGCGCGCTGTAAGAATAATTGAGCTTGATTTGAATTGCCTTTTTTATGGCTACTTTTCGCCAACACCAGATAGCGTTGCACAATGGCTTCCAAACCTAATAGCGCTTGGTTATTTTTTGGCTCTTTTAACAATACCCGACTATACAGCGCATAAGCATTATTATCGGCTGGGGTAGTTAGTCTATCGCGACTTAAAGCCACATCTGCTGATGCCAACCAAACAGCAATGGGGTCAGAAGGCGCCATATCAGCTTGAGGCATAGTGAGCAGTTTCTTGGCCTCTGCCTGCTTATTTGAGACAACAACAGTTGCTGGCGTCTCGGCCTGAGTTTGCTCTGGCAATTCGTTTTCAATTACCGTTATTGTAGAAATAGCTTGTGCTTTTTGTTTAGGTTTAGGTTTAGGTTTAGGTTTAGGTTTAGCCACAACAATAGCTTCTGGCTGAGGCGAAGGTTTTTTCTGTGTTTGTTCAGTAATCTCAGCCATCGCAGGAGTGGCTTGTTGATCTTGAGCAACAGCTTGCTGCTGGGTATCAGCGTTAATCTCTGTCGATTTGGGCTCCACAACTTGATCGGCATCAGCAACTTGATTGGCCTCAGCAGCTTGATTGACCTTAACGGGCACTTCAGAAGTTGCCTCTTGAACAGCATTCTCTGCAGGTTGCTCGGGCACAACTGGTTGGGTTGTACAACCGACCAAAACTAAACTGATCAACAAAAATAGACTAAATTTAAGATGACGCAAAGGACTATTCCCTGATTAAATCGCTTTCTTTTGGCTTCATAGTAGCGCAATTCTTAGGGTGACAATAGTCAGTATGTATAGTGGCTAATAAAAAAATCACTCTATACGACAAGATTAAGAAAAACTTGCAAAAACTTCGGTAAATTTCTGCCATATTGCAATGATTTGCGTTAAACTAGAAAAATAATTGATCTTGTCAAAATTTATTTAGCATACTTTTTGCACTTGTAAGAAAACTAATATAGGTGATTCACAAAGGCATCTATCTTGATTGTATTGTTAGAGTGAAATAGACAACATTAATTTAGACATTGTTATCCACATACAACCTATACATTCAAAAATGTTAATAAAAGAGAACTAACATGGACATTCGCAAAGTCAAAAAACTCATCGAACTACTAGAAGAATCAGATATTAATGAAATTGAGATTCAAGAAGGCGAAGAGTCCCTCCGCATTAGCCGTGCCTCTTCTGTCGTTGCTGCCCCGGTAGTCCAAGCTGCCCCTGTAGCAGCAGCGCCTGTTGCCGCTGCCCCAGTTGCCGCTGCTCCTGTTGCGGAAGCACCTACTGCTCCAGCCATTGATGGTCACGCTGTTACTTCCCCAATGGTTGGTACCTTTTATCGCTCCCCCTCTCCCGGCGCGGGCGCCTTTGTAGAGGTAGGTCAAACTGTCAATGCTGGTGATGTGATTTGTATTGTCGAAGCAATGAAAATGATGAATCAGATTGAAGCTGACAAATCAGGTACAGTTACCGCTATTCTTGTTGATGATGGTGAAGCAGTCGAATTTGACCAAGTTCTGGTTACAATCGGTTAATAGCAATCGGTTAAACCGGAGATTCTTATGTTAGAAAAAGTCGTTATTGCTAACCGTGGTGAAATTGCCTTGCGCATTTTGCGTGCCTGTAAAGAATTAGGCATTAAAACGGTGGCAGTCTACTCCAAGGCAGATAAAGATCTAATGCATGTGCGTCTGGCTGATGAAGCGGTTTGTATTGGCCCCAATGCGTCAACCGAGAGTTACCTCAATATTCCTCGCATTATTAGTGCAGCTGAGGTAACGGATGCCACAGGTATTCATCCTGGTTATGGCTTTCTGGCTGAAAATGCTGGCTTTGCTGAAATGGTTGAGAACAGTGGCTTTACCTTTATTGGCCCTAAAGCTGACACTATCCGCGTGATGGGTGACAAGGTTGCCGCCATTGAAGCCATGCAAAAATCAGGCGTGCCCACAGTACCCGGATCCAATGGCCCTTTAGATGATGATAACGAGCGCACTATGCGTATTGCCAGAGAAATTGGCTACCCAGTTATCATCAAGGCTGCCGCCGGTGGCGGTGGGCGTGGTATGCGTGTGGTACATAGTGAAGCGGCCCTTATTAATTCCATTTTTGTCACCAAAACCGAATCCAAAGCGGCTTTCGGTGATGACACTGTGTATATGGAAAAATTCTTGGAAAATCCACGCCATGTGGAGGTACAAGTACTTGCTGATGGCCAAGGCAGCGCTATTCATTTATATGATCGTGATTGCTCTATGCAACGTCGCCATCAGAAGGTAGTTGAAGAAGCCCCAGCACCCCATATCGACCCAGAAGCCCGTGCCCAAGTTTTAAAAGCCTGTACGGACGCTTGTATCGAAATTGGCTACCGCGGTGCAGGTACTTTTGAATTCTTGTACGAAAACGGTCGCTTCTTCTTTATTGAGATGAACACCCGTGTCCAAGTAGAGCACCCTGTATCTGAGATGGTGACTGGTGTCGATATCATTAAAGAGCAATTGCTTATTGCCAGTGGCCAGCCTTTATCTTTTAAACAAGAAGATATTGAGGTTAGTGGTCATGCTTTTGAATGTCGAATTAATGCTGAAGACCCAAAGAACTTCCTGCCTTGCCCAGGTAAAATTAACCAATTCCACGCTCCTGGTGGCCTTGGTGTTCGAGTTGATTCTCATCTTTACAGTGGCTACTCCATTCCACCTTTCTATGATTCCATGATAGCTAAGCTGATCACTTATGCACCTACTCGCGAGGAAGCATTAAAGCGCATGGAAGTGGCTTTAGATGAAATGATCATTGATGGTATTAAGACCAATATCCCGCTACAAAAGGAAATTGTTCAAGATACTAACTTTGCTGTTGGTGGTGTGAATATCCATTATCTGGAAAAGAAACTGGGACTATAATCAGTACAATAAGCCTAAACAAAGCAATCTCTAATCTATATATGTTAGATTAGTGGATTGCTTTTTTTGTTTTTGCATCGCCAAAAATACATTGGGCTTATGCCTTGCCTGATATAAAACTGAAAACATGAGAAAGTTCTATGCCTTGGGTACAGATCACCTTACACACGGATCCTGACCATACGGAAGCATTGGAAGATATGCTATTAATTTGTGGTGCTGGTGCGGTAACCATGCTTGATGGTGCCGATCAACCAGTATTTGAGCCTATCAAAGGCACTACGCCACTATGGCAAGATACCAGAGTAATGGGGCTATTTGCCGCTGATACAGATGCCGACCTTCTGTTAAATTATTTGCAAACTGGCTGGCAAGAGCAATTTGCAGGCGCAACCTTTCCCAAGTATAAAGTCGAAATTCTTGAGGACAAAGATTGGGAACGAGAATGGATGGATCGCTTTGAGCCCATTCAGTTTGGCAGCAAACTTTGGGTCTGCCCTAGTTGGAAACCTGTTCCAGAACCTTCTGCTGCAAATCTAATGTTAGACCCAGGCCTAGCCTTTGGCACGGGTAGTCACCCGACGACTGCGTTGTGTTTAGAATGGATTGCGCAGCAAGACTGGCAGTATAAGCGGGCTATTGATTATGGTTGTGGTTCCGGCATATTAGGCCTTGGGGCTTTGCTATTAGGTGCTGAGCATGTATTGGGGGTCGATAATGATGAGCAAGCCTTATTAGCTACCCGGGAAAATGCTCATCGTAATCAAATTAACCCCGATGCAATTCCTGTTTTTCTACCAGAAAATACACCCCAAGAGCCCGTTGATATTATGCTAGCTAATATTTTAGCTGGCCCACTAATTGGTCTTAGCGAGACCCTATCCCAACTCACCAAAAGCGGGGGTTTAATTACCCTTTCGGGTATCTTGGCGCATCAGGCTGACGAAGTTATTGAGGCTTTTAGTCCTTGGTTTAATATGCATACAGTAACCCAGAAAGAGGAATGGGTGCGCATCGATGGGGTAAAGTACTAATATGGAGTTTACTACCCCTGAGCTAATTGCTGTTTGTCTTATTTTTGTTTGGTCTGGTTTTGTGCGATCGGGCCTAGGCTTTGGTGGGGCGGCATTATCCCTACCCTTATTATTTTTGGTTGCTAACGAGCCCTTATTCTTTTTACCTATTATTGCCCTACACTTGTTGTTTTTCACTTTTATAACCGCTGGGCGCAGGTTAAATCATGTGCATTGGCCATTTATCCGCAACAGTATGCGCTGGATTATTATCCCCAAACTAGCAGGGGTCATTGGATTACTTAGCTTACCCGCCACATGGATGGTATTTATAATCTATAGCATCACTATCTTTTATGCTATCCAGTGGATTTTGAAAAAAACCTTTACCAGTGAATCTGACTGGGCAGACCGGATTTTATTAGCCGTGGGTGGTTATTTTAGTGGTGTATCCTTAGTGGGGGCACCTGTAATTGTGGCCGTAGCTGTGCGCCAAATTCCGCCTGCTAGCTATCGGGACACCCTGTTTGTACTCTGGTTTATGCTAGTCATGATCAAAATGCTGGCCTTCGTTGTGACTGGTATTGATCTCCAGTGGCAATGGGCGGGGTTACTTCTATTACCCACAGCACTTGGACATTTTATTGGTTTACGCATGCATGATTATTTGGTGCATCGCAAACCTGAAAAAATGCGCCAAGTACTAGGTGCTGGCTTGCTAGCCACTTCCGGACTGGGATTATATCAACTCTATATTTAGTCACCGATTGAAGCCATTTTTCAGCCCAGAGTAATTGAACAAATTTTGTACAATTGCTATAATTTACCGCCTCAGCAAAAAGCCATTTTAAGGTCATAAATAGGTTTCTATTCTATTGGCATAGGCGGCCTTTTTGCACTTTTAGCTAGCATAATAAATCTGCCATTATCTATGACAACAAGCCTGCATAATGCCATCAACGGATTCGCTATTGGCCCTCACCAATTGACCAATGGTTTATTTGTGGCACCCATGGCAGGCCTAACTGATCGCCCAACACGTAATCTATTACGGAAAATGGGGGCCGGCCTAGCTGTAGCAGAAATGCTTACCTCAGATACCAAGTTATGGCATAGTCGCAAATCTCAGCTGCGTCTTCCCCACGCCGATGACAGAGCGCCAATAAGTGTGCAAATTGCTGGCAATGATCCCATGCAAATGGCCGCTGCGGCTCAAGCCAACGTCGCCTTAGGTGCCCAAATAATCGATATTAATATGGGTTGCCCAGCCAAAAAAGTGTGTAAAAAAGCAGCGGGTTCAGCATTACTAGAACACCCCAAACTGGTTGCTGACATTTTACAAGCTGTGGTAGCAGCCGTAGCAGTACCCGTTACTCTTAAAATTCGTACCGGCAGTTCACCAGATGAGCGTAATGGTGTCGCCATTGCGCGCTTAGCTGCCGACGCTGGTATCCAATCTTTGGCTGTGCATGGCCGTACCCGCGCCTGTGCATTTAAGGGTGAAGTTGAATTCGATACCATCGCAGCCATCAAACAAGCCATCGATATTCCAGTTATCGCCAATGGTGATATAAGAACGCCCGAACAAGCCTTACAAATCCTTGAGCACACCCAAGCCGATGGCTTAATGATCGGTAGAGGCATACAGGGAAATCCTTGGATCTTCCAGCAAATCCATTATTTCCTTCGCACTGGAAAACATATGACACCGCCTAGTACAGAGGAAATTTGGCTTGTAGTAGAGGAACATTTAAAGGGTATCCATGCCTTATATGGTGACACCATGGGGCCGCGTATAGCGCGTAAACATATGGCTGCCTACTTGCCACAACAAGAAGAACGCAAAGCCTTTAATCAACTAACAACAGCAGGCCAACAGCTGGGATTTTTGCAACAACAGTTGCTTATTCCTGCTAATTATCAGGCCGCTTAAATATGTGAACTAAGATGACAATAACCAACACCACATCCAACCCATCGACTGAAAACACAGGGCATTCCTCGCAAACCCTGCGCCAAAGCGTAGAACAATCTATGCAAACTTATTTTGAGGACCTTGATGGCCACCAAGTAACCGGTTTGTATGATCTTGTTTTACAGCAGGTAGAAGCACCCTTATTTGCTAGTGTTATGGCCTATACCAAAGACAACCAGTCTAAAGCGGCTACTTTACTGGGCCTTAACCGAGGCACTTTACGTAAAAAATTAAAGCAATACGATCTACTTTAAACCCTTTTTTTCTTAAACCCTTAAACAGGACGCAACAATGCCCGATCCGCAAGCTATTTCCCGCGCTCTTATTAGCGTTTCCGATAAAACTGGCATCGTCGAATTTGCCCAACAACTGACCCAGTTGGGTGTTGAAATACTCTCTACAGGTGGCACCTTCAAACTATTACAAGACAACAATATTGCTGCTATTGAAGTATCCGATTACACGGGCTTTCCAGAAATGATGGCAGGCCGAGTTAAAACCTTACACCCAAAAGTACACGGCGGCATTTTGGGACGCCGTGGTACCGATGAAGCTGTGATGGCTGAACATGGTATTGACCCTATTGATCTGGTTGTAGTGAATCTTTATCCGTTTCAAGCAACCATCGCGCGAGAAGATTGCGACCTGGCCATGGCTATTGAAAATATTGATATAGGTGGGCCTACCATGGTCCGTTCAGCAGCCAAAAACAATGCCTCTGTCGCCATTGTTGTAAACGCTGGTGACTATGACAGTTTGCTTAACGAAATGCGTGATACTGGCGGTTTAAGCCAAGCAACACGTACCGATTTAGCCTGTAAAGCTTTTGAACATACTGCCCATTATGATGGTGCCATCGCAAACTATCTGGGTAGTCAAATTGATGTGGAGTCTGCATTCCCTCGCACATTCAGCACGCAACTTAAAAAAGTACAAGATATGCGTTACGGTGAGAACCCGCATCAAAATGCAGCATTTTATGTGGAGCATGACCCTAAGGAAGCAAGTGTATCCACTGCTAACCAGTTACAAGGCAAAGCACTGTCTTATAACAATATTGCTGACACAGATGCAGCCCTTGAATGTGTTAAAAGTTTTCAGGATCCAGCCTGTGTGATCGTGAAGCATGCCAACCCTTGTGGTGTTGCTGTGGCAGACGATATTACCGAAGCCTATGAAAAGGCCTACAAAACTGATCCTACATCGGCCTTTGGTGGCATTATTGCCTTTAACCGTGAGCTTGATGCAGGTACCGCACAACGCATTATTGATCGTCAGTTTGTAGAAGTAATTATTGCACCTAGCATTGATGCCACAGCCAAAGCAGCACTGGAGCGCAAACCCAATGTTCGGGTATTAGAGTGTGGTGAGTTACCCCAGCACTCAATTCCAGAACTAGATTATAAGCGTGTTACCGGTGGCCTTTTACTTCAAGACCGTGATTTAGGCGCCATTGCCGAAGCTGATCTAATTATTGTTTCCGATCGTATTCCTACAGAGGCAGAAATGACCGATCTGCAATTTACTTGGAAGGTGGCCAAATATGTTAAATCCAATGCCATTGTCTATGGTAAAGATGGAATGACTATTGGTGTTGGTGCTGGACAAATGAGCCGGGTTTACAGTGCCAAAATTGCCGGTATCAAGGCCGCCGATGAACAGCTGCAAGTGGCTGGCTCAGTTATGGCTTCCGATGCTTTCTTCCCCTTCCGCGATGGCATTGATGCTGCCGCTGAAGCAGGCATTACGGCTATTATTCAACCAGGTGGTTCCATGCGTGATGATGAAATTATTGCTGCCGCCAATGAACACAATATTGCCATGATCTTTACTGGCATGCGTCACTTTAGACACTAATTAACGGAGATTATGGTATGAATATTTTGTTAATTGGTGGCGGTGGCCGTGAGCATGCTCTAGCTTGGCAAGCCGCCCAAAATCCAGCTGTGGAAAAAGTGTTTGTTGCCCCCGGTAATGCGGGTACAGCCCTTGAGCCAAAGCTTGAGAATATTGCTCTTGATGTGTTAGATATTGACGGTCTATTAGCCTTTGCTAAAGAAAACCAGGTGGCACTTACCATTGTTGGCCCAGAAGCGCCTTTAGTAGCCGGTGTGGTTGATGCCTTCCGCAATGCCGATCTGGTCGTGTTTGGCCCCACTCAAGGTGCCGCTCAACTGGAAGGTTCCAAGGCCTTTGCGAAAGACTTTTTAAAGCGTCATCAAATTCCAACTGCAGCTTATGAAACCTTTACCGAGATTGCCCCTGCTGTTGCCTATATTAAGCAACAAGGTGCGCCAATTGTGGTCAAGGCTGATGGCCTGGCTGCGGGTAAGGGTGTTATTTTGGCTGACACAGTTGCTGAAGCCTGTGCTGCCGTTGAGGATATGCTCGCTGGTAATGCCTTTGGTGAAGCCGGTAGCCGCGTTGTAGTGGAAGAATTTTTAGTTGGTGAAGAAGCCAGCTTTATTGTTATGGTCGATGGCAAAAACATTTTGCCTTTGGCTTCCAGCCAAGACCATAAAGCGCGAGACGATGGCGACACAGGACCCAATACCGGTGGTATGGGTGCATATTCACCTGCACCCGTTGTAGACGCTCAGCTCCATGACCGAATTATGGCAGAAGTGATTCGCCCAACAGTGGATGGTATGCAAGCCGACGGCTACGAATATACGGGTTTTTTGTATGCGGGTATTATGGTGACGGCCGATGGCACACCTAAGGTACTAGAGTTTAATTGTCGCTTTGGTGATCCAGAAACCCAACCTATTATGTTGCGCTTAAAATCCAGTATTGTTGATTTATGCTTAGCCGCCGAGCGCAAAGAGCTTGACCAAATTGAGGCTGAGTGGGATCCTCGGGCTGCAGTTGGTGTGGTTTTGGCCGCGGGCGGTTATCCAGATAGCTATGCCAAAGGTGATGTCATTAGTTTGCCAGTTAGCACAGCAAGTGGCAGCAAAATATTCCATGCTGGTACCGCAACCAAAGATGGCCAAGTGGTCACCAATGGTGGTCGTGTACTCTGTGCCACCGCCCTTGGCAATTCGGTCACTGAGGCACAGCAAGCTGCCTATGCCTTGGTTGACCAAATCAGTTGGCAGGATATGTATTGCCGTCGAGATATTGGCCATCGCGCTATTGGGCGTGAACAAAGTTAAGGGGCATACCCATGAGTGAAACTACCATCTTTGATAAGATTCTAGCCCGTGAAATACCAGCAGATATCGTCTATGAGGATGATCAGGTATTGGCTTTTAAGGATATTGCCCCGCGTGCGCCAGTGCATTATTTGATTATTCCCAAAAAGCGCATTGCAACCTTAAATGATGCTAGTCCAGCTGATCAGGCATTATTAGGACATATGATGCTCACCGCTGCGCAGCTTGCCCGTGAGGCGGGTATTGCTGAGGATGGCTATCGCGTACAGATGAATGTCAATAAAGGTGGTGGGCAGGTGGTTTACCATATTCACCTACATATGTTTGGTGGCCGCCCACTAGCTGAATAATGCCCATTTGGACACAATGATAAGGACTTGTCATTGTGTCCAGATAAGCTAAATTATTTCTCTTAAAGCCGCCACTAAAGCTTCACACTCAGACTCACTACCAATACTAATGCGTAAGCGATTTAAAGTGGTTGGGTGGCTAGCTAGATGGCGCACAATAACCCCACGTTCACGTAATGCCGCAGCAATCTCGGCCGCGGCTAAACGCTCATGTTCAACAAACACAAAATTAGCCTTAGAGTCAGTCATACTAAAGCCTAACTCTCGCAACTGCTGACTCAACTGTTGGCGGCGCTCGATAATGGCTTGGCAGGTCATGTTAAAGTAATCCACATCTTCTACGGCTGCTTGGGCACCGGCCAAAGCCTCACGGCTTAATGGATAGGGATTAAAGCTGTTTTTCACTCTTTCTAGGCCAGCAATTAAATGCGCCTGTCCAAACGCCATACCCACACGTAAACCAGCCAGTGAACGCGATTTAGAAAAGGTTTGCACCACCAACAAATTATCAAACTCAGGCACCAAGGCAACGGCTGACTCGCCACCGAAATCAATATAGGCCTCGTCGATCACCACTACGCGATCTGGATTGGCTAATAATAGCTCCCTAATTTGCTGTAAAGGCAATAAACAACCCGTAGGCGCATTAGGATTGGGCAAAATAACGCCACCATTATTACCGGCATAATCGCTCACCGATATAGATAAATCAGGAGCTAACGGCACCGCCCGATGATTGATGCCAAACAGATCAACAAATACTGGATAAAACCCATAAGTGATCTCTGGAAAAATAAGTGGCTCATCTTGTTTTAATAAAGCTTGAAAAGCATGGGCCAGAACTTCATCAGAACCATTGCCAACAAATACTTGGTCTTTCTGTAAGCCAACAAAATCAGCTAGGGACTGGCGTAATGCCCCACAATTTGGGTCTGGGTATAAACGCAGGTCTGCATCCATTGCACCAGCCATAGCCGCTATGGCCTTGGGCGATGGTGGATAAGGATTCTCATTGGTATTGAGCTTTACCAGATTAGTTATACTGGGCTGTTCACCTGGCACATAGGGCTTTAAACCATGGGCCAATTTAGACCAAAAGCGACTCACGACTTAGGCTACCTCAATAATTTCAAAATTGTGGGTTATCTCTACCCCACCTTTGGCCAGCATTATGGATGCTGAACAATATTCATCAGCCGACAAAGCAATAGCACGAGCCACAACCTTGTCTTTTAATTTACGCCCAGAAACCACAAAATGTAAATGAATTTTGGTAAATACCGCTGGTACAGCATCAGCACGCTCAGCGGTGATTTTGGCTTCACATGAAACCACATCCTGACGTGACTTCTGTAGAATAGTCATAACATCAAATGATGAGCAACCACCCAAGCCCATCAACATCATTTCCATTGGTCGAGAGCCCTTGTCTTGGCCACCTTTATCCGCAGGACCGTCCATAAACACAGTATGGCCCGTGCCACCTTCGGCTTTAAAACTGACACCACCGTCCCAACTCACGTTAGCTGTCATTGTCATCGTCATTGTTTCCTATAAAAACCAAATAAATTCTGGCGGCTAAAACATTCTAAATTAAGTAAAAAGTTCTGCCAATTTTGCCCCCGGATCAGCGGCGCGCATAAAAGATTCACCTACTAAAAAGGCATTAACCTTATGTTGCTGCATGATAGCCACATCAGCTGGCGTATGAATGCCACTTTCGGTAATCACCAAACGCTCGTCAGGTATCATTGCCAACAGATCAAAGGTCGTCTGCAAGGTTAAATCAAAGGTATGTAAATTACGGTTATTAATACCGATCAAAGGCGTTGTTAGCTGTAAAGCCCGCTCCAGTTCATCGGCATCATGAGACTCAACCAATACATCCATGCCTAAATCTTCGGCCAATTCTGCCAAATCTTGCATTTGTGCATCTTCCAAGCAAGCCACAATCAACAAAATACAATCAGCACCAATGGCTCTGGCTTCATATACCTGATAGGGATCGACAATAAAATCTTTGCGAATTACAGGTAAGTTGCACGCCCCTCGGGCAGCACGTAGATAATCTTCACTACCCTGAAAAAAATCCGCATCAGTTAATACTGATAGACAAGTAGCCCCACCAGCAGCGTAACTTTTGGCAATCTGGGCAGGGTCAAAATCTTCTCTAATCACACCTTTGGATGGTGATGCTTTTTTCGCCTCAGCAATCACGGCTGGTTGACCGCTGGCCACCTTATCTAACATGGCCTGACAAAAACCCCGTGGTGCCATGGGACCAACACTATTAGCAACAATGGTCGGTAATAGTTCAGATACAGGTACTTGCGCCTGTCGCTCAGCCACTTCCTCAAGCTTGCGAGCAACAATTCGTTTTAATATGGTCGGTGTACTCATGCTGCAGACATTTCCTTACTTAAGGCAATCAATTGCTCCATTTTGTCCTGTGCCTTGCCACTGGCGATCATCTCGCGGGCAAGCTCAACTCCCTCAGCGATACTCGTTACCAAATCAGCCACATAAATGGCGGCACCCGCATTAAGTAGCAGCATATCTAATGGTGCCCCAGCTTGATTTGCAAACGCAGAGCGAATCACGGCCAAACTTTGTTCGGCACTATCAACAACTAACGCTTCTAAGTTAGGGTGGGCCAAACCATAGTCAGCAGGATTAATGGTATATTCGTGTATTGCATTATCTTTTAGTTCAACTACATGGGTGGGCGCTGCAATAGACAATTCATCGAGGCCGTCTTCCGCATGCACAATCATCACATGCTTGCTACCCAAGCGCTGCAAAACCTCAGCCATAGGACGTTGCCATTGACGACTAAACACGCCTAATAACTGGTGGGGTGCACCAGCAGGGTTGGTTAATGGCCCCAGAATATTAAAAATCGTTCGTACCGCCATCTCCCGGCGTGGACCAATAGCATGTTTCATAGCGCTATGATGAGCAGGAGCAAACATAAAGCCGACACCCAACTCACTTATACAGCGCGACACCTGATCCGGGCTCAGGGCTAAATTTAAGCCAGCTGTTTCGAGCAAATCAGAACTGCCACTTTTAGACGATATAGAACGATTGCCATGCTTAGCAACCTGACCACCAGCGGCGGCGACAATAAACGCTGTCGCCGTAGAAACATTGAATACCCCAGAGCTGTCGCCGCCAGTGCCACAAGTATCAATAATATGCTCACCGCTAACCGCAACACCGGCCGCTAGTGCCCGCATGGTTTCCACAGCCCCGGTAATTTCATCAACCGTTTCGCCTTTCATACGCAAACCAACCAGAAAACCACCGATTTGCGATTGCGTGGCATCACCAGTCATAATGATTTTCATCACTGAGCGCATTTCGCCCTGAGTAAGATCACGACCTTCAGTAACAGCAGCAATGGCTTCTTGCATATTCATTTATTCGGTTCCTAATGCTTTCCAAACCCGCACTTGGCTTGCTCACCAGGGCTAACACAGATTATGAGACAAGTGCTAAATAAGGGACAGTCTGAGAAAACCCCTACTTTAGCAAAAAAACGCTTACCTGTGCAGGAAATTAGCCAACAATTCATGACCTTGTTTGGTTAATACGGATTCAGGGTGGAATTGCACACCTTGGACATCTAGATGCCGATGCTGGACGCCCATAATAGCGTCTTTCTGGCCATCTTCAGTATGGCTCCAAGCAGTCACTGCAAGGCAGTCTGGTAGGCTATCCGGATCAATCACTAAAGAATGATAACGCGTTACTTCAAGTGGTTGTGCCAAACCCTTAAAAACACCCTGTTCAGTATGCTCAACTAAAGAAGTTTTACCATGCATTACCTGCCTAGCCCGGACTACCTTAGCGCCAAATACTTGACCAATACATTGATGACCCAGACAAACACCCAAAATAGGAATCTGACCAGCAAAATGCTTTATCAGGTCTAGGCTAATACCTGCCTCGTTGGGGGTACAAGGGCCTGGTGACACAACAATATGACTAGGCTGCAAAGCCTCTATAGCCGCCAAACTAAGAGCGTCATTACGATATACTTCTACTTCAGTACCTAGCTCACGAAAATAGCTAACTAGGTTATAGGTAAAAGAATCGTAGTTATCCAGCATTAACAGCACAATAAGCATTCCATACACAGCTCTCGACAGAGCATTATTATACAAGTAGCCACTTTCGGTTTACACAAATTATTGTCCCATAAGACAACTTAATAGTTGAGCTTAAGCGCGATCAAAACCACGTAAACCCAACACCAAAAGACCCGTGGCTAACAACAAATAAGCCGCCATAGTTAATACCGCGTCTTGCAACAGCCAACCTTTGTCCATCATCAAACCCAACCACACTGGACCTAGGGCCGAGGCAAATACCACTAAGGTCCAGAATAAACTTTTAATAGCGCCCAAATATCGCACCCCATAACACTCAGGCCAAAGGGCAGCCTGCGTTGTTTGGGCAAAGCCATTGCCCAAGCCTAATAGTATAAAATAAGGCCAAATCACCCAATAAGCGTCAAATAAATTAATGATTACTAAGGCCAGAGCCAAAGGTAGCAAGGTATATGGCATTAAGGTACGAGCACTAAATCGATCGACCAACTGACCCGTAATAATAGCCACACTGATAGCCACTAATGAGTAAAGCAAATAGTTACCAGTGAGAAAAGCATGGGACCAGCCCTTTTCATCAGCCAGATTTAAATGATGGAAGAACATAGCCGTACTGATCATGGAAATAGCTGATAAACCGGGCACCATTAAATAAAAGCGATAATCTTTTAATACTTCCCGACGCCGCCTAGAGATGGGGTTAGCTTTGCTATTGGAAGGGCCATTCTCTGCCCCTTGTTCCTGACTCTCTAATAATTGCTCATAAGCTTGGTGGCGGTTAGCGTGACCACGTAATAACCACATGCTTAAAGGGGCTATACATAGCAAAATAACCAAAGCTACGCCCATATAGGTAGTGCGCCAGCCTACTGCGGCAATACATATAACAGCGATGATTGGTAACATCGCCTCACCCATAGCAAAACCCACGGAGACAAAGGCCGTCGCCTTACCACGCTGTTGATCAAAATATCGGCCCATAGCCGTATAGGCCACATGGCTCATTAAGCCTTGGCCAGCATGACGTAATAAAAATACGCCTGCCACTAACCACCAAAGAGAGTACACCTGAGTAATAAACAAATTGGCCAATACAAGCAGCAATAACACCAACAAGGTATAGCGCGGCAAGCTAATCTGATCAATCCACTTACCGGTAACAGGTAATAGCAAGGCACTTAAGAGAGTACCGGCCATATAAACCCCACCCCATTGTGTATGACTGAGACCAAAATCTTGTTGAATAGATGGCCCAAAAACACCAAAGAAATAGGTTTGGCCAAATGAAGAACCAAAGGCAATAATTAAGCCAAAGGTTACAAAGCGCGTATGACTTCGAAGTAGCTGCCAATATGCATACATAAGCGTCTCAGGTTTGCGCAATAGGGGCACTAATGCCTCTGGTTAAAGTCAGTAAATCCTTTGGCGCCAAGGTAATTTCAAGACCTCGTTTACCCGCACTTACATAGATCTGAGCAAAGTTTTCAGCACTCGTATCAAGCACTGTCGGTAGTAACTTCTTTTGCCCAAGTGGACTAACACCACCTAAGATATAGCCCGTACTCCGTTGCACTTCATCGCCAGCCGCCATAGCTGCTTTTTTAGCCTTAAGTGCCTTGGCCAAATGCTTTAAATTGAGGTTGCCTGTAACAGGCACAATGGCTACGGCTAGTTGTTTAGCATCCAATTTAACCACTAAAGTCTTAAAAATTTGCTCAGCTGGCACACCTAACTTAGCTGCGGCCTCCAAACCATAAGCAGTAGATTGCGGGTCATGGTTATAGCTGAGCACCTGGAAATCAATACCCACTTTTTCGGCTAATACAATAGCAGGGGTCATAGATACAACCTTGTTCTTGGTAAGAGATTATAAATAATCATTAGATTACACTTTCGCGCCATGACAAACCCTGTCTTGTGGTGCCAGCTGGCTGATATTCACAACCAACAAAGCCGCCATAACCTTGGCGCTGTAATTGCGCAAACACCAGCTGATAATCGAAATCCCCTGTATCTGGCTCATGGCGTTGGGGCACCCCAGCAATTTGAATGTGGGCAACCTGCGCCATTACATTGGTAAAACGCTGTAAACTATTGCCTTGATATTTTTGGCAGTGAAAAAAATCAAACTGCAACTTAACATTATCAGACCCAATACGGGCTAACAAATCCACTGCCTGTTCTTGGGTGGTCAACATATAACCCGGCATATCAATTGGGTTGATGGCCTCAATGGTTAGCACCACACCCGCCTTGCTGGCTTCCTTGGCGGCCCAACTTAGATTCTCCACATACACTTGTTCAGCTTCCACTTGATCTAATTCAGGCGGCACCAATCCCGCCATAGCATGAATAAGTGTCGTTCCCATCACCTTGGCATAGTGCAATGCTTGCAGCACACTAGCACGAAAGTCAGCACCCTTATCTGGGTGGCATGCCATGCCTCGTTCCCCAGCCTGCCAATCCCCTGCACTAGTATTAAATAACACTTGTGGAATGCCAGCATCAGCTCTCACAGCATTCACTTCCGCAGCTGAATAAGCATAGGGAAATAAACATTCGACCCCACTAAAGCCATCTTCCGCAGCTAATGCATAGCGCTGCAGAAAATCAACTTCGTTATAAAGCATGGAAATATTTGCACACAGGGGTATCATTGACTCTATCTAGCCTATTAAATTGATGCATTTAAGAGCAAATACCTTACCATGAACAATCTACCAACTGTAGGCTTTATTGGCCTAGGCTTAATGGGCCAAGCTATGGCCACTAATCTACTGAATGCGGGTTTCCCCTTACATATTTATAGTCGTAGCAAACATCGGGCAAAGACATTAATCAACGATGGTGCTAGCTGGCATAATAGCCCAGCTGAGATGGCTAAGAATTTAGCGGCTGATATCATTGTCATTTGTGTTACTGATGGCCCAGCTTTGCAGGATGTGGTTGCTGGCGAACAGGGACTTATTAAGCATTTAGCGCCTAATACCTTAGTGATTGATATGGGCACAAGCCCCTTTGATTTAACCCAAACTTTGGCTAAACAGGTCACAGCTGTGGGTGGCCAGTACCTTGACGCACCTGTTTCTGGTGGTCAAAAAGGCGCTCTTGAGGCGACCCTTTCGGTTATGGTTGGCGGCGCAGAGGAGCCATTAACTAGAGCCATGCCGGCTTTTAATGCCATGGCGGCGCGGGTAACTCATGTAGGCCCTATGGGCTGTGGTCAATTGGCTAAAACAGCCAATCAAATGATTGTTGGAACAACCGTTGGTATTGTCGCTGAGGCCTTATTTTTAGCCCAACAGGCGGGAGCAGAGCCGGAACGAGTACGGGCGGCTCTAATGGGTGGCTTTGCCGATAGTAAAATCTTACAAATTCATGGCCAACGCATGATCGATGAAGCCTTTTCACCAGGTGCTAGAGCCACCACGCAACTAAAAGATATGCAGCAGGCCAGCAGCCTAGCTCAACAGCAAGAAGTTAACTTACCATTGCTGAGTCGAAGTACTGCTCAATGGCAAGCCATGGTCGAGGCTGGCCAAGGTGAATTAGATCAAGCTGGCTATCTGGCTTGGGTTAAAAAGCTTAACCAGCAATAAGCCTTATTCCTTAGAATAAGAAATTCGCAATCAGCTCTTTACCACCTTCGGTGGCAAAGGATTCAGGGTGAAATTGAATACCACTTATGGGATATTGACGGTGTTTTACCGCCATAATTTCGGCCTGCGCTGAATCCTTCTCAACCCCCGCAATAACTGCCGTAACTTCTAGACAGTCAGGTATGCTATTTCCCTCAGCAATAAGCGAGTGATAACGCATTATTTCAAGATTATCAGGAATATTGGCAAATAAACCTTGGCCATTATGGTTAATTGGGCTGACCTTGCCGTGCATGGGTAATTTAGCCAATACCACTTTACCGCCAAAACAATGCACGATACCTTGCATACCCAAACAGACTCCCAAAATGGGTATTTTTGGTCCAAGTTGCGTAATCACCTCGGCACATACGCCAAAATACTCGGGATCGTCGGGTGAACCCGGCCCGGGAGAAATAATAATCCGATCGGGTGCGGCAACGGCAACATCAAGCAAACTTACTTCGTCGTTGCGTTTAACAACGATATCAAAACTACCTACCTGCCCTTCTCGTTGCGCTTCTTCCATTATCTCGCCGATATATTGGTAGAGATTATAGGTAAAGGAGTCATAGTTATCGATGATCATTATTTTCATGCTTCTGACTCCATAAACTGATTAAGTACTTTGCGAGTGCCAGCAAATTTACGCTGAATTTCTTCATATTCATCGGCGGCATTGGAGTCATAGACATTACCTCCACAAGTTTGCACATAGGCCTCATCGCCTTTAGCAAAAATCGTGCGAATAGGTATAGCAAAAGTACAATCACCATTAAAGCCAAACTGACCAACGGCACCACCATAAGGCCCACGGGCATCCAACTCTAAATCATCAATTATTTTCATGGCTTCTATTTTAGGAGCACCCGTTAATGTTCCTGCTGGGAAGTTACTAGCTAGGGCACTAAACATATCATGCTGAGGTGCTAAGATACCGACAATTTCACTAGAAATATGTTGCACATGACTAAAGCGCTTAATATCCATTAAGCTGCGTACTTTTACACTGCCAAAGCGGGCTACACGGCCAATATCGTTACGGTGCAGATCAACAATCATATTGTGTTCAGCAATCTCTTTGGGGTCATTAAGCAAGGTGCGGGCTAAAGCTGTATCTTCCTCAGCTGTTGCACCACGTTTGGTGGTGCCTGCTAAAGGATAGGTTTCCATTTCGCCCTGGCGTAGACGGAAAAGTAATTCCGGGCTAGCACCAATAATTTGTTGCTCGCCAAAGCGCACATAGTACATTTGTGGTGATGGGTTCACCTCACGTAATTGTGCATACAAATTAATGGCATCACCCTGCATATTAAAACGATATTTAAAGCCCACCTCACACTGAAATACCTTGCCTTCGATAATCGCCTGTTTAACGGTTTCTACTGCATCAGCATGCTGTTGGCGATCCATATCCTCGCCTACCGGCTGAACTTGTAAATCACCTGCTTGAGGAACAGGTTTAGCCAGTAACTCTTCGACTAGGTCAATACGATTTTCTTCGTAGAAGAAGTAAGTCACCTCCCCAGTCATCTTGTCGTAAATCAAACCATCAAGGTAAACGCCAAAACGGAAGCCATCAAACCAATCACTGGTTTGCAGTTTTAAGCTTGGTTCAAAATAATTCATTGCGTCATAGCCAATATAGCCAATCAGGCCACCAGCATATTTACGACTTAATACATTTTGTGGCACTAGCTCACGTAATAAATAGTAGGGGTTGTCACTGGTATAGGTTTCCACCTGACCATCACGGTCCTCAATAGTTAACTCCTGCCCACGAGCAGAAATAGTTTGCTGGGGATCAAAGCCAATCAGTGAGTGACGTGAGATATGGCTATCTTCGCCTAGTGACTCCAGCATAAAACAATGATCGTACTCAGCAGCAACCTTTTTAAAGACATCAAAAAAATCACCTTTAGAGGTGACGGTTACATACTGTGGTTTACGAGGAACCCTAATGGGCGAGGGCTTGTTGGTGTTCATAAAAGTTTTCCTGCATCAAGCTTTTCAGGATGAAATTTTCCGGCTTGTAAGGCTTTTGAGCCACGGGTAACGGTAGCAATACCAACCCCGAGCTGTTTCGCTATCTCCCGCTGAGATAGGCCTTTAGTAAGCAAAGTAAATATTTGTAGACGATGGATAACCTCTTCCTGCTCATAGGGCGTTAATAAGGCTTCCAGGGCTTCCGTCATAGCCGGCAACTGCTTTTGGGCTAGCAAGTATTTGGCTACCTCAGTTAAATCACTTTTTGTCATCATTATCCAACCTGCATCAATGTACTAGTACACTAGCACAGTAAAGATAACTTGTCACCTATTATTGCGCAATTATATTTAATCTCAGACACTGGCAAGTAGCCCACAGCAAGTGAACAATAGCGTTGTGCTAACAACCACAGAAATAGTATTGGTTTAAAGGTTAGTATGGCAGCTTAACTGCCTACCTGTTCAAGGCTATCAACCACCCAAGTAGGCTTTGACAAGTTGATATCTTCACCATGATTATAGCCACCACGCACGGCCAGACTGCGCACGCCAGCATTGTGGGCCGCTAATATATCATTACGGGAGTCACCAACCATTAACGCCTGTTCTGGCGCAATGGAGAAAGCTTCACAAGCTTTTAACAAAGGCATAGGATGAGGTTTTTTCTCGCTAAAGGTATCGCCACAATAAATTTCATCGAAATAATGCAAAATACCAAAGTGATCAAGAAAAGATGGTGTAAAACGGGCTGCCTTATTGGTAATAACGGCTAACTTTACTTGCTGTTGTTGCAAGGTTTGTAACCATTGCTTAACCCCTGGATAAATTGAACTTTAGGCATGCTTTAACTCACCATAAGCATGCATATAACCAGCTAAAAGGGCGTCATATTGAGGATCTTGCTGTTGCGGAATATAAATACTATCGGCCAACACTCTTGCCGCTAAGGCACCAGCGCCATTCCCAATCCAAGTTCTTACTTTGCTGGCTTCAGGCGCCGGCAAACCAAGTTTAACGGCCGCCTGTTGAATAGCCACTTCAATATCAGGCATGCTATCAATAAGTGTACCATCAAGATCAAAAAATACGGCCTTCGGGGCAAATTCAACTGGTTGGTGCCAACGACTAGATAGATCAGGCATTGCGCAGTTGGTCCCGTAATTGGGCAATAGTAGCGCTATAGTCGGGTGTATTAAAAATAGCTGAGCCTGCCACAAAGGTATCAGCACCAGCTTGAGCAATACTGGCAATATTATCGATACCAACACCGCCATCGACTTCTAAACGAATATCCAAACCAGAGGCATCAATACGCTGTCGCACTTGCTGCAATTTATCCAAGGTACTTGGGATAAATTTTTGCCCCCCAAAACCTGGGTTGACGGACATAATCAGAATCATATCCAGCATATCCATTATATAATCTAAGTAATGTAACGGCGTGGCTGGATTAAACACCAAACCAGCTTTGGCGCCACCATCTTTAATCATTTGTAATGAACGGTCTATATGATCGCTAGCTTCAGGATGAAAGGTAATATAACTGGCGCCTGCCTCTAGAAAATCACCAATCAACCTATCAACGGGCTTAACCATAAGATGAACATCAATGGGGGCTTTAATACCATAGTCGCGCAGGGCTTTGCATACCATGGGACCAATGGTTAAATTAGGCACATAATGATTATCCATAACATCAAAATGCACCATATCAGCACCTGCTGCTAACACATTATCTACTTCCTCTCCCAAGCGGGCAAAGTCAGCAGCCAAAATGGATGGGGCAATTAAAAAATCAGACATGATGAAGTCCTGTGGTAACTATACAAAGCCAATAACCTTTTTCGCCAGCTATTTGCGTGCTCGCTTAACAATATCATATGCAGCTTGAATTTCCTGTGTTTTTTCCTTGGCAAGTTGCATCATTTCATCGGGCAACCCCTGCGCTACTAATTTATCCGGATGGTGTTCACTCATCAAACGCCGATAAGCCTTTTTGAGGGTTTTATTATCACATTCGGCAGATACCCCCAAAACGCCATAAGCATGTTCCAATTCCTGGGCATAGGTTTGGGTGCCTTGGCCAAAATGCTGCTGGTGAAAAGAGTGTTCTGCCGCTATCCGCGCACTAACCGCATCAAATTCACGCTGGGTCACCCCTAGTAATTGGCACATTTCCATGAGTACCCGTCCCTCATCAGGGCTAAAATGACCATCTACTAAAGCAGCAGCTAATTGAATTTCAACAAACATCATACGGGCGTTGGCGTTATCTCGGCCTAAGGCACGACGCAAAGGCTCTAATACCTCAGCCATATTGTAGTCAGGCTGTTTCCCGATGGTGAAAAATTCAATAGCCCGTTGACGCTTTGCACCTTGGAGTTGCATACGGGCCATAGTTGATTCAGCATATTGGATTTCGGCTTGGGTAACGCGGCCATCCACTTTGGCAAGTTTACCCATAACAGCAAAAGTAGCATCAAAAAAGGCACCTTGAGCCGCTGCTTGTGTCCACTGCCCACCACCGCCCGAAGAGCGTATTACTTTATCTAATTGGTAGCCAATATAAGCACCAAAAACGAGGCCAACAAATCCCCCTGAAGCAATACCTATAAGCCCACCTAGCACCATACCTGTGCGGTGCCTAGAAAAATTTTTACCTACTAAATATCCGTTCAAACTAAAATCCTATAAATATGCAGTTCCACAAGCGTGGTTTGTGGGATAAACTTACCATTTATTAGCGCCAATTTCAGCGTTTTTCAATTATAACTACATATTCATACTGGATTTATTTTGGCCCATCAGCATTCTTTTTTCGTCGCCACTTTTAGTTCGCTAAGTACACTCAGTACGCCCAGTAAGCTAAGATTGATACAGCCAAGATATCTATTTACGGGTCTGACCCTAACAATCAGTGCCTATTCCTTACCAGCTAGTGCTAATAATCTAGATTGGGTTTGGGATAATCAGCCCAGCGCGAACTATTGTGCTGGCCAATATATCCCTACTAACTTTGACATTTTAGACGCTGACCTACCAGCCAACTCACAGCCAATTTACACTAATTCAGATACCAGTGAGTTCGCTAATGGTGTTACCAAAATGCAAGGTAATGTTGTGATGCAACGGGGTGACCAACTGCTCAAAAGTGAACTTGTCAGTTTGGATAACAATACGGGCATTATTTATGTTGAAGACCAGGTAAAATATCGGCGCCCCGGTCTAATTATAAATGCCACTAATGGCACCTTCGACACAAATCTAAACCAAGCTAACTTAAACCAAGCTGAATTAGCTCAATTTGATAGTGAACTGCGCGCTGCAGCCGATCAGGTTGTCGTCAATAGTGATGACACTATGGTGCTGCATAATGGCAAATTTAGTTTTTGCCCACCTGGCGATAATAGTTGGCATATATCTAGCTCAAAAGTAGACATTCTGCCGGCAAAAGGTGTAGGTGAAGCGCGCCATGCCATGCTTAATTTAGGTTCTGTACCTATCTTCTATTTACCATGGCTAAGTTTCCCCATTGACGATGCTCGCCGGTCAGGTTTTTTGTATCCAAAAATTTCACTTAGCAATGATAATGGGCTGTACCTTGCCACCCCTTACTACCTTAATTTAGCAGCAAATTATGATGCTGTCTTGACCCCCCATTGGCGCGAGGATCGTGGCCTATATGTATCAGCCCATGGCCGCCATCTAAGTCAGGCAGGCCTGCAAGAAATCAAAACCATTGCTAGTGTGGATGACAAACTGAATCAACAGCAACGCTGGTATATTGATTATCAATATAGCAACCAAATTAACGATCGATTATCAGCTGACATAAAATTAGCGCGGGCCAGTGATATCGCCCTGTTTGATGATTATGATTATCTTTCTACCCAAGCCGACGACCACAAAGTTAGTAGTCAAATGGTTTTCATGTATCAATTTGATCAGCCTTGGCTAAAAGCTGGCACCATTGGAGTAAAGCAACATCAACAGCTTACAGAAAGTGCCCCCAGCTACAATTTGCTGCCTTATATAAATTTACACGCCAACGGGCGCACTAAAGGCGATTATGTTTGGCAATACCACCTAAACTACAGTCATTTTGAACGTGACAGTGACGGCACCTATCTGACAGCCATGCAAAAAATTAATGGCAAACGCACGCATTTTACGCCGTCAATATCCTATCAATGGCAATCAGATTACGCTTATGTTACACCTAAACTAACTGCGCCCCTGAGTATTTATGAGCTCACTAATACCCCAACAGGTGTGGCTAAACATCAGACCCGTGGCTTATATCAGTTAGAGCTAGATTCGGGTCTCTATTTTGATCGCATAACGCAAAGTGGCGGCCAGCAAACTTTGGAACCACGCCTCTACTGGGCCTATGCGCCCTATCGTGATCAAAGTAACTTACCAGTATTTGATACCAGTGAAATAAGCAAACCTTTATATCAACCAAATCGCTTTAGTGGCTCTGACCGTATTGCTGATACCAATCGTGTCACTGTGGGCTTAACCAGCCGAGTCCTAGGGGTGAGTGGTGAGCAAGAAGCTAAATTCTCCCTAGCACAAATACATTATTTTGGTGATCGCCAAGTCAAACTAACTGAAGAAGTTCGTACTTTTGCGGAAACTTCTTCTCCCATCTATGGTCAGATGGACTACCAAATAAACCGCCAACTAAGTACTAATATTAGTATTGACTGGGATAGTGCCAAAGGTAGCCCTGAGGAAGTCTCGGCTAATATGCAATACCAAGCTGCCAGCAACAAAGTCATTACGGCAAGCTATACTGAAACTGCAACCAGCAGACAAAATCAGTTGTCAATTATCTGGCCAATGGCACCTCAATGGACTCTATTTGGCCAATATAAAGGTGATCTAATCAATCAATCCAAGTTAGATCAAATTACTGGTGTAGAATATGCCAATTGCTGTTGGAAAGCGCGCTTGATTAATCGTGATTGGATACAAGATACAGAGCGCCAACATGGTATTTTCTTAGAGCTAGAATTAAAAGGTCTTGGTGATAGTGATACCCGCCTGTTTGGTACGGGTAACGCTAGAATAGAAGAATTTATGAGTAATATTACTGGATACAATGAACGTTTTAATTAATTGCAAATATAAGCTAGCTAGTTGCTTAATCGCGGCCACACTATTCCCATGGCAAGTTAGCCAAGCAGCCACAGATATCGATTATATTGCTGCCGTTGTCAATGATGACGTTATTATGGAATCAGAGCTAGCCATGGAACTAACCTCGGTAAGTCGTGAGCTTGAACGGCAACAGAGTATTGTTGCCCCCGCCGACGTGTTACGGGAAAAAGTCTTAGAACAACTTATTCTCGAGCTACTGCAATTACAGGCAGCTGAACGCTTAGGCGTAGCCATATCAGAAACGATGCTCAATAACGCTATGGCCAATATTGCCAAAAATAATAATTTAACCTTAGTGCAACTGCATCAAGCTATCGTTAATGATGGCCAATCAATCGCTGGCTTTCGGGAGCAAATCCAACGCACCATGACCATTGATGAAGTGGGCAAAATTGCCGTTAAGCGACGCATTAACATTAGTGAAAAAGAGATCGACCAATACCTTGCCTCGCAGCAAGGTGCTGCCTTATCAGACACTGAATACTTGCTTTATCATATTCTCATTAGTGTCTCAGAACAGGCCAGTGAGCTGCAACAACAAGTGGCTCAACAAAAGCTTAACGATGTGCAACAGGCTCTTACTGAAGACGGTGATTTTAGTAGCTTAGCAATCACCTATTCAGATGCGAATAATGCCCTAAGTGGTGGTAGTCTAGGCTGGCGTAGCTTGAGCCAACTACCATCCTTATTTAGCGATACCGTAGCACAAATGCAGGTGGGTGATATTAGCCAGCCCCTCCGTAACAATAGCGGTTATCATATTATAAAAGTGGCCGATCAGCGTGGCCTTGCCTTGCAAGAAGCCGATCAGACCAAAGCTAATCATATTTTAATATTGAACAATGAAATTCGTGATGCTCAGGCTAGTAAGGCCTTGGTAGATGAAATTTATGAGCGCCTGCAAAAAGGCGAAGAGTTTTACAAACTAGCCCGTAGTTTTAGTGATGATGCCAATACAGCCCTTAAAGGCGGCGATATGGGCTGGCTAAATCCTGGCCAATTACCAGACTTTATGCAAAGCCAGTTGGATATATTAGCAACTGGTTCGACAAGTGCTCCTTTTCAAGGTCCTGCGGGCTGGCATATTCTGCAGGTAAGCGATCGTCAGAAGAAAAATGTTGGCGAAAATATTTTGCGCAATAAAGCTCGTGATGCTCTCTATGAAAGTAAATTTGCAGGCGAGATGGAGAATTGGATGCGCGAATTACGCAATGACGCCTATATAGAGATTCGTTAAATTGTCTACTCATCAACAGCTAAAGCGTATTCTGGTCACCGCTGGTGAGCCAGCTGGCATTGGCCCTGACCTATGCTTACAACTTGCTGGGCCACAAACAGATTGTGAGATCGTCGTTATTGCCGATCAACAACTACTGCAAGAACGAGCCAGTCTGTTGGGTTTGTCGATCGACATTACTGCCATTGATCCACAACAACCACCTAGTGCAACTGCCCAGCAACAGCTTAAAGTATGGCATACGCCCTTAGTGGCTGACTGTGTTAGTGGCTCCCTCAGTATTAACAATGCTACTTATGTATTAAAAACTCTTGATTTGGCATGTGATGCTTGTCTTGCTGGCGAAGCTCATGCCATGGTCACAGCACCCGTGCACAAGGCTGTTATAAATGATGCTGGCATTGCTTTTAGTGGGCATACCGAATATTTACAACAACGCTGCCAGAGTAACCAAGTGGTAATGATGCTAGCTTGTGCCGCTATGCGAGTTGCTTTAGTAACCACTCACCTGCCTCTGAGTAAAGTCTCTGCAGCCATCACTCCAGAGCGGCTTAAACAGGTTGTAAGGGTATTGCAAGCAGAGTTACAACAGCGCTTTGCCAAGCCTAGACCGACTATCTATGTGTGTGGTTTAAATCCCCATGCGGGAGAAGACGGCCATTTGGGTCGTGAGGAATTGGACATTATTATTCCTACCTTGGCACAGTTACGCCAAGAAGGTATTGATTTAGTGGGTCCATTACCTGCTGACACGCTATTTAATAGCCACAACCTTGAACAAGCTGATTGTGTTTTGGCTATGTATCATGATCAGGGTCTACCGGTATTAAAGTACGCTGGCTTTGGCAACGCCGTCAATATCACCTTGGGACTACCGATTATCCGCACTTCTGTGGACCACGGCACAGCACTAGATCTAGCCGGCACCGGCAAAGCCAGTGCTAGTAGTTTACTGGAAGCCGTTGCCCAAGCTAATTTGATGCGCTTGTAAATTTTCTCGCAATACTGCCAAACATGCCTCTACGCACTTGGTCAGCTATACTGACCAAGTGGCT
>MDSZ01168309.1_pt1 | contig 44611 bp, 35 predicted proteins | sample 811201 | NCBI WGS metagenome assembly MDSZ01 (sample SAMN05326647, study PRJNA326480) | marine metagenome | isolation source: seawater | place: Indian Ocean: North | collected 2010 | reverse complement strand
TGAATATTGGCGCGGCAGGGGAGATTCGAACTCCCGAGGTGAAACACCACTGGATTAGCAATCCAGCGCAATGGCCAGGCTATGCGACTGCCGCAGTAAATCTTCGACCAGAGATTCGGGCTTAAGAAGAGCGGTTCTGCTATTCCTCCTCAGAACCGTCTTCTTGCATTTCTCCAGAGTCAACCAATTCTGCTGGCAGTCTCGCGACAAATACGACCTCGTCAACATAACCGGTCCTCTCCGAATTTCGGAGCTCCATGATCCGGGTCCCTTTGGTCACCTTGCCCAAAGTCTCCTTTGTCTGACCAGAAACCATCCTGATCATCATTCCAGAACCTGTAAGCATGAATAACTGGTCTTCCAGGTCCGGAATTTGACGCACGCTAACAATGTGATCATCTTCCCTTAGCGACATTGTGCGCACACCCTTAGTGCCTCTATTCGTCTTCCTGTATCCGTCTCTTTCGAATATCTTCTGTCCGCCCTCATCCAATTCATTAGTGCCGTCTTCGTTGACAAGTGGTACCATTTCCCCCGAACCAAGCCTACTTCGCTTCGCCATTCCAAATCTGGAAATCGTCAGTACGCTTGTGTCGAAATCATCAGTTACGATCATACCAATTACCCGATCATCCCCATCCAGTTTCATCCCAGAGACCCCTTGGCTGATCCTGCCCTGCACCCTTACGACATAGGTCGTCATCTTTTCTCCAGTTTCAGGCGACTCTCTGGTCTTCACTTCCGATGGTTTGAATCTGCATGCATTTCCTCTTGCAGAGACCAAAACAACATGGTCAGAGTCAGTTGCTGGCCTGACTGTAACCAGTGAGTCTCCAGCTCCCTCGGCAAACTTCAGTGCGAATTTTCCATTTCTGTTTATTTTGGCATATTCAGAAAGCCTACTTTTCTTTATCCTACCCTTGGAAGTCGCGAATATTAGGTAGTTCCCTTCTGGATTTTCAATCAGTCTTCTTTCGAGTGGCAGTATGGAAATGACCTTCTCGTCCTCCCTGATCCCTCCGAGTAGATTTCTGATGTGAGAACCCCTCCCATACCGGCTAGCAGAAGGGGTCTCCCAGGCCCTGAGTCCGTACACCCTCCCCTGGTCTGTGAAAATGAGAAGACGATCCTTTGAGAAGCACGTGACAATCTTTGTGGGGGCATCTTCCTCCTTGGTTGCAACACCTCTAAGGCCCTTGCCACCGCGGTTTTGTAGCCGGAATGCCTCTACTGGCAGGTGACGGATGTAGTTGTCTTGTGTCAGTGATATTACTATGGCCTGCTCTGCAACCAGGTCTTCCCTGTCCATTGACAGGGGAGTCGGGTCTATGACCGTCCTTCGCTCGTCACCGTGCCTTTCTACTAGGTCATCTAGTTCTTCTCCTATGATTCCCAGGATTCTTACTCTGCTAGAGAGAATTGCTTCGTATTCGACTATTGCTTGCTCAAGCTTCTTGAGTTCTTCCGAGACCTCCTGGACATTCAATTTTGTGAGTTGGTAAAGCCTCCTCTCTGCTATTGCCTTAGCTTGCTTATCTGAGAAATCAAAGCGCTTTATCTTTGGATATTTGTCCTCTCCCCTGAGGAACTTCTCGAAGTGTTCTCTCGAGTCAGAGTTCCTCCCGACTTCGATAATTTCGCCCATTCTGTCTTGGGCCTTGATCAGCCCCTGGAGGATATGTGCCCTGGCTTGGGCCCTTTCCAAGTCGTGCTTGGTCCTCCTCTCAACTACTGACTCCCTATGCCTAACGTAAGTGTGCAGGATAGTCCTAAGGTCTAACTGGACAGGCTCTCCCTTCAGGATCCCCATCATGTTTGAGGAGTAAGACTCCTGGAGTCTGCTGGACTGGTACAGTTGGTTTAGTACGGCTTGGGAATCTGCATTTTGCTTTATCTCAATTACTACCCGTATTCCTTCCTTACTGGACTCGTCTCTAATGTCCCTGATTCCCTTTATGGCTTCCTTCTGAACGAGCTCAGCTATTCCCTGCAACATCGTTGCTTTCTTTACTTGGTAAGGAATAGAATGGACCACCAGCCTCTTTCCCTTTGAGTCCTCCAGAACTTCAACTTCAGACCTAATGTGAAACCTCCCATTCCCAGTCCTATACATGTCTACTATTCCGTCAATTCCGTATATTGTTGCTCCAGTTGGAAAGTCCGGCCCCTTCAGGTAATCCATGTACTCCAGGGCATCGATCTTTGGCGGGTTATCTAGGCCAATTTTCCGATCCTGCTCAATCACCCTATCTATGTGGAATTTGATGGCCGCAACGACCTCATTCAGGTTGTGAGGGGGTATCTTGGTGGCCATGCCGACCGCTATGCCATCGCTTCCATTCAGTAGCAGGTTTGGCAGCCTGGAAGGAAGTACGGAGGGCTCCCTCTCCGTCTCATCAAAGTTTGGCTCCATATCGATGGTATCTTTGTTGATGTCATCTAGCATGTGTCGAGAAAGTCTGTCTAGTCGACTCTCAGTGTATCTCATTGCGGCGGGAGGGTCCCCATCAATCGAACCGAAGTTACCCTGCCCGTCAATCAAGGGGTACCTCAATGAGAAGTCCTGAGCCATCCTGACCATTGTGTCGTAGAGGGCCTGGTCCCCATGCGGGTGGAACTTCCCCATCACCTCGCCCACTGACCTAGCAGATTTGCTGTATCCCTTGTCATGGGTGTGACCAGCTTGGTGCATCCCCCACAGAATCCTCCTATGGACAGGCTTCAGACCGTCTCTAGCGTCTGGTAATGCCCTGCCAATGATCACGCTCATCGCGTAGTTGATGTAACTCTCCTTCATCTCATCGGAGATGTCTCTTCTAAGTAGATCTTCTGCCATATTTCTTCCTCAAACATCCAGTGCAGTGACCTTCTTCGCATTCTTCTCGATGAAATCACGCCGGTCTGGGACATCCTCGCCCATTAGTACGGAGAATAGGGAATCAGCCTCTTCAGCATCCTTGATTTCTACCTTCATCATCGTTCGACCCTCTGGGTCCATGGTAGTCTCCCATAGTTGCTCAGCATTCATTTCTCCAAGTCCCTTGTACCTCTGTACGTCGATTTTTGAAGAAGGGGACTCTTTCTGCAATCTCTTAACAACTGAATCTCTATCCTTCTCACTGTGCACCCATTCCACATGCTTTCCCCTGGAAATAGAGAAAAGAGGAGGTGCGGCAATGAAGACATTTCCATTGATTATCGCCCGACGCATGAATCTCCACATAAACGTCAGAATTAGGGTTCTGATGTGCGCACCGTCGATGTCCGCGTCCGTCATGATGATGATTTTCCCATATCTCAACTTTTCAGGATCGAAGGCCCCTTCGTCTTCTTCTTCATTCCCGACTCCTGCCCCGAGAGCCCTAATCATCCTCTGAATTTGCTCATTAGAGAAGACTTTTGTCAGGTTCCTCTGCTGTCTTTCCACGTTCAGAATCTTCCCTCTTAGGGGTAGAATTGCTTGAGTTCTCCTGTCCCTTCCCATCTTTGCGGACCCACCTGCGCTCTCTCCTTCAACAATGTAAATCTCACACTCGGAAGGGTCCTTTGATTGACAGTCCGCCAACTGGCCAGGCAGACCCCCTCCTTCCAGAACACCCTTCCTTCTAGTGAGATCTCTAGCCTTCCTTGCAGCCTCTCTTGCTTTGCTAGCTAGTACGGCCTTCTCAACGATCAACTTTGCTACTGCTGGGTTCTCTTCGAAATACTCGCCCAACCTGTCGTTAACGATCTGTTCCACAATTCCTGAAACCTCGCTGGTTACTAGCTTTGACTTTGTCTGTGCGTTAAACGAGGGATCAGGATGCTTGATAGAAACCACAGCAGAAAGGCCTTCTCTGATGTCATCACCCGAAAGGCTACTTACGTTCTTCAGAAGTTTCCTGGATTGTGCATAGGAATTTATCGTCCTGGTCAAAGAGCTCTTCAGTCCCGATAGGTGAGTGCCTCCGTCAGAATTGTGGATGATGTTCGTGAAACAGTGAACCGACTCCGAGTAGGCATCGGTCCACTGCATCGCCACCTCGACATGCACCTCTCCTTTGTCGCCCAGCTTCGATCCAAGAATGTGCAAGACTGCTTCGTGGATCACTTCCTTGTTCTTGTTCATGGCCTGGACGTATTCTTTCAGGCCGCCTTCGTACTTGTGTTCAATTTCTACTTGGCTTTCCCCTCTATTGTCTCGGAGGATTATTTCCAGGCCAGCGTTCAAGAATGCAGTTCTTCGCAGTCTGGTGTTTATTTGCTCGAAATCGAATTCAGTAATGTCACTGAAGATTGACATATCCGGCTTGAAGTTGATTTCAGTCCCCGTTTTTTCTGATTTTCCTACCGATTTGAGGGCTGACTTTCTTTCTCCCTTCGAGTATGCTTGGAACCACTCTTTCCCGCCCCTGTAAATCGTCATTGAGAGGCTTTCAGAGACTGCGTTTACTGCACTAACTCCTACTCCGTGAAGCCCTCCAGCAACTTTGTACGCTTCGTTATCGAACTTTCCTCCAGCATGGAGCTTAGTCATAATGACCTCAGCGGCACTTACTCCTTCCTCCGGATGCTTGTCCACGGGAATTCCCCTCCCATGATCAATCACAGTTACCGAACCGTCACTTTCGAGATTCACCTCCACGGTTGGGTTGTGACCAGCAAGATGCTCGTCTACTGCGTTATCTACAACTTCCCAAATGCAGTGATGAAGGGCCGAGCCATCGTGGGGGTCTCCTAGGTACATCCCCGGCCTTTTTCTCACGGCTTCTAGCCCTTCAAGGACCTGAATGCTCTCAGCATCGTATTCATCTGGCATTTTTGCACTCTCGTTGAGGGTTCCCTACGGGAACCCTCAAATTTCATCACTCTTGTCATAATGACGAGGTTATTCAACCTAATGGGGCAATCTCTTCCAATATGCCGTTTTTCAGGAAATCGACATCGATCCAAAAACTAGCCATTTTCTTCCCGCGACATGGTTAAACAGGCAACTGGGGTCGCGTTTTCGAATGGAACATCCTTTGGTGTGTATTACCTTAAGAGGCGAGACCGCCGAACAGATTTCTCGTGATGCCCAAGAAGCCAAAGAACTCGGTGCGGATATGGTCGAGGTTCGTATTGACAAGCTTTGGCTAAGGGAGGAGCGCATTCCAATTGATAGTAATCAAGAAAACCAGATAGAGGGAGATGGTTTCCAAATTATACAAAACTCCCTAGATTTCGGAGAGGTGGACTTCAAGTCTGATTTGGCAGAAATATCTCAATCCACGGATTCTCCGATAATTTTCACCTGTCGTCCGGAAAGTGAGGGGGGATTCTTCCCGGGGGACGAAAATCAGAGGGCTGAAGTTCTGATGCAAGCAGTTTCACTAAATCCTCAATGGGTTGATGTTGAGATAGGGACGCCCAAGGAAATCAGAGACGAGATAATCTCCTCAATAGGCGAAGGGACCAGAATTATTGCCTCTATCCACTCTTTGGAGAAAACCCCCACTCCTTCGGAAATTGTGCAGGAAGTAACTGATAACCAAGAAATGGGGGACGTAATAAAGGCGTGCTATAATACGAAAAATAGGACTGACGGACTACGTATTTTCGAGGCCGCTTGGGAGCTGAGGGACTCCGAAATAAAATCGACACTGATGGGTCTAGGGCCCGGAGGGGACTGGTCTCGGATCCATGCTCCATTGCTGGGGCAGTTCATGGTTTACTCAACAACGGAATCCGGTTGGCATTTGGCACAGGAGGGAAGGATAAACGCCTCTGATCTGAAGACGGCATGGGGCCTTCTGGAGTATGCCTAGTCACCCTTCTTTCAGGAAGGGGACCTCTCTCATCTCTCCGGAATCCTCGCCTTCTGAAGCCGTTGAATGGTACTTCGAGTGAAACACTATCGGGATGATGATGCAAGATAGTGGGAGGGCACCGATCACAAGGTATGCGGTGTAATTGGGGAGGGTCACCCTCCTCTCTACGTCTATCAGCACCTCGACGCTCATATCGCCCGATGCCCCCTCATCGTTTGGCCTCCCATTGTCCCAGCCATCTAGAATCAAGTGGAACTCTTGGTAGTTGTCTCCCCCGGTCATCCCTGCCAAGGACCACGAGGAGCCAGACGTGTCGATTGACACAGAGAACTCTTCGTAAGTTACCGACTCGTATGCGTGAGCATCACGAAAAGGCAACCATACTAGCATGTCCCTCCACTCAACTGGGACACTGTCGAAGTCGCACAATCCCTGAATCATCTCATCAAAAAAGTCATTGTTTCGGCATTCATAGTCGAACCTGTATTGCTCCAAGTTGGAGTCGGCCAGCAGATAGACATCCCCCCTCTCACTAAAGTCAATACAGAAAGTGTACTTGTAACCAGGAACAAGAGACATGGTGATAATTGTGGCACTTGAGTTGCTTACCTCTATCCCTGGGAATCCGGACCACGAACCATCGGACCACTCGGTACTTAGGCCCCTGTCTAAGGCCATCAATCTACTGTTTTCCCCAAGCGTGCGTGGTAATGCTGCCGAACCACCATCCAGCGTTTCGATATCGAAGAAGTCTCCCGGCACCATCTCACTGGGCCAATCGCTACTGGGGGACACATCACAGGAGCTAGATGCAGAACTAGCAGTTATTGACATCATCGCCATAGAGAAAATCGAAAAAAGAAGAATGAGCGATGCACCAGAGTGGGCAAACCTGCCAACTAAACCCTCTCCCACTATCTCCGCCTCGTTCTAATTGGTCGCACGTAGCCCGACTCGTTATTCGTCCGCTCGTCGGTGGTGAGATATTTTGGTTGTGGCGGCGGAGAGTGCTGATCCATCCCAGGCAACCCATCTTCAGCCTTGACCTCGTCAACGTCGTAGTTTTCTGCTAGGTCCATAGCATCGAGCTCTTCGTCATCCCTTTCCCTCATGACGAGCCATCCAAGGATCGCTACAATTGCTATCAAAGCGAGCAATCCAGCGCTTTCCTTTCCAGGGACTATATCGTCCAGGGTTAGGTCAGAAAGGGTCTTTGGAGGGGCAGTATCCTGTACTGAAAGTACAGTAACCACGTAGTCCTTGGACGAGCATACCCCAACCCCATCGCATACGGTAAGGGAAATTCTGATTTCTCCGGGGCTGCCCCAGGTGTGGTTCTCACCGATCCAGTCATCTCTGGAATCTCCATTGCACCCTTCTATAGTGAGACAGTCCGAATCTAGGAATACATTTAGATCCCATTTGAATTCGAGATCCCCTGTAAGTGGCAGGTCCCTGTCGTTAGTTGCATCACCATCACCATCGCTGTCGAAAAGGGCATCTTGATCGAGCCACGCAGACTCCAGTAAACTTTCGTCCAAATCACTAGCATTTCCCTGCAAGACAACTTTTTCACCCTCAATCACATACTCGCTGGATAGGGGGTCCTGGGTCTCAATCTTCGGGGCCTGAGAAACAATCACTAACATCTCAGTTGTATTCGACTCTCCTTCAGCATAACCGTCTATCACGGTTAGCCTGACCACATACTCTCCAGATCTTTCGTAATTGTGCCAAACCACCGGTCCAGTGGCAGGAGGGCTGGCGTCACCAAAGTCCCAAATCCACGAAACAATGCCACTCCATTCGGGACTGTTTTCCTCTGTGGAAGACTTGCCTATGAACCTTGGATCCCCATCGAAACTGCTGCTACCATCGAATCTAATCATATCTCCCGGGGCAACAAAACCCCCTCCCGACAATATGTGCGGAACCTGCCAAACAACTGGCTCATTTTCACCTGGTATTTCACCCAATATTTCTCCTCCGACACTCGGACAACTGAAGCCAATAACGGGGACAGGTAGAGGGTTTTCTATACTGAACAAGTATATCTTTGGTGCCGACGAGAGTCCTCTTTCATCCAACACAACTAGGCTTACACTGTAGAGCCCCGGCTCCGAGAAGGTTCTACTCACGGATGATGTATTCTCAATCGAATTATCCATGTCCGAAATTGTCCAGACATGCAATAGGGCAGAAGAGTCTCCATCTGGGTCGAATGAGGAGCTGTTGAATATGTATGCAGTCCCGACATTTCCATCATCGGGCCTATCGAAAATTGCTACTGGCCTCTGGTTTAGAACTTCCACTTGCAAATATGCTACTGAGGAGTTCCCATCATCATCCGTGACTTCCAGTGTCACGTTCTTTAGTCCCGGCTCACTCCACCCAACAATCGGATTTGAGACGAATGACTTGGTCTCCGAGAAGTCCGATGTTACAGAAAGTGTGCCTCCCCCTATGTTCACTCCCTCTTCGAAACTCCATCTATACTCGACAATGATCCCATCTTCGTCAGTAAATATGTCGGGCATAATGAGTGGAACCAGTGCATGAGTCTGCAGGGCCTCAGTGGGATTTTCTATAGGAACCCGGTTCATTACCTTGACAAGAACAGTTTTCTCAGACGAATGAGCTCCATCGCTCGCTCTTAGCACCATAGAGTATACCGTGCCGTTTGCACTACCGTCAGACCACGCGTGCCCTACTTCGTAAAGTCCAATGCCAGAATCAACTGACCCGTCTCCATAATCCCAGATGAACGACAACCTTTCGATAGGTACGTTATCTGTAGTCCCAAATGAAGAGAACTGAACTCGCTGATTAGTCTCTATGGTCAATTCATCACCGATCGGTACGCCCCCTATCGAGATTTCAGGCATAGGATATGAGGAGTCATTCACTGAGATGTTCAAAGTCAGAGTATCAGAAAAGAATCCCCCGTTGTCCAATACTGTAAGTGAAATTGCATACTCCCCTTCTTCGATGAATGAGTGAATGGGATTCTTCAGGCTGGAGATGTTCCCGTCTCCGAGATCCCAGATGTATGATGCAGGCGTGCCATTTTGGTTGAAGCTACCATTGGATAACCCAAATCCCCATGGGTCAAAACCACCTCCAAAAATGTAAGTTGGCAACCACGTCTCGGTCAAATTTGTTGAAATTGAACCGGATGCGAACGGCTTCATGTTTGAGACGTACATCGGAAGGGAAAGGGCCACATCCTGCTCTTCTCCCGTTATATCGTCAATCCTAACAACGAAAGAGAATTCTCCAGATGACTCAGGAGTGAACCATAGCGACCTAGTCGCTGGCTCTCCTTCGCTGGCAAAAACGCTGAATGTAGAAGAATCTACAACTGTGTTGTTTGACAATGCTTCTATTCCAACCTCGACTGTCTCAAAATAGGCGCTTGAGGAAACGCTGATCGAAATCTCCAGGCTATCGTCTAGGCCGTCTTCATCCCTGTCGAATTCATCGATAGAGTCTATCGAGACCTCGGCTGGTTCACTAACCACGTCTGCGTTTACAGTGAATGATCCGGAAGGGTAAGAACCCCCTGGGAGAACTCCACAATTTGCAAAATCAAAGTCACAATCATCCACGACTGAGTTGTACCAAACCAATAACCACACCTCGGAGGTGGAATTACCGAAACCGTGAACCAAACCAGTCCCAATTCCAGTCGCAGAGTCAGTTCTGAGATCGCTCATTGACCATGTTCCGGATGAAGCCTCCCTCACCAATATTGCCCCTTCGAATCCGAATCTATCGGGCTGAACCATAAGGCTCAGTGGGTCGCCATTTCCCTGAGTAAATCTGAATGAACCGACCCCCCATCCTTCCAAACTATGTCCTTGTGATTGCCATACTTCTGACCACTCCCCATTTGACTCCCTATTAGGTGCCTTGCAGAATCCTCCAGAACCACATCCATCTTCCAGATCTATATCGGAGAAGCCAAACGCTCCCTGTGGGCTGTCCAAAGTCATTGCAACACTGAAGTTTGCGAATATTTGACTCATGGTAGTACCCACTGGGGTTGAACCAGAGCCGGGATTCCTCGCTAAGTTCTCTATCCCGGACCCACCAATCGAGGAGTCCGAAACCAGGTCTCTGATTGAATCTGCACCTCCTAATTTGTCTGCCAGATACATCAGGAAGAGGAATCCAGCCCCCCTGTCCTCGGACCTTTCGTTCCACCACCTGAGCCCTTTGCTCGTGTTTTCCGCCCACGAGTTTGCATCGGCTTCGAGCCCATCACTAGCACCAAAGCAAACGAATTCTGCCATCTCTGCAGCTCCTTCGACTATCCACAGATATTCGAAAGGATCCCATGCATTGTGTATCAGCAGGCTGAACTCATGAGCTAGGATTTGATTCCTGCTGCCCAGGTCATCTATATCGACAAAAATGGACTCCCTAATTGAAGAAAGTCCCGGTTGGAAGTACCCGCCGGTTCCTCCTATGCCATCAATTGAGTAAATCACCACTTCTATCTGGCAATTGTTGTCCACATCAGGAGAATCTCCGAAGTAATTTGTATTCGTTGGAAAAATTATCGACTCCCAGGTCGATGTGATGTCATTTAGTGCAGTAGAAGAAACGACTTGCCCATCTTCAACAAAAACCGCCGCATTCGCTGAAACCCTCTCTACTGTAGCAGAAATCACTCCCTCGGTAGTCGAAATGTTGTCCGAATCACCTACATTCCACGCACTTTCGCAGCTCCTTTGGAAATTTCTAGAACTTAGGCCTCCCTGCTCAAATGGTAGAATCAGACCTGGGTAACCCTCCTGGGCCCATTCACTCTTCAGATAAGAAGAGGCGGAGAAAAGGGAAATCTCTCCCTCACCTAGAAGATATTCTCTGCCATCTTCTTGAGGTAGGAAGGTGGATATCTCATTAGAATCGCTATGTTCCGAAATCCAAACATCGCTCTGTTCGGAACTAGCTAATGGGGCCAGTGACCCAATAGCCAATATCAGGCCCAACATCAAAACCTGCAGTGTTCGCTCATTTCCAGTATTCACATTCATGACAAACACTCCGTTAGAGGCCTATTCCAATCCGTCCGAATACGTATTTTAACATCGATGGAGCATCGTTCGTACATGCGAAGCAGACCGGGCCTCCTAGTCGGTGCTGCAATTCTGATACTTTCAGCCTCAGTAACATCACTTGGGGCTAACGATTCGCCAGATTCCGCCGAGGAAAGGGCGATTTCAGTAATTGAGACGGTAGAACATGATCCGACCGCATTCACCCAAGGCTTGGAAATATTCAATGGAACTTTGTTCGAGAGTACCGGACTATACGGGCATTCGGGATTAAGACAGATTGATCTATCGGACGGCAGAGTAATCAGAAATATATCCATTGACGAAAATTTCTTCGGCGAAGGAATCACAATTTTCAATGACTCAGTAATAATGCTAACTTGGCGCAATCAAACCGCTTTAGTCTTCGATGCGTACGATCTTTCCTTTGAAGGAGAATTCAGATACGAGGGCGAGGGTTGGGGGATATGTTTCAATGGAGATTTCCTAGTAATGTCAAATGGAACATCAGAGTTGTCTTTTCGTGATCCAATTTCTTTTGAGTTCTCTCACAGTATTTCTGTAACCTGGGACGGAAAACCAGTAACGAGACTAAACGAACTCGAGTGCGTAGAAGATCAAATTATTGCAAATGTATGGCTACAAGATGTCATCATATCGATAGACTCTACTACTGGTAAAGCCGATTTTTTCGCTTCGGCGGAGTTCCTATCGGAAAATCAAGGAAATACTGCAAATGAAGTACTCAACGGTATTGCATTCGACTCCTCGAGAGAGGGGTACTGGATCACTGGAAAGAACTGGACAGAGATGTATTTGGTTAGCTTCGACACTATCTTAGAAGACGGGCAGAAAGACAATCGGGATATATTGGGCGATTTGGGAATCACCAGTACTTCCGCCATCGTGGCAACTTTCTTCCTATTCGTGTTTATTCAACAAAAGATGCCCAACTTCAAGGACCCCCCATCGGGTGATAACAATGGTGACGGATGACGGGGACTCAACGGGTATCGACCTCGAATACTTCTTCGAGGATCTTTCTGGAGAGGACTCAACTAGGGTCGCTGGAGCTATCCTAATCATAATTGGCAGTATTTTGGGCGTGCAGCTTGGAATAATGCTGATTTCTGCAGACCCGGGCGAAGTCGTCTCCGGTAATCTTGACTCAACAGCAAGGTACGCGGATGTTTCTGGAATCGTAAACTCTGCACTGACTGACAACAACACCGGAGGAGACCCAGTAGAAGGGGTCAAGGTCCGACTTTTGGGATCGGACGGAACTACAACGGGAAGGGAGACATTCACAGATTCCGATGGCAGATTCACAATCCCCGAAGTCCTAAGAGAGCCTGCAATACTGTCGGTTACTCACCCTGGAAATAATACCACTAAGATCTACTTGGTTCCTGGCGACAATGCACAGATTGCCATCACCCTCACTCCCGGCAATGGCGAACAAACAATTGACATGATGGGGGAAAGTCATCTGGGAGACTCCGTTTCACTTGCAACCACAATAGCAGTTCTTACAATCATCCTGGGACTTGCTGGATGTTATGGGGGCATTGAGGCATATAGGGGTAATAGCTACAGGAGGTCATGGTGGTTTGCATTCCTAGGACTTTGTAGCAGGGGAATGATATTTATTGGACCACTATTGATACTAATTGGCATGGGTTTGGTGACCCTTACCAGAGAACAGTTTTCCGGAGGCCAGAATTAGAATTACTGGGTTATTGCATGTATTTGTTCTCTGTAGAGGGCGGGGATGGAAGCGGAAAGGGCCTCGCCACAAAAATCGTCTCTGAGGTTCTGAATAAGGAGTTCTCTTTTTCTTCTGTCGAAATAACCGGTGAGCCAAGAAGAGAACATGCATTGGGGCGCCTCGCAATAGACTCCGTGAGAAAGAAGACGATGACTCCTGAGCAAGAAGCAGGGCTCTTTGCTGCGGACAGACTGGATCATTCCCATGGCTGGATACTTCCTCGGCTATTGGAGGGGAATGCAGTGGTCAGTGAGAGGAATATTCACTCATCCCTGGTCTACCAAGGAATAGTGGGGGGGATTGGCGTTGACAGAGTAGCGCATATGAATTCAGCAGCCCTGATTCCTGATTTGTGTATTTGGATTGACTGCGATCCCAATGTGGCCATGAAAAGAATCAGCAGTGAGACGTTAAGAGGGGTTTCGAACAAGTCTGAGTATTTTGAGACGACAGACCTCCAGAAGAGAATCAGGGCAGGATACTCGCGCCTCTTGTCTGGCGAGGTTGAGATGCCGACTCCCTTCGATATGGGGGCAATATTGGGTCCCATCACTAATGAGGGTTCAGAGAAACAGCTTAGAAATTCCATCCGAGAAGGAATCAGGTCCTTCCTACATAGCAAGCCTTCTCCCATTAACGTTGGAAAGGAAAAAGTTGACCAATTCCAAATCAGGTCTTTAGTTAGATTATCTCGAGGTCAGAGCAAACTATCGGGTTTGGGAATTGAACCTGCCAAGAGAAAGACGGAATGGCTAGATGGCAACCCTCCCTGGAAGGTTCTCAAGACGGCTCAGGCTGCTCATGAGGTGGTATTATCTTCCGCCTCGGAAGAGCATCAGGCTACAATGCCAAAAAACATACTAAATCACTCAATGTCATCAATTTGTGGAACTTTGGCTCTTGTTAACGCAGCGGACATCTCAGAGCTTAGGTCAGCTATGGGTCCTGTTCGATGTGTCTCGGAGCGTCATACTCAGAGAATAGTCAAATTTCTGAAAGACCATTCTGGATGGATTTCTCAGCATAAGTCATTGATTGGAAGGGATGCTCCACGCTCGCAATTGAGGGAGGAAAAATTTGCGTTTGGGAGGCTCGTCCTAGCCATTTGGCCGCTCAGAAAAGAGATTCGGAGATGGCAGAATGCTAATCCTGGCTCTCACTTGAGATTTTGCATGGGCCAATTGGTCAAGTCTGGAAAATACGAATCAGCAATCCACGAGACCATGGCTAGACTATCCATACTAGGGAGTGGCAATGCCAGAATAGGGGTCCCTGAAGACCCAGACTCCTTGGTCAAATGGTGGCAAGGAAAGTAAAATCTACTTTGTGACCAACTTGGATCCCGCAGGAAGGGCAACTTCTCCCGGACCCTCGAATAGGTTTGGCCTCGCAGAGAATGCCGCGCAGAACCACCATCCCCCCACAAATCCAGCAATTGTTCCTGTGAGGAGCCGCATGGTGTTATTTGATTCGTAAGAAGTTAGAAGTTGGGTGAAACCATCTACTCCCATTGGGAACAGGCCGATGCCCAATATCGCGAATACGGCAATTAGGCGCTTGTCGCTATGGTAGAGGGGTCCAGTATACTTGTCTGGGATTACAGATAGGAAGGTATCCCTAACCGTCCATCTATTGTATCCCCTAACTCCGAATAGTAAGCACCCTATTGTAAAGCCCAGGAAAATACCTATGTCCCTAACACAAACAGGAAGCTGATTTCCATTTATTTCCCAAGATCTGTAGTATTTCTGATGGCAATTGAGGTCCCCAAAGCCATATGTGAACGCAAAAACTGGATTCAACTCCATCCAAGAAAATGAACCACCATGCATAGACTGGTCGTGCCCGACCTCTGCGTTTTCTCCGTGATCCTTGTTTCCCCAACTATCTGCAAAGGCATAATCAATGGCATTTGCCCTTCCCGATAGCTCAGGAACTGAGTCAGTAGGGAGAGCAGCTGGGGCCAAGAAACACAAAATCAGGTAGGAAGCAGTAATGCCTCCCATGATCCTAGTAACTTTTAGCTCCCTAAAGCGGTTGGTCAGACCATTCTTCTGCAACGAAGACATGCCCACAATTAGGCCCAATTCAAACTCAGTTATAGCACTCTCTCACTCATCAGAGTACAGGGGGATGCCTTCGCAACATGCCTCAACGACAGCTCTGCATTCAGGGCACTCCATGTGCTGTCGTACTGGAACTGCCTTTCCTCTGAACCCGCATAAGCAGGCAATATCGTTGCAATGATCCACGTCCATGATGGCCCGATGAACAGGTGGCACAAATCTGTTGCCTACGTTTGCTCGTACAAACCCTCAAGCTCTTGGCTAAGCATGTCAACAAGCCAATGGTGCAACTTCTCGGTTCCCATTTCAGATAATGTCGAGTTTAGGAATGCCGCGATCAGTGCCCTCTTTGCATCTGCGGAATCATAACCCCTGGATTCAAGGTAGAATAATTGCTGCTCATCTATCGGACCGTTTGCAGTCCCGTGACCGCATCCGACAACCTCGTTCTCCATTACCTCAAGCTCCGGAATGGAGTCAGCCTCGGCCTTGGGGGACAACAAGAGATTGTGGAAAATCTGGCCCGCATCTGCTCCTTGGGATCCTTCTGCAACTCTGAGCATCCCAGTTCCCACTGTCCTGCTCTCTCCACCACATGCAGAATGCCATGACAATCTGCTGAATGTCTCCGGTGCTGCATGATGTATCTCGATATGGTGGTCCAAGTGCATTTTTTCTGCTGACATAACAGAACCTAGGACCCTCAGGTTACCTCCCCTTTCACCCATTTGGAATCGCAAATCAGCCTTTGTCCTTTCAGAGCCAGAAGATATTGTCCCAGCCCTTACTTGTGCATCCCTCCCAATAGTTATTGAATCCGAACGCAATACTGTTCCACTGTCAACGAGATTAATCACCACGTCATTTACTATTGAGGCACTACCAATTTGTCCTGTCCTCATAAATCCAAACCAATCACTGCTTCCGACGATCTTGGTGACCAGTTCTATGTTCGACCGACTCCCTAATTCAAGATGCAGGTGAAGCACAGTAGGCGTGTTTCCGACATCGATCTCCAACATTACCGGATTCTCCGATGTAAATCCCGAATCAACCTCCAGGGTGTAACTGGTACCCGAAGAGGCGGCAATAAGGAAATTGCTAGTGAGCAAGTCATCCTGCTGATTTATGGTAGTAAAACCCTCTTCTCTACTAAGCCTGACACCTTCCGGAGTATCTTCGGAATCAATAGTAGTAAGCTTCAGGGCCGGTTCTCCAAACTCAGGAATCTCGTCTATTTTGCCCGTGGGATGAACCTTTCTCCAAGGCGTATATTTCCAAAGATGGCTAGATTTATCTGGCTCTCCTTGGGCTCTATATTCGGAAGCAGCGTCCAATATCCCACCTATCCGATGCTTCCTTCCATTTCCAAGGCCATTAGTTGATTCAGCTCTACTGCATATTCCATCGGCAACTCTCTAGTGAATGGCTCGAAAAAGCCGTTCACGATCATTGCCAGCGCCTCCTCTTCCGAATGTCCGCGGCTCATCAAGTAGAACAATTGCTCGTCACTCACTTTGGACACGCTTGCCTCATGCTCGCATCTAGCGGTGGGATTGGCTACTTCCATGGTGGGATATGTGTCCGATCTGCTCTCTCCATCAAGAATCAAGGCATCGCAGACCACATTCAGTTTGCAGTTTTCTGCCTTAGGCGAAACCGTCACCATCCCTCTGTATGAACCTCTTCCCCCATTTTTGCTGATACTTTTTGAAAGAATCTTGCTAGTCGTGTTTGAAGCTAAATGGTGAATCTTCGCTCCAGCATCTTGGTGCTGACCTTCTCCAGAATATGCTACCGAGATGACTTCTGCATGGCTCCCTTCCCCTTTGAGAATAACAGCCGGATATTTCATGGTTAATTTGCTTCCGATATTGCCATCTACCCATTCTATTGTAGCATTCTCGTGGGCGATACCTCTCTTTGTTACTAGGTTGTATACATTGGCACTCCAATTCTGAACCGTCGAGTATCTGATATGGGCTCCAGGTAAAGCAATCAATTCAACAACTGCCGAATGCAATGAATCAGTTGAGTATGTCGGGGCAGTGCACCCTTCGACATAGTGTATGCTGCTACCCTCATCTGCAATGATTAGCGTTCTTTCAAACTGCCCCATGTTCTTTGCGTTAATCCTGAAGTATGCCTGAACCGGCATTTCAACGGAAACTCCCTTTGGGACATAAATGAATGATCCTCCTGACCATACAGCAGTGTTAAGGGCAGAGAATTTGTTGTCCGTCAGCGGCACAACAGAGCAGAACCACTTCTTTACAATCTCGGGATACTCTCTCAATCCGCTATCCATATCTAGGAAAATCACCCCCTGTTCTTCCAAATCCTCTCTAATGCTGTGATAGACGGCCTCAGATTCGTACTGTGCCGTTACTCCTGAGAGCCACTTTTGCTCTGCTTCGGGGATTCCAAGCCTGTCGAACGTGTTCCTGATGTCCTCTGGCACGTCATCCCAATTCTTCTCAGTTGCATCTGACGAACGAAGGTAATAGCAAATCCCATCGAAGTCTATCTCCTCAAGCATCGGGGTATTTCCCCAAGTAGGCATGGGCCTATCCATGAAGTGGTGGAACGCCTTTACTCTGATTTCAGTCATCCATTCTGGCTCGTTTTTTAGAGATGAAATCTCCCTCACTACTTCCTCTGAAAGTCCGAAATCGAACCTAATGGTCGAGTTCTCAGGATCGTGCCATCCTGCTTTGTAGTCCCCTACGGCTTCTCTAGCTTCTTTGTTCTCGGCCATTTGCACTACTCCTGTTTAAGCCATTCATAGCCTTGCTCTTCAAGTTTTGTTGCAAGTTCTGGTCCACCTGTAGAAACAATTTCCCCATCCATTAGGACATGCACCTTGTCTGGATTGACGTGTTCAAGTATTCTTGAATAGTGAGTGATGATTAGCGCTCCGGAATCTGTTCCCCTGATTGCGGCGTTTATCCCCTGGGAAACAGTCCTAATTCCGTCAATGTCTAGTCCACTGTCCGTCTCGTCGAGAACTGCCAATTTTGGCTTAAGTAGCATTAATTGTAGAATCTCAAATCTCTTCTTCTCCCCTCCGCTAAATCCATCATTAACGTATCTGGCGAGGAAACTCCTTGGAACATCCAAGGATTCCATTGCGGCACTCAGGGCCTCCCTGAAATCAGCACCCTTTGCAGCACTCTCTCCTCTAATGCTGGAGACCGACTTTCGGAGGAAATTTCCTACTTGGAGACCTGGCACAGCCTGCGGATACTGGAATGAAAGGAAAACACCGGCTCTGGCCCTCTCCCAAGACTCCAAATCCAGTAGATCCTCCCCCTCAAGAAGGACCTCTCCGCTATCCACTTCGAACTCTGGATGCCCCATAATCACATTTGCAGTAGTAGTCTTTCCACTGCCATTCCTTCCCATAATTGCATGAATTTCACCCGGTCCGATTTCTAGGTCAATTCCTTTGAGAATTTGGTTGCCGTCTATTCCAGCAAACAGTGACTTAATCTCTAGCAATGGTCCTTTCCCGGGCACGTTATCATGTCTGGGGAAATTGACAGGCTTTTGAATCTCTCTTCTCCCCCCGTTCACCCTAAATCCCACGAACATCTCGCGAAATCATGAGTGGCGACGAAAGTACTGCTAGGGGAACCTCCAAAGAACTCGAAGAAATGTACAGGGAACAGATTCAGGAATTGATGGAGAGGGAGTCAAATAGGGTCATTTCAGAGAGTATAAATCCCTCGGAAGAAAATAGGCTGCAGTCCCTTTCCGTTGTCGAACTTTTCGAGAAAGGAGACAGTGACCTTGTTCCAGCTCTGATGTCCAGATTGGGAGTGGTAAGGGCTGCTCTGGAAGGTCATGGCGGTGCGCTAGTAGTTACCAGTGGTGTAGTCGAAGAGTCGAAAAATGGACGCAAGTCCATCTCCCTGATATTGGATCTCGATGGCGCATGCGTATCTTGCGGAGCAGCACCAGGGACTCTGAAGGGAATTCAAGACGACCTTCTTGCAGAGTCCGAGATTTCTTCAATCAGATTTTCTTCGTCTATGCTAGATTGGTTTGACGAGATTCAGAGAGAGTTCGTTCTCGAGCATGGCGGAGTGACATTCGTCTAACCAAACATCTCGACCAAACAATGTATTGCTTTTGGGGAGAATCCCAGGACTGTCACTTCCTCGCCTTCTACTAGGGTTAGGAATTCCGATGCTTCTCCGGCCAAATCATATCCTCCTGCCTTGCCTATCCACGAACCGCCTTTTACAAGTCGGGCCACCCCAGCCTCCCCTATGTCCGCGAACTCTACGATGGAGTAATCGGTCCAGATTCCTACTCCCCACCCTTCTATTGTTTTCATGCCATTCTGCATTTTCTTATCCAAAATCCCTTCTTTAGGGCGGGCTATTGCTGTAGATGACCACACCCTATGTCTACTGCCTGAAAGCCGCATTAGCATCGCAGCCGCTTCAATCGGGCCAATGGGCTTGCCCATGGGCAACATCTCGTCATCTGGATCCTCGATCAGAGTGTCCGCAACAACAATTGTTCGATCCTCGAGATTTGTTAAACCGTGCTCCAATATGGCGTTCTTTGCCTTTTGGAGGCATATCTCTTCTGTTTGCCTGCCCACTTCCATCCCATAAATTGGCCCCGGCTCCGCCTCAGCTATGGAGTAGAATTTCAGCCCGATTTCCATAACAGATAGCCTTGAGGAAAGCCACTCCCTACGCCTAGGTGAACTTGAGGCGAGAACCACTGACTCCATCTGAATCCTCAGAGTTTTACCTTTTCACCGCAAATCGGACATTTAGCCGCTGCAACTCCTCCGCCCATGGCAAACCTTCCCCCGCAATTCGCACAAATTACCGACCCCCCTGGGTCGATTGCTGGATTGAAATCGTGAGGAATTTCCGGTTCAGGAATCTCCGAAGCATCCTCCAGAACAATTTCGGCATCAGGGACCTCTGTACTTACTGACGCCGCTCTTTTCTTCCTTCTACCCTTTCTGGCAGAGGTCCCCGAGACGTCTTCTTCTACCGAATCGACCAATTCAACCACATGGGAATCCACAGGTATGCTGGAATCTTCAACCAAATCAACAACATCGTCCTCCATTAGGACTTCAGTTTCGTTGTCCATCGCCCTCCTTCTTCCAATCCATCTAATTCCTTGGGCTGATAAGGAGACAAGGGTAACCATTCCTAGAATTAGAACCGCGAAGGCTACCCCGATGACTAGTATCTCGAAACTCTCTTGATCAAGTCCTAGAGATGTTCTGATATTATCGACGAAATCCGTATTTCTTATGTCGCTTTCATCATCAATTAATGACCTAATCTGCCAACCACTAGAAGTCGAAACAACCACCATGCTCTCTCCGAGTTCAGGGGATCTATCCGCCATTCCGAACCTCCCGGAAGTTACGATTACATTCGAAAGACCAATCCAATTTTCCTCATGACTAATTTTGCCAAATTCCACTTGGGGCCCATATGGCCCGACCCTGTCGAAGATTATCTGCAGCCCATTTGCGGTCTCGACAATTTCTGACCCTGTCATGCCCCTGGCAGAAATCCTGGTCTCCATTCCTTCATTTGCTTTGAATTTTGAATCGGCCACTATGGAGACTAGCTCCGAGACTTGGGACTCTCCTTCCCTCCAAATCGCCACAATCCGGTCCTCTTCGTCCTCTTCCACAATTACTTTCATTTGGGGGAATGATGCTTCGTCACCAATCGCCTTCTTGTAGCTCCATGTAGGATCTGAGATTTCTCCGTGGGCATACCAAAGTCCTAGCCTATCAATCCCTGTGGTGTCGTTTCGCACTGTCTGGTAGAGTATGTGGCCCTGCTCATCACCGAACTCAATCGCTAGGGGATCTGATAGGGAGGGGGGAACGTCAATATCAGAAATTATGCTCGGATTTAGAGTCCAATCAGAAGAAGAAACTGGGGCATCGGCGTATATGGTGAAAATATTAGTCACATCGTCCAATGTCCCTCCAGAGAAAAGATCCCTGTGGTATCCTGCTACAACTATCTCGGTTTCCTTGACATCTATGTCTACTCCCCAGAATTTTCCGTCCGAAAGGGGCATTCCACTGAGAAGGTCCTGAATTGGCGCCATTCTGCATGTTGGATCGATAGTTGAGTAGCTAACTGTCTGCATCAAGAAACCATTCGAATCCAAATACCTCCTTGTCCAAACCAGATGGGCAAAACTATCCTTTGTACTGTATACGGCAAGATCTCCAGACCAACGATCTTCCATAATGTTCGTGCATTGGACTAGGGATTTTGCGGGAGTGAGCCGGTAGAGGTACAAAACCCCCTCTTTCTCGCTGATCAATATGTCTCCTTCTTCCTTGTCGATACTGATTATTTTCACTGGCTCCTCTCCAGGGTTTAGCTCAGCTGCCCTAGGTCCCGTCAGGGTAGAGGTATCGACGAGAATGGTCTTCTCAAGCTCGTTATTTGACCAGTCTATATCGCTATCATCTTGGGCTATTGCATTGATTCTTATTTCTCTCGGGCCTGTCCCATTGGGGACGTAGAAGAATGAAATTGTAGAGTGAGACCCTCCTAAGATAAATTCGGTGCTTGAGTTCCCAATTTGTTCCCATCCTCTATCGGTCTTTTCTTCTAGAGTACCGACCACCTTTCCTGCATTGGTCGAACCAAGATTGTCCACCCTCGTCTCAATGACAACTTGCTCCCCGGGCCGAGGAACTGCCGGATTAGTGGCAATCGAACCAGATCTAATTGCTAGATCTATCCCCTCAGGCCTAGGAAGTACGGGGAATGTGCCAGAGAGTAGGTTGTTTGAGTCGTCCAATTCTTGAATGGAGTTGTAGGGGTCTATTGAAATCTGTATTTGCGCGTCTCCCTCTGTGATTGGATTCCAATAAAGTACGATATCCACGAATTCTCCAGTGTCGATGTTTGAAATTACGTACTCGTCCTTTCTGGATCCGCTTTCCTCGAGGATTATTCCAACATCGGTCGCGGCCTTGTCGCCCGTGTTGCGCATTGTCGCCCTGACTTCTAGGAATGTGTTCACATACGCCTCTTTCATGGGAATTCCGAACTCCTGGACAGAAATCGAACTGCTGACGAACTGTAGGTCGGGCATCGGGGGCACATTGTCTACCAATACGAATCTCCGTATCTGTTCCGTAACAACACCAGTTGCACTGACAAGCCTAATCGAAAGCCTGTACTCGTCGTCTTTCACGCTAGTAGTGTCCCAGTTGAAACTCCAATCCGTCCATCCGTAGTCCCCCTCTACGCACCTACTGCTGCCATCCTGCTCCCTGAACATGTGTACACAGTATGGGTGGTCCATCGAATGGTGGTCAAGCCCATATTCATCCCATGTCCCATCAGTGTAGAAGGCACCGTCTTCCCAGTCCTCGCTGTCCAATCTCCATTGAATCGTCGCATTATAGATTGATTGAAACTGACCTCTGACTTGTATGGTCCCCGACACTTCATCTAGCCCGCTAGGGGACTCTAAGGTGACGTTAACCCTGCCAACTGGGAAGGAGTACTCTGTAGTGTTGCTCCATCTTCCAATGTCGTTTCTGGCCGCCACCTCGCCGTAAATCATCACTTCACTGTAATCTTCCGGCAACTCGGGAACGACGAACGGCACTGTCCAATTTACAATCCCAATCGGATTCGTCCAATCTACTAGCATTGACGATGTTGTTGGCTTGTTGTACTCCTCTCGGTAGCTCATTCTAACCCGGACCAGTACTTCTTCAATTGTCCCGTTGTCCTCCCCATCTTCATCGATGTGGCCACGAAGATTGTATGATTCCCCTTCCACCAGCCATGAGTGCCTAGCCGGACTCTCAATCTCAACCCAATGGCCTTCTTGCGGGCTTCCCGGGCCGAGACTCTGGTTTGTTTCGCCACCGCCACCGCCCCCACCTCCGGTGCCAAACATTTCACTGGCAACTAAACTTCCATCAATTATTCCGAATCCGTATTTTTCGTTCCATGAATATCCCTGGTAAGTATCGTCAGTAGACCAACTGTCTCGGAATTCCGAACCTGCCATCAAGTACTCTCTTATTGCCTCGCTTCGGCTTCCATCTTCGGCTTTCATGAAGTCCATATTTCTTGTTTCGCCGATTTCCATCATTATCGCTATGAGGCCTGCTACTGCCGGTGTAGACATGCTTGAACCAGATTTCTGGACATACTCATCTTTGGCCCTGTTCACATCCGAACCCGGAATGATTCCCGTTGACTCGGCGTGTCTCGCAGAGTTAATGTTCGATCCTGGCGCCACAACCCATGGTTTCATTTCGTCATAGGAGTCTCCATCATCGTCATCCTGCCTTGGTCCATAGTTCGAGCTTGAGGAAATCTGGTCATCTTCCCTGTCTATGGAATTCTTGTCATCTAGCCAGCCTACGGTGATCGCCGTGTCTGCCGAACCTACGGAGTTTACATTATTGGCACCATCATTTCCTATCGCGGCCACGCACACCAATCCACTTTCAGAAGCCTGATTGACTAGATTCGCCTCGGCAGAGGTCCCGTCTTCGTTGTTGTCCGTCGCACCGTTACTGGCTCTGCCGAACGACATCGAGACGATCTGGATCCCCTTGCTCGACTCGTTGTTCCCCCAATCTGTATCTTTGTTATTTATCACCCATTGTAGGCCTGCTAGTATGGACTGGGAATTCCCCCCTCCGTAGTCCTCCATTACTTTGACATCAACGAGAAAGGAACCGGGAGCGTAACCCTGTACCTCTCTGGAGGAATCACCCGTTCCAAGTGCGATTCCAGCCACGTGCGTCCCATGCCCGTCCCCGTCATCCGGGTCTTCTTCGGAGCATCCCGACTGCCCGACTCCGGTGGAGTCGCACCCAGCAACCCACTTGGGGTCATCAAGGTCGTCCGGCTCTTTCGAATTGTCGTTATTGTCATCAGAGAAGTCATCAAGTGAGAAGTGCTCGTTATCCACGCCAGTATCGAGAATTGCAATCACTATTCCGGAACCATGGTATCCGAGTCCTCTAATGGCGTCGTTGTACAACTCCGATTGCCTCACTTTGGATCCTTTCGTTGCCTTGTCCAGGTAGGGGGAAATCACGTTTTGCTCTTCAACGAGCACAACGCCATCTAGGCTCAATATTTCTAGAAGTGAGCTAACAGGGACATGGTCCAGAACTATCGCATCTAGGTGGTCCATAGGCATGAACCAAGACCCCTCATTCTCCCATCCATGCGACTCAATGACTTCGCGTAGTGAATCGATGTCTGTTGTCCCAGGGTGCCATGCATAGTGGACAATAATGGCCACCGTGCTCCTTCCGTCTTGGCCAATTATCGAGGTCTTGGAAACTGACTCCCTTTCTCCCTCGATGATTTGCTGTAACCTATCGTCTATTCCGTTAGAGTCCGAGTCAGACCAAAAATCGTACCACCACCCGAATTCCATTGTTGGCGGTCCAGAATCAAGGGGTGAGAAATCTGGCGACCTATCCTTATCTTCGCATTGGAAGACTTCGCAGAACGAAGCTATATCCCCCTCCCCGTTATTCGATTCGAGCAACGAATCATCTTGCACAGAAGAGAAATCTCCCGAGGCAATCCCTACCGAGGTATCAAGGACCAGCACCATCAATGCTGCGAGAATCGGGTTGATTGCCTCTAGCCTTTTTGACATGGCTCTCGTAGAGAGCCAAACAAATGGCCTGTATAACTCCAACCTTTCCAAGCCTCAGAACTGAGCGGTTATGGCCACCGTAGATGAGAAGCGGAAACTCCGCAAATTAGTGAACAAACTTCATCCTCAACTATAGCCAGAATCTCCCCATCACAAACTGGGCAGACTGTATTCTCGGCCAACTCTTCTAGCCATGCCCTCCTCGTCTCGAGCTCATCACCCTCTTGTCTTAGCTTCGAAAGAACCCTAGCCGCCTGTCCTTGGAGGGGCCTTCCAGATTGTTTCCAAGGATCTTCTCCCATCTCTCTCAAATTATCTATGGCACGTTTCCTGCTTCCACTCTGTGAAAAACCGCCTGAAACCGTTGCGCTTTCGAATAATTCGCTAGGTGCTCCCTTGGCTATTGGACGGGCTGCTAAGTAAGCCAGAAAGAATCCGCCGACATGTGCCATGTGTGCAACGTTGCTTTGCCCAGCAGTTCCACTTTGTATGGAGTATATATGAAAAATTTCCAATCCAAGTCTAAAGAAAGCAATAAGCCAGACAGGCCACGCCCGAATCATGAATAGTAGGGGGAACTCAATCTTGTCTTCGGGCCAGCATGCCATGTAGGCTCCTAGAATTCCGAAGGCAGCACCGCTTGCACCTATTGCAGGTACGGATGAGTTAGGATGCGTAGCAATCCAAGCAATGTTGCCTCCAAGGAGGCCAATAACGTACACTGCCATCCACCTCTTCGCCCCCATCCTTTGCTCAAGTGGGACTCCCGCAAGTGCGATTACCAGGACATTCCCTAGAACATGGACGAAATCTCCATGCAACCAAGCTGCAGTTACAATTCTGTGGTAGTGTCCAGCCTCTTGAACTAGCGAGATATTTTGACTAGTGTATATCGAAGGAATCAAGCTGAATAGTTGGATTGGCTGGAAGCTAATTTGAAATGTCTCCAGAGCGAATTGGATGAACATTACTAGCATTAGGGATAGAACGGTCGCCAATGCCACACTAGTCTTGTTTCGAACCGCTGAGATATATGGCCAAATAGCGACTACCAAAATAGCTACTATCCAGAGAATGTCAACCGACTCAAGGTGCCCCCATGTCCAGTCACTGTCTAATGTGGTATGTGCCACGAAGGGCCCTGCAACCTCGCCCCCAAGAGGGCTTCGTAGGATGGAACCACTCATACGAAGTCACCGTACCGCCCGAGCATGGGAAAGTCCCCCCTCGTTGAGGCTAGGTCCGTAGTGGCTTTCAGAGGTGCAAACCAGATTCTCTCAGATTCATCATTCTCGGTTGAAGAAGGACAGATTGTGGCTATTGTGGGAGAGAATGGCTCAGGCAAGACAACCCTGATTGAAACTCTTGCCGGCCTAATTCCACTGAGAGAGGGCGGAGTATATTGGAGGGGTGATGCTGGCAAGGTAGTTACTGTTAGGGACTCTGCTGGTAGGAGGAATGCACCTCCTCCAATGGGGCTAACCTTGCAGAAGGACGGTATTTGCGGCGATGAAACAGTGTTGGAGCGCTTATCCGACTCTTTGGAAGTTGCAGGTATTTCTGCTAGTGAAGAAGAGATATGCAAAGTCCTAGAAACATGGGGTTTGGGCCATCGATCCGGAGACAGGGTCCTGCATCTATCGGGGGGACTTAGAAGACGACTTTCCATACTGTGCGGTTTGGTTCCAGCAGCACTTCGCGAGGAACCTACAACAGTGCTTCTAGACGAGCCTTCAGAGGGCCTCGATGCTTCTGCAAAAGACCTCCTTATTGGCTGGTTGAGGGCTCTTTCTTCTAGAAATCACGGGGTTGTATTCGCGACTCATGATCGAGAACTGATCAATTGTGCCGACAGGGTCGTTTCAATTAATGAGCGGAAGATATCCGAAGAGGTTGGAGAATCTTCAGGGACAGCTTGTGAGTTGCCTGCGACCTGCATCTCGAAGGAACCCCGGCCCATACTTTCTGTAGTTAGATGGTCATTCAGGACAGAATACAGGAACCCAGTAGACACGATAGGGAAGGCTACTCCTGCAATTGTGTCTTTGTTACTGGCATATGCCTTGGTTGGTGAATTGGATATCGACTCCCATGGGAGTGAACTTCTAGCAGCACTGGTCCTTGCTCCTGCATTCATCACTGCAATTGCTTCTCCAGCAATCCTGGGTCGATTATCTGAATCTGACTGCGGTAGGTGGTGGGACGCGGTTGTTGGCCCAATGGCCCGTCCTGCATATTCTATTGGGGGGTCTTCGATAATATTGCCAATCCCTGTCGTCTACCTTTCTTGGTTTGTTCTGGCGGGCTCGGTAGATTCTGAGACCTCTTCCGAAGTGCTTTGGTGGATTTGGCTACCAGCTCTATCGATGTTAGACCTGGCTGTTGCTGCTACCGCACTCCATATTATGGTGGGAGATCTGTCGAGAGCTAGCGCAGCCCCTGCACCACTACTCCTGGTAGTGCTAGTTTGGCCGTTCCTTGAGCTTACTGATGCATTGTCTACAATCATTGACGAGGGGATGCAGTTTAGCCTTGAAATTCATAATCCGATCGTTACCTGCCTAATCGCCAGCCTAATCTCCGCCCTAGTTTGGCTTGGGGCGGTGCTAATCCCTGAATATTGAGGAAGAGCATTCTTGACTGGCCAAATGGTCGCAGGGACGTGCTCGATTACAGGTCCGCTGCTGTGCCCTTGACAACATTGGGTCTTGTTGGTGCAATTTCAACAGCAATTCTTGGCTTTTTATGGGCGCCATTGGTAAATCCAGATGCTTGGAATGCCCCAGAGGCATATCGAATCCTGTATTGGCATGTCCCATTTGCATGGACTTCTTTCCTAGCGTTCTGCCTACTATTGGCTGGCTCCATTTCTTGGTTCATCATTCGCTCAGAGAAAGGATGGGGAATTTTTGTTATTGGCTCAGAACTCGGCCTTCTTTTTGGTGCCGGAGTTGTGATTTCTGGACCAATCTGGGGTTCTGCAGAGTGGGGGGTTCCTTGGGATTGGGGAGATGCCAGGCTCAATACGTATGCATTGCTAACTGCAATGTCCCTTTTCCTCGTGTCTTCTTTCAGAAGCCAACCCGAGGGTCAGGACACTAGGGACAGCCTCTCAGCCATCGGAATATTGGGTTGTTTAGTATTGGTACCTATCACTGTGTTTGCTACCACTCTATGGCAGGATAGGCATCCTGGAGTGGTGGTAATCGAGTCTGAGGATTCCGGTCTACAACCGGAAATATTGCTTGTCCTGATGCTGGGAACCATCTCATTTTTCGTACTGTTCTCAGGTCTAGTGGCTCTCAATCTGGCGATTATGGATGCACGCAGTGAGATCGAGGAATATAGGCTCTCAACAGATAGGGGTGCTCTCTGATGGCCGGTGAAGTAGAGGCATTTGTCACTTATTCTATTCTATCTTTGATGCTTGGATTCTACGTAGTAAACCGAATCAAACTCCTCCGGCAGTTGACTTCAGAAATGAACTCAAGAAGATTTCATTTCGATGATGAATAGCGTTTTTCCTCTCGGAAGTCTTCTAACGAGGCGCCCGAGCGCAGAACCGGGATATCCATGTCTGGTGGCGCATTTTGCATTATATGCGGCGCCGACCCACCTCTTTCGTCCGACAGGACTTGCGAAACCTGCCTCAGGGATCGAACAGCCCTATCCAAAATGCCGGATAGGATTCAGCAGAACCGATGCTCAAAATGCTCCTGCTATGAGGTAAAGGGACGCTGGTCGGAAATGACCGATGAAGATATCTCAGACTTGCGAGTAAGGGAAAACCTAGTGTTCGAAGAGCGTGCATCTGGAGTCAGCGTATCATTCTCCCTTCAGACAGTAGATGACAGGACAATCAGGCTTGAAGTAGATGTAAGTGGGAAAATAGAAGGATACGAGTTCTCTGATACGCACTCATCCCTGTTACAAACTAGCAACGCCGTTTGCCCTTCTTGCACTAGGAAGGCAGGGGACTACTTCGAAGCAACGGTTCAATTGCGCTCAGCCGGCAGGAAGCTCGACTCTCAGGAGCTGGCCGACCTAAGGTCAACCTTGGACGAACTCATTGAATCCATGGAATCCAATCCGATGTTCTTCGTGACAAAGGAAGGCCCGGTCCCTGGCGGTTGGGATTTGCAATTGGGCTCAAAGAGCCTGGCTAGGAGTTGGGGCAGGAGCCTTGTCAAATCCTTTGGCGGCTCAGTCAAGGAAAGCTCCACCGTCGTGGGGGTCAACGATGGGGTGGAGGTCACGAGACTGACACTTAGCTACAGGAAGCCGGCATATGCGATTGGTGATGTAGTGAAGCACAAGAAGTCGTTATGGCTTGTATCCTCTTGGCAGAAGGACGGCCCGATTCTAAGGAGGATTGACAGGTTCGAGAGAACCGGTGCAACATGGAGGGACATGGAGGCGTCATCTGTGGTTTGTTCCAAATCGGAGCAGAATGTAATTCAAGTTCTGAATAGGGACAGTTCAGGTGCAGAGTTCATGGACCCTTCCGACTACAAGGTCTCGACGGTTGCACTTCCCTACGATGATGACGGAGTGGCACAGGAATTGCGCATCGCTTTCATAGACGGGGAGTGGTTGGCACTACCTGTCTCGGACAAGGGGCGTAAAATATGAGTGAGCCCGATTTCAATGAGCTTCTGTTGAATCTAGACAAGAGGGACATGGCTGGATATACCAGGAATTTCGTCGATGACCTCCGATCATCAATGTCAATCGAAGTGGGAATCGAAGAAGACAACGATTGGAGTGGTGTTCTATGTCTGGGAATGGGGGGATCAGGTGCCGGAGGACTATTTCTGAAGTCTCTGTCCGATGAGTCAGGAGGTCTACCATTCGTAGTTTGGACTGACTACGGTGTACCTAGCTGGTGGGGTCCTGACTGGCTTGTAATCGCAACATCGTACTCCGGAAACACTGAGGAGACTCTCGATGGAGTTCGGGAGGCTATTTCCAACGGAGGGACCGTCGTCGGGATTTGCTCTGGAGGTGAGCTGGAAGATTTACTTGCTGACGCAGATGGTTCCGTATGCCTAAAAGTCCCCTCCGGACAGATGCCGAGATCTGCATTCGGGCACATCTTTGGGACCCAGCTCTCGGCTTGCTGGGCCCTAGGAATCCTTCCAAAGCCAAGCTTGGAAGAAATCTCAGAAATGCTTGAGAGATTGTCCAGTTCATCCAATGAAGCGGACATCTCCTCAAACTCAGGATTGACCTCGACCCTATCTCGTTCTCTGGTTGGTCGGGAGATTGGGATAGTATCCCCAAAATGCCTTTCAGCAGCAGCATATCGTTTCTCTTGCCAGATCAACGAGAACTCCGCCAAGTTCGCACGTTCAACCGAGATTCCTGAGATGAACCACAATGAGATTGTTGCATGGTCTAACAAATCCTCTGAAGGCTGTGCACTTCTACTGTTATCCTGCGAAGGACTTCATCCTAGGACTAGTTCACGGATCGAGTGGATGCTAAATGAGATTGAGGCTTCACCTACATGGGTGATTGATTGCGAGGGGGAGACCCTTCTCGAGCGGCTCCTCTATGCAGCCCACGTGACTGACTGGGTGTCAATTGGTCTGGCCCTTCTGACAGATGAAGACCCCTCTGATATGCCTGCGATAGAATCGTTGAAATCGCATTTGGCAGGCGTTCAGTAGAGGGGCCCCAATACTAGTCTAGGATCGGGATAATCCCTCAGTGCCTGCTCCCTGTCCTCGGAAGCCACTACCCCAGGAAGGTCATGGGTCTCGGGCTCCACGAGGGAGAGCTGGAAGTGCAGGTGGGGTTCCCAGCCTCCATTCTCATCGAAGTCACCGAACCAAGCAATCACCTCTCCCGCCTCAATTTTCTGACCTATTCTCTTGCCTTCGATCGAGGCAGCATCTAGGTGGCCATACAAGGCCCAAACTAGGGCACCGCCAATCTCGTGCTTGGTGATGACAACATTGCCATAGTCTCCTGCCGCAGGATTGTAGCCGAAGTGAGATATCTCACCGTGCATGAATGCCATGCATGGTGTTCCCGCCGGGCCCCCTATGTCTATTCCCATGTGCACGTTCCTCTCCCCTCCGAATAGCTCCGTATTGTACAAGTTGGGCCGCACTTCGTTGTACTTGCCGATGCTGAACTCAGTCTCCGGACGCTCCCATGACCCTCCACTTAGGTCGAGGATCGTATATTCTTCGGGCATATCGACGACTGGGTGATAATCGTTAGAGATCCAGTCGACCATGCCCTTCGGAAGAAGCACTCAGTCTTCATCTCCACCTAGGTCCAGACTCTCCAGAGAGTCCAAAGCCCTTTCGAGAGACTCCATCGACTCCTGAAGCTTAGTGCGATTGGCGTAAGAATTGCTAATTTGTGTGCTGAGGGTCCCCCAAACAGAATGCAGGTTATTTAGATCGTTTCTAAGACGTGTATGGCCTTTGATAATTTCATCTGATTTCTCAGCGATTCCCATAGCCCTCTCGGCAATATGGAGGAGATGCATATTGGCAATCAGAGTGTTAGGTGAGCAGACGACCACTCCTCTGCTAGCCGCATCCCTAATCAGTGCCGACTCTTCTTGGTTATCGGGAGCGATCATGTAGTCGTAAATCCTCTCTGATGCAATGTATAGGTATGCGATATCTGTAGTGCCTAACTCGGGCCTGATATAATCGGCCTCCACTTTGGCGATATGCCCCTTGACCGCTTCGAGGAATGATTTCTTTCTGTTGACCCTGGTTCTACCGTCCTCATCCCCCTCGCCTCCTTCTGAAACTGACAGAGTGTCCTTGAATGCCTTGACTGGGAATTTCGAGTCAATGCAAAGAATCCTGCCATCTGAGAGTTTCAGACTTGCATCGGGAATCCTATCGAGTTTGGATATCTTCATCCTGATGCTGACATTTGCGAAGGAGTCCTTGAGAATTCTCTCTAATTCTATCTCGGCCCAGCCAGCAGCAGCTTGCTTGTCGAGAAATATCTTCTGAATCTCCGCTACCTCGCTAGCCACAGAGTCTGCCGAACTACGGATGGTTCCGATATCTTCTGCTATCTTCAGATCTTTCATCGTCCCTGCCACTGCCCCTTTGAGAGTCTCTCCACTAGCGGCTATTCCAGCCGTGATGACTTCCGGTTTGACAGAGAAATCCAGATTTCCAATCGCCTCTTTCTGAACTTCTCCTTGCGTATGAATCTGGACTGCTTGGTCACGAATCATTGCCGACTCTTGTTGGATTGATTTCAATAGAGAAAGGACATAGGACAAGAGGAATACCAGGATTACCAAGGTGAATAGAAGACCGAAGGACAGCATATCGGACATTGGGCTCAACAGAGTATCTGAATCGGGAGTATTTGAACTATCAGTGACTCCAAGTAAGTCCGACGCTCTGAATTGGTTCTTAGGCGGAGCGGACTTTCGGAAAGCATGAGGGTCAAGGGACTGGCGATGATGCTATCCGGACTCGAACAGATCTCTTCACCATCTGTGGAACTAGAGCAGTATGCTACAGGTGGCGACTTGGCTTCTCGATGGCTGTTCGATATATCCGCATTCGGAGACCTATTTGATGGATGCACTGTTGTCGACTTGGGGGCTGGGAATGGCATTCTTGGCCTCGGCTCTCTTTCTTTGGGTGCTTCAAGAGCAATCTTGGTCGAGGCCGACGAGATGGCATGTGATGTAGCCAAGTCCAATTCAATGTCATTGGGATTGGATGATTCTGTGGACATAATTAGAGTCACAATTGGCAGTGATAAGTTAGACCTAGGCTCTGCTGATGTCGTAATTTCCAATCCACCTTGGGGCCGACAGTCCCCAAGGGCCGATAGGCCGTTCATTGAAGAAATCCTTTCTTTCGGCGTGACTGCTCATATCATGCATAGTTCTGAGGCAAGTCACATAGAGCCATATTTTCACGAAAGGGGGTGGTTGGTTGATAGGTACGGGGAGGCTGATTTTGCGATTCCTGCCATGTACCCTCATCATGACAAGAAGAGAGGCAAGACCAGAGCAGCATTTTGGCGCCTAATCCCCCCCGAGCGTAGAGAAACTTTGCCGGACCGTTCATAGGGGGTCTTCCGGTCCGCGGGCCGATGGCTGCTTCGGTCGGTGACCACGTAACTCCCGGTTCCGCGATTGATTTTACCCCAGGCTCAGAGTTTGGAAATGGAGTTCATGTCACTGGGAACGATGCAGTTGCCATACTATCCGGCAAACTTGTTAGCCACTCTGGGGTAATTTCCGTAGAGTCCTATGCCCCTCCAATAAATACGCCAAAGATGGGGGATTTCCTCATCGGCGAAGTGAACAGACTCAATGAGAAGACTGCCGAGATACGAGTATTGCACATAGAGACGAACGAGGGTGGACACAGAGCAGTTCCAGCACTGAAGTTGTTCGCTGACATCTACGTTTCCGAGATAGTGGATCGTTTCATCCCATCGGCTGGGGACGCCATGAGGAAGCGCGACATCGTCAGGGCCAAAGTGATCAATGTCGAGCCGATGTTGAAGGCCACTACCAAGGGGGACTCCAATCTAGGGGTCCTCCATGCAGCCTGTCCACCGTGCGGGGCAGATCTAGTTGCTAGCGAAAAGACACCAGACTTCAATGTAGAATGCCCTCGATGCGACTACAGGGGTTTCAGAGCCCTCTCAAACGGATTTGGGCACGGTTTCGAGATTCCAAAAGGATCTGACCTGCAAAGCCTGAATCGTCCCGGTCAGAGGTGGTCGGAAGAGGCCGAGTCTATGCTTGGCCATGACGGAGCTCGCCCATACCTCTCTCCCGTTGCAGATCATAGACGAGGTTGGAGCCATGAAATACCGGCTTCGGCCAGAAGATCACAATCCCCCAGAAGTGGCGGAAGGCAGCAGAGGGAGATGTTCCCAACTGAATGTACGCTATGCGGTGACTCGACCCAGGTCCCTTTCAAACCTACTCCGGGAAAGCCGATTCGTTGCAGAGATTGCATGGCGAAAGTCGAATCAGGAAATGCAGATAGGGAAGATCTAGCCAGGGAAAGGGAGAAAATCAAGATAGCTAGGGAGAAGGCTCAGGGCGAACTAGGCGTGAAACTATTCGTGGGAGGGATATCCTATGACGCAACAGAGGATGACCTGAGGAAAGCATTCTCCACACATGGAAAATTGAAGGATGTCCATTTGGCCATGGATAAAGAAAGGAATCGCCCCAAGGGTTTTGCATTCGTTACATTGTCAAGCAAGGATGAGGCAAAGAAGGCAATCAAGGCATTGAACAATACCGAATTCATGGGTCGGCGAATATCTGTCGAGGAGTCAAACTCACAAGGCCGAAGTCGGAGCAAGGGACGAAGGCGCAGATAAGCAATCTGAAGTCACCAACCACCTTCCAAGTGCCGAGGGGAATGTCAGGCTGGCTAGTTATCGACGGCTATGAGGACGAGCCAGCGGCATTCGGCGTCCCGAATTATGTCGGTTTTCACATCCGATACATCTGCGGGGTCCTAGAAGAGCATCGAATAGATTACGATTACATCACAATAGACCAGATAAGGATTGCACGAATAAAGGGAGAATCGCCAATACCCGCGGAAATCGATGGCGTCGTAATCCTAGCAGGGGCAGTGGTACCCGGGAAGTATGCCAGAGGAACCCCGGTTAGCCAAAGGGAACTAGACGGCTTACTTACGGAGATACCCAGAGGAACCCCGGTTCTTTGTGGGGGTTGGGCAATAAGGCAGTGGCGCTATTCCGGATGGACCCCACTAAGGGAATCACTGTTCTGTACTGTTCAGGACGTCGATGCAACTCTGAATCACTACTTGGATACTGGAGGTTGGCAGAACAGAAAGAGAGACCAACTGCAATGGGGAAAATGGGCATTATTTGGGGCCAATTCGAAAGCAATCACTAATCATCCGGATATATTCTCTCCAGATGGTTCGCCTGGCCCCCTAACCTACGAAGTCGAACTCTACCAGGGTTGTGTTCGCTTCAAGAGGGGTTGTAAGTTCTGCATTGAGCCAAAGAAAGGAACCCCAATCTGGAGGGAAGAAAGTGATGTGATCAGGGAGGTAAAACACGCCCTAGATGCAGGAGTAAGAAATTTCAGGATTGGAGGTGCAACTGACATTTTCACATACAAAGCAGAGGGCGTGAAGGAAATGGAGTACCCCGTTCCAGATCCTGGGCCCATATCGGAATTATTGTACCAAATAAGAGAAGATGAAAGAGTCGAAATATTGCATGTGGACAATGCAAACCCCTCGATAATTGCGGAAAACATGGAACCTTCCAGGGAGATTGCAAAGACTCTGGTGGAAACCCTTTCCGATGGTGCAGTACTGTCATTCGGCCTCGAATCGGCTGACCCGAAGGTCCATCGCGAGAACTGGTTGAATTGCGATCCAGAACAGCTAATGGAAGCAGTTCGGATGATAAATGAATTCGGTAGGGAAAGAGGAGAAAGGGGGCTTCCTAGACTCCTTCCAGGATTGAACTTCATAGCCGGGTTGAATGGAGAGTCTGAATACACATATTCTTCGAACATGGAACTACTAAGGAAAATCAGAGGAGAGGGCCTGTGGCTTCGTAGGATTAACATCAGGCAAGTTGAGGGGCAGGGTTTCCAAAAGGTCCCAAAAGGCATCTTCAAGGATTTCAAGAAGGCCGTAAGAGAGGAGATCGACACTCCTCTTCTGGAAGAAATGTTCCCCGTCGGAACAATACTCAAAGATATTTGGTGGGAATCCCACGAAGACAGAATCAGGAGGCCAAACCAGGTGACCGATGGGGCATTCAGAGATCCGCTGATTCACGGCTCCTCTGGAATTTCGTTTGGCAGGCAGATAGGCGCCTATCCAATCCTAGTCGGAGTAAGATACAGGATTCCTCTTGAATCGCGTTCAGACGTCATGGTTACCGGGCATGGGAGTAGGAGTTTATCTGGAGTCGAATTAGGCCTCGATGTCAACCATGCCACTCAACAGCAACTCGAGGCAATCCCTGGAATAGGAAAGAATTCAGCGTGGAAAATCGTCAGCACCAGGGCCCGTCTCAAGAGGGAATACTACACAGTTGAACAAGTGTTCGAAGACGCTGGTCTGGAAATTCCCGATGTGGCATTGGGCATACTGAGTAATTAGCCCTGCCTTGCTAACTCTCAAACATAGAAATCGGCCGATACTTCGGCTTCTTCATCATTCAGCAGATCGCCTATCCCTCCGGATGGCTCAATCTCACTCATCAATCTCGATGCAGTATCTTTTGTAGTATCTAGGTCAAGTTCGAGAGGGATATCAAATGCCTGCTCTATCCATTTCGCCATTCTATCTGCTGCTAGGACATCACAACTAGTTCCCACCGTATCAGCAATGATGCCGGCCGCATTTACCCCTTTGATAGCGGATAGCGAAAGGACCATTCCAGCAATTCCAATCATCCCGCTATTAGGCTGGTCCCTTGAGACGGAAATGTCGCCCGATTCAAGCTCCGTTCTGTATTTGGCATTGGCGCATATGACATGGATGGAACGCTCTTCAGGACCGGAAGCTAATCCGGCTAGTACTAGCAGCCTAGGTGAAGCTGAATCCAATGCTAGCCCCAGAATCGTCTCGGAAACCTCGAACTGACCAGCCGCAGTCATCGGTTGCATTAGGCCAGTGATTCCGACCAAAGTCTCGCCGTTTGGAATAATTATCGACTTCAATTCCAATCTTGGTGGGCGAATCAACCCATCTTCGTCCAGTCTAGCATGGGGTGGGAAGTCAGGGTGGATTATCCACCCTAATGTTCTCGAAGGGTGCTTTTCAACCAACCCGTCAATCACAATCTTCCCCACGTTCCCTACTCCGGGAACAGCCTCAATGATCGTGCAATTCTCTGGCATCGTCTCGCCTTCTAGCCAGTGAATTGTTGTCCTGTTCATCCCTCATCCTCCTCCCTGGCACTTGGTAATGACTTGACCCACTCCTTGCTACCAGCATCGACCCTTTTCCTTCTCCGGGCACCTTGGGGGTCTTCGGGGGAGAATTTCAGTGGGGCAACAGCCTCCATGGAACCGCCGCACTCCGTGCACTTATCCCCCAGTCCGAAACTCCGGCAGTCTTTGCATCGCTGCAATCTCGTCCTTGCCATGGTGTTCGACCAGAGCCCATCCAATGGGTAAATGAACTATCGTCCTAGTAAGGGCTCTCTCAAAGGCGTTCTATCGCAATCGAACCTTCCACCGACGAAATGCTTTGTTCAGCAGCATTCTGCGCTGCTTCCCAGACAGTCTCAGCGGACGGGTAATCGGGCGCTCGGATGTCGACCCTGTAATTTGGTGCACCATCATAGTGGCAAGTTAGGCTGACATCCTCATTATCTTCTGCACAGGATTCTGCAGAGATTAAAGCATCTCGAATCGCATTAACTCCCTCTGGCCCCCATACCTTGATTTCGAAAACTCCCCTGATTTCAACAAATGGGGGGACTATATTCTCAACGGCCAACTCTGTTACTGTTTTCATCCAAGGGCCCTGAAATCCAGCATCTGATAGTGCAGACTCACTGATTGCGCACTCTTCCAGTGCACCATAGAGGGAGCCGAAAGACCCCCGCATCTCATCTGATATTGACTCGGTCTTGGATTCGTCCCACCCTACTCTTTCCGCTGCCACCCTCATTATCTGGGATGCCCTCTGCTCGTTCTTCCAGGACTGTAGTGCCCCTCTCCTCCTTTCTTCAGATACCGATTTTATGGATAGAGTGATACTTTCCCTCTCGAGACTTACTCCAATGACCTTGGCCACCACTCGCTGCCCTTCCCTGATATGGGTCCTGATATTTCTTACCCAGCCGGTGGCAATTTCTCCTATGAAAACAAAGCCCTCCTTGCCGGGAAAAGAATCCAGAGTTAGGTATGCCCCGTTCTCCTTGACACTCTTCACGGAGCAGACGACCAACTCGCCTTCTTCTGGCCAGTTGTCTGCTTCCTCAATCAAGATGCTGCCTCTCTAGTTCAGAACTTCAACTACGGTGCATCCGGTTAGGTTTGCCATTCCGCCGGATGGCTCCGCCAGAGTAGATCCACAAATCGAGCAGGTGACTGAAGTCGAGGCCCTGTCAAAAATTGTACATTCGTTTCCGCAGTCGCGGCAGCTGACCTTTAGGAATCTCCCAGCCACGATATCTTCTCCTTCAGTTGTCCACAAGTTCGAACTTTCTAGCTCTCTTCCCCTTGGGCGAGTGTGCCTTTCCAGTTTCGGTGCACCTGTAGACTAGATTGACCCTTTTTGTCGGCTTCTCGCCAGATGGCTTTGGCCTTGGGAATCCACGATATCCCGAGGTTACCCTACGGAATCTCCTCTGTCCCCATTTGAGCTCACTCGCGCGCCTCTTCTTGACCCTTTCAACGGTATGCTCGGTGTGCTTGCCAGCAGATGGGCTGTATCTCATTACCTTCCTTGGCATCTTTACCATGCTGTCACCTCGCAACTTGTGCGCGGCGAGCCACCAATGGCCCGTATATGAAACTAGTCGAGCGCAAATAATTGCGCCCATCTTTGTTCGTTCAACGAAAAACAACATGAATCCGTCATCAAGCCCAAGGCCACGGACGGTGACACTGCGATGCAAATTCTTGACCCTCTTTGGGTCTTTTGGACTTCTATAATTTTGATATTTATGGGCGTCAGTATGCACCGAATGGGTCCCTCATTCAAGCGAGCCAACTTTGGATTTCCAATACTGGGCCTAGGATTGTTATTTCCCCTAATACCTTCTCTGGAGTTCCCTACTCCCGAGTCAGAGATTATTGATTCACTTGTCTCATCATTTCCCTGGTTGTTTTGTGCAACTGTTGGAACAATGATGATACTTCGCGGCTCTCCGAACTATGGAGACTCTAACCCACTCGTTATCACCTTTGGTTGGATTTCAATCGGCGCATCTTGTATTCTTGCCATCCCCATTCTAAGTGAGCTGGACTCTTCTCAGGCGATCGAAGGCATTTCTGCTATATCCGGTTTCGCGGTTGGGATTTTACCATTCATTGCTGGAATCTTGCTGTCGGAGAGGGGCTCTTCGATAGACGGCGAATCGGCTCCACTATCGGAAGAAGAGGAAAAACTGGTGCAGACAATACTTGTAAGGAGAATCGGGGGCGAGTAAGTTGGAATTCGAGTTTAGCGATATCGTCTCCTCCTTTTCTGGAGGAATTGCAATTTCATCACTATTCTTCATCACCCATATTTTCTCCACTTTGAATAGGTACTACCGCCCCTTCTACCCCCTCATTGCATGCATTTCAGCATTTATTCTAGCCACCTTGATTTCTTCAAGTACTTCCGATGATCCGGCATCAGTTTCGATTCGCGAATCGTCTGTCGATGCAGTAACAGGATTATTTGCATTACTTCCACTTTCATTGGTAGCCTTGGCTTACTATTTGTCTCGAGTAATATTGTCCATGAGGAAGTCCCAAACATAGGAATTCATGATTCCCTTTCGCAAATCAATTTACTCCTTGCTTTGGATAACCCTCATAACAAGTCGGCCGGTGGCCGCGTCGTCCTAGGGGTGTGCAGTATGTCAAAGGGAACTCCAAGTATGGGAAAGAGGCAGAAGTCAACACACATCAGGTGCAGACGCTGTGGACGCCACTCATACCACAAGCAGAAGGGCCAGTGCGCTAGTTGCGGATATGGTGCCACATCCAGAATTAGGAAGTTTAGATGGAATAAGAGAAGCCGAACAATGTGGCAGAAGAAGTGAACTCTTTCAGAAAACCACTAAGTCCCAGTTGCTTACCGTCAACTGGTATCCGATGTGCGGCATCATCGGAATTGTTGGTTTTCCGGGAACACAGATAGCCAGCACGTTGTATGATGCGCTCCTAGTTCTGCAGCATAGGGGTCAAGACGCTGCTGGCATAGTTACCAGTGACTCCCGGAACATTTGCCATCGAAGGGCAAATGGCCTTGTTAGGGACGTTTTTAGAGAGAGGCACATGGAGAAACTCCACGGTTCAATGGGCATAGGGCACGTGCGATATCCTACTGCGGGATCCAGCTCATCTGATGAGGCCCAGCCTTTCTATACAAACACTCCATTTGGCGTCAGCCTTGCCCATAATGGCAATCTAAACAATACGTCCGACATCATTTCTGGCCTATTGGAGTATGACCATAGGAGGATAAACACCAGCTCTGACTCGGAGGCTCTTCTCAATTTGTTCGCTGCAGAAATTCAACGATCAGTGAATGGAAGGCCCGGGGGGATGGATGCACTCTCTGAAGGTGATATTTTCCGAGCAGTTGAGAGGACGCACCTTAGAGCCGAAGGCAGTTACAGCGTAGTTTGCCTCATTACTGGTTGGGGGCTTGTCGCTTTCCGCGATCCAAATGGGATCAGGCCTCTCTTTATTGGAAAGAACGAATTGGATGGATTCACGGAGAGGCTGATAGCATCAGAAAGTGTGGCGTGCAAGGCCCTCGGGTTTGAGCCAGAAAGAGACGTCCTTCCGGGCGAGGCAATTGTAATCCGAATGAACGGGGAATTCCAAACAAAGGTGTGCCATTCCAATCCTGCGCTAACTCCCTGTGTTTTCGAACATGTTTACTTTGCCAGACCTGACTCAGAAATTGACGGAATTTCAGTCCACATGGCGCGTCTGCGGATGGGAAGAGCATTAGCGAAGTCAATTAGTAAAAAGCTACCAGAACATGGAATTGATGCCGTTATTCCAGTCCCAGACAGCGGAAGAATTGCCGCTTTGGGCTTGGCCAATGAGCTCGGAGTACCCTACAGGGAGGGCTTTGTGAAGAATCGCTACATTGGCCGAACATTCATTATGCCAGGGCAGAAGATTAGGAAGGACTCAGTTCGAAAGAAACTGAATACAATTGACGAGGAATTCAGAGGCAAGGCTGTCTTAATTGTCGATGACAGCATCGTCAGAGGAAACACATCCCGAAGAATAGTGCAAATGGCGAGAGAGGCAGGTGCCTCACGGGTACTCTTCGCCTCATCCTCCCCTCCGATTATCCACCCTAATGTGTATGGGATAGACATGCCAGCTAGGTCTGAGTATGTGGCATATGGCAGAACAACTGAGGAGATTTGCTCCGCAATCGGAGCCGACTGGATAATCTACCAGAAATTGGATGATCTCGTTGAGGCTTGCTTAGGGGCTGGTAATGCAAAACTAGCAAATTTCGACTGCTCTTGTTTTGATGGAGTCTATGTCACAGGAGGGATTTCGGAGGAGTACCTCAGCAGAATCGAGAAGGTCAGGGCCGACTCTGCGAAAGAGCAAGCATCAGTTTGACAGGAGATTGCTAAGTTCGGCCTTCAGTACCGGCAATGCCTCCTCCCAAGTCGCTACTATTCCATAGTCGGCTACCCCGAAAATCGGTGCATCGGGGTCCTTGTTGATGGCCACAATGTACTTGCTAGTCCTCATCCCTGCTAAGTGCTGTATTGCCCCGCTGATTCCCACTGCGATATACAGGCTCGGAGTCACAGTTTTACCGGTCTGTCCCACTTGCATGCTATGTGGGATGTCCTCCCATGTGTCCACTGCCGCTCTGCTAGCCCCAACCGCAGCACCGACAATCTCAGAAATCTCGTATAGGTGCTCGAAGTTCGAGGGATCACCCATCCCCCTCCCTCCCGAAATTACCACATTTGCCTCGGAAACATCTAGCCTTTCGTTCGCTTTAGATAGTGCTTCCTTGATCGAAATCTTCAGATTTCCGCTCTGATTTACTGTACTGACTTCGGCACTCCCATCCCTCCCGGGGTCTTCGAAAGAATTGGCTCTCAGAGAAATCACACAAGGGGACGAAATGTTGCTTTTCTCTATGGCCTTTCCAGAGTATATAGGCCTCGTAATTGTAAACCCGGATTCAATTCCAGTCGCATCCTGCAAAACGGGAATGCCCTTGATGGCTCCAATTGAAGCCGCCAATTCCCGTCCAGAGGGAGATGCAGAAGCCAGAACCAACTCTCCCTCCGTGAGAGCCTCCAGTGCCTCGGACCAAGCACCTGGGTCATATGCCTTGAAGCAGTCACCTTCCACGGAAATGACCTTCGAAACTCCAGTGATAGTTGATGCCTCCGAGGTCCCCAAGCCACCGGGACAGAGAACAGTTGGGCTACCCCCGACCGATAATGCCGCCCCGACAAGCTGCGCAGTAACTGGATGCAATGATCCATCTGAAACTTCTGCAATTACAGTTACATCCATGCCATCACCTCAGATTACATTGGCCTCGTCACGAAGCTTTCCAACTACCCCAGGTACAGAATCGGGCCCTTCGAATATCTGACCAGGCGGCTTTTCGGGCGGAGGTGAGTGAGACTCGATTGAAACGGCCGAATCCTCCAACGGAATCTCTAGTTCATCTGGAGTTAGCACCTGGACCTCTTTCTTCTTTGCCATCATTATGCCCCTGACATTTGGCCTTCTTAGCTCGGAAACACCTTTGTCAAAGGTGATGACACAAGGAGGATGCACGCTAACCTTCTCTAGTCCAGAGGATACAGACCTAGTCGCCAACAACGCACCTCCCTCCGAAGAAACCTCTGAGACGACCCCTACGCATGCCGCTCCCATAATTTTCGCTACCCCCGGCCCCGTGGAGCCGCTATTGGTATCCGCGGCTTGCTTACCACATAGGACCACTTCCGCGCCAGAGTGGGAAATCGCAGCAGAAAGAAGTGCCTGAATCTGCGTGCTGTCCAGATTTCCTTCTACAATTACATGAATCAACTCGTCTGCTCCAACCGCCGCCGCATCAGTTAGGCACTTGGCAGAACGAGCCGGACCACAAGTAATCGCAATCAGGCTCCCAAAACCAGACTCTTTCAATTGCAATGCAGCCTCCAGGGCGTATTCATCGTAGGGGCTAATTGCCCACTTACTGACAGAAGACTCGTCAACTCTGCCGTTAGCAATGGAAATCTTTGAGGTGGTATCCGGTACTTGCTTTACCAGTACCGCAATCGACATGGCGCTACGAGGAGAAAACCCTCTATCAAGATTCGCAGCGAGGCCACCCTAGGGGGACTATGCCTCTCGGGTGAATGCCTGAATTCCCGTAATGTGCCTTCCAAGTATTAGATTGTGGATATCATGAGTCCCCTCATAGGTCTTGACTGACTCGAGGTTAGCCATGTGCCTCATTACTGGGTACTCATCCAGAATTCCATTTGCTCCGTGAATGTCCCTTGCCATCCTGGCGATCTCCAGAGCGATGTCCACATTGTTCATCTTGGCTAGGGAAATCTGTTCAGGAATCCATGTGCCATCGTCTTTCTTCTTTCCCAGATGATATGCTAGCAATTGGCCCTTTGTTATCTCCCTTAGCATCCAAGAAAGCTTGTTCTGTACCAACTGGAACGAGGCTATGGGATGGCCAAACTGTATACGACTCAGAGCGTACTCTTTAGCAGAACTGAAGCAAGACTGTGCGGCTCCTATCGCACCCCACGAGATGCCAAATCGAGCATTGTTCAGGCAACTGAATGGTCCCCTAAGCCCCTTTACGTCTGGCAGAATCCTGTCCTTTGGAATCTCACAGTCCTGGAAGACCAATTCGCTGGTCACACTCGCTTTGAGTGAGTGCTTACCAGTCATCTCAGGGGCACTGAAACCAGGGTCTCCCTTTTCCACTATGAAACCCCTAATCTCCCCATCTAGTTTAGCCCAAACTACTGCTAAATCGGCAATTGTGCCATTTGTAATCCACATCTTCGCCCCGTTTAGGAGGAAGTGGCTTCCCTTGTCTTCCGCCTTGGTAATCATATCGCCCGGGTTCGAGCCATAATCCGGTTCAGTAAGGCCAAAACACCCAACCCATTCTCCTGTGGCCATTTTTGGCAGGTAATGCTCCTTCTGCTCTTCACTGCCAAAGTCCCAGATTGGATACATTGCTAGGGATCCTTGTACGCTAGCGAATGATCTTACGCCGCTGTCGCCTCTCTCCAACTCCTGGCAAATCACGCCATAGGCGACGTAAGAAAGGCCAGGACAACCGTAACCCTTCAGGGGCGCCCCGAGAATTCCCATTTCCCCTATGTCCTTGCGCCACTCGTCCGGGAAAACCCCGTCTCTGCATGCTTCCTCTATATTGGGGATGATTTTGTCATCAACCCATTCCCTTACCATGTCACGAATCATTCGTTCTTCGTCGCTCAGCAGCGAATCAATGTCATAGAAGTCCAATGCCTCGTACGCCATTCTCTCAGTTATTCGCGAGGCCCTTTCATATCTAAGTATGCCCTTACTTCCTACGTCCCTTGCGCCGCCTCTCTCTCTTGGCCCTAACCTTCTCTTCTTCACTGCCTATGGCAATTGAAACCCAATTGCTCAATGTCTTTGACGAACTAGCAATTAGGCTGAGCGTCAGTAACGCTGCACCGCCGAAGACGATAATTCCGATCCAAATAGTAAGAACTCCCCCACGCTCCTCGCCCTCCTTCGGTGAAAAATCCATGACTTTCCCGGTACTTGTTACTATCCAACCAGTGCCAAACCCAGTACTCCATGTAGAAACTACTCTGTCGTTCGAGATTAAAGGATCGAACTCCACCACATCCTCATTTTCCAACCATGGAAAGGAAACCCTATTGTCCAGATCGTGCTCAATTATCTCGAAAGGAGCCATAGAGATTAGTGATCTCCCATCTGATTGAATCTCAATCCCGTTGAATTTCCCGTCTATGCTTTGGAGCTTCACAATATCGTTTTCGTAAACTTTGGATTTTTCCGGTTCGTAAACGTTTACGCTAACAATGCCAATCGTTCTGTCTGTAGAGATTGCCACACACTCGTAGGCGGACCCCGTAGGGCAAACAACATCTATCCATGGATATCCCACCCCCCCAATCCAGTGAATGGCATGCTCCCCATCGATTACCCCAATTCCATCAACACTGGAACCAATTACGCAGACCTTTGCTCCTGAAAGACACGAAATTCCATTCACGTCACTGTCCCCCCTCCCTTCTAGGGGGATGACCTCAGAACCTCCTCCATCAATCCCCCTTACTCTCCAAACCCACCCATCTTCTCCTCCGACATATGCCCATGTTCCGTCGTCTTTCCAGGAAATTGCCCTTAGGTCAGTTTGCCCGAAATACAATTCGTCCGCAGCCTCCTCTACCGAATTCATTTCTCTGATGTATCTCAGGATGGCTCCATTTTCTCCAACGATAAATGCTGTCTGACCATTTGGGTGGAAACCTGCGTCAACCAGTGCATCGCTGTTGTTCCAATAGATT
>MDSZ01256566.1_pt1 | contig 44639 bp, 44 predicted proteins | sample 811201 | NCBI WGS metagenome assembly MDSZ01 (sample SAMN05326647, study PRJNA326480) | marine metagenome | isolation source: seawater | place: Indian Ocean: North | collected 2010 | reverse complement strand
TTGCCGGCCCGGGGGATAAGTTCCCCCAGGAGGCATAAGGCTTTGCGGCATTAAAAGCCGTTTATAAAAAGATCCGTTTTAAACTGTGGGACAGCAGTGCCGCTGTTGCGGCTTTTTTTGTGCGCGCAGCGCAGTCAGAACAGCCCACACGCATGTCATATTAAGCAATTACCATATCAGCGGAACTCACAGCCACGGATACTGACAACAGGTGCTGAGTTCAGAAACTCTCATCAGCCATTCGCCACAGACAACAGAACAGGAGTTATGTTATGCGGCTGCGAACACGCTGCCAGATGAAATTTGATATCAGCATTCCGACCCCGTTTATTCTTATGTTGCGCCTGCGCAGCGGCGCCCAGCAGTGGGTGGCAAAAGAAGAATACCGCCTTGAGCCTAACATTCCGGTGTTTGAATTCGCCGATGGCTTTGGCAACCTGAGTCAGCGACTGGTCACCCCGCCCGGGCCGTTTTCCATTTATACATCGGCAGAGACGGAAACCGCAGAGCAGATGGACTCAGCGCCGGGAGCACCCTTTACCGATATCGCCAATCTGCCTCAGGACGTACTGGGTTATCTGTTGCCCAGCCGTTACTGCGAATCGGCCCGTTTCTGCGATATGGCCACCGACATCGTCGCCGGACAACTGCCTGGCTACGATCAGGTCAAAGCCATCGAAAACTGGCTGAAAGCCAATATTCTTTATGCACCTGGCACCAGTGATGTACCTGTCTCGGCGGTGGAAGTGCACCAGCGTCAGTCCGGCGTATGCCGCGACCTTGCCCATCTTGGCATTGCCCTGTGCCGCAGCATCAGCATTCCTGCCCGTCTGGTGGTAGGCTATCTGCATAATCTGCAACCGATGGATATGCACGCCTGGTTTGAAGCCTATGTTGGCGGACGCTGGTACACCTTCGATGCCACCCAGGCAAATCTGCCCGGCGGTTACGTGGTGGTCGGCTATGGACGCGATGCCACAGACGTGGCTGTGTATAATCAGTTCGGCCCGCCGGTATTGCCTGTGTATCAGGAGATTGCGGTGGAAAGAATTGACTGATCAGCCGCATCCGCTGACAGCTTTTTCAGACTGAGGAAACCCATGGCCATGAAAAAGATTTACCTCGCCGGACCGGACGTTTTTCTGCCCGATCCCCACGCAGCCGGAGCGGCGAAAAAGCATTTGTGCCAGCAGTATGGTTTTGACGGGCTGTTTCCGATCGACAGTGAAATCAGCGTTGCTGATGATGAATCTCTGGCGTTTGCCATCAGCCGGGAAAACGAAGCCCTGATTCACCAGGCCGATATTATCATTGCCAACCTGACCCCCTTTCGCGGCCCCAGCGCCGATGCCGGCACCGTTTACGAACTGGGGCTGGCCCGTGGCCTGGGAAAAGTTCTGGCCGGCTACAGCAATGTATCAACGCCATTTACTGAGCGCAGCTGGCAGCACTCTGGCCATGGCGCTATGCCAGAAGACAGCGATGCTCACCTCACCGACCGCGATGGCCTGACCATCGAGAACTTCGGCCTGCACGATAACCTGATGCTGGAAGGCGGTATTTATCTGGCCAACGGCATTTTTATTACCTGCGACGCCCCACCGGAACAGCGTTACACCGACCTCAGCGCCTTTGAACAGATACTAAAGCAGCTGGCTGAACGGATTTAAACCGTCAGCCGCTCAGCGCTGAGCAGACGCCTGCTGCTATGAGTTTCTGTTTCTTGTTATCCCTTTTGACTTTCTCTCCTGCTGTCATTCTTTTGCCAGCGGTTTAGCGTGCGACATAATTGCTTAGCATGCTAACTATATGCTAAATTACTTAGCATGCTAACTAAATAACCCTCCTGCCGGGAACCTTAAATGGAACAGAACCTGGGCTGGCTGCTGGCCCGCGCCGCATTCAACTGGCGTCATACCGTCGACTTCTATATGGAAGAACTGGGGCTGACCCAATCACGCTGGATTGCCCTGCTCCATCTCGGCCGTCTGAATGAAGGCTGCAGTCAGAGTGAACTGGCTTCGGATATCGGCATCGAGCAGCCCTCTATGGTACGCACACTGCAGCACCTGGAAGAATCCGGACTGATCGAACGCCGCCAATGTGCAGAGGATGCCAGACGGCGCACTCTGTGGCTGACCGAAAAAGGCCGGCAGATTCTCAGCGATGTAGAAAGCATGGCGAAAAAAGGCAGGCAGCAATTACTCAACGGGCTCTCCCGTGAACAACGTCAGGTATTACACGAATGCCTGAACCAGATTATCGACAACGCGCAACACAGTACGCAGGCAATTAAAAAATGACGACCGATTTACACTTTAACCGTTGGATGAAGCGCGCAGGCATTCTGTTTCTGCTGATTCTGATTTACATTCTTGTCACCGACATGACCACACCGATGAGTTCGTACTCCATGCTCTATCGGCCGGTAGTAGCCATCGCCCCGCGGGTATCCGGCGAAGTAACGGAAGTCATCGTCGAAAATAACCAGCTGGTACATGCCGGCGATGTTCTGTTCCGTATTGATCCGCGGGATTATGAACTGGCATTAGAGAAATCCGAACTGGCACTGCGCGAAGTAAACCAGACCAACGCCACATTAAAAGCTCAGCTGGCGCAGGCTGAAGCGAATGTCGCCGAAGCCCAGGTCAATGAAAAAGAAGCAATCCGCGAACTGAACCGTATCCGCTCTCTGGTGGAACGCAACATGGTCAGCCAGCAGGAAATTGATCAGGCACAGACTCAGGCACAGGCTGCCAAAGCCCGACTGAATGCCGCCATCGAAAACCGTAATGCCGCTGAAGTAAATCTTGGTGATGCCGGTGAGCAGAACCTGCGTGTACGCATGGCAGTGAATGAGGTAAAACAGGCGCAGTTAAACCTGTCCCGTACCGAGATTATCGCGCCGGAAGATGGTGTTATTTCCAACCTGCAATTAATGCCAGGCGTGCAGGCCAGCGCCAATCAGCCGCTGATGTCGCTGGTTACTATCGGGCACGAACGTATTACCGCTGACTTTCGTGAAAAAAGTCTCAGCCACGTTGATCATGATGTAAAAGCCTGGGTGGTATTTGATGCCATTCCTGGTGAAGTATTTGCAGCACAATTAACCGGACGCGACCTTGGTGTTGCTCAGGGCCAGCTGCAGGCTGATGGTTTACTGGCACACCCTGATGACAGTGACCGCTGGGTGCGGGATGCTCAACGCGTCCGTGTGTATCTTGATATGGAAGAAACCAAAGTGCCGGATACTCTGGTCACCGGTTCCCGTGCCACGGTAATGCTGGCCGCCAGTGACAGCAGCATTATGAAAATGATTGGCAGCCTGCAGATGCACATTATCAGTCTGCTGCGTTATATCTATTAAGTCTGCGGCCGCTTCTGAATATGGAAACTAATCTCACACCGTTTGAGCAGCGCCGCCTGCTGCGCATTGCGCTTGGCAGCTGCATAGGTTTTTCAATCTGTAAAATCATGGACTGGCCGTACGGCATTTTCTTTGCCGTCTTTCCCATGCTGCTGCTGGGCATGGTGCCCATGTTTACACGCAACATATCGGTTGAATTCATCGTTGCCAGCTTATTGAACGTGGTCGAAATATGGCTGTTGAAGGTTCTGTTTGATCCATATCCAACACTGATGATCATCGCGGTATTTTTTATCTTTGCTTTTCACTTCCGCCTGATGGCCAGTACGCCTTACTTTATGCTCGGAGCCTCAGGTCTGGTAACCGTATCCACCGTACTGCATTTTGGCAGTTATACCGACACCAGTATAAATGACATGATGATTGCCACCGTACTGGCCAGTCTTATTTCAGTATTCAGTGGTGTGATTCTGTATTGGTTAATCCCGGAACATGAAACGCCGAACATGCCGCCAAGGCCTCCACTGACACCATCGCAGATCAATCATCGCACGGTGCTGGGCGCTATGCTGGCAACCATATCCTACATCGTATTCCAGATTTTTGATTTACGGGATTCTCTTTCTGCCCAGGTAGCCACCATCCTGATTCTGTTCCCGATGACCTATCAGGGCTCCATTACAAGTGCGATTAACCGCAGCAAAGGGGTAGCCTATGGCTGTGCGCTGGGCATTACTGTGCAGCTGTTACTGAATGATTTAATTGAGCATCTGGCGCTGGTTGTAGTGGCAATGTTTATTACCGTATTAATCGCCGCCAAACTGCACCTGCTGGAGCGCAGTGGATCTGCTGTTGGCTTTGGCGCGCTGACCACGTTGGGTATTTTATTCGGCCAATATCTGTCACCCCACGGCGACATGCTGTATTCGGCCATTTACCGTTTCACGTCGGTAATTGTGGCAGTTACTCTGGTGCTTATTACAGCTTATATACTTGACCACTTTCTCAATCGTTTTGAGCTGACCCGAAACTGATCCGCTGTCTGGACATCCGTCATTTATGCGTCAGCCTTTAGCGGCAGCCGTTTCTGTAAGCGCCGCTGGTGATGTCTGTTCATTATCTGCGGTTGTCCAGACAGTATCCCTGTTCGCAGACTGAAGGCGCTTTGCTGTGCGCCGGGCTGCAAGCCAGAGCATCAGCGCCAGCACAAAAGCAGTAGCATCAACGGCCAGGCTGGCCGTGTCGGTATTAATCCACAGTCCGTTATTTATTCCGGTTAACGGGGCAAGCAGCGCCAGCAGACTGCTGACGGGAATTGCAGCCGTTAATCCTGCACACAAGGTCAATAATGGCACCGACGCCCTGGCAGCACCACGCCAGAACGCCCAGGCAACATAAGCCAGAAAGACACAGTAATACACCTGCGGGTACAGCGCATTGGTGTTGTGGTAGTTAAAAGCAATCGACCACTTGCCTGTCAGCATAGCAGCAGCGACTCCAGCCATACTGCCCAATGCGATGCCCACTGTAGCGGATGCCATTAACCGGGTATTCATTGGCTGCTGTACTTGCGGCTGATCACGTTTCTGCTTTTTACGGCGGCTTTCTACCCACAGAAGATTACCGGAATAGAACAGAAACGCACCGCTTAAACCCAGCAGAAAATACACCCAGCGTACCGGTGTTCCACCGTAGCTGCCAAAATGCAGGGCAAAGAAATGCATCACAGTTTCTGCCCAGGGCGTACCCTTACCCGGCATATAATTATCCGAAGTAACGTCGCCGGAATAAGGGTCCAGTGTCAGGTAAGCAGTTACCGGTCCGCGCACCAGATAATCCGGATGATATATGTACGCCCTGACCGCCGCCCGCGGACCATCCAGCCCCATATAACGCAGGCGGGTGAGTTGGTATTCCGGTGCCTTTGCATGAATATTAGCAATCAGCAATGACGGCGCCGCCAGCGTTTTTTCCTGTGCATTAAGCGGTGCATTACCGGAACCACCACGCGCCCTGGCGGCATTACCACCGAACATTGGCTGTTCCTGATAAACAACTTCCTGCAACCCGGCATAAAGTTCGTCATGAAAGGCAAACACCACGACGGTCAGAGCAATTAATAAATGAAATGGCAGGCTGGTAATGCCAATCACGTTATGGGCATCAAGCCAGAAACGTTTACGATTTTTTCCCGCACGAACGATAAAAAAATCTTTTACTAATGAGGGCAATAAAATAATCAGCCCGGAAATCAGCGCAACAAAATACAGAGCACCGGCAATGCCCATTAAGTATGTACCCCAATGCGGATCAGGAAATCCGGCGGTGCGGTGCAGCATATCGATTAAGTCACCGAGCTTAGACGGCTGAACCGGCTCAGCAATCAATGTATTGTCTGTGTTCAGAGTCGCCTGCCAGATGTCAGCATCCAGATCGAGACGGTGATGTCCACGACCACCGCCCTCTTCCGGCTTTTCCCAGACCATAGGGGCCGACACCTGTGCGTCATCGGTTAAATACAGTGAGAAGCCACGCCCGGCCTCCGGATGCTGCGCCAGCACCTGAGGTACCAACAGATCCAGCTGCGCCGTACTGACCTGATTGAGTTTTTGCTGCGGCGGGCTGACCCAGGCATCAACAGGCTGCTTAAACATCGTCAACGCGCCGGCAAAGAAACCGATAAATAACAGCAGCCCGGAGGTAATCCCTACCCAGGTGTGCAGTGTTTTGTACACACGGATAATATCGCTGCGGATTTTCATAACAGGGCTCCGCGCACAACAAACAACAGCAGCTGACTTAATACAGCGCAGCCCCCGAGCCAGATAAGCGCCTGATTTCCGCTGCGGAATAAGAAAGTGAAAGAGAAAATCAGCAGCCACAGCAGTGCTGCCATCCACATATTGAACTGCACTTTGTCCGTGGCGCTGATACCACCCGGACCGGCCCAGGCGAAAATACCCACCAGACCATAAGCCGTTGCCGCGCCCAGCACAGTGCCGGCAAAAATTTTGCGCCACCAGTCAGGCCGTAACTTGTCCCGCACGACAGCCTTGCCATCACTATTCAGCGCTGGAGCCTTATTTACTGTGTTCTGATCAGCGGCCACCAGTGTGATCTCCGGTATCCGGCTTTAACAGAAAAGCAAATGGCAGCAGACCAATCACCAGCATCATCATAACCAGCCAGGCAAACAAGGCAGCATTTACCGGCAGGTAGCTGATGGCCACCAGCAACCCGGTGATCACCAGTACCAGTCCTGACCAGCGCCCACCGATAACCGGTAACGGTCTTGCAAGCCAGCGTTGATTGGGATGACTCAGATACAGCAGAACACAACCCAGCAGGGTCATTAACAGAAACGCTACCACCATGATCTTCTCCGCTTGTGACTGACTACAGATGACAGAACTAACATCAGTAGCCATTGTATTTAAATACAAATGATTATCAACTACAGAAGAAGATCAATATCATCCGATCCGGACAAAGCGGCTAATGGGTTTTGTATAAAAAGCGGCTGATGCTCCCTGCCAAAAGCCAGCAGGCAGCAGCAGATGAAGAAAAGATTGCAGCAGCAGGAAGTCATACAACAGCCTGCCCTGGGCTGTACAGGTGAAAGACAGGCATAAAAAAACCGGCCATAAAGGCCGGTTTTTTCAGCGTATTAAGTAGCCGGGGGATGATGTCGGGTAGCAAGGACACATTACTGTGCCCCCGCCCCCTAAGAACCGTACGTGCGAGTTTCCCCGCATACGGCTCAAGCCTTTGTAAGCCGACTTACGCCGACCAGCACCCAAGACTTTTGAATCAAATCGGTAAGTTTGGCGGAGGAAATCCTCCGCCCCACGATCACGCTTTACTACGCCTCAGCAAAAAGAAGATCATAGGCCAAAAGGCTTTGATCGTTTCAGCTAGGTCCATCGTTATCGTGATATTGAGATCAACATTCATTGGCAATAGCCTCAAAATTCGATCCCGGCGCCGGGAAGCATAAAAGAAACCCGTTAGTTTATTAGCCTGTCCTTGCCAAGACAGGTGTACCCAGAATGACTAGTATTTCCAGATACGATCGGATCATCGAGCTAGCAACTTTCACCCCTCAACCGTTCATCCGCTCGATTGAGGTTTAGGCTCCGCCAAAGTGTCCACCACTAACTGTCTGACTAGCCTTGGACTTCTCCAAGGCTTTCCCCAGGTAAGTCGCCTGAGGAACCGACTTGATTCAAAGATTACATAGAACTCAGCAAGATGCCAAGTTCTAACCATCGGCATGCAGCTGCCTATGACAGTTAGGATGCAACAGCACCAGGTTATCAAGCGAGTCAGAGCCACCTTTATGGCGCTCGACAATGTGATGAATATTCCAGCCAGTTTCCTGGGAAATACGCTGATCACATTTAGGACACTTTCCTAGCTGTCTGACCCAGAGAGACATGATCTTTTTCCGGCCCGACATTGAATCCCTCCAGACGCGCTCAAAGCGCTGCTCGTAGTAGGATTCATATTCGGGCAGGTAGGGATTAGCCTCTGCCTTGATTTTGATATGGCGTTTGATTGCTGTGTTGGCAGCGTACAGTAACGAGTACTGTTTGCCGTCAGGGGAAACTCCCTGAAACACCCAATTACGATTTCCAGCTGATTTAAAGTATTTAGCTTTAATCCAGCGTTTCCGTCGTTTCAGATGGCGGCGCTTGCACCACTGCCACAACATTTTCCAGATCCGGTAATCGACATACTTGAACGCCTCCGCCGCTACAACCGATTTATGATAGTTCACCCATCCCCGAATCATAGGATTCAGTTTTGAGATCACCCACCATGCCGGCATAGTTTTGTGAGCATTCAGGAAGTCCCGAATCTTAGCCAAGAATGTTTTCAGATTTTTCCGGGCTGGCTTGATTAAAAGCTTACCCTGATATTTCCGAATATTCTGACCAAGAAAATCAAACCCCTCATTAACGTGCGTAATCACCGTCTTTTCAGCCGATAGCTGAAGCCCTCGTTTAGCCATAAAGGCTTCAACGATAGGCAGAACTTCATCGTTAAGTAGCTCTCTCGAGATACCGGTTACGATAAAGTCGTCGGCATAACGCACAAAGTTAACCTTGGTTTTGTAACTGGCTTTCGTATTTTTCTTGCCAAAATTGGCTTCTAACACGGATTCCAGTCCATCTAACGCAAGGTTAGCGAGCACGGGCGAAATTATCCCGCCCTGTGGTGTACCCGCCTCGGTTGGTGCAAAGCGGTAATTTTCCATAACTCCCGCTTTTAGCCACTTCCGGAGCATCACTTTGTCCATAAGGACATTACTCAGCAGCCAGTCGTGATCTATGTTGTCGAAACACCCTTTAATATCCCCTTCCAGAATCCACTCCGAAGAGCTTTTCCGACTGAGGTTAACAAAGCATTGTTCTATAGCATCTGCTGTAGAGCGTGCCGGACGAAAGCCGTAGGAATTTCTATCCGCTAGAGTTTCCGATACTGGCTCAAGAGCAAACAGGAAAAGTGCCTGCATTGCTCTGTCCAGCATGACCGGAATCCCAAGCGGTCGTCGCTTCCCGTTTGGCTTGGGGATGTATACACGACGAAGCGGTCTGGGTTTGTAACCAGTCCTTTTCATACGCTGTATCGCATCCCATTTCGCCTGGGGTGTATCCCAGAGTTCACCATCAATTCCCGCGGTTAATTTACCCCGGTTTTCGGTTACCCGTTTGACAGCTAATGCTTTTGCTGCAAACGAACGGGTGAGCATGCGTTGAAGGGATTTAACCCTTCGCCACTGCTCTTGTTGGGTTGCCTTCGCAATCCGTACCTGCAGTTTCCTCACCGTGACATGACAGGTTTTCCAGTCAATGTCGTGCCAACCAGCGGCATGGTGGAGAAGTGCAGATCTTTCATTTGAAAGATTCATCTTGCTACCTCTCGGTGTAATGACCACAGAAAGGAACAAGAGCCCAGTAGGGCTTTTGCCCCACTGGGTCGGGTTACTTTTTAGAGCAATACTAAGACCGCTCCCCTTCTAAGAAGGTTTGGTTACTTTGCAGGTCTTCATACGATCAAAGACCAATCGGAAGTGGGCACCGTTTCCGGTCAGGGCAAATTCTGAACCCCTATCCAACCGGTTACAGGTTGGCATTCGCTTTTTCCGATCTCCTCTGCCCGCATCGCCATCAGCGTTCCTTGCGGTTCGCATTGCTGATTTGCACCAGCGACGATACGGGTTTACCGAGTTCCATCTGAATTACACGAGCAACGTAGACTCCACCTATTCTCCGGCGATACAACATCGACGTACTCCCAGATGTAAAAGGAGTAACCTGATCGCGTACCTTTTGGTCAAGGCTCGTCAGCAACCTGAGCCTGTTGCGGCTGACGGAGTTTATTAGTGGTTCACGTACGTTAGTCATATTGCCCAGCCTAGCGCCTCAACTGATTGTTGCTATCAGTATCTGCCGCCAATCTCACGATCGGACAACACCGTATAAACGGGGCTACATTGTCAGGAAGCTTCCTACCCAGCCGTTACCAGCTACGCAATATCCCTAGGCTACCTCTGGTCGAACAGAGGGTTCACTACCAAAATGGCTTGGTTGAACAATAATTCAGACAGCTTGCGTCAGAGGGCTGCTATTCAGCATTTCCAACGAAAAGCCGTGAAGAATCCAGCAACACAATGCCGCTTTCTTCTTTCAGGTTGTGCCTCAAAGAAAAGGCTGAGAATGGCAACTAACGAGAGATGCCAGTCTAAGGAGGTTATTGGCGTAAAGTCGCGAGACTGTCGCCAATTATGACAACCAACGTGGATTGTCAGAGGGGGTTGTGGATATCAGCAGCACCAGTAACAAGGCTAGCGATTCTGACTCCAAGGACCTTCTACAATGAGAAAGGCCAAGAAAGGACGGTAACGAGACCGTCCTGTCTTAGTTAGGATCATTTGTCCTGATCGAAGTGCCCTAGCCACTGTTTGATCACGAGTACTATCGGTAAACCGACAGCAATCATCACCACCATTTGCAACTCGAGACTCATATCAACTCCCATGATCCTGTGGCGCTTTCGATTAATACCGTAAGCACCTAGGGTTAACCGGCAGAGCCGGTGAGCTTGAAAACTACATCAACAGAATGCCGTTTTCAAGCGGGCGGGTTGGATAATGCTATGTTTGCGGAAATGTCCTGCCGAACGAGCGGCAGGAAATGAAGTAGTCCCGCAAGGCTAGCAACCCTCGCGACTCTCGTCGCACTACATCATGCCGCCCATGCCACCCATACCGCCCATGCCACCCATATCAGGCATTGGTGCTTCTTCCTTAGGGAGTTCAGCAACCATGGCTTCGGTGGTGATCATCAGACCAGCGATAGACGCTGCAGCCTGCAGGGATGAACGGGTCACTTTGGCAGGATCCAGAATACCCTGAGCAATCATGTCGCCGTATTCGCCAGTCGCAGCGTTGTAACCGAACGCGCCTTCACCAGCTTTTACTTTATCAACCACTACGGAGCCTTCGGCACCGGCGTTGTAAGCGATCTGACGGATAGGCGCTTCCATAGCACGCAGTGCCAGAGCGATACCCACGTTCTGATCTTCGTTGTCACCTTCAACAGTAACCTGAGACAGAGCGCGAACCAGAGCAACACCACCACCAGCAACAACGCCTTCTTCTACCGCAGCACGGGTAGCGTTCAGCGCGTCTTCAACGCGGTCTTTTTTCTCTTTCATTTCAACTTCGGAACCAGCACCGACTTTGATTACTGCAACACCGCCAGCCAGTTTGGCCACACGTTCCTGCAGTTTTTCTTTGTCGTAGTCAGAAGTAGAGTTAGCGATTTCAGCGCGGATCTGATCAACGCGGGTTTTCACGTCGTCCTGAGAGCCGGCACCGTCAACGATTACGGTGTTTTCTTTGCTGATCACAACTTTGCTGGCGTTGCCCAGCATATCCAGAGTAGTAGTCTCCAGAGACATACCTACTTCTTCAGAAATAACCTGAGCACCAGTCAGAACAGCGATGTCCTGCAGCATGGCTTTACGACGGTCACCGAAGCCAGGAGCTTTAACAGCAGCGACTTTGAAAGTACCGCGCAGGTTGTTCACAACCAGAGTTGCCAGTGCCTGACCTTCAACGTCTTCAGCGATGATCAGCAGTGGACGGCCGGATTTAGCGACATTTTCCAGTACCGGAATCAGTTCCTGCAGGTTATCGACTTTTTTGTCGACCAGCAGCAGCAGCGGGTTATCCAGCTCTGCAGTCATTTTTTCCTGGTTGGTTACGAAGTAAGGAGACAGGTAACCGCGGTCAAACTGCATACCTTCAACCACTTCCAGTTCGTCGGCGAAGCCTTTCGCTTCTTCAACGGTGATCACGCCTTCTTTACCAACTTTTTCCATCGCTTCAGCGATCAGGTTACCCACAGTCTCATCAGAGTTAGCAGAAATAGTACCTACCTGAGCAATAGCTTTGGTGTCTTCACATGGCTTGGCCTGCGCTTTCAGCTGTTCAACAACCGCTGCAGTAGCTTTGTCGATACCGCGCTTCAGGTCCATTGGGTTCATGCCAGCAGCAACGGCTTTCAGACCTTCGTTAACAATCGCCTGAGCCAGAACAGTTGCAGTGGTAGTACCGTCACCTGCCTGATCGTTAGCCTGGGAGGCAACTTCTTTAACCATCTGCGCGCCCATGTTCTCGAACTTGTCTTCCAGTTCGATTTCTTTCGCTACAGAAACACCATCTTTAGTGATGGTTGGTGCACCGAAGGATTTCTCCAGTACCACGTTACGGCCTTTAGGACCCAGAGTAACTTTTACTGCGTTTGCCAGTACGTTAACGCCAGCCAGCATTTTTACGCGGGCGTCGTTGCCAAATTTAACTTCTTTAGCAGCCATCTTATCTTTCCTTTAAATCTTGAATCAGTTGTTAGTCAGTATGGTTGCCGGATCAGGCTTCCAGTACGCCGTAGATTTCGCTTTCGTTCAGGATCAGCAGTTCTTCACCGTCGATTTCGATGGTGTTGGAACCGGAGTATTTGCCGAACATAACGGTGTCACCGACTTTCACAGACATAGGCTGAACTTCGCCATTGTTGGAAATACGACCCGTACCGACGGCAACCACTTCGCCCTGATTAGGTTTTTCAGCCGCGGAACCTGGCAGCAGGATACCGCCAGCTGTGGTTTGCTCTTCTTCCTTGCGACGAACAACGACGCGATCGTGTAAAGGACGGATTTTCATCTGAGGTTATCTCCAATGGTTAAAGCAATATTGTATGTTTGCTGTTAAGCGGAGCGGCAGACTCATATCAGCAGCTCCAAATCTCTTGTGTTTCGCTTACTGGGGGTGAAGCCAACAGATTTCAACACCCCAAAGTGAAAAAATTTCGCTTTTGGCGCAAATCAGTCTTCGCGTTTGTACTCACCGTCAATCACTTCCGGACGGTGAGGATGATGCTGAATCTCACTGTCACGCTGCGGATGTACTTCGCGCTCTGGCTGACGGAAGGTCTGGTGCATGCCGCCCATGCCACCCACCGCTCTTACTTTCAGCATATTCATCACCGAACCAGCCATAGCTCCCCGTACACCAGGCACTAACAGAGCAAAGCCAAAAGCGTCGGTCACAAAGCCAGGCGTCAGTAACAGCGCACCGGCCATAGCCAGCAGAAAACCTTCGGCCAGCTCACGGGCCGGCAACTGACCGTCCTGCATACGCTGACTGGCGCGCATCAGAGTCGCCAGCCCCTGCACCCGCAGCAGGCCAACGCCGATAAACGCGGTCAGAAGAATCAGCGCAACAGTCCACAGTACGCCGATGTAAGAGCCCACCTTGATCAGCACAGCCAGCTCAATCACGGGGACAATGATAAAAATCAGTAGAAAAGGCACAGGCAACTCCAGGTTGTCTTCAGAGTGAGTGGGTTCACCAACGCACTCATTGATTGTGGTTTCAGATATATGGCCGCTTGAGGCAATTACAAGGGTCAGCTGACGGAAGTCAGCGATCAGCGGATAGCAAAGCTTAAGCGTAACCGGTGTGAAGGTATGAAAGATGATCGGCGCGGAGGTTCCGGCCAACCGCAAAGACAGTGGGCGTAACTGTGGGCATAAATGGCAGAAGCCCAGCCAATGACACCGGTAAAGAAAGGCACTCAGGCAAAAATTGCAGGAAGCCCCCGCGACAATAATCGCAGGAAGCCCCTGCGGCCCTGGCAACGGGGGCTGAACGTCAGACCAGACTGTCAGTCTGCAGCGCGTTCTCAGTTGGTCTGTAAAGCAGCAACGTCCGGATGACGCTCCTGCCAGTGGTCGATCAGGTCCTGCTGGTTGATGTCTGAGGGGTGAAAGCCCGTGCGGAAGTATTGACGCAACGAGCGCATATTCTCACGCAGAATGCCTTTCCTGCCCCAGAAGAAGCTGAAAGCGCCGCGCCATTCTTTCCATGACGGGAAGTGGCCATCCGCTTTCAACAGGCGGAACTGGTAATAACCGATCCGGACAAACAGTGAAGCCATGGCAATCACCATCACCCGCTTACGCATAAATTCGTTGTTCACCTTCTGGCGGTAAACATCGAACGCTACGGATTTATGCTCGATTTCCTCCACCGCGTGCCAGATCAGCATCTTACGGATGGTGTCGTCGGCATCATCAAGAATTTCCGGGTATTTCAGCAGATACTCAGCCAGTGCTGCGGTGAAGTGCTCCATCGCAGCGGTCAGAGCCAGCTGACGTGCCGGGCCAAAACTGCGTTTGAGAAACTCCACCCGTTTCTGCATGTGTGCCACCAGCCCGCTCATCGGAAAGCCCATGGCTTCGATGTTCTGGTTCAGTCCTTCATGGGAATGGCCATGGTGTGCTTCCTGACCGATAAAACCTTTGATCTGAGCCTGCAGCACCGGATCATCGATTTCTTTCTGGAAGTTACGCACGGAGTGAATAAAAAAGCGTTCACCGTCGGGGAACATAGCCGACAGCGCGTAAAAAAACGTGCTGATCAGGGCGTTATCACCAAAGGTATATTTGCGCATGGGAGCACGGGTATCGAAGGCCATGCGCCGGGGTTTAATAACAACAGACTGGGTTTTATTATTGTGTTCAGTCATAAGAGCTCCGGATTGTATGCCTGCCGGTTAACATCAGGTCACTGCTGTGTGGCATACGCAGGCGGCCACGGGAAAAATATGACACAGTATTTCTGCCCCTGACCGGGTCTATTTATGACAGAAATCTTTTTATTCGCGGGCCGGTAATCGTTAGAATGCGCGGCCTGACCTTCCCGCCCACCCACTCGATATCATCAGAGTCCGCCCATGCCCCCGAAAAAACCCGCCAATGGTAACCGCCACAGTAAAACCAGCAGTAAAACCCGCAACAGATCCCCGCACAAATCCGGCAGCCGTCCGGGCCATAAGCAGGCACGCAACCCGTTGCTGACACTGTGGGAACAGTGGCTGCAGCAGCCACCTTATACCGCCCTCGACCGCTGGTTACGCGGGCAGATGCGCAGCATGGCAACGGATGAACGCTGGCCGGCACAGAAAATTACTCAGACCATGCTGGAAGGCGTGCGTTATCAGCAGCTGGTGTGTGTACTGGAAGACAGATTCATCGGACGTATGCCGGATAGCATGAGCGCGGCGGAATGGCTGGAGTGGGATGACAGCTGGAACAGCGGTCGTCTCAACCATCTGCAGCCACTGACATTCTGGAGCTGGATTGAACGCATCAGCGGCCAGTCGTGGGGCTTTGCCCGGCAACAGAAAGACCACGAGCTGCGTGGTAAATCCCTGCAGAGCTTTGCTCATCAGGCGAGACAGGCACCACTGTCGGCCTGTGGTCTGCTGTGGCAGGGTCTGCGCCCACTGTGGGCCGATGCCCTGCAGCAACGGGCACAGAAAAGCGGCTGGAGCCAGGATGAACTGCAGGCCTTCTGTGCACTGCAGAATCAGCAGCCGCCACTGTGGCTGCGCACCAACCCATTGCAGATGCCGGACACGGCCAGCGACAACGGCCAGGTCACTGACGACTATCTGCAGCAGATCATCCATACGCTGCGGGATGAGGAGATTAATGTCTCCAGCGATCACGGGCAGCTGGCCGCCCGCGGCGGCAAGAATATTCAGGGCAGCGAACTGTATAAAAGCGGACAGCTGGAAATTCAGGACCTCGCCAGCCAACAGATTGCGGCAGCGCTGGACGCTCAACCGGGCGATAAAATCTGGGATGCCTGCGCCGGTGCCGGTGCCGGTGGCAAAACGCTGGCGCTGGCCAGTCGCATGAACAACAAAGGTGCGCTGGTCGCCACCGACCTGCATCAGTACAAACTGAATGAACTGAAACGACGGGTAAAACGCGCTGGCGCCAACAACGTGCGTACCTTTGTCTGGGACGGTCAGCAGGCACTGCGTCTGCCGAAAGAAATTGAACGTCAGGGCGGTTTCGATAAAGTTCTGGTGGATGCGCCCTGCACCTCTTCCGGTACCTGGCGCCGCAACCCGGATGCCCGCTGGCGCTTTAATGCCGATGACACGGCAGAGCTGAATGAACTGCAGCAGCGTCTGCTGAGCCTGGCAGCACAATCGGTGAAACCCGGGGGCACTCTGGTTTACGCTACCTGCAGCTGGGCCATCGAAGAGAACGAAGCCATCGTCGGGCAGTTTGTGCAGCAACAGGGATTCCGTCTGCTGCGCCAGTCGTTGCACGGAGCACCACAGCAGGACAGCGATACCATGTTTGTCGCCGTACTTGAACGCCCGCTGTAACATGACAGAGACTGCTGCCGGTCATTAGCGGCCAGAGCAAACCGAAACAACGGCAATAAAAAATCCCGCAACGGCATTTGCCGCAGCGGGATTTTTCAGACTTCTTTAAGCAGCCGTCTTATTCAGCTGTTCATATTCCGTCAGACTGACTCAGCGCGATTTACTCTGCGAGCGTGGCCAGTGCTTCTTTCAGCTTGGCTGCCAGCTCAGGGTTTTTCAGTTCACCCTTCTCAGTATCGAAGTTGTCATTGAAAGACGGCACAGACAGTTTGGCTTTCACTTCCATGGCGAAGAAAGGCGCAGAACCTTCAGCAATGGACAGCACGCTCTGTGCACCGCCAGGGCCAGGTGAGGTGCCCAGCAGAACGGCTGGCTTACCCTGATACACTTCTTTGCTGATACGAGATGCCCAGTCGAAGACGTTTTTGTAGGCCACGCTGTAGTTACCGTTGAACTCACCGAAAGAAATCACGACCGCATCCGCTTCGCCAATTTTGTTGTAAAAGGCTTTGGCTGGCTCAGGAATGCCGTTGGCAACTTCACGGTCGATGCTGTAGATCGGCATTTCAAAATCGTTCAGATCCAGCAGTTCAATTTCAGCACCTGTGTTGGCGGCCAGCAGGTTAGTGGCATGGGTTACCAGCTGTTTGTTAATAGAAGCTTTGGTATTGGTTGCGGCAAAAGCAATAACTTTCATGATCAGTCCTCGAAGCGGGTTATCTAACTTGCTGATCACTTTATATTAGCCATCGATAAAGATTAATAAGGCAAACATGGAATGATTGTTTCCATTTGACTCTGAATAAGTCATTATCCTGTGCTACACACACTTAACTCGACCGCACACGACCACATACAACCACACACTCTATGCGAGGCATCCATGGCCTACAATCCTCAGCTGCTGGACGGTATGGTGATCTTTACCACGGTGATCGATGCCGGCAGCTTTACCAAAGCCGCGGATGTTACCGGGCACTCCACGTCCTACATCAGCAAAGAGATCAACCGCCTGGAAGAGCGTCTGGGCGTACGCCTGATCAACCGCACCACCCGTTCGCTGCATCTGACCGCCGATGGCCAGCTCTATTATCAGCAGTGCCAGCAGATCATCGCCGACGCCAATCAGGTACAGAATGCTCTGCTCGGCCACCAGCTGCGCCCTACCGGCACTCTGCGCATCAGCTGCCCGTCCAGTCTGGCAGTCGTGCGTATGCAGGATATTTTTTCCGGCTTTCTCGACCTCTATCCCGAGGTGGATCTCGACCTCGACCTGAACAACCGCAAAGTGGAGCTGATTGCCGAAGGGTTTGACGTGGTGGTTCGCGCTACGCCACAACTGGAAGACTCCAGCCTCATCAGCCGTAAAGTCATGTCGTCCCGCGCCATCACCCTGGCGTCACCGGCGTATCTGCAGAAGTACGGCACGCCGCAGCATCCGGATGAACTGATCAATCATCAGTGCATTACCTACAGCTATCTGAAAAATCCGCGCCAGTGGCCGTATAAAAATCAGTATGGAATGGAAATTAATGTCGAGGTAAACAGCCGCGTGGCGGTGAATACATCAGAAATGGAGCTGGCGTTATGTCTTGCCGGTCATGGCATTGCGCGCATGCCAGGATTTCTGTTCAGTGACGAATTTGAACATGGACAACTGGTGGAATTGTTTCCGGATTTTCAGCGCAGTCCGATTGATATTTACCTGATTTACCCAAGCCGCAAACACATGTCGGCCAAGGTACGCAGCTTTATTGATTATGTGGTGGAAAATATGGGGGAAGAATAAAAATCCGCTGTTTTGTTTCTGCCCGGATTTTTGCTCAGTTTTCTGCCCAGTTTTCTGCCCAGTTTTCTGCCCCGGGCTGCCCACTGCCCACTGCCCACTGCCCACTGCCCACTGCGTACTATGACGTACGCAGTGTCTGAACGTTAAAGCAGATAGCCTGCTGTCTGATTTTAATCAGATATCTATCAGGTATCTTTGCGCTGCTGCCGGCTGCGCTCCAGTGCTGAAATAAGTTTATGCACCGGGCCACTGCCAATACCAATGGCAATACCGCTGACCACCTGACCCAGCCAGCCCGGAATATATTGAGCAGAAAAATATTTCTGCACAGTCGTCAGTTCCGCATCGGCCAATGCTGCTTTATTCAGCTCTTCGATCAGAGCAAACATATCCAGCCCCAACAGCAGAGCAATGATAACCCCCAGAGTAACAGCCAGAATTTTACACACGGCTTTGACCGCCAGACTGCGCAACGCATCAGCCGATACCGCTTTGACGCCATCCAGCCCCGGATAATCGTCTTTCAGGTAATGTTTAGCCGCCTGACCCAGCGCCTTTTCCACCGTATTCCCCTGCAACGCATGATGAATCTGTTCACTGAGTTTTAGTGCACGCCGGTTCCAGTGTTCTCCCCAGCCGTAGTGAACTTCCAGAAAATCATAAACGGCTTTAATGATCTGCAGCAGACGTTCAATCAACATAGAAAAGAATAAGGCACCGGCCAGCATAATCAGTGCGGAGTCAAAAACATCCATCATCAGGCCTCCTGTATTGCTGCTGTTTTATTGACCGGCACTGACGCTTCAGCGGCTCGATACTTATCCGCATCAACATAAAGAAAGGGTTTACGACGAAATAAAGCCAGCTTTTCCTGTGCTGTTGGCGAAGCTTGCCAGTTAGCTTCAAATTTCTTCACCTGATCCAGCAATGCCTGCCATGGGAACTGGTTGCCCGGACATACGGTTGATGCACCATCCAGCTGCCCATGCTGCACCACACCGTCATTAACATCTGCCGGCATATCTGCATAGAGTGAGCGCCACAGTGCGATCAGCCGTGCGCCTGCGTGCAGCTGAGCTTCGGTCGGTACCGTATTGCCGTAACGACCGTCATGGTTGGACCAGGCATCCCCCGGCTGGCTATGAAAATTACCGTGAAATGAAACCCCCAGCGTATTGCTGTTGTGTCCTTTGGCGTGATTCCCGGTGCGGTCCCAGCGACAGAACGGACGGATGCTGCCATCCGGCATGATCACGCAGTGATAGCCGGTGAGCCATTTCTTTTTCAGCAGAAACTCATCAACAATGGCGGCAAAATTCAGATCGCTGTTCATCGCAGTATGATGCACTACGATGTTATCCGGGTCCTGACGACGGCGGTGAACGTTCTCCAGAGTCTCCGGTTTAACTCCTCCTTCATAGCTGATATCCAGCCAGCGGAAGGTATCATCGCCCGGCAACAGACTGGCAGGAACGGCTTTCTGCCCAGCCACCTCCTGCGCCGGATCAACCGATTGCAGCAACGCCTGACGTTCTTCATCAGTGAGTTTACGGGTGGTGAGAAAGCGCAGCAGCACATGCACAGGCTGACTGCCGCCGCCGATAAGAATACCGCTGAGCACAGTATCCAGCCACCCGGTGTGAACACCACCAAGAAACATCGCCATTAAATGCAGATCCAGACTGAATGAAAGGCCGATACCCAGCAGCACAGGGGCAATCAGAACGAATAATTTAAAACCCGCTCTGCGTTCACTGACTGGCGTCAGCGGTACATACAGCACCGAGGCATAGCGCTCGAAATCATCGTGAATTTCTTCGCCAGCTTTGTCTGCCAGAGACTGCAGGTAACGCTGTGCTGCTTCATCACGCTGCTGGCGGGATTTTTCTGCATCTTTGGCCAGCAGATACTGACTGACCTTATCGTTCACCTGTTTCAGAATTTCGGTAAACCGCTCAACGATAAGCGCTGAACCGGCCGCAATCGTCAGCCCATTAATAATCAGTTCCAGTGATACCTGTGCCAAAAGCAGCCTCCCTGCAAAACATTGCAATCAACAGTCAGTGCATACGGCGGGCAGACAATATCCGCCGGATAACAGATGCAGCGCAGAATAACGACTCTGTCTGGGCAAAAAAAGTATCTGTATCAATAAGCCGGAGATGGTTCAGTTTGCGCAGAACAAACGGCGGGCAATAAAAAACCGCCATTGCGGCGGTTTTTACTTCATCTGAGGATGTGGTGCGGGCCGGACTGCCCCCGGTCAGAACGGGGGCGACTGGAATTCGCGATCATCTGTCTGCTGCAGCGCGATATTGGCGTCGCCTCAGCGCTGAACAGATGCAGAAAAAATGTAAATCAGATGCAGTAGGATGCTAACGGAGGAAAGCCGTTAAATTCCACAGCACTGTAGGTGGTGGTGTAAGCACCGGTGCTGAACCAGTACACACGATCACCGCTGGCCAGATTCAGTGGCAGCTCATATTTGTAATCTTCATACAGAATATCAGCGCTGTCACAGGTCGGGCCAGCCAGAATCACTTCTTCTTCCTCACCCTGTTTTTCAACAAAAACCGGGTATTTAATGGCTTCGTCCATGGTTTCGATCAGACCACCGAATTTACCGATGTCGACATACACCCAACGGTGCAGGCCATTACGGTCTTTACGGCTGATCAGTACCACTTCGCTGGCCAGCAGGCCGGCGTTGGCAACCAGTGAACGACCTGGCTCCAGAATAATTTCCGGCAGCTCTTCACCGAAGTCTTCTTTCAGGAAACGGGTAATCTCAGCTGAGTAAGTCTCCAGATCGTTGGTACGGGTAATGTAGTTACCCGGGAAGCCACCGCCCATGTTGATCATCTTCAGTTCAATACCGTCTTCTTCTTTCAGACGTTCGAAAATCACTTTTACTTTCGCAATCGCAGAGTCCCAGGCACCGATATCGCGCTGCTGTGAACCCACGTGGAACGAAATACCGTACGGTTGCAGCCCCAGGTCACGCGCCATAATGCACAGATCCAGCGCCATATCTGACTGGCAGCCGAATTTACGGGACAGTGGCCAGTCTGCAGTCTGCGAGCCTTCGGTCAGAATGCGTACGAATACTTTTGCGCCCGGTGCCGCTTTGGCAATGTTGCGCAGGTCCGCTTCTGAGTCGGTGGCGAACAGACGCACGCCTTTCTCGTAAAAATAACGGATATCACGAGACTTCTTAATGGTGTTACCAAAGCTGATACGATCCCCGCTTACACCCTGAGCTAACACTTTATCCAGCTCATAACGTGAGGCCACATCAAAGTTACAGCCACGGTCGCGCAGAATTTCGAGCAGTTCCGGCATCGGGTTGGCTTTAATTGCGTAGTAGGTCTTAGCGTATGGGAAGCAGCCCATCAGCTCATCCAGCTGGCGGGTAAAGGTCTGCTTGTCCACAACAAGACAAGGGGTTTCCTGCTTGTCAGCAAATGCTTTCAGGCGGGCAAAGGTTTCTTCATCGTAATAATCTTCAGGTTTTACAACCATTAGGCTCGCTACCTCCTTAATCTGTTATAGCGATCAGACTTATTCATGACGGGTTCAGCGCTCTTCGCAGCCCCCCTTACAGGCGCGCAAAGATAGGCTGTTTTCACTGAGAGTACAGTGATTTTTCCTTGTCATGACGATCAGCTAAGGTGATCGTTGAGACTATCTGATGAGTCATATTAATCAAGGCTTCGGCCTGTATTGATGTGTAAAGTGCGAAGACCGGCCGGGGCCGTGCAAACCACTGAGTAATATCACCGACAGAACAATCAAATCAGCCGGATAGCGGTTACAATCGCAGCCATTCCCGGCTACTGTTAGCCGCCTGTTTTTAAAGCACTTATTTTTCTTATGCTCGGATTCTTTGAACGACTCATCAGCCCTTTCCCGCCTCAGCATCCACAACAGCCGCCGAAAGGGCTGTATGCATTTTGCCGCCATTACACCCAGGGTGCAGAAGCGCCTCTGCTGCTGATGTCATGCCTGACAGCTTCCCTGGCCATTCTTGAAGTGATGCTGTTCGGCTTTATGGGTGATCTGGTGGACTGGCTGACCAGTAAAAATCCGGATTCATTGTTCGCCGAAGAAGGCGGACGCCTGCTGACCATGGCCATCGTGCTGCTGGTTGTGATGCCTGCCGTAGTGTTTCTCCACGCAGCCATTGTGCATCAGACACTGCTGGGCAATTACCCGATGCGTATCCGCTGGTTCGCCCACCGTTTTCTGCTTAACCAGAGCATGACCTTCTTCCAGAACGACTTTGCCGGACGGCTGGCCACCAAGGTGATGCAGACGGCACTGGCCGTGCGCGAAACCGTAATGAAGCTGATGGACCTGATGGTCTACATTCTGGTGTATTTCATCTCCGTGCTGGTGATGATCGCCAGTTCAGACATTATTCTGGTTATTCCCGTCATTGCCTGGCTGGCTCTGTACGTGGTCGTACAGCTCATTTTTGTCCCCAAACTCAAACGCGTGGCCGAAGCTCAGGCCGATGCCCGTTCGGTTATGACCGGGCGCGTGGTGGACAGCTACACCAATATTCAGACCGTTAAGCTGTTCGCCCACACCGATCGTGAAACCGAATACGCCAAAGAATCCATGCAGGGCTTTATGACCACAGTGCATCAGCAGATGCGGCTGGTCACCTGGCTGAACCTGTCCGTCAACATGGTCAACTATCTGCTGCTGTTTGCCATTGCTGCACTGTCGATCTGGCTGTGGATGCACGATGGTGTCACCGCCGGTGCTATCGCCATTGCCATCTCGCTGTCGCTGCGTATTAACGGTATGGCACAGTGGATCATGTGGGAAATCAGCGCGCTGTTTGAGAACATAGGTACCGTTGCCGATGGCATGAACACACTCACCAATCCGCAGCAGATTCAGAACACTGAAGATGCCGCTAAGCTGGCCGTTCCTCACGGTGATATCCGCCTTGAACATGTGAACTTTCATTACGAGGGCGGTGAAGATCAGCAAAAGCGTCAGGTCTTTGATGATCTGGATATTCATATCCGTGCCGGAGAAAAAATCGGCCTGGTGGGACGCTCAGGTGCCGGTAAATCCACCCTGGTGAATCTGCTATTACGTTTTTATGACGTCGACAGCGGCCGCATTCTGATTGATGGTCAGGACATCAGAGAGGTTACTCAGGATTCTTTGCGTCATCACATCGGCATGGTTACCCAGGATACCTCGCTGCTGCACCGCAGCGTGCGCGATAACATCCTCTATGGGCGCCCGGACGCAACAGAAGAAGAACTGCTGAGTGCTACGGCTCAGGCCGAAGCCAGCGACTTTATCCGCGATCTTACCGACCCTCATGGCAACACAGGCTTTGACGCCCAGGTCGGCGAGCGCGGTGTCAAACTGTCCGGCGGCCAGCGCCAGCGTATTGCCATTGCCCGTGTGCTGTTGAAAGACGCACCGATTCTGATTCTGGATGAGGCCACCTCGGCACTGGATTCGGAAGTGGAAGCAGCGATTCAGGAAAGCCTCTATCGTCTGATGGAAAATAAAACCGTGATCGCCATTGCTCACCGGCTGTCCACCATTGCTGCCATGGACCGCCTGATCGTACTCGACAACGGCCGCATCGCCGAACAGGGCACGCATCAGGAACTGATCGCCAAAGGCGGGATTTACGCTCAGCTGTGGGATCACCAGACCGGTGGTTTTATCGGTGAGGATTAATTCAGCATCAACGGCCTGACCCGATCAACAGTAAAGCAGGCGTAAAGCCTGCTCACCGCGCTGTTTGTATGTCAGCTGTCACCAGCCACGACTGGCATAACCAACCCCGGCGACTGTTCCACCAGACATCTGCAATCCATTGAATTATAAAGATTTTTATATCCGTCAAAAGTATGATGCAAGATCTGATTTCAGGTTTTGCAGGAACTATAGCCAGCTTTTTTGTAAGGTTTCATCAGTTATTGATCTAAGTGGATTTTCTGAGTTTTAAGCTGACCTACTATCTCCGCAAACAGGCCGTATAAGAGCCCGCAAAGGAGACAGACAATGAAACTTTATATCTACCACCATTGCCCGAAGTGCCTGCGCACCTTAATGGTGGCCAATTACAAAGATCTCCCGCTCAGTATTCATTACCCTCTGCATTCCGGCAAAAGTGGAATGGCAAGCGAAGACAATGGCGCTGCAATTAATCTTCCAGAAGAAAAGCCACCGGTACTGGCCGTTAATGACGAGCTGAGCGTCAGCGGGCTGGATGCCATCCTGTCGCATCTGGATGAGGTCGGCAGTGCGGACAAAACAATCCGCGCAGCAAATGCCGCCAATACCGCAATCGCCACCCTCGAGCATCACCGTCAGACATTTGATGCCCTGATCATGCCGCGGGCAATGGCACTGGGGCTGCCTGAGTTCACAACCGGGGAAGCCATTGATGCCTATAAACAGGATAAAGAAAATACGCTGGGATTTGATTTCACCCAGGCAATGGCAGACACCAAAACCCATCAGCCTGCTGCGGAGGCTGTTTTGCAATGGTTGCCGGCGCCCGAGAAACCATCCGCGCATAACGGAACCATCAGCTGGGATGACGTTAAAATATTCCCATTATTGCGTAACCTGAGCATGGTGCGTGGCCTGAATTTTCCGCAGGCATTGCTCGACTATATGCATGAAGTCGCTGAGTGTACAAATACTGAGCTGTACTTTGCTAAGGCAATCTGATCAGCCAAAAGCTGTTCATCTGATCCTGTGATCAGCGATTAAGTAAAAGCTGTCAACGCCGGGTTTGCCTGGTCCGGCTTGCTTGGTACGGCCAACTTGGTCCGCTCTTGCCAGGTCCGCTATTGTATGCGCCACCCCGCTCTGCATTATTTCGCTCTTTCCGTTAAACACCGGCATGTAAGCGCTAATTACTGAAAACCGGTATTTATAACCTGGCTTTGTAATCCGATTTGAAACGTCAGACTGTAAACTACGATTGCAGATCTCAGCTCCATATCTGAGTTATCCGCTAACAGAATAAAATAGGATTTTATTGATCTGCCGATATAATACCCGCCGCAATAAACAATCATATAAATGGACAGCAATATGCCCGGTATAAAATCCGCAGCAGCCGGTATCGCAATTAAAGAGAAACTGGCCAACGCCGATCACTCCGACCTGAAAACCTCCAGCTTCTGGATCAGCCAGATCTTTATGATCATCGCCACTGTCGCCGGTGTCTATCTGGCCGCTCAGGCGGGCCTGCAGCAGGCGATTGAATTCGACAACCTGACCAGCACGGAATCCAACTACTATCTGCGGCAGTCGTTATATGATGAAGTAGATGCCAACGTAAGCCTTCTGCGCACTTATAACAAAGAATTTTTCAGCCGACCTCTGCAGAAAAATGAGCTGGAGAAAAACACCCCGGCATTACGCAGATTCGTGTGGGAATCAATGAAATATTCGCCGTCAACGCTGGAAACGCCTTCCTATTTTCTGCGTGAAATTCAGGGCTTTTATGCCGACATTGATCTCATCATGGCCAATCGCCTGTCCTGGGCTTATGGCCCGAGCTATGCCAGTAAGCTGATGACAGAACAACTGGATCATATTGAGAATGTTGTACTGCCAAAACTGGCTGATAATACACGCCAGCTGGCTCAGGAGCTGAAAGACGCCGGCATGGATGTCGAAGATTCTGTGGCGTATGAAGAAACCGCAGCAGCAAACGCTGCTGACACAGCTAAGGCGCAATAATCCCATGAATCCGTATTGCCCGCACTGTCCGACCACCGCACTGGTCCGCACCCGCTATGCCCGTGAAAACATTGACAGCTGCCCGAGTTGCGAGGGGTTGTGGTTCCAGAATCACGAACTGAATTCCGCAATTGCGGATTTCGATAATGGTGATGACGATCCCGATTTTATCAGTAACCTTGGAGCACCACTGGGGATTTCTGACCGCAGCTGTCCGTCCTGTAATGAAAAAATGCAGTGCTATCACCTGCTGCCTGATTATCAGGTAGAGGTTGATATCTGCCACCCCTGCAACAGCACCTGGATTGATAAACATGAGCTGGATGAAGTCTGCCACTCACCTCTGTTAAAAGAGGCTCTGGCGGAAATCAATCAGGGCGTCAGCTGGAAAAGCTGGCTGTTTGAATTTCTGGCGCGCATGCCAGTGGAATACAACGTGCGCCCGAGAATAACACCGTTTGTGACCTGGATAATTCTGGCACTGAATATTGTTATTTTCAGTACTTATGCAACCGATCCAGAGTTGATGAACAGCATTTTCGCGCTGTTTGCCTCACGCCCGGCGGATATTGTTCACGGCGTCCATATCTGGACTCTGATCACCGCAACCTTCCTGCACGGTGGCTTTATGCATCTGGTTGGTAATATGTACTTCCTGTGGGTGGTCGGTGACAACATTGAAAGCATGGTGGGGCACAAACGCTATCTGGGGATTTATCTGTTATTAGGACTGGGCGCCAGCCTGTACAGTGTGATAGGCAATCCTTTAGGTACAATTCCCAGTGTCGGTGCCAGCGGTGCGATTGCCGGTCTGTTTGGTTTGTATATGCTCTGGTTTCCCTATGCCCGCTTCTCCTTCATGATCGTTGCCTGGCAGATCAAACTGCCGGTATGGGTGTACTTTCTGGGCTGGCTTGGGCTTAATTTCTTAGGGATGGTCACCTCAGGTGGCGGCGTTGATTATCGTGCCCATATTGGCGGCTTTTTTATTGGCTGTGCCCTCGCACTGGTGATGAAAAAATCCGTTTACGCTCAGAATCCGCTGATTGCCATGCTGGCCGGTTCGGACGCGCGTTTCCGCAAACCAAAGAAGAAAAAGAAACCGGTTGAGTGAACAGAAAAGGGCATGCCATATGGCATGCCCTTTTCTGATTTTCTTTCTGTGTATTTCTTTTCAGCCTGATTCAGGGGGCTATATCATCGGCTGATTTGCCGATATTAACGACCCCACGCAGTATCAGCGCAATCAGCCGGTACGGCAGATCAATCAGATCGCCAATCACCTCCAGAACATCTGAGTTCAGCTCCTCGCCTTTTGGCCAGAGAAAATGCGTGGCGATAAAGGCCAGCACGGCAACCATCAGGACCCATACAGAAAACCCGGACAGCAACAGATCGAGAATCAGATAGCAGCCCAGCATAAAACAGCCCAGCGCCAGAGTGGCCCGCAGATAAGTAACAATCGCCTGCAACATAATTAGCCGAGCAGACCTTCTACGGCTTCAAGTGCAGACGCCACCTGCTTCACCAGACCAACCACATCTGACAGGCCCTGAGTCTCGCTATTGGCTTTGTCAGCGGCAGCTTTCATCGCCACAGTAGCTTGCTGATAGGCTTCCGTCTGCGCCGATATTTCACTTTCCAGCAGCCGCTGCTGCTGATCATACAGATCACTGATCTGGCGGATCAGATCCGCATTCACGTTATCGCTGCTGTCGCGTACGATTTCCAGTTGTTCTATGGTCTGTTCCAGGCTGGCGAGTAATTCGATCATGGGTAATTCCTTATTCACGACGCGGCAAGCGAACGATAGATACGGGCCAGATCACGGATGTCTTTGGCGTATGCTTTAATATCACTGAAGGCATAATCTTTATCCTTCAGCACCTGCACGATAATCGCATTGGATTGCTGCAAACCGGTTAACACCTTGTCACTGGCAACACTGAGGCTCTCAATACGCATCATTGCCTGTTCAGCGGTCAACAACGCATCCACAGCAACTTTACGCTCAGCGTAGTTGTAGTTCTCACCGCCGTTAACGATGGGCCAGGCCTGATTCTTCAGACTTTTCGCCACACTCTGATAAGCGTACAACAGGCCCGGCTCAGTACCGCTCCCAGCCTTAGCCAGCGTCAGATCCTGAGCCAGCAAACCCGCCAGCTGATCAACCACAGGCTGATAATCACTGATAATGACCGTCAGTGCTTTCGCCCGCTCCCGTTCAATCCAGAACGAGCCGATCTTCTCTACCAGAGATTTCACTGCTTTCTGTTTATATTCATCAAAGTCATCGCCCAGGGCAAAAGCTGAATGATCAGCAAACTTTTCTGCGGCATCTTCCAGATCGTCAGCCGGATCCTCACTGAGCAATGTGCTCAGTAACAGACCGTAAGCGGCGAGAGCGTCGGCTGCCGCAATGCGGCTGCTGATGTCAGCTGGCTGAACAGTGCGGTAAAAATCCGCATCCTTAACTTTTTTATCCCGCTGCAGAGCAAAACGCAGCGCATTCATCTGCACAATATCCTGCTGAATGCGCGAGAACTCAGCGGCACTGAACTGCCCCAGTTCCATTGTTGAAGTCGCATAAGAATGCGTGGCTTTTTGCTGTGAGCTGGTTAATGCACTGCAGGCACTGACCATGCCACAGACGATTAACAGAAATAAGCCGCGCAATGTCTTGCCGCGAACTGAGGTGAGGGACATAAGAAAAGTCATAGCGTCCTGCCAATACCAGATATATAGAGGGCATAAAAGATCCGCCAATATAAGCAATAAACGAATGACAGATCAACCAACAAAGAAATTTATCAGCATGTGCTGTTTACAGACCTGTGGAACCTGACAGAGATGATATTTGTCATGACGGGATGGACGCCATTAAACAATCAGAGGGGGCAAATGAGGCAGAAAGGGGATAAAAAAACAGCCGCAGAAGCGGCTGTTAAATGATCGGATGATTAAGCGCGTTTGCGGCGGAAAGCCAGCAGACCACCAATCAGCAGTAATGGGAAGCTCAGAGCACCACCGGAAGAACTGCCACCACTGGAAACTTCATCTCCGCTTTCTGTACCGGTTTCAATTACATCGTCTGAAACATCCTCAGTAACCTCTTCTGTTGTTTCATCAACAACTTCAGCAAAAGGTGCGTAGTTAACCAGAGATGCAACGGATTCTTCACTCATGCCTGCCAACAGGCCAGCTGCTTCCAGTGCTTCCAGAGACTCAAAGTCTGCTGCGGCCTGCGCGGCATACCCGATCCCGTTATCATACCCACCCAATGTCGGAGTCATTTCGGAGAATGCTATAATTGTAATACTTTCTCCGGCTGGAATAACGACCGGATACTGAAGAGCAAATCTGTCATTTCCGTCCATAGCTTTTACAATATTGACAGGGACAACCGGTGCATCCACACCATGGGTTGAAAGAGTCAGGATAGCTTCGCCACGATCATCATCTCCAGTGACGTACCAGAGGTCATCGTCACTGACAGTTAAAGAGCCAGTGCCCGAATCAATCCCGCCAGTAGAAGTCTTCTCTAACGTCACGTCAGTATCTGAATAATAATCACCACCGATCCAGACAGATTGAGACAGATCTTCTTCAGTGGTGTTGCTCAAGGTATACACAGCACGAACAAGAGGGCGATCTTTGAAGAATGTATACGCGATATTAGCCTTGATACCTTCGTAATGATTGAAGATATTAGCTTCACTTTCTACCTTAACAAAGTCTTCATCATCGGTAACTTCAAGAAATGGTGATGGTAACTGGTAGCCCTCTAAAGGACCTGATTCCAGATCATCAGCGCCAACAAGAAGATAAAAAATCTCATCGGCACCATTGTACCAGCTCGTACCTTCCTCAGTGTCAATTGACATATAGGTGTTTCTCAGCGAACCAACCGGTGTCAAATAGATCTCTCCATCTACTTGAAAATAGGCAGTATAATTTGAGAAAACCTGCTCATATGTAACCTCTGCTGCGCCAATCTCAACTTCAAAATCAGGATAGCCATCAAACACTGCAATTTGTTCAGCAGCAGCTACTGATGCCATACCAGCGACAATACCGGCAACAGCCAGAGTCAGAATATTTTTTTGTGCGTTTTTCATTGCTTTCCCCATCACCTTAATAATTCAAATAAAACCGGAGTCAGGCTCCGAAATGAGTCATCAGACACCGCGACAGAACAGGCAAAAATCAACCAAACCAAAATCAACTAAGCCAGCCATCTGCGAAGGAAGCGCATTCTATTCATGCCTACCCTGAAATCATTGATACAGAGCAATATAAATAAGGCTAAAATTTTAATTTAAATGAAAAGTAAAAATATCCACCAAAGAATATTTCACTGTTATTTATTTCAGTTCTGAATAAATAATAACGACATACCGCCTGCAGGCCTCATAAACACTACCCCTGCAAACCTCAGTCAATATCGAAAAGCAAAGAAATAAAGAAAAAGGCACCAGAAACAGTTCCAAATCAAGGAGTAACAATCAGAACAAATAAAATTAAGTTGCATACACAACCATTATTAAAAAAGCACTGAAACATTACGGAAAACCCGAAACTTAATAGGTATAAATACGATTAAATTTAAATTTATAAAGTCTGACTTTCTACAGGCTTCACCACCAGCGACCCACACCTTTCATCACGCACGAGAATTTATAAATATCATTCATCATTAATAAATAATTTAACAGGGATCGCTGATCATATTTTCAAAAAGAGCACATCATCCAAAAGGATGAAGCTGTGTTTTTTTATTTTTCCTGTTTAATATCTGACAGAAGCATATTCATATAAATCGTACGGTTAATCTTTCTTAGGAGCAGAACGGATAAACACCGCGACGCCACCAATAATCAACAAAAATGCCACCAGCAGGCGGGCATCGAGAGATTCTCCGGCAATCAGTACACCGGCTGCTGCAGTGATGGCCGGTACCGTTAACTGCACCGTCGCTGCCGTCGTTGCCTGCATAAATGGCAAAACGCTGTACCACAGAGCATAACCGGCACCAGAGGCGAGCACGCCGGAGACCAGCGCATAACCAACGCCTGCAGCTGAGCCAGGATGAAACTCCATCGCACCGGGAATAAGCATGAGCAGTGCACCCAGCGGAAGCGCCAGCAGACTGCCGCGAATAAAATTCGCACCTGTGCTGGCGACAGGCGCTTTACTGCCTTTACCACGCAGGGAATACATACCCCAGCTGATACCTGCTGCCAGCATAAGTACGGCGGCCAATGGATCCGGCGCAGAAACGCCCGGCAGCAGCAGCCAGACGACACCGGCCAGCCCGGAGATCAGACCCAGCAGCTGAATACGGTTCGGCCGCTCACCTTGCCATAATCCCCAGGCGATCATGGTTGCCTGCACTGCGCCGAACAGCAGCAGAGCACCGGTAGCAGCGGTCAGCTCACGGTAGGCAAAGGAAAAGCCACCGGCGTACAGCAACAGCGCCGCCGCAGACCACCAGCTGCCATTTTGCCAGAGCGTCTTAAACCAGACGGTCAATGCACTCTTTGTCGATGCACTTTTTGTCAATGCAATCTGGCGCCGCCAGAGTAAAAATAAAAGCAGAAACGAAGCCGCCGAGAACAGACGGATTAAGGTAAAGCTCGCCGCATCAATATCGGTTTCTGTCAGCGCTATGCGGTTAAGCAGTGAATTAGCCGCGAACGCCAGCATGGCAATGGTGGTGAGTAACGTAAGTCGTGCCGGTGACATAGGTGTCTCCCGCTTATTATTTGCTTCGACTTTACGGCTTCAGCACGGCAATTGCACCCGAAAACAGGCTATACATAAGTACTGCTGCTTCCGGCGCAAACAAATACCGCTTACTTAAAACTCTGACGCTGGCGGAAAGGTTTTGGCTCTTTATCTTTCGCCAGACCGTTGGCCATGGCAATTTTCTGGTTTTTACGCCCCAAAAGGCGCGCCTGAACCCAGCGTTCCCAGCGCAGTGCTTTCCAGGTATCGGCCTTCCAGGTCTTCTTAAACAGATATTTGGCCGCGGCAACAGCATCCGGTGATTTACTGGCAATCACCTGCGCCAGCGCTTCGGCTTCTGCCTTTGGATCGTCTGCCAGCCTACTGATCAGGCCGTATTCAAAGCCTTCAATCGCCGGAAACTGACGCCCCGTCATGGTCAGCTCCTGGGCGATATCCACACGGGTTAAGCGCGATAGCGTGACCATGCCGCTCATATCCGGAATCAGTCCCCACTTCATTTCCATGATCGATAAATTGGCATCCGGCGTGGCGATACGATAATCACAGGACAGCGCAATCTGCATACCGCCGCCGAAGCAGTTGCCGTGAATGGCACAGATCACCGGCACTGGCAGATCGCGCCAGCAGTGGGCGATCTGTTGGGCGATATTCTGTTTGCTCCAGGGCAGCTTGAGAAAGATCTTCGGGATCATCGACGGATTTTTACTGACGGCCTTAAAGTCCAGTCCGGCGCAGAAGGAATCACCGTTACCGGATAACACCACCGCGCGGATGTCACGATCTTTGCGAATGCGTTTAGCCGTGGCAATCATCTCCGTGAACATGGCCATATCCAGCCCGTTAAGCTTATCCGGGCGGTTCATGGCTACGTAAGCAATATGCTCGCGCACATCACACTGAATGCGGGAAGAATGGGATTGAGTCATAGCGGATGCCCCGGTAATGGATAATCTGTGGGTGGTCTGACTGGTGGTCGGGCTGAGCAGCCTGACAGCCACAGAAAATCTGACGCTGAGTTGTTATCGTTTCTGTATTTATCTGTGTCAGCTGCTGTCTGTATCTGAGTAAGAGGGTCAGCAGAGTGCAGGATGATTCCACAGCCCGGGGCAGCAGACCATGATCATCCTGTACAGATCGATAACCGGCTTTTGCCTGCCGGTAATGAGATGGGAATTAACGCACAGCCTGCGCGCTCAGCGCCACCCTGCAGTGGTACTTTGTATCAGAGCTCAGCGCCAGCCTGACGTGTTGCTTTGCACCAGCTCCGTTAACAGAGCAATGTGCTCCGGTCTGTCGTTCAGGCAGGGAATATAGTGATAATCCTGACCGCCGTTTTCCATAAAGTAGCCGCGGTTTTCCACTTCCAGCTCTTCCAGGGTTTCCAGACAGTCAGCGGCAAATGCCGGGCTGATAACATCCACCCGTCCGACGCCCTGCTGCGCCCACTGCTTCAGGGTTTCATCAGTATAAGGTTTAACCCACTCTTCCCGACCAAAACGCGACTGGAAGGAACACAGCCACTGATCATCGGCCAGTCCGAGTTCTGCAGCAACAGCGGCCGCTGTTGCCCGGCACTGGGCTGGGTAAGGATCACCTTTCTGTTCGTAACGCTCAGGCACCCCATGGAAGGACATCAGCAGTTTATCACCGCTGCCGTGCTCTTCGCGGTAAGTACGCACTGACTGCGCCAGAGCTTTGATGTACAGCGGATGCACGTGATACTCGTTAATAAAGCGCATTTCCGGCAGATGCGGGCAGGCGCCCAGGCCTTTCGCCAGACGGTCAAACACCGCTGCGGTCGTGCTGGAGGAATATTGCGGATACAGCGGCAGCACCAGCATTTTTTCCACACCGGCTTTGCGCAATTCCAGCCCTGCCTGTTCCATGGATGGTTCGCCATAGGTCATAGCCAGAGCCACCGGAATATCGCAGCCATAAGCCTGCTTAAGCGCCTCTTTCAATGCTTTTTGCTGGCGCAGGGAAATGGCCATAAGCGGCGAACCGTCTTCTGTCCAGACCGATTGATAGGCTTTCGCCACCCGCCCGGGGCGCACACGCAGAATGATGCCGTTAAGAATCAGCCACCAGAGTGGACGCGGAACATCGACTACGCGCTGATCCCACAGGAACTCTGCCAGATATTCACGAACGGCCGCTGCCGTCGGCGCTTTTGGGGTACCCAGGTTGGCAAGCAGAACACCAAACGGCGGAGTTTGCTGAGCGGTCACGGACTGTCTCCTGCACTTTTTGTATAAGTTTTGCGTAAGTATATAAGTTTAATAGAAGGCTTGTTCAGGGTCATCCGCCATTACACATCCAGGCACAATTAAAAAGCTGACGCCTCAGTCAGCTTTGATTAAGAAACAACCCTAAGAGACACTGGACAAAATCTGATCCGTGGGGCAACCTTCGCGCTCCTTCGGCACCGGCTCAACAGAAAGTGCTGCTTACTCTGGTCGTTAATTAACCAGCTATAGTAAGTAAGCCCCTTAAATACAACGTCGGAAGAAGGCCGGACGGATCATTGGGAGAACTAACTCATGACATATTGTGTCGCGCTGAAACTGAAAGACGGACTGGTTCTGACTTCCGATTCCCGCACCAACGCGGGCGTGGATCATATTGCCAGCTTCCGCAAACTGCATGTACAGGAAGTACCGGGTGAACGGGTCATATTCCTGCAAAGTGCGGGCAATCTGGCGACGACCCAAAGTGTTATTACCGTGCTGCAGCACCAGATTAAGAGCGCCGAGCGCCACATTCTGAACGTGCCCAGCCTGTATGATGTGGCGGAACTGGTGGGTAAAACCATCCGTGAAATCATCACCCGCGATTCCGGGCAGAATCAGGGCGTGGATTTTGGCTGCAATATGCTGGTCAGTGGTCAGATCAAAGGTGATGAGCCGCGTCTGTTCCATGTCTATCCGCAGGGCAACTTTATTGAAGCCTGTGAAGACACGCCATACTTCCAGATTGGTGAGAGCAAATACGGCAAACCGATTCTGGACCGTATCATCAACTTCAGCACACCACTGAACCGCGCACTGCAGTGTTCACTGATTTCCATGGATTCCACCCTGCGCAGTAACCTGTCGGTGGGTCTGCCACTGGATGTGATTGAATACTACAACGACGCCCTGCAAAGCCCGGGCATCCGTCGTATCGACGAGCACGATGAGAACTTCATCAAACTGCGTCGTGCCTGGTCTGACGGCATGCGTGAATTGTTTGATGGTATTCCGTTGATGATGGAAGAGTAACAGACATCTCTGCACTCTGAATCTGATCAGGCTGCCTGCTGGCGGCCTGCTCTCTCAGCCCTCCGCTGCAAGCCCCAACTTAAGCACGGCACTTAACCCCGGCACTTAACCCCGAAACGTCGCCGCAACTCATCCAGATCCCAACACAGACACGGCATCCACACCTCTGGAAATCGCCGGCGCCTGATGAATCAACGTCCGCTCCTGCACGGCCTCTGTCATAAATAACGCAAAATCCGTACGCCGTGTACGATTAGCGGCCAGCGCCGGGTCGCCCACATCCGGCCGCCACACAGGCAGGCCCTGAGAGGCCCCCTCTTCCAGGTCACTGCAACGAACCACGGTCCATGGGCGCGGGGACGCAAATATGCGCTCGCAGGCCCGCTCCTGATCACTGATATCGGCAAACCTCAGCCAGCGCGCTAACACAGAGAACAGCGAGACCTGCAGCTTAAACCAGCAGCTGTAGTAATCTTTGTCGCTGTGACGGATATGCCAGCCGCAGGAAAAGATCAGTCGTGCATGATCTGGGGCGTGGTCAAGCAGTGCCTGCGCTGTCCCCGTGGCATATCCTTCGACACCCCAGGGCACCAACACACAGAAGACTGCATCACAGCCCTGCACCGCCTGCTTAACAACGCCACAGTCATTGGTGTTGCCAGCGAAAATTCGTATCCGGTCGGCAAAGCGCCGGAGCTTGCCAGTGCTGCGCTCCCGACACACAGTATTCACCTGCCAGCCTTTGGCCAGCGAGTGCTCAATCAGATACTGCCCCAGCTTGCCGGAACCGCCAATAATGCACACCCGCCGCACGGGCAGCTCTGTCATGTACTCTCTTTTACACCCTGTCATACGCTCTCCTGAATGGTCTTTGCCTGATCAATAAGAGCCAGTATGATTATTCACTACCGGATATTAAATTGCCTTAAATCGCATACGATGTATTCATTTATGAATACATAAATCAGAAGCTGCTTGCATCAGGCAGCTAATCGCAAAGGATATGCAGAATGTCAGACTTTGACTGGAACCACGCCCGCGCCTTTCTCGCCACCGCAGAACACGGCAGCCTGTCTGCCGCCGCCCGGGCACTGCAGATGAGCCAACCGACCCTCAGCCGCCAGGTATCAGCACTGGAGAGTGAACTCGGTGTCACCCTGTTTGAGCGGGTGGGGAAAGGTCTGGTGCTGACTGAAAGCGGACGCTATCTGCTGCGTCATGTACAGGCCATGGGGGACGCCGCCAGCCGTTTCTCATTATCCGCAGCCGGACAGTCACAACAGCTGCAGGGGCCTGTCGTTCTGTCAGTAAGTGAAACCGATGCCTTCTTCCATATGCCTGGATTTATTCAACAATTACAGCAGAGTGAACCTGGTATTCAGCCCGAAATTCTGGTGACCAACAACATCAGTGATTTAAAACGCCGCGAAGCCGACATTGCGGTACGCAGTGTACGTCCACAGGAAGCGGATTTAATTGCGCGAAAAGTAAAAGAAGAAAACATCTGGATGTACGGTCATAAAGACTATATTCAGGCACTGAAAAACACGCCGAATATCCGCCCAAGGCTGATTGCCTTTGATGATAACCCCAGGTTCTTACAACTGCTCAACAGTGCCGGATGGCCGATAAGCGAAGCGGATATTCAGATAACAACGCCTTTCCAGATGTTGCAATGGCAATTAATTAAACAGGGTAATGGTCTGGCTATGCTGCCTGAAGCCATCGGCGATGCCGACCCGGATCTGCGCCGGGCATATTCACAACACGGCGTATTAATTACATTACCGGTATGGCTGGTCAGTCACAGAGAACTACGGACTAATCCCAGAGTAAAACGGGTATTTGATTTATTGGCGGAGTATTTATCAGCCGCTTAACAAATACCCTGCGCATTTATATTCGACTGTTAATTCGACGTAAAATGGGTTCGACGTGAATTAAAATACCTGGGCGCTGCGGGACTTAATGCGCTCCTGCCGGAGCACCCTGCCCATCCTGACCTACAGGTGCGGACCGGATCGCCAGCGATGCCAGTGCGGCAATCAGCATCATGCTGCCCAGGGCAAAAAAGGCTTCGTTATACGACATTACCATCGCCTGCTTGGTCATCTCTTCCATCAGCATGCCGTATTTCTGCTCTTCCGGACCGCCATGAATGCCCAGCATCATGCCCATATTGTGCATGTATTCTGCCGCCGCCTGAGTGCCGCTGACGACACTTTGCTGAATCTGCAGCAAATGAAAATCCGTACGGTCTGATAACAGAGTCGCCAATACGGCAATGCCGACAGCGCCGCCCAGATTACGCATCACATTAAACAGTGTTGAAGCCGACGCAGTGTCTTCCGGTTTCAGGTTCTGTGCCGACATCACAGATAAAGCCACCATAATAAACGGCTGCCCCAGTGCCCTGACCAACAGGGCCGGAATAAGGTAGGCGCCGGTGTATTCGGTGGTCATATGAATGTTCATAAACATACTGCCACCCATCACCGCAAAGCCGAACGCCACCAGGTACTTGGCTTCGATCTTCTGCATAATGCGCGGAATCAGAGGGAAAAACGGCAGCTGTGGGAAACCCACCCACATCAGCACCAGGCCAATATCCAGTGCGGTATAGTCATGCACCGAGGCCAGATACAAAGGCACCAGATAAACAGAACCAAACAGGCCAGCCCCCAATGCCACATAAGTGACGCAGGAAAGTGAAAAATCACGGCTGTAAAATAATCTGAGATTCACCAGCGGGTATTGAGTGGTCAGCTGCTTGCGCACAAACAACACCAGACTGACGGCAGAAATGACCGCCAGCCAGCGGATATATTCGGCGTCAAACCAATCGTCTTTGGAGCCCTCTTCCAGCATCACCTGCAGGCAGCCAAGGCCCAATGCCATGGTTACCATACCAAACACATCAATGCGCTTAAGCTGCTCATAATCGCCGGGCTGTTTATCCAGACCTTCCGCCAGCAGCCATAACACCACCACACCGGGAATCACGTTCAGATAAAAAATATAGTGCCAGCTGAATGCTTCGGTCAGCCAGCCACCTAAGGTTGGGCCGATGCTCGGAGCAAAGGTCGCGGTAACACCAAACAACGCCATCCCCAGCGGACGTTTTTCCAGCGGTAATAATTGCAGAATTAAGGTGAATGCCATGGGAATTAATGCACCACCGGTAAAGCCCTGCATGGCGCGGAACACAATCATGGATTCCAGATTCCAGGCGAAGGAACACAGCAGCGAGGAAATAATAAAACCTGTGGTATTCCACAGCAGGTAACGACGTGGTGACAGCCAGGCAGCAAAAAATCCGGTCAGAGGAATGGCGATCATTTCCGCCACCAGGTAGGAGGTTGCAATCCACGAGGATTCTTCCAGCGTGGCACCCAACGCTGCCTGAATATCTTTCAGCGAAGAGTTGGTGATCTGGATATCCAGAATAGCCATAAAGGAACCCAGCAGGGCTCCACCAATCGCCAGCCAGTGTTTAACCGGTACGTCGCCTCTGCTCATGACAGATTACCCGGTAATAACCGTCACGATTACCGACATACCGGCGCGGATCAGACTCAGATCCTGTCCGTCATCGAAAACAATTTTCACCGGTAACCGCTGAGTCACTTTGGTGAAATTACCGGTCGCATTCTGCGGCGGAATTAACGCAAACTCAGAGCCGGTTGCTGCAAAAAAGCTGTCTACCTTGCCTTTAAATACTTTGCCGTCCAGCGCGTCCACATGAATTTCTACGCTCTGGCCAACACGGATATCCGCCACCTGAGTTTCTTTAAAGTTGGCATAAATCCAGACTGGCTGAGTCACCAGACTGAACAGGCGTAACTGCGGGCTGACCATCTGCCCCAACTGCACCTGCTGGCTGGTTACCACGCCATCCCGGGCCGCGAGCAGACTGGTGTATTGCAGGCTCAGCTCAGCGCTTTTCAGATCAGCAGCGGCTTTATCAACTGCGGCCTGTAATTGCGGTTGTTCTCCCTGCAGGGAAATCAGATTGGCTTCCTGAGAGGCCAGCTGGGCGCGGGCCTGATTAAGACGTGCCAGCGATGCAGTACGATTCAGCTCAGCAGCGTCCAGATCATCCTGCGCGACATATTGTTTCCCTTGCAGCTGCTTCAGGCGATCCAGCTGCTGGCCCGTGCGCTGCCAGTCCGCTTTTGCCGCTGCCACGCTGGCTGTTGCCGCCTCTACCAGTGCCTTCTGTGCTTCAACCCGTTCGTCCAGATGAGCAAGGTTAGCGCTGGCCTGAGCCAGTAACGCAGCAGCCTGATCCACCTGAGCCTGAAACGGTGCCGGGTCCAGTTGAATCAGCAGTTCACCCTTAGTGACCGCCTGGTTCTCCGCCACCGCGATATCCTGCACGCTGCCGGACACCCGGCTCATAACCGGCACAATGTCAGCCTTAATATACGCGTTGTCGGTTTCTTCGCGCCCCTGATGCATCCACCACCAAACCCCGGCAGCAAGCGCAACGACAGCAAGTACGATAAGAATTCTGACTTTCTTTGGCATAACAGAAACCCGGTACGGAAATAAGGGAGGCTAAGTCTACCTTGAATGTAAGCAGTGTAAACACTTGACCAACAGGTTTATTTTGTCTTTTCTCTCAATAATTTACGACTATCCAGCCAGCTTCCGCCGGATTGCCGCTGACGCATTCACAGATGACACATTCAGCCCCATAAGTGGCAATTAACACCTGAGGCGATACGGGCCAGTTTCTTTGGCAATGTCTCTGCACAGAGGCAAAAACCCGGATTGCCCATTGTTCAGGCGATGGTTTTGCCTGAACGGTTTTTGTACGAACGGTTTTTGTACGAACGGTTTTTGCACGAACGGTTTTGCATAATCGCAAGGCAATAAAAAACGCAGCCGAAGCTGCGTTTCTTATTGATTGGCGTGGCCTGACTGAACGCATTAACAACGATCAGCACAGACACTTAAGCCATACAGGCCGGCTTATTCAGCGCGGCCACCGCCGTTCCATTCAGCGACTTCGCTCAGGGTGTAATCACCACCACAGGTTTCATACTCAACGGCAAAGGCGTTGGTGCCATCCCAGATAATCATCTCACCGGTGAAACCAGCGAAGCCATCACAAGGATCGATTTCAGATTCAATCATCACGCTGACCTGACCAAATTCCGGCAGGGTAAGCTCATAACCTTCAAAGCCTAGAGTATCAAAGCCGTATGTGACTCCGCCTACGGCAACCAAGGATGTTTCTGTGTCATTTTCTTCTGAGTAATAGAACTCAACGTCTGTACCACCAATGCTGATGACGACCGATGTTTCTTCGGTATAAGCATCATCGCTTTCCATCATGTAAACGGTACCGCGGGCACTACCGGTATAGCCGAACTCGCTGATAGACACTTCGCTGTAGTTAAACGCATTGGAATATTCTGCGGTATAAGTATTCTCCAGAGTTTCGCCACCGCGCGATGTTTCAGTGCCACTGTCTTCACCAGAAAACGTATCCGTACCGGTAACAGTAACCGTAAAATCCTCACCACAATAGGTAAAGTCTTCGTAAGTTGTTGTCCCGCTGTAAGATCCTGACCACTGATAGGACTCATATTCTGCGTCTTCAGTATCGATATATTCACGGTCAGAACCACTTTCTTCTGAGACAACATGAGCGCTACCCAGAGAGCCGCTGGCACCAGTACAGTTGCCGGATACGGTTTCATCAATATCAACCCATTGCCGCTCGTTTTCCAGCTCAATGGCCGCTGGCTCGTAGGTAATGTATTCAGCTTCCGAATAAGCATAGTCCGGCATTTCGACGATAACCGTATCGCCAAAAACAGAAGCAAAATAGGCTGGAATCGTTGGCACAACAGACTGTGCAATTGCTGCTTTATTTTCTTCGGTGATAGATGCCGGACCTGTTTCACCATCATAGGTCAGAGGTGGTTCATCTGAAACACCAGGCGCCGGTGTGTCATCGCTGCCGGAAGAGGACGATGAGCCGCCGCCACAACCGGCCATCGCCAGTGACATAGCGCCGATCAGAGCCGGTAATAACAGATTCTTAGATTCGATAGACATGTGTTTTCCTTTCACTGCTGATTTTGAGGGTTTTAGTGTTCTTATCCGGAACAAAAGCCTGCCATCCGGCGCATTAAGCGTTATCAGCTCTGGCCAGCAAATCAAAGTACAGCGGGGAACGTATCGAAGGATTCTGTGAAGTCTCATCCATGATATCTGTTCTGCTGTCTGACCTGTCCTTGGCTCGACCGTGACGCAGTTGATGCTTTTGTTATTGAATTCCGGGTGAACATTACCTAATCCTTTCTACTGAGGCAACCGTCTTGAACAACTGTCGTTGTTTGTCCAAAACGGCCGCTTTAAACAGCCAGTGGGGGATATTCACGGGAATAAGATATTGATTAAACAGCGCGAGTGCATATCAGCTTTGGCGTCATTCATTTTGCACAGATGAACGCCCAAGGGTGAAATGAAAGGTCTGCGCTTCCTTCCTAAAGGCAAAGGCAAGCAAGTAGAGACAAAGGCAAGCAACGGAAATACCGATAACGATCAGCGAGCCTGAGAAAAATCCACCCGCACAATATTATCTTCCGTACTGATCACGGATTTATTGGCCTCCAGTTTCATCTGTTCACCCACCAGAATTCGGCAGCGTTCTGCCAACGCCTGGGCTGCTGAAGGTTTTGACTCGTCGCGGGGGATGCTGCAATTAAGTGGAAAGGTAAACTCCAGAGCGGCATCCGCTTCAACAGGCAAAGGCTGCTTTTCGTGCAGAAAACGCCGCTCAAGTTTCTCCAGAATTTTTAACAGAGGTCCACCGCTGACCACTTCCGGATCCATACAATAGAACTGCTGCAGCGCCATACGGCTGATGTATTCACGCAATGGTTTATTATCAGGCAGACCGATATTGCGGCACATGATAATAATTTCGCTACTCATGCGGCGGGCAAAATATTCCGGAAAATAGCGAATATCATGTTTATCCAATCCGCACATAACCATCAGGTAACCGGTATTCACTTCCTGCGCCGCGACACAGAAATCGCTGCCGATTAACGCAGATTCCGTGCGCCAGTGTAAATCCGGCTGTGGATGCCGTGCTGGTTTTATATGCTGAAAAAGTACCTTGGTGAGGGTTTTGGTAAGATCGATCTGCATCATAACTTAATCGCCTCTGCCACCATTTTTCCGTACCCTTCTTCCATCAGAACCTGAGCGACCGATGGACGTTTAAGCATAGTTTTATAGTGTTGAAGGCAGTTTTCCGGCAAAGTCAGGCCGATATGTACCGCCCAGAATTCGGTATAAAAAAGCGCCGTATCCGCTATGGAAAATGTTTCATGCAGATATTCCTGCTTCCCCAGCCAACCGCTCATTAACTCAAATCCATCACTGACGATTTTGCGCCCTTGCCGCTGAATCCGCTCCTGCTCTGCAGGCAGTTCAGAATACTTATCTGTGGTGAATATACGGGTGAAGCCCTGGCCGTGAATGGTGTTAACCACGTAATTCACAATGCTGATCAGATGCAGCTGTTGCAAAAGATCCTCGGGCAAAAGCTGGCGTTTGGGATAGGTTTCCGCCAGCCACAGCGCGATGGTGAGAAAATCAGTCAGTACGGTTCCATCCTCCACCACCAGAGTTGGGATGGTGCCTTTGGGATTTAAACTCCGGTACTCTGCCGCATCCTGATCTCCGGCCATCAGGTTGACCAGATACACTTCAAATACCGGTCCGCATTCTTCCAGCAGAATATGGATGCCGGTTGAGCATGAGCCTGGTGTCATATAAAACTTAAGATTCGCCAAAATACGCTCCCTGTTCCGTCTTTAGCCCGCTCGCTATTAACCTGAGAGCAACCACCAGACGGCTCCCATCAGATACTTATCCGACAGGTGCTCAGCAAGAATCCGGCCAGCAGGGGAACGCCTTCCAGTATGTAGCTCAATCATCCAGAAATTTAAAAACCCTTTTAAATCATATAGATATAAAATTCGCTCTGAACTCTGAGCAAATTTCTGGCTGTTGCTAATACGACATAAACGGACAGACAGATCACCAATGTTCCCTTTGCTCCGGGCGGCGCCTGGTGGGTATACCGATTCCCCTATCAATAACGTAGATATTTCGAAAATTCAGAACGTTTGTTCCCATTAATTCTGATTTTTAACCCTGTAACTTTCTCTATGATGACCCTGCTCTGACCGCCTGCCAGACTCACAGTGCTTAGTGGCTGCCTATACCCTTCAGCGCCCTCTGAGCGAGCCTGGCAGTGATATATCCAATAACACAATATCCGGAAGCTTTATGGAAAATACTGTCCGTTCTTACACTGCAACCGCCAAAGCCCTGCACTGGCTGATGGCACTCCTGATCATCGTCGCCAGCGCCATTGGTCTGTATTCATCCACCTTTGAATATGGTGCCGATCAGGCATTGAATGAGTACAAAGGCGGCCTGATTACTCTGCACAAGCAGATTGCATCGATCACCATTTTCCTGATTGCGCTGCGCATTGCATGGCGCCTGACCCACCGTCCGCCAGAACTGACAGGCATGAGCCCGATGATGGCGAAAGCAGCCCACGGCGGTCATATCCTGCTGTACGCTCTGATGATTATTATTCCGCTGGCAGGCTGGACTCTGAGCTCTTCGGCCGGTTATCCGATTCCGGTTGCAGGCCTGTTTAATCTGCCACCTCTGGTTGATAAATCCGAAGCTATTCAGGCCATCGCCGGCCCCATTCACCGCTGGGGCTCCTGGTTTATGCTGCTGGTTATTGCCGGCCATATATTCTTTGCCATCAAACACAAGGTAATCGACAAAGACGGTACTATGGAATCCATGTTGCCGGGTAAACGATAATCGACCTGCTACAGGTGACAGCAAACACTAAGCCGGGGATTCCCCGGCTGCCTGCATTATTCCCGTCCACTGAATATTTCCCCCCACTTAAATGAGGCTCCTCATGTCTGAACCCATTCTGGTTAATCAACCAGCCAACCCACAACACCTCTATCTGCTGTTTCACGGCGTTGGCAGTCAACCACAAAGCATGGCACCACTGGCCAAACTGATCGCTGCAACTCAGCCGGAGGCTTCGGTTATCTGTGTCGCTGCACCGTATGCCTTTGATCTCGCGCCAGGTGGACGCCAGTGGTTTTCGGTAAAAAATGTGACCGAAGAAAACCGCCCACAGCGGGTTGAACAGGCGATGGGAGAATTTATCCGTTGTATTAAAAACTGGCAGGCTGTCAGTGATCTCGGCGCCGAGAATACCACTCTGATCGGCTTCTCACAGGGTGCGATTATGGCTCTGAGCATGACGCAAATGGTCGACAAACAACCCGCTGCACGTATCTTTGCCTTATCCGGCCGCTTTGCTGCAGAGCCTTCCAGCCCGGCCAAAGGGGTACGTATTCATCTGCTGCACGGCCGTCTAGACCGGGTAATGGATGTGCGCCAGGCAGAGCAGTCTTTTGCTCAGTTGAAGGCTCTGAATGCTGATGTCACGCTGGATATATTTGATGATCTGGAACACGGCATATCCCATGAAGAAGCCATGCGCATGCAGCAATACCTGCGTGAAGAAGAGTAATCAACTGACCTGACCAACAGAAGCTACAGCCCGAGAAAACTACAGCCAGAGAAAGCGGTAGCCGGATAAAATGGTCAAACCGCTGCCGCAATAAAAAAGGCCGCTGACGCGCATAGCTGTCCCACAAATTTCTATTCAAGCATTTTCGAAAAACGTCAGGCCCCTTGTCCTCATAGAGGGGCCTTACCCCTCTCGCCGGGCGGGCTACCTCCCCGCTTCGCGCTTTTTGGCTCGTATTTCCTTGAAAGCTTGATATTTCCTGTAGTGGTCAACTATTTCCGGACAGTTTGTTAAGCCGTTTTTCTGCCTGCACCGGTGTTAACCCACCGTTATAGCTGTGCGGGCGCTGTTGGTTGTA
>MDSZ01182342.1_pt1 | contig 44671 bp, 48 predicted proteins | sample 811201 | NCBI WGS metagenome assembly MDSZ01 (sample SAMN05326647, study PRJNA326480) | marine metagenome | isolation source: seawater | place: Indian Ocean: North | collected 2010 | reverse complement strand
CCGATTTAGAAAATCCACTTGATATCGCTTCTATTTTTTATGTATTGAATAGGGCTTCTTTTTCAGGTTCAACAAATTCTGGAGGGATGTCTCCCAAACACCCCAGATTTAATCAAGCATCCATTGATAGGTTGAGAAGTTTTTCAGCCCCTAATGTAACTATATATCATAAAGATGCTTTTGATTTTCTATTGGAATTGAAAAAGGAAATACCTAAAAATAAAGTTATTTATCTTGACCCACCATATATGATTAAAAATAACTTATATGGAGATAAAGGCAATATGCACAAAGGTTTTAATCATAAAAGGTTGGCGGAAATTGTGAATGAATTGAATTCAATGGGGTGGAAAATAGTTATGTCATATAACAAAAATGAAATTATTGAAAATTGGTATAGTGATTTTAAAATTATTCCTGTTGCATGGAAATATGGAATGAATGCCACTAAAGAATCAGATGAGATTCTGATATTAAATTAATGTTTCATGGCGAATTCTATATTGCAAAACCTTATAAAGGTGTTATAATTAATTCAAAATATGACCGATAAGGGTTTGGATAATATTTCGCAAGAAGAATGTGATGAAAAAATTATTGATGAATTAGTAGAGGGAATGAAAATGAAGGCTAAGAACAGATTGAAGGGGCTAAGATGCTATTTGGCAGGACCGATTGACCACGCAGAAGATGATGGCGTGGGTTGGAGAAATGAAATGACGAAGTGGTTAGAGAAAAAGGGTGTTTGTGTATTCGACCCTTGTAAAAAACCCATTTCTTATCAAAAATATAAGGAAGTAGATGAGGAAAAAACTAAAATGATGGCTTTAAAGGCATCTGGTAGATTTTTTGAATTGGCTCAAAGAATGAAAGAAATTGTCCATGTTGATTTAAGAATGGTAGATATTTCTGATTTTGTAATTGTATATATTGACCCCAACACCCCTATGTGTGGCACTATTCACGAATTGATTAATAGCCTTCACCAAAGGAAGCCCACTTTAGTAGTAGTCGAGGGGGGAAGAATTCATGCACCTAATTGGTTGTTTGGAATTATGGACTTCAATTTTATGTTTGATGATTTCGATGAATTGAATAAATTCTTGGAACATATTGATAAAGGTTATATTGAAGCAGACCTTGGAAGATGGGTTTTCTTTGATTAACTTTAAATAGTTAAAGCGAATTATTAAATTTATGGATGAGACATTTAATAGTGAATTTTCCTTAAATTCTCCTAAATTGAGAGATTTTGAGGCTGCAGATAAAATTACATTAGATGCTCCCATTACTAACCCTTTTAAAAAGTCATTTATGCCTACTTCTTGGAAGTGGTTTAGGACAAGTGGACAAGCCAAGGTTTATAACTTTGTTGCTAAAAGGGGAGAGATTAATACTTTAGAGATGAAAATTCCATCTCAATTCGCCCCTTATTTAAGAAATGCACAGGGAGAAGTTTTCCCAGGCAATGGTTCTTTAAAAATAAAAATGGAAGGCGACACTAATGATTATCTTACAATGGGAGGAAGGCAAACTGTTACTATGTATAATGGGGAAGACTTTAGAAAAACATTCCCTACAAGAGTTACATTCCCTACTTTGAAGTTTAAAACCGATGGAGTAGAATATTCTCTCGATTGGAATGCATTCGCTCAAGATAGGAAATTAGCCAATGGTGCTTTTGATGAAGATTGGGGTTATGCATATAAGGGAACTCCTGTTTTAGGTCAAGCCTCTATGTATGATAAAACTTTAACCTTAAATTGGAATAGAAAATTTAAATGGTGGTGGCTTTTAATTATCGGTGCGGTGGGCTATGGGCTAACATCCTTTTTCAAAAAGGGAAAGGTTTAAATAGTTAAAATTATTATTTAATAATGCGCCTAACAGTCTGTAATGGTTTTGAGTTGAGTTTTGGTTTTTAACAGATAGTGCTGAATACAAGTGATGGTTTTCTTTTTATGATTGGATTGTGAATTTCTTTGAGGAGATAGGCTTCGGTTGAAGGACTTAAAGCGATGGCGCTCCTTAATCTTTAAATAGTCGTGAGACTTTATTTTTTTTATGAGCCTTATCGGTTATGATACTTTTGGATTCAATAATGAATCAGTATTAAGTTTTAATACTGAGCAAACTTATCCCAAAACTACTGGTTTGAGAAATGCTACATACCTTAAAAAAAAGGGATATTGCTCAGAAAAGGTTAGAATAAATACGGATGGGAGTATAGGAGAGGCTAAGTTTGGAGGTAAATGTTCAAATTGTAGTAGTTCTTTAGGCGCTCCTGATTATGGGAGGACCTACCATTTAATCGAAATGGATGATGCTTCAATGGAGTATGGTTATTTATTGACTCCTATGAGGGGTGGTCAAAGAGGAAGGACAGATTCTCATTTGAGTTTGATGGATGCGCTTGAAGCCGTTCCAAGTAATTCTTGTTTTGTAATTGATTCAGTTCATTCTAAGGATAGTGGCGCAATTAGAGGATGCACCGATTCTAAAGCAGATAATTTTGACGACAAGGCTGAACAGATGGAAGCAGGTTCTTGCATTTATTGTAAAGAAAATGAAGAATTTGTAAAGGGTTTATTACCTGATTCAAGTTATTGTAAATGTAAAGAAGGATTTAAAAAACCTACTCCTAAACCTGGATTACAAGGAGACTGCGTAAAAATGATAGCAGGTTGCACCGATTCAAAGGCTCAAAATTATATTCCTAATGCCGAATTCGATGATGGCTCATGCACCTATAAATTAGAATTATGTAGTGAGTTAAATTGGTTTGAAAAAATTCTTAAATTCTTTAAACTAAAGGAATGCAGGGACTAAACTTTAAATAGTCGTTTCTCTTATTTTATTTTATGACCGTTTTTGGTGTTGATTCTTTTGGTTATCTAAATGGCTTATTTAATTCAGAAGATGTAGATAAAGAGGAAATCACACCACCCACATTTAAAGAAATTGCTGGCGGGAATGCAATTAAAGAAGATTTAGGTTCTGGTGGTAGATGGGGAGAGGGTGGAAAATCCCTTACACTCATGGATGAGGAACATATGTATTTAGTTTTGAAACCTGGATATGAATTGACAGTAGTTGCTAAGGATTTAGAAAGTGGTAAGGAAAGCACGAAAAAATCAAGTTCCTCAATGCCTATCGTTCAAGTCGGAGGCATTAATAGCGTTGTGAGAGTCAAACAATTTAAAACACCTGAAGGAGATGTTTTCGATTACTCTACAATGCCAACGCTATAGATAAGTTTATATATTACTCCTAATATCCAAAAATCGGGATTGATATGAGTCTTCCAGGATTGGTAAGAAGAGCAGATAGGGTTGCCAAAGAATATATTGACAAGTCTGATTGCCACACAGGTATGTATGCTGAAATTGTTAAGGGCGGTAGCGTGATTGCAAGAGGCTATAATAAAAGAAGGCTTAATGGTTCAGTTCATGCAGAAATTGATGCTTTGAAGCAATTGGTGAGACAAAAAAGAGGTGCTGAAGGTGCCACTATTACGGTAATTAGATATTTGGCTGATGATTCGTTTGGTGCTTCTAAGCCTTGTGCAGACTGTATGGAGGCAATTAAGGAGGCTGGAATTAAAAGAATTAATTATTTTGATTATGATGGAAGCCTTTATATTCAAAGGATTTAAATAGTAAGAACGGCAAAAAAAACTTATGGTAAGAGATACTAATAAAGTATTGGATGAGGATGAAGTCAATTTACCATATGTAAAAGAAGTAGTTAAGGTTTTAACATCTACTAATTATAATGATACCATTCTTAATAAAATAAATAAATTGGAGGAAATCTTTTATCAAAATAGAGAAATTTTCTTTACACAACCGCAAGATGGGTCAAATTCTTTTATTGCAAGGTTGAGAGCAAGTTTAACTGCTAAATATTTTAACACCCCTGCATATCACCAATATTTTTCTTCTTATACTGGTTCGGGGTTACAAGGGAATCCAACTATCACGAATCTATTTCCTAAAGGAGATGGTTTAAATTTTTTAAAAAGGATGAGTGGATATTCTTTAAATAATGAATTAGGTAATCCAAAGCCTCTACCTTTAAGGGCTAATGAACCAGAAAGGGCTTATGATGAGGATGGAAGAAGGCAAGAAATTATTAAATCTTTTATGGCATCTCCTTCAAGAATTTTAGGTTTTATGACCTTTCAATCTCAATTATTGTGGATGAAAGGATATTATGAGCATCTATCTCCTGCCACTTTAAAAAATTTGAAGGATGGTAAATTATTAACTCAATATACTTCTGATTGGGAAGAGGGTTTTAGAATGGATAATATGGACCTTGATGCTAGCAAGATGAATAAAGGGAAAATAAAAACAGATTTAATTACTATGAATAGAAATGCTAATTTAATGTTAGCGATTGGACAAGATGATTTCTCAATAAATAAAACAAAATTGGCTTCTTTATTTGAGCATTTTAGTATGAGGAAAGAGGATTTTGGATATGCTTCTACTGATGGAAAAGTGAAAACCAGACCTTGGGACAAAAATTTAGGTTATGATGGTTGGTCAAAGATAAAATATGGAATGTCCGACCATAAAGGCGAATTTGATATTATTAAAAATGGAAAACTTTATTTAATAATAAAGATACCTGTTAAAATATCAAAAATGCTATTAAAAGAATTAAATAATATGGAATTTGCACCTGCAACTATAATGATAAACAATAAAGGTTACAAACCAAGTGATTGGAGCATTTCTCCTTATTGGATGCCTGATAAAGAAGTTAAAGAATTATATGATTTTGAAGTAAGGGAATATGTAACTCCTCTTTTTGCTAAATTAATGGGTTCGGATTATGATAACCCAATAAGGCCAGTAGAAGTTATGATGATAAATAATGAAATAAATTATCAATATAAAAGGTTAGAATTAAAATATTTTGGAGATTTACAAGGCATAAAACTTTTTGATGAAAATATTTTAGATGGCTGGAAATTACCTCAAAAACCACTTGTGCTTTTGAACTGGAATAGAAGCCCATTTATTATTGAGGAGGTAAAAGAATGAATGATAAAGAATTATTTTGGTTTTTAATGAAACCTCATCTTGAAGATAATTTAGAGTATTGGAGTAATCAGCATCCTCATGCCTCATCATGGGGTTTGAAGAACAGGAATAATTGGGGTATTGAAGACATAATGAAGGACAGGGAATTTAAAGGAGTTGGTTATGATTTTACAAGGTGGATTAGAAATAATAATTTATTTGTAATGCCTTCTAATTTATTATGGATGGATAATTTTTCAGGGAGAGAAGTTTATGATGGTTGGGTTGGAGATAGGTGGGAACTACTTAATCTTCCAAATCCAATACATAAAATTATTATATTAAAAAAGAAAGAATCAATAAATCCATCTAATTGCAAAATTTTAATATATGTTATCCTTAATAAACAAATTGTTTTAATAGAGGCTAACTGCTTAAAACCAGAAAAGAATTATATAGGGTTGCCGATTGATGGGAGAAAATATAAGATTGATAGAGTAGAAACTAAATCATTTGATAATTTAGAAGAAGATTGGCATAATATCAGCGATGGTTACGGTAGGATTTCCTCTTTTCCTAAAGGTGAATTTGAGTATGCCTTAATAGGGGTGAAAAAACTTGTTTTATTAAATTGGTTAAGCGGAAGTCCTTTTGGAGGTGAAAAGTGATGCCTATTGATACTCCAATACAATTAACTCAAGGGCAATTTAATGAGGAAATGAATAAGATTTGGAAAAACCATATGAATAAACCAGTTAAATATACAAGAAATCAGGGTCCTAATGGCGATGGTTATGTGGTTCCTGGCGAGGGCGAAGCGTGGTATGGTTCAACACCAGAAAGTGCTCAAAGGATTCAATTCACACCTAAAAATTTCTTAGAATTATTTGTGAATAAGTGGAAAGATGAAAAGATTGATTCGATTGGTCCAATCTCATCGAGTAGGAATGCATCAGGTGCTGTGAAGGGGGGGCTATGGCTTGAATTTAAAACTCCTATGAAAACTAAAAGTAGAAAAGAAACTTTTAGTGATTGGTGGAATCCAAGTCAAGAGTTTGAAATCCATTGGATAAACAGAAGGGCAGAAGAGGGGGAAACAGCAGACCACGATGATGATTATTATAGGCTTAATCATTATGATTATGAGTTTTTATCAGTTGGATGGAAAATTTATGAGGATAGGGCAAATAAAAAGGAATCAGATATGGCTAAAATATACATAAGTCAAAATTGTTTAGGTTTAAAAAATATGAATGCTAGGAGAAATATATATTTCTATTTAGGAGATTCATTAAAAGATTTTAATAAATTAAAGGTGCAATCTCCTGATTTTTTTAATTGGTTGAATTGGGTGCAAAACCCAATGGGGGCATCTAAATGAATAGAAAAGAATTTTATAATGATATCGAATCTTGGATAGGCGCTTTGGATTATGCAATTGAAAATACTGGGGCAAAATTAAATAATAAATTCGGAAATTGGTGGACAGTTTATTGGACTGAAAAACAAAAACAACATTGGAATTCTTTTTTAGATAATTATTTTGATTTAATTCATCCCAATCAATATGCAAGAAAGTGGAAAAAGGATATTTGGGCAAATAGATATAAGGAAAATACCCAATATCCAATTTATTCCTATGATTCTGCGATGGAATTGAATTGGGAAGAAAATCCTTGGGGAGATTATAGATTAGATTTTATGCCAGATGGCTGGTTTGTAGCAAAGGATGTGGGAGATGAACCAGATATTTATTTAATGTATAAAGAAGGTGAGTTCGTGTATTATTTTAATCCTGGAGGGATGTATAAATCACTATGGTTAAACGGTCCTGTTGAATTTATAGGCGATACAGCATTTAATGCACTCCATTTAGGAGATAATTTGATTGAAAAACCAAGATGGATGTTTCTTAATTGGAAAGAAGGTATTGAGGAGGCTAAATAATGGATTTAAAAGAGGCTAAGGAGTTAATAGAAAAAATAGTCATAGAGGATGAAATTTCTAAGCCTGGCATATTAAATAGGTTTATTTTAGAATGTCTCGAAGCCCCTAAAGTCTCACTTTTTGATAAAGATTTTGATTTAGATGAAATTTATCTTGATGCTACTGAGGGGGATGGGGGTGTTTTTGAGTTTGGTGGTAAAACATTTGAAGGAGATGGGTCTGAAGGTTTCTGGATTTCTCAATTTACAGATAGAGAAACAATCCCAGGAGCAGACCCAAAAAACTTAATTATCTCATGTAGAAACTTTAATTTATCGCCTATTGAGTTATTAGACATAAATAAGCAAACTGCCGTAGGAGCCATAGTGTGGGCTAAAAAAGGCAACACAGTATCATATAATTCTGAAAATTATTTTTCTCATCTAAGACCTATCAGCCACATCATTAAAAAATATGCTTTAGGATATAATTTTGATTTCTTGAATTGGCAAAAGGAGCCTTGGGGAAAATCTTATTAATTTAATCCAAAGTTTTAGGTAGTTAATCACAACCTATATAAACATGGCGGTCTTCTTATTAGATGGAGGCATTTTTGTAGGAAGATTTGAAAGACAAAAATTTGGCAAAAGCAAAAGTTTTTCATGGTGGAAAAATAACTATAAAAGGGGAAATGTTTCTGAAAGGGAATATAAGGAAAAAATTCACAAGATATTTTCTAATGATTTGCACCACCTCGAATACAAGATGGAATTGATAGCCGATATAGATGAAGTCATAGTTTGTTATGATGGAATCTTTGGTAGAAGGCCAAGGGGGAAATATTATCCTGATTACAAAAGACATAAATCTGGAATTAAAGCGACAAAACATAAAGGAATAGATATTAGGGAATTAATTGGTGATTGCGGTTACAATCCTATGGAAATTAAGGAAAATTGGAAAGGTTTATATATTATTGACAAAGAAGGCGATGATTTAATTGCTGAGAATCTGGAAATTTTGATAAAACAGGATAAAGAAGTAGTTATTATTTCTGAAGATAGAGATTTTTTACAATGCTTATCTTGGAGTCCTAAAGTAAGAATTTATAACTTAAAGTTTGAAATAGATGAAGATTGGGTCGAATATAAATACGGCTTGACATCTAAAATGTATGTTGATTGGAAATGTTTGGTTGGTGATAAAAGTGATAATATTCCTGGACTCCCTAATGTCGGTGAGGTAAAGGCTACTCAATTACTAAAACAATATGGGGTTGTAGAAAACCTCCCTCCTGAAGTTACTCAATATTATAGGCTAAATGATATGGGGATTCAAGAAGTATTAAAACAATATAGGGTTGAGAATGGATTAAGCATGACGGCTTGTAAAAAGAAATATGGAAAGCATTGGGAGTCTTTGGAAAATGGCACTTCTAAGACATTGATACCCACACACATAATAATGAAATTTCAAGAAACCATCCCCCATGTTAAACAATATTTTGAAATGGTGGATTATGCCTCAAATCTAAAAATATGGAAGAAAATTGTAAAATTGCCCTTATAAAGTTAATTGGTGTTCTTTTATATAGGTCATAAAGATAAGGATTAATTATGGCAGGTAAAAGATTTTCCAAATCATTGTTTGAAAAGAATGATGAAGAGGCTAAAAACGCAGTAGAATTTTTGAAAGACCATTTTGGAGTGGATGAATTTCAAGATGGTGAGACAAGATATAAGATTGATAGGAAAGGTTATAGAAACGGCAACCATTGCTTAAATGTTGAGGTTGAAATAAAACAGCATTGGAAAGATGGGCAAGAGCCTTTCCCCTATGATGAAATTAATCTACCTTCAAGAAAGGGAAAATACTTCGACTTAGAATTACCTACTTATTTCGTGATATTTAGTGCCGATTGTAAGGGTGCAGTAATATTTTCAGACACAGTTGCTAAAAATAGTGAAATGAAAGAAGTCCCAAATAGGTATGTTCCTAAAGGTGAAATGTTTTATAAGATTCCTTTAAAGAAAGCAGCACTTATGAGATTTAATCAATAAAGTGGGTGGTCAACACCTTGCTCTTGGATAGCCCACCTTAAGGCTTGTCTAGCACCTTCAAGGGCTTTATAATTTCTAAGGGCTGAAATTTGTGTGCCTCTATCTCCTGATTTTTTGGCTTTTTTATATCTCCTCTCATAATAACTCATTCTTTGAAGGATATCTTCAATCATTTGTTTTATTTCATCAAGAGGTCTTAAATCTCTACCTCTATTATAGATATCAACCGTTCCAATATCATCTTCATCATCATCAATATCAAATGAAGTTCCTCTCATTGGATTAGGTGCTGAGAATTCATGCCAATCTTGCATAATCTTATTTTAGGCTTTTTGATACTTAAAGTTAATTATTAAATAGTCGTGTCTTTTAATTACAGTTATGGATTATTGTGGTGAAAGCATATATACTCCTGATAAATCAGGAAACAAAGTAGTTTCTTGTAATATATCTATGACTGATAGTGCGGTTAAGGAATTAACTAAGATTATTAATGAAGATAATTTATGGTTGTATGTAAGTGTTCAAGGTGGAGGGTGTTCAGGCTACATTTATGCATTAGATTTAGAACCACCACAAGATGATACTTCTTTGCAAACTCAAATGTTTGAAAATATTTGTATTGCTATACATGATTTAGATTCAGTAATGTTAAATGGTTTAGAAATAGATTACTCTTATGAATTGATGGGTGGAGGATTTAAAATACAAAATCCTAACGCCACCAAATCTTGCTCATGCGGTTTAAGTTTTAAGTAGGTGATATAAATGGAATTATGGAAAGAAATTACCTTTATTAATAAACAAAGTAAAGGACCTAATAATTTTAGAGTTAATTATCCTAGAAGTTATATTAATTTATTTAAAGACATCACCAATATTGATTACGGCATTACAGCAAAAAGGTTATCAAGAGAGGAAAGTAATGAAGGAAGAGTAACATTTTCAAAAAGAGGTGGATTTCACCCAAACCTTTTTTATGGATTAGGCTATCAAACCCACTCTTGTTATGCTTGTAAAGATGAAGAAGTTTTACCTTCTTGTTTGGGTTGTGGTGATAGACACGAAATAAGGTGTTGGGAATGTATAGATTCAGACCAACCAGGATATCTTCAATGTCAAGAGGGCTGTGATGAAGGAAGGGTAGAATGTGATTATTGTTATGGACAGGGAGAATTAGAATGTGATGATTGCGATGGTCAAGGAAATGTAGATTGCGATTATTGTGATGAAGGGGTCGTCAATTGTGAGGCTTGCGATGGAGATGAAAAAAAAGAATGTGAGACTTGCGGAGGGGATGGCGAAATCGAAGATGAAGATAATGATTATGAAATGATTGAATGTGAGGATTGCGAAGGAACTGGAGAAATTGATTGTGGTGAGTGCGATGAAGGGGCAGTAGATTGTGATGAGTGTGGGGGAGATGGAAACCAAGAATGTGATTATTGCGTTGATGGCATGAAGGAATGCGACAATTGCCCTTGGGGTGAAGGATATATGGATTGTGATTATTGCGATGAGGGGGTGCAAGAGTGTGATGAGTGTTCTTATAATGGATTAGAAGAGGGATATGTTGGGTGTTCGATTTGCGAGGAATATGAAGAGAGAGAAGAAGGAGATGTTTGTATGGTGTGTGATGATTTCAATGACCAAGAAATAGACCCCAACATAGAGAAATGGAAATGGTTTAGTGGTTATACCAACAGACAAGGGGTTGAAACCGAAAATAGAAAACCCTTTATTCCTTTTAAAAAGAACCTTAATCCCGATAGGATATCAGTAATCAATGAATATATTAATTATAATTTAGGAGATTACTCGTCATTAGGAGATTCTTATGGTTCAGCATATAATTTGAAAAAAATGGAGAATTGGATAAAATATTCTGGTAAGCCAAATGCATTTTTAGAAAACGCATTAAGAGTTTTTAAAGCAGAAAAAAAGATTAAGGTTAAGGCGCATACATTTCCCACCACTCAAACTATAGATTGGAGAAAGTTAAATTTTAATACTTTAACTTATATGATAATTCCTAAAAATTGGATTTTCGACAATAATTCAGGCCAAGTTAAAGCCACCCCTATTGCTAATAGAGAAAATTTCTTATTAGGCGATTTCTATTTATTAATCATTCAAGGCTCTAAGATTTTACCTGATTTGCCAGAATTTGATGGAACTAAGTGGTATTCCGAGAGAAGTAATTATTCCAATTATTGGCTGGATTTTTCACATTTTGAACCTGATAGTGGTAAGTATTCTGAAACGGGTAATTACCATACGGGAATTCAAGGTTCCGAATATATAATAAGAGGTAGTATAAGGGCGAGTGCTGAAGATGATTTAAATAGAATTTTTAGATGTCCTGGTAATTTAATTACAGTTTTTAAAACCAATATAGAATTTAGTAGTTTTGCATTTTTAAATTATAGGAATCTTGAACCTTGGATTTCTATGAAATAGATTTATATAGGTGTTTTTGTTATTAATAGTCATGGAGTTAATTATTTCTATTGAAATGTTAGAATCTTTTTTAGAAGTAACAAGTAATGGAGAATATCAGCATAAAGGTATGTTTCATTTGTTTAAAGATATTTTGATGTTGGGTTATTTAAATCAAGAATCTCACAAAATTACCTTAACCAAAGAAGGTTTAGAGGCAGAATTAGATGAGGATGTTCAAAAATATATTGAGGAAGCCGTGAAAAGGTGGAAGTAATATTTATATAGGTAAAGGAGTAATGGTTATTTATGGCACTAAAGGAAGTATTGGTGAATGCGCTTAGACCGCATAGAGATGAGATTAACACTTGGAGTCCGAGTGATGTAGAAATGCTATTTATGGGCTTTGGTAATTTTAGTCTTTATTGGAAGGGGGATTTGCCTATTGAATCTGAAAGCCTTACAGGAACTTTCAAGGAAAATGCAGTAGCAGTAGTAGAGGCTCTTAATGAATTGGATTTGAATAAGGGCAATTGGACTCCTTCAGATATCTATTGGACTATTTCAGCAAATGCTGGAGAAGTAAGAGAAGATTTAGTGATGGCAATTCAAAATGCAGGTTTCGATTGCTATGATTATTATTGCGCTGAAGATGAAATTGAGGCTCAACCAATTAGAACCTATCAAAGCGAGCCTTCGATTTATTGATAATGAGGGGCCGTAGTTTAATCGGAAGAACGCTTGGTTTGCAACCAAGAGGCTGTGGGTTCAAGTCCCATCGGCTCCACCATTATTTTTATTGAATTTTTGATTTCCAAGATTCTACAGGCCAATTCAACATCGTGGGTTCAAATAGAGGGGGCTTAATATAGAATGTCCAATATTTTAGTTGATTTGCATCGTTGGGTGAAAGGGGGATATGGAACGGGCTTCTCCTATTATTATTGGGATTGTTTAATGCCCTATCAATGTCATAAACGGAAGAATCGTCTTCATCCTGATGCAAAGGATGAGGAGGGTTATAGATATCATAGATTAATGGAAGCCCCCTTTTATCAAAATCTAAGTATTCAAAATTAGTAAATACTGCACCTTCATAATCAAATTCATCATTATAAACGCAAAATAATAAATCTCCGTATCTGTCAATTGAATACATTAATTCTTCAATGTTATCTACAGGTATTTCTTCGAAATTTTCGATACCTATAAAATTAGCCATAATTTTTATATTTCTATACTACTATATAAAGAATTAGTTTAGGGGGTGGGCGACATTTTTATCTCCTAATGTCCACCTTAAAGTTTTAACTACTCCTTCTAAAGCCTTAATATTTCTTAAACATTTAATTTTTTCCTTTCTTGTAGCATTAATTTGCATCAAGTCATAATATTTAGACTCCCACATATTTTTTTCTCTTTCTGCCTTATACAACATCTTCTCTATTTCATCCCATGACCTATCATAGGTAAAATGTTCCGAGTCTTGATGGTCGCTTAATGTTGCCATAGTCATTTCGCTGTTTTTCACCTATATAAAGGTATCTTTTAAGTAGTTTGGCACCGATGGAAATTTATGCAAGTCTTCATAGATTCTCATGAAAATTTTGAAGAAGAAGATTGGATTAAGACACCCCTCACGGAAGGAGATATATTAATTGAAGGTTCTGAATCTATATTGATTGAAAGGAAGACTTGGGATGATGCTTATACTTCTTGGATATCAAAAAGATTAGAAGACCAAGTATCGAGGATTATTGAAAATAGCGATAATGGAATCTTATTAATTGAAGGGAAATTAAATCAGTCGTGGATTTGGAGAAACAAAAAAAATTATTCAAGAATTCAGGGTTTGAGGAAATTTTTAAATAGGATGAGTTTAGAGGCAATACCTGTAGTATTTACTGATTCTAAAAACGATACAATTAAATATGTCAAGGGATTGATAAAAAGAATAGAAGAGGGAGATTTTAGATATTTGGTAAGGAAAACTACTGTTGTTAAATCATCGAGAAATAAATATCATAATATTATGAGTTTAATTCCTGGGATTACTATTCAAAGGTCGAAAGCATTATATAATGAATTTGATTCTTTGAAAGATTTTTTCACCAATATTGAAAAGGCAAAAAATGTTGATGAGAAAAAAAGATGGCACACTCAAGTTAATAAAATACAAACCTTTATTAATCAGCCCTGGGGTCTAACACCTGAGAGAGAGGTTATAATCAAAAAGGAGTAATTGATATGGAGACATTTTGCATTGGCTTAATATTAATTTTCCTATTTGGATTGGCTTTCGGACCTTATGATGAAGAATACAGGTATTGATAATATGGTTAAAGAGGATGAGATTCCAAGATGCAAAAGGCAATGTGATTTAGAAGTAGAGACTATGACTTGTAGAAGTTGTGGGCTTTATTTTGGGGAATAGTATTAAATAGTCGTTCCAAATATCATTTACCATGCAATTATCTACTCAATCAATAGGAATTCTATTCGTTGTTGGTGGCGGTATTTTAACTGCATTTCATTTAACAGATATTTTTGGAGGCAATATCCAAGGAAAACACCTCCCATATAGAATCGCTATGGCACTTACAGGAGGATTGTGTATGAGTATTGGTGCTAATTTAATTGCTACCAGCCTTCATGAAAAGGTGGGATTTTAAAATGAGTAAAAACCCATATATGTTTGTTAATTATGGGCTAGTAAGTGGTGACAAGCCGATTACCCCCTATCAAGGAGCAGGGTATGATGTATATATTCTCGATGTTTCGGCAAACTATACTGATTCATATAATGAAATTGCTAGACTTATTAAGTCAACAGCACCCTCCGATGGCGATTACCTTGGTTTTTTATCTCCTTCTGAAGCAAAGGAATTTTACTATGATGTATTATCTCTTATAAGGGAAAGGAATTTAATTATACACCCCAAATCGAAAAGGGCGAGAGTTTATAAAAAGGGTGCATTATTTCAAGGAAGAAAATTAAAAAACCCTTTTGAATATGAGGTTGATTTTTCTAATGTAATGGAGAAGCATCAACTATTAAATAGCCTCCCCTATAACGACAAAAATATATTAAGTAATACACCTCACATTTTGTGGACATTTGATGGATGGAGGGTGCAAAAGAATCTAATAGTTTTTAAACCATATGTCCCTCAAAATAAACCTAAGCAAAAAGATTTAAACTTAAAATTCGAAAAATATCAAAAAGACCCTAAGTGGGCTTTAGAAGGTAAGGAGGCAAGAAGGAGATGAGTAATGATTCATTTATAAATTGGGGCTTTAAACCTGTAGATAGAGATACTAAAGGTTGGCTCTATGAGGAGAATATTGATTGGCAAGACGACCATAATTGGAATAAATATGAGCACACACATAGTATGAAATATTATCTTAAATGGGAAAATGCATTTAACGCATTTATGACTAGGTTAGAAAGAGATAGAAATTTGTTAGTTAGGTGTCAGGAGAAATATTTTGATGAGTGTCAGGAAGAAGGGTGGGTGGCTTTTAGATTTGAAGGAGAAGGAGGCTATTATGGAGATATAGATGCTTTTCCTACAATATATCATTTAGTAGAAAATAAAATTATTCCATCCAATGTCATTAGGGATGTGGATGATTTAGACTTGGCTTTACAAGAAGGATTAAATCCAGGGGCTTGTTGGGGTTTAATGAAAATGTATTATCCTAAATTGGTTGAAGAGAATCTTGAATCTAATCCTAAATCGGGAAATATGGTGGCATCATATGAGGAGGAGCACCCTCAACATAAATTTCACTATGATATCACAAGGTGGGGAGGACCTAAATGGGAGGATGGTGATATAAATGAAGGCTGATTCATATTTAAATTGGGGTTTCAATCCTGAAATGAATAAGGGTGGAGAATATTTCTTAATACAATCATCCAAGTTAAGGGGTAATGATTGGCCTTATTCAATGGAAACTTATCACCATATATTTAACAAAGAAGATTTTTTAAAAATTATAAAAAATAATATGGTGAGGCAAGATGCAGGGGCGAGGAACGATTTAATCAAAAGACTTACACCTGTGAATGAAGGATATTTCATAAATAGATATCTAAGATGGAGATTAAACCATTTAGTAATTGGCGCACCTTTATTACAATTAGAGAATTGGCAGGGGATAGATGAATTTGACAACATGATAAGTGATATAGCAAATATTGATTGGAAAGAATGGGTTGATAAAGGAAAAGCAGGATTTAATAGAGGAACTTATATACAAGATTTAAACGCAGAATATGATGCTGATGGTTTTTCAACAGCAGATTTAGTTGTTGATTCCGATTATATAGGAATTTCTATAAGGGCAACACCTACATGGGAAGACCAGCCTCCATACTTATATAGTTATTCTATTTCAAGGATGGTGATTTAATGGAGAATGCAGACTCATTTATAAATTGGGGTTTCGCACCTTCTAAACAAGCATCAGGTTGGGTTTTCCAAATGTGTAATAAATATTGGTATAGCGACATGAGGGCTAGAGACATAGATGTTTATGCAGAAAATATTTATTCTTTAGATACTTCACTTATATCATTAGCAACAAATATTATATTGGAAAAGTGCGATATGATTTTGTATGAATGGGATAAAATTAATGAAGTGGTAGCGGAATTCGATGTTGGAGGGGCTTTAGGAGATATAAATATTAAGTTACTTGGTGACGATATTATACTACCCAACGCTATAGAATATTGGTTTCCTGAAACAGTAGGGCATGATGATGAGGATGAAATCAGGGAAATCATCGAACCTATTGTAGAAGATACTGTATGGCTTGATGTTGGAATAAGAAAATTGGTTGAAGAAAGAGTAGGAGATATAACGAATTCGGAAATTGTTAAAAGGGTTGAAACGGGCAAATTGACCCCTTATATTGCATATGTAAAAAGAGATGGTTGGGATGATATAGACATTACTGCAATTTACTTACAAAAAATAATCGGGTGATTTAATGGATAACGCAGATAGTTTTATGAATTGGGGTTTCGCACCTTCTAAACAAGCATCAGGTTGGGTGTTGGTAGAAACTGGGAATTCCTTTTGGGAAGGCATGGAAATGGACCAACACTTCCTCCCCTATATTAGATGTTATTCTGTAAATGATTATAAAGAAAAAGTAATGTCTTTAACATTGAGCGAAATTTATGAGTTTTTACATGAAAGGGGTGAACTAGAGTATTATGTATTAGAGTATTTTGACAACGATAATGAACACCCAATAATCATTCCAGCAGAACTTAAAATTTTTAATAGAGAGTATTCGCTTCCTACAGAATGTAGTTTTTGGTTTCCTCAATTAGCCGCAAATGAAGATTATGATACAATGAGGGATATTATGTTGGGTCAAAGACCGATGTTGGGAATAAATAGATTAGCAGCAGATATTGTAAATAGGGCGAATGCGGCTCAAGATTGGGTTTCAAGAGGTGTGAAAAAATTCATAAATTCTATTCTTGATAAACCAGATAGAATAGATGATAGCACTTTTGGAGAAGCGGAAATGAGGTCCCTAATTGAGCAAGGGAATAAGACCTCTCCAAACAGGTATTATCCTGAAACCGTATTTGAATGTAAATTTGATAATGAATTTCAAGTTAATCAAGTAGGATTATATTTGGAAAGAATAAGGGGTGGAGATTAATGGTAGAAAAGGTAACTGATTCGTTTTTAAATTGGGGATTTAATCCCTCCTTAATAAAGGGAGAATATTTTTTATTAAGTAGTTCTTCAACGGATAATGATGAATTTCCTGTAGCAATAACAAGTCAAAGTTTTATATTGGCGGGTGATGAATTAATAAAATTTTGGAATACTGGAAAATTAATTAGAAATGGCGAGAGCGTTCTTGGCCTTTATAATTTTGGAAAATCAAGATATGTAAGAATACTTGGATATTATGAAGAAAGGGCAATGGAGGAGGGTGAAGAGTGTATAAACGGATTACACTCTTTAATAAAAGAAATACAAGAATTCGATATAAATAAGTGGGTGAAGAATTTTAAAAAAAGAGACCACACCTATGTTGAATGGAATAGGAATAAAGACGATGATTGGGCAGAAAATGTCGAATTTGCAGATTTCTCGGTTAATTATAATTATATTGCTATTGATATAAGGGAAAACTACGAACATATGACTCCTTGGGCTACTAAATTTTTAATCAAAAGAGTAAAAATGTAATTTACATACCTTTAAATAGGTCATAACTAAGATATTTAATTATGTCAGTTCACTTAGAAGTTTCAGGCGGAATAATGAAGAATGTAGTAAAAGCGATAGAAAATATTAATGAGGAATGTGTTTGGACATTTGATTCAAGCGGTCTTCATATTTTGATGAGTGATGTTTATAAATATAAGATGTTAGAAATTAATCTTTCATCTGAAGATATGGTATCTTATGCTTGTGATAGCCCCGTAGAATTGGGGATTGTTATTGATAGAATTAAAGATGTAACCAAAACTCTAAAAACCAAAGATAATTTGATGATTCAATATAATGATGGTGAAACATTTATCACTTTAAAATCTAATGGTTTATCAAGGAGTGTAAAATTAATTGATACTAATATGGTCGGCAGGGTTCCTTCACTTCAAGAAGCAGAAGTAACTTTGTCAAGTGGATATGCTACGGCTGTAGATTCTGCACCACTATCATCATTTTTAAAGGCAGCGTCAAAGGCTATTTCATTTGATGCGATTACAGATTCTAATGGTTTAACTGTAACTTCTTCTACTGACGAAGGTTTGGTAGAAGTAGTATATTCTCTCGATGATATTATTCTCAAGCCCCAAGATTATGAATCCAATACTAATTATTCAGTTAGCGAAGTAACCGCAGCCACTTCAATTATGAATGGATTGATTAGAGTTAGAGGTTCTCAAGATGGAATTATTGAATTCACTTGGCAAATAGGTGATGCATCTTCAGTAAGGGCGATGGTTGCACCAAGGGTGTGATTGATTGAGAACTAAACCTACTAATTTTGAGGCTGCTAAATCCGTTATTCAAATAGGGGAAGAAGTTACTGCTGATGAAATAATTAATAGACTGTTGAATATTGGTAGGAGAGAGATACCTACTAAAAAGTCCATTTCTGTAAAATTTAGAAATGATAAGAGTTTTACAGTTAGAAAGGAAGGAAGAGGTCCTACTGTCTTTAAAAGAATGTTTTAAATAGCAGTAAGTATAAAAACTAATTATGTCCTCTAAGGAAACTATCACATTTAAAAGGGTAGTTACATATGATATGCCCGAATATAATTGGGATGATGCTCAAGCATGGTATGATGAACTCACTAAAAACCTTAAGGGGTTAAATTCTTTAGGGCAATCGAAATCTATTGTTTTAGATTCTACTTATGCTAATACTAAAAAGGAAACTCTTGCTGCTTTGCAATCAAGAATAGATAATAAAACCGCAACTGAAGGCGATTTTGGTTATGGGAAATGTATGAAATCAATTATTGGAGAATACAAAATTACCTTGGAAGATAAAGTAGGATTAGAAAAGAAAATTTCTATTATGCAAAAAATGTTAGATTATTTTAATTCTGATGAAAAATTGATTAATTTTGACCCTTTAGATAAGGGTGAAGAAACTAAAAAAGAATTTGAAAATATGGAATTGGATAAAATTGTTGAATTATCAATGAATGTTGTAACTGTAGAAATGATAGATAATTTAGATAGGTTAAGTGCTGGTCAAGTTTTAGGATATATTAGTAGAAACTTTCCATATATGAAAACTGAAATGAAAAACATTGCGCCTTTAGTCGCTAAATCCCTTGAGGGTGTTAAGGCTGAAGTAATAGAGATTGGTCCTGAAAAAGTCAAAGAAGAAATATTAATAGATTATCCTAATGCTTTTGAAAAGGGTAAAAAAGGACCTAAGAAAAGAGATGAGCCTATATTTTATGTTTTTAGAAATAATGAATTAGAACCTACAATGGTATATTATGAAGTAGATGAAGAAGTTAAAGAAATACCATTAGCCACCATGATTAAGAAAATGAAACATGATAAAGAAGCCTATACTTGGCTTAATCAACACAAACCCAATGGAGGACCTTATTGGCCTTCGGGAGGTTCAGGGAATTTTTATTTAGTAATTTCTAACGACCCATTCATGAATCACACCAAATCGAGTGGGAGGTTTTGGGAAGGTAGGTCTTGTGAAAGATATAATTCATATGATTGGAAATATGCACAAGGACCTATATCAGATATTAAATTTGGGAATTGTGTGGTTTTTGCCTTTAAAGGAGATAAACTTCCTGAAGGTTGGCCTTATAAACAACCCACTAATAGAGAATTCCAAAAAATTGAGAATGTAGATGATGGCGCATTATTAGGAAGGCAAAATATTAAGTGGGGATATAAGGAAAATAAGAAAGGAGATATAGGGATGGGATTAGACCCTGCATTTTATCCGAGAAGTGGTAATCAAGCGTGGACTAAATTATTAAATAGGGCATTAGCAATGATTATCGCATCACAAGGATATTTCAATTATGATTTAGTTCAAACCCCGTATTACTATATAGGGCATTGTGATGTAGGGAGTGGAACAGGAACTTTATATTATAAAGCAGGTAATACTTGCTTTACTAAAATGGAAGGGCAGCAAGTCAATCCCGATTTGATTGCAGCAGGTAATGAAATGATAAATTATGTTGCTTTTGATAGATTAACAAGACCTATAATTGAAGATAATATTAAAATGATTTTAGCACAAAATCCAAATATTTGGGCTATAGCAGGAAATGAAACAGGAATTGGAAGATTAATTAAAACCAAAAATTTAGAAATAATTAGATTTTTGGTAGCCTCTCCAGATGCAGATGCTGAGGCATTATCTGCAATTATTGATTTAATTCCTGAAATAGACCCTGAATGGTTGAATCCATTTTCATATTCAAGCCTCCCCTACTTAATTGCCAAGCACCCGAACTCGAATCAAAAAATTTACAATAAATTATTGAAAATGCATCCAGGATATGTCATAGATGGTAAAAAATATTTCGCCATTGAAATTTTGTTTGGTGGCATGGCATATTATTTAAAAAATCCAAGTGTCGGGAAACCTTACATTTGTTATGCGGATGATAAGACAATTTCTAAATTAATTACTAAATCTAAAAAGAAAGGGATGCATCCAATATTAAAATCTTTGTTATTTGCACCCAAAATTAGTATTGAAAATTATCAGAAGGTTTTAGAAATTATTTCATCGGATTCTAAAAAATTAGCCTTGCTTGAGAGCAGGTTGCTATTAGATGCAATATTATCTTTTATGCTACCCATTTCCTATAAGGATAGTTGGGCTTTCAATAACAATGCATTAGATTACACCATCACAGTATCAGAATTAAGGTTATTTAATAATATTGTCGAAAGGCAAAATTTAGAAACCTTAAAACAAATATTACTTATTGCTAAAGAATACCCTCAATTAAACAATCAAATATTCGTGAATATGGTGCAATGTATGAGGTTTAAAGAGGGTTATCAATATTTATGGAGGAAAAGAAAACAATTGGAAATCCCATCATATCTTTTTACACAATATACGCATAGCCCTATGGAATTAGGAAAACCAATGGAGAAGAGATTTTTTGAAAGTAAAAACTTTATGGCAACCTATAGAGATGGAGAATTATCCGATTGTAGATATGAATGGAATTATAAAGATAATAAAATTTTGAGAACTAATTATCCTCCTGCATTTATTACGCAAGTAGTTTCTAATGAAGAAAATATTCAAAATTTAGGTTGGGGTTTGGTGGCATTATGGTTGAATGATGAGGAAAATCATTTCAAGCCATATTTAGAATTAGTTTATAAAAAGGCATTTACTAATCTTTATAAAGGAAATGGTAAATTTATAAAGCCTCCAAAAGATATATTTGAATTATATAATTCGATACAAGATATATCAATATTGCAAGAGGCAGTAATTGACTCAGTTTATAATGAGGGTGGTTTGGCGAGAAATAATAATTTGCCTTTAAAAATGCAACAAATCATATTGGATGTTATGCCAAAATTATCTGATGATTATGGAGGCTCATATGAGGAATATTATTTTGATGTATTAAAGGCGTTATCCAAAAATTTAAATACCTCTTCTAAAATATTAGATAGTTTTAAAGATATTGATGAATTAAAACCACTTATCGCTAATAATCCAAACACTTCTACTAAAACATTATTGAAATTGTATGATGAATATCCAACTGCTGTATTGACCAATACGGGATTAGTTAAAACAGCATATAATAAATTATGGAATAAAACATTTAAAATAATTACTACTCCTGTATCTCAAAACCCAAATAGGCTGTTTGGAGATTTTAGAATAAATTCTGTTATGGAGAGATATAAGGGTTCTCAAATAAGGAATGAAATGTTAAATTTTATAGGTAAAAATAAATATGTAAGATTTTGGAAAGCAGGGAATGTCAAGAAAGGAAAATTCTCACAATATCAAAAACAAAATTTATATACTGAACCGATTGCGGATTATCCAATCATCCCTAATAAGAAATGCATCGTGGCTAAATTCTATGATGATATTGATTCTTACCAAGGCAATGAAGTTTATTATTTAGATAAATGTGAAGAATTAGAAAACGGAGGGTTATTTATTGAAGGTGTTTGCCACAAATGGGTCGAGAATTCAGAAAAGAATACAAGGGTGGAAGAAAAAATTAGTCAAAATGTAATTGCAAAGGAATTCTTTAATTTCATCCCTGAAAGTGAAAGGAGTGAAATTATCACCTCTACTAATGAAGCAGGTGAAATTGAATCTCAAGGTGGAGAAAGATGGGAAATAGATAATATAATTGTTTTAACAGATGTTACTAATTATGATGCTTTGAAAATTTTACCTCAATGGAGATTTGATTTGAATCAAGAAAAAATAGATGAAATTATTTTAAGTTATGTTTCAAGAGGAGATAACCTTCAAAAATTAATAGATATTTTAGAAACTCCTTTTAATTCTGCTGATTATAATTTAAACTCTCATACAGTTTTTAAGGCAATTGATAAATATAATAAATGGAATAGGAATTTAATTAATAGGAATTTATCTACTTTAATGAGGTCGAATGGTGCCGAATTTATAAAAATGGAAAATATGCCATTGACTGAAAAAATATTAAATATGTGTTTATTACAAAGTGATAAGGAATTGGCAGACATGGGCTTGGCAGACATTACATTAAATGATTTGCCTAAAATACAAGAACACATACTTAAGAATAAAAATCCACCTATCAAATTTTTGTATTATGTGTTAATGTCTTCTAATAATCCATTAGTTATCCAAGCAGGAAAAACAATGAGGAAAAATAATAGTCAAGCATTTATTGATTTGTATAGGGAATTAAACCCACCACCTACCAGAAAAGGTTAAGGCTATAAGTTTTAAGTAGTCGTGTGATAAATTAATATTATGGCATACCATATTACTTATGAAAAAACTGCCACTTATGAGATGCAGGACTATCAATTTGATAGTGCTGATGAGTGGTATAATTCAGTTCTTAAGGAATATAAAAAAATAAAGGCATATACAGGTATTAAAAATATTGACGAAGCGAAAATGCTTCAGCCTACAAATATGAAATCATATCATAAAGAGTTATTAAAAGATGCATTAAATTTTAGAATGAAAAAAAGATATGATGCTGATTATGGTTCTATGATATTTAAAAGAGTCATAGGAGAATATAAAATTAATATTGATGATTTAGCCATTGTCGAAAAGAGGATGCAAAAATTATCTCAAATTTGCGATATATTAAACAATGATGAAATAATAACTTCAAAAGACCCCAACCCTACTGGAAAGGCTATGGGTGAAATGGAAATCCAAGATTTGCAAGAAGTGAATATAGAAACTGCAATCAAAGAAGCATTATTAGTATGTGCTTATAACCCTAATATCAATTTCGGTGTAGGTGCGGTGATGGGTTTTATTAACAAAAATTACCCTCAATTGAAACCTCAAATGGCAGAAATTTCAAAAATTGTTCCTAAACAAATTAAGGAAATGGAATCAAAAATACAAACTAAAAAAGGTATTGATAGTAAAAAACTTAAAAAAATGATTGAGGAGGAATTTGAAGGTGGCGAAAAAGGAATTCAAAAAATTATTGATAAAGATAAACCTAAAACAGAAGAATTAGATGGCAAGTTAAATTACTTTTTTGCTATTGGAGATTATAGCCCTGAGAACATTTATTATGAATTGCCTAATGGAGATGAAAAATACATCAAATTGGGTGCATTAGTTAGAAAAATGAAACACGATAAAACGGCATTGGAATTATTAAATAGAATTAGACCTAACGGACCCGATTGGGATGAATCTGCGGGTGGTAATTATTATTTAGTAATTTCTAATAATCCAATTGATGTTACTACTAAATCAACAGGTAGGACTTGGGCATCTACTTCTTGCGAAAATTATAATGGGGCGCACAATGAAGGACCTTTTTCAGATATTAAATATGGGAATTGCATAGTTTATATATTTACGGATGATGGGAAATGTGAAGGATGGCCTTATCTTTTCGATACCAAGAAATTAAAAGGAAGAACCTTATTAAGATGGGGGTTGAAAGATAATCAAGAGGGACAATATGCTGTTGGTGTGGAAAGAAGAGTATATCCATCTAATAAAACATGGGGTATTCCTGTGGCTACTTCAATTGGTATGATTCTTAATGATTTAGGATTTATGAATTATAAAAGGTGTAGGACACCATATGTTTATGATGGTTGGTCTGATACAGCAAGAGGAGCACATAAACATATTGTTTATGAAGGATTCACAATGGAAGGTGAGAAAATTGATATTCAAGAAATGGTTTATGGACCTGAATTGAATTTGGCAGGGAGTCCTACCATCAGTTATTCTGATTTACATAGGCTTTCAAGAGCCTCTATGCCGATAGGAATCAAAAGGATATTAGGTCAAAACCCATCAGTATGGCAATTCCCTGAAGTTATTGGTAGGTTGATTAGAACTAAAGACCTTGAAACTATTACGCAATTAACATTCCATAGTGAGGCACACCCTGCTGCATTAGATAGTATTGCTAAAATTTTACCTGAAGTTTCACCTGATGATTGGAATAGTCCGAGAGGGAGATTATGGAGAGGAATTATACAGCACCCAAACACGAAGGCGGAGACACATCAATGGATTATTGAAAATTCACCATTAGATAATATTTTAATGAATGCTTATCTGGGAGTTTTGGATGTTGAAAGGGTGGAAATATATTCGCAAAATTATCTTTGTTGCGCCCCGCCTCAGATATTAGATAAATTAACTTCTACACAAATGTTAAAATTTTGTCATGAAACATTTACTAAGGATGGGAGTGGGAGGTATAATGGTTGGATAAATTGTTTAATGAATTCGCCTTATCTATCTCCTTCTCAATATCAAAAAATATTAAGATTTATTAACTCTAATTATCAGGATATTTATGGAGCATTTGCATTAATTTCTATGGCAATTCCAGTTGGCAAACCTGATGATTGGGGTTTGATGGGAGGAGTTGGAGATTTTGCCTTACCTAATTCCTTTAATGTTTCAGGTTTTACTCTTTCTGCCATTGGTTTAATTCCTATTGACCCACAATGGAAGGAAAAATATTCTTTTGATAGGCAAAATCCTAAATCCCTTGTTTCATTGGGTAAAAAATTATCTGGATTAGAAGTTGAATTTACATTAGGTAAGGATAAATATAAATTAAATGGTTATTCATTTATATTGTTGAATTGCAGGTCTGAAGATGTTTATGAAAAATTATTAGATAATGCCACTAAATTAAATATTGATTATTCTTTATTTACTTGGTCTTTTATTGACTCTAAAAGATGGAATTCATTTATCAAGAATGAATATATTAATGATAAAATTTTATATGATATTTATGAATCTTTAGATAATCAGGAAGTAAAGGGTTTAAGGTATTTAGATATTACTGAGAAGGCTTTAAGACCAGAAATGCCGAGAAATATAATCCAAGATTTGCTTTCAGATGGTCAAAGAATGAAATCCTATGGGATTCAATTTTTAGGTTACATTTTAAAATCGAGAAATGATTTTATAATTTTTGAAGAAATGATAATGGAGATGGCATTGACTTCTGCTATTTGGAATGATGGTGATTTAAAACCCCTTCCGACTATGGAGGATGCGGATAATTTAAAGGAATATTTTGAAATAACCAATAGTATTAATTTAGATATATTATTGCTTGCTGCTATTGGCGATGGATGGTTTACTGGGATTGATTCTAATGTTGGGTTAGCCAACAATCCTAATTTGATTGATAAACTACAATATGATATGTTAGGATTGGCAGGTAATTTCCCTAATTGGGTAGAAATTTCTGAAGAATATGGAGGCTCATATACTGAATATTTATGGATGATACAAAAAGCACTTTCTACCAACCCTAATGTTTCTGGAGAGGTTCTAAAGGGTTTAATGCTATATGGTGAATTAAAACCTGATATTGCTAGCAACCCTAATACCCCTGTTAGTATTTTGACGGGGCATAGAGGAGGTGGAAGAGAAATGTCGCTTTATCAAGAATATCCAGTAGAGGTATTATCTAATCCTTCAGTCCCAAATACTACATTTACTAATTTATGGGATTATACCATTAAGGTTTTAAAGGTTGAAGTAAATGCCGATGCAGAAAGATTATATAATACATTCACTCAAAATAGAAGCAATTTATTAAATACCACAGGAATTAAGGGTAGGAAATTAGTTATGAGTTTATTAGGGAATGATAAAAATTGGCTTCAATATTGGAGAGGCGGAATGACCAAATCAGGTAGTTTTAGTAAATATTCTAATCAAAATTTATATACTGGTGAAGGGGGCATTTCCAATTATCCAATTATGGAAAAAGAAAAGAAAGCAATACTATTAAAGTTTTCTGAGTCTGATTATACTAAAAACGAAATGTTTTATTTAGATAAAATTGAGCCTAAAGGAAAGAATGATATTTTAATAGTAAATGGTAAAAGAGTTTATCTCGACCCCGAAACCAACGCATTTACTGAAGAAATTTTAAATGAGCAAGAATATTATTATTATGATTTTTTCAATTATATTCCTGAAGATTTGAGAGGTAAGCCCTACACCCTATATAGTTTAAAGGTAGAGGGTAGAAAAACATATAAAACTGATTCTAAAAAGGAAATGGAAGAATACATAGAAAATATTAATCAAGAAGAAGGCTTGGGCTTAGATTTTAATTATGTCAAGGAAGTTCCAAGAGAGGCGGAAAAATGGACTTTTGATAATATTTATTATTTTACTGATAGAGACCCCCCTCAACAAGATGTAGTAGTTCCTCCTTGGAGATATTCTTGGAATTACAAAGCAATGGAGACTATCATATCTGCATATTTAACAAAGTTTAATCCACTTAGATTAATTAGAGATTGGTATGGTTTAGATTATAGGGTTGATGCGCCAGAAACTCCAAACAATGAAGCCGCTCATTTAAATACTCACATCATATTTAAAATGATTAATGAATTAAATCTTTGGACACCTCAAATAGTGGACAGGTCTATTAAAATTATTTTGGAGAATGGTAATGCTTCATTATTTGTAATATTCCCTCAAGCGTTTAATAAGATGATATTGACTAATCAATTTTTAAAGGCTACTCTTGAAACAGACCCTCAAAAATTGAAAGAAATCGGCATCAATAATTTTAATAATTTATCTGCTATTCATAGATTAATTTTAAGTTATCCTAATTTACCTGCTGGCTATTTATATGATTTATATGAATTATCTACTGATGAAATGACCTTACAAATGATTAGGGATTTAAGGATGGGTATGTCGGCAGAATTCAATAAATACATTTTAAGCAATGTTCCTGAACACCCTGAAGGTAATGAATAAATAATATAAACCTTTATGTAGTAGAATTGCTAATATTTTTATTATGTCAAAGGGCGATAAGATTTCCTATAGTAAAAGAGATGGTGAAATCCCACTATATCCTGATAATCCGAAATATGTTTGGTCGGATGGTCAAAAAAACGCAGATATGACTCAAATTCAAATTAGGAAGAAGTGGTTTAATAAATTGCAACAGCAATATGAGTCTTTTGAACACGACAAGCAATCAAGTCTATATAGGGTTTATGGAAGGGATTATGATGATGAAAGTCAAAGAGTCATGACTATGCCTAATGGTGTGGTAGAATCTGGAAATGAGAATTATATGGTTGATGATTTAAAAAGAGCCATTAAATATAGGGTGGAATCTTGGAATGATGATTCATTAGCAGGTTGGAAGGTGTTTCAGAATATTGAGGGGTGGTATGATGTTGAGGCAGCAGATGAAGAAACCACTTTGGAAAGAAATAATATGCTCAAAAGATTTTTAGATATCATTCAAGAAGATGATTTTCTTACTATTTATGACCCCCTAACTAATAAAGAAGCAGTAACCACCGTTGGCGCAGATGGGTTAATGAAGCCTATTGAATATATGTTCCCTATGGGTGCTGATGATACAGATTTTTTACATTATGTAGTTATGGAACCTGAAGTAGTTTCAGTAGAAATTGATTCTGAGAAACAGGTATTAACTTTGGTAACGGAGGCTTGGCTTTATAATTATCTACAAGATGAAGATATGACGAATCCTAAAAAGGTATTAGGTTTAATAATGAGGAGGCATGGCAAATATCTAAGACCTTATATTAATATGGTTCAAGAAGGCATAGCAACGATTCAAGAACAGGGTCAAGAAGCCTTTCTCGATGCGCTTGCTGAAGACGGTTATGATTTTGATAGGTTAAATAAAGAAGTAGAGGAAATGCTATCGGTAGCAGAAGTAGATGAATCTAAATTAGTTGAGACTTACAAGAAAATAGGGGTGTCTTCCTTTTTAAAGAAAATTAAAAATAAGGAATTATTGAAAAGATTAGAAAGAATCAGACCTCCTGAAAAAGGAAAGGCTGCAGGAGTTAGGTGGCCTCAAAGTAAGGGTGGTGAATATGCTTTATGGATTACTACGGACCCATTCGAAATGCTTACTAAATCAACTGGTAGGATTTGGAGTGAAAGAAACAAATCTTGTGAAAATTGGGATGGTTGTTATGCAAGAGGTCCTGCATCAGATATAGAATTCGGCAATGCAGTAGTGTGGGTATATAGAAAAGGTCAAGAAGAATATAGGAATGAAATCGGGAGATTTATATTGAGGTGGGGTAATTCTTATAAGGCTGCTGAATTGCAGGGAATAGATATTGGTGTTGAAATTCAAGTTTATCCAAAAGACCCAAGACAGTCTCCTTGGGGCTATACTCTATTGGGTGCTATTGGAATGATTTTAAAAGATGCAGGATATCTTAATTATGATGAATGTAAAACTCCCTATAGGTATATGGGTTATTCCGATAAAGCAAGCGAAGGAAAGTGTAAAATTACTTATGATTCAAAAATTTGGTTGAAAGGACAAGGAGAAGTAGAGGTGGGTGATGCAAACGCATTAGTCACTATGGCTAATAGTGAAACTTTGTCTTATGCCGATTCAGGTTATATTATTACTTATGGAAATCAAGCAGCATTAATGGCTTTGGCTCAAAATCCTATGATTTGGATTTATGAGAATAGTGCGAGAAGGTTAATTAATAGGGCTTTAGATGAAGAAAACGGTGGTCAAATCATTAGATTTATGGTTGAATCTGAAGTATGTAATTTTGATTTTATGGCGGGTTTAATTGAAAATCTTTCATATTTTGATGATGCATACCTTTCGGCAAGTGAGAGGAATGGATTAATACAAGCCATTTTAAGACACAGTAAGTGTAATGATGAAACTCACATAGAAGTTTTAAATCAACATCCTGGATTCGAAATAGATGGTGAGATTATTGGAGGAGTCGAAGAATTCGTTTATTTGGGGTTAGCCGACCAAAATTCTAATTTGGTAGGAGATGGTGCTACCCCTCCTTTAATGACTACTGCACCTCCAGAAATTTTAAATAAAATGGTAGAAGATTTAATTAAAAACAAATATAATAATGATGCATTATTTAATTTATGTATTGTGAATGGTGCAGCAGGAAGGCTTGATGATTATAATAGAATGAGTGATAAGCAAATAAGGCTTTATAGAAAACATAGGAATTTTTTAGCAGGTTGTAAAAATTTAATGTTTTCACCCAAATTACCCTTACAATCCTTTGCTAAATTATTAACTGCCTACACTCAATTATGGAAAAAACATGAAAAGGCATATGTGAAGTATAGACAACAAAGAAATTTAGGTGATGTCAATATTGACTTATTTTACGAAAGTTTAAACACCATTAGGAAATATTTTGCTATTGCAGTATGTGCTCCTTTAGAATCTCCTGATGATTGGGGCTACATTAATAGGTTTGAGGGATTTTATGTCGGATTAGATACAGTTCCATCACCTATGAGGGAAATCTTTATAGAAGATAGAAACGGACAAACTATGAAGTTGCCAATTCAGAAGAAGCAATCCTGGGGGACTATTCAAAGAATTGCATATATTATGCCTTGTTTAGTAAATTATAAATTAACAGATAATTATAATAATTTTGATGAGGAAGGATTTACGGGATTATGGCAAGGATTACTATTGAAAAATATTAGGGATTTAAAATCTTTTAATTTGTTACAAGATAGAAAGGACATACATCCAATTGCATTTATTAGTAGAGTGATGGATAGAAAATCTATTAGTGAATCATCACCAAATAGGTTTTTAAATAAAGAAATATTTACTAAGGCTATTGCAGAAATGAGTGCGAGATATCCTCAAGATTATAAATATTTGGCTTATGATTATGATTATGCATCGAGGAATCCAAGATTAAGAGAGGAGTTTAATGAATCGGTTATGGGGTTAATAGTAAATAATCCTCAGATTATACAAGATATTGGTGCTAATTATGTTGCTCTATGGATTAGATATGAAAATCATTTTAGAAACTTTGTAGATACTATATTTAGTATTGCGTTAGGAAGTTATTATAAAAATGGATATGTAGTAGCACCAAAACCTATAGGAGAAAGGGATTGGATGTCTTTTATAGATGAAGTCCAACAAATAGATATTTTAAATTTGGCATCTTGTGGAGGAAATACATTTAAAGGAGGATTAGTAAGGAATACCTATTTACCTTCAGGATTACAAATGGCATTATTAGGGGTTGGTATAGATGAAACTGATTTAGTAAAAGGCTCTTTAGACCCTATGATTTTCGATAAGCAATATGAAGATTATGAATATTATTCATGGACATTTATTAGTAATCTTTATGATGGGACTTATGAAGATTATTTAATGTTAGTAATGACTGAATTATCTACAAATTTAAATGTTTCTGCTGATGCAGTTCAATATTTAGTAGATGCTGAATTGGATGAAAATATGAAAAATGTAGTGATGGACAATATTATTAAAAATTCAAGGATAAGGTTAACAAATGAAATTATAGAGGATAAGGTTAAACAAAACCCACTTCCTCTCCTTAAGAACCCTAATATTGAAAGAATGGCATACAAATCCCTAATTAATGATTGGATTGCAATGTTGAAAAAGAACCCCCCTTCGGAATTAGAAAGATTGAGTAAAAGTGTTGAGGATTATAGAATTGAAAGAAAATGGGCGAGACCTAATTACAATAGTTGGGAGGAAGTATTATATAATATTAGGAGATTCCTTAATGACAATAATTGGATAAGATATTGGAGAGGGGGTAATTGGAAAAAGGCTATGGAATTACCAAGAGACTCTAATGATGCACCTATAAATCCTGAAACTGATAGGCCGATGGCATTAGTTGATTCTCCAAAATTTATTCTCAATCAGCCTCAAATTGTTTTAAAAACCGATTTAAGGAAAATTGAAGATGAGGATGAGGATGAAACATATTGGAAACAAAGTGATGCTACTTTGTATTCGATTAAAAGTATAAATCAAGGAGAAAATGGAGTTTATACATTTGATGGCACTTATTACACGGAGAATGAGGGGAGGAACCCTATTCAATTTTCAACTACTGATTTGAATGATTTCTACGGATTTATTGAACCTGAAGATAGGAATGATGATAAGAAATGGAGGCAATCGGTTATATTGGTTTTCTATGATGCAGTAAATCCTGAAGATGTTGAGGAGTTGCCTCAATGGAGGATGGAATCTAATGAAGCCCAATTGAGGGAGACTCTTGAGGATATTTGTAGCCAAACAAAATTAACTGATAATGATATGCTTCAAATTTCTAAAACATTTCAAGGAGGATTTAATGTATTGGGGGCGAATGGTTGGTATGATGCCTCATTGTTTAAATATCTAAGTGCGGTTGATAAGAAAAATAGATGGTCGGTTGATTTAATTAATGCTTACAAAAAGGAAATATTTACGAGGAATGGTTGGTATCAACAGGGGTGGATTAACTTGAAACCTACTGAGGAGTTATTTAATTTAAGTCTTGAAACTGATGAAGAAGTTTTAAGAAGGGAATTAGGGATAAGAACGAGGCATTTGGATGCCCTTCAATCTTGGATTTTGAATTTTGAGGATATATTGCCCATACAATACATTTATGAAATATTGATTAGCCCTGTAGCACAAGCCTATGTAAAGGATAGGGCAAAGGTAATTAGAACTAAAAGAATCCAAGAATATTTGGATTTATTGAGAAGGGATGAAAACCCTGAAGTAAATGATGCCGAAGATTTATTGCCCAATAATTGGAATTATTACAATGCTGAAGAATCTCCTAATTTGATTAATTTATTAAAGAATAGTAACAATATACATAGTTTAGAGGAAACTATTATATACATGAATAGAGGAGGTCAATGATATGTCTGGTAGAGTTTATGTTGCACCTGATGGTAAAGAATTCAAAACCAGAAAGGCTGCAAAGGAACACATGGTTAAAAATAAATTAGCAGGGGCTATTTCAGTAGCCGAGGTTGAAGACAAGCCTAAAAAAACTGAAACTTCAAAGAAAGGAAAAACACCTGCTAGTGGTAAAAGATATGGTAAGCCTTGGCAATGCCCTCAATGTAAGAAGACCTTTAAAAAGGAAAAGGATGCAATTTCACATATGAAAGCCAAATTTCACGGGAAGGAACCAATCTATATTCCAGACCAAATGAGAAAGATAGATGAGAAAACTAAAAAGGAAGAGGCTCAGAAAAAGGAAGAGGCAGCAAAAAAGGCTAAGGAAGAGGCTGAAAGGAAGGCTAAGGAAGAGGCTGAAAAGAAAGCCATACAAGATGCCATAGAGATTTATAGAAAAATTCCAGAATTTGTTTATAATAATCTAATGACTGTCCAAGAGCAATGGAGTGATTGGATGCAAATATTAACCAATCCTGAAAACGATGGTAAAATCCTCTATTCTAAACAAGGAGACCATGAAAAATTAGATTGGTTAAAATTTCAATTAAATTTTACTGAAATTGAAATGGAAAACTCCGACTTATTGTTTTGTTTAGCGAGACTAAATCCTATGAGCGTTTTAAATTGTTATGATACTATTGGAATGGATTACTTTGGAATTATTGATGTTGAAGACGATAAGATTATAGTCAATCACGATAGTTCGGTAGGTTTAGAAGTGTCGGTTATCGCAGGTAGGTTGAGCGAAGCCCCACCTAATAAATTAGCCTGTGTTTCAGGGATGTGGGAGGAGGATAAATCTCAACCCGAAGAGAAAAAAGAGGAAAAGAAAGAAGAGGTGGAGGAAAATACTGAAACTGCCATCGTGTTGGTGGAAGAAGATGATAATTCTGACCAAACCTACTTAGATAATTTTCAGGATTGGGAGACTCCTGATAACTGGGATGAAGATTGGAGGAATTTTATTGCCGAAGAAGAAAGGTATGGAGGGGGCTATCATGGACATTATGGCGGTTATTGGGATGATAGATATTCATATGGTAGAGGCAATTATCAATCAACTTATAAAAGAACTCCTCCGCCACCGCCACCTATTTTGGAATACCCTGTGTATGGAGTATCAAGCAATCACATATATGTTTATAGGCTGATTCCATATGAAATTTATGAATAAATAATAACTATTATATAGTTGTTATGCTAACCAGTGATTTATGTATCAACCTACAGGATTTGCAGAAACAATTTTTAATCAAAGATATGCCATTACAGAAACTGAAACCTTTGCTGAAGCGTGTAAAAGGGTTGCATCTCATGTCGCAATGGCAGAAAATGGCAATAGGGAAAAATGGGTAGAGAGATTTAATGATTTGTTGGTTAAAAATAAATTTGTCCCTGCTGGTAGGATTTGGTATGGTAGTGGAAGGATGAAAGGGCAATTATTGAATTGCTTTGTAGTTCCTACTGAAGATTCGAGAGAGGGTTGGGGTAAAACAGTTAGCGATATGCTAATTATTTCAGGAACTGGTGGTGGAGTAGGGATTAATTTTAGCCCCATTAGACCAAGAGGCACCAAGATTAGAGGTAGTGGTGGATATGCCACAGGTGCGGTTTCTTTAATGGAGATTATTAATGAAACGGGAGAAGTTATTAAGGCAGGAGGAGGTAGAAGAACTGCTTTAATGCAATGTTTAAGATATGACCATGCCGATATTCTTGAGTTTTTAGATAAGAAATTTAATAAGGTTAATTTAAATAAAGATAATGTAAGGGATGTAATTCAATCTACATATCCCAATTTACCAAAAGATGCAGAAGATTTAATTGTAGATTGTTATTCTGAAGATAATCACATTATTTTGGAATCAATGGTTAAATATCAATTAGACCAAAGATTAAAAAATGCTAATGTATCTGTGTTGGTAGATAACCAATTTTTTGAATTGATTGAAAATGATGAGGATATCGTTTTTGAATGGAATGGTAAGGAAACGGGTAGAGTTTCTGCTAAAAAATTATGGAATCTAATTGTAGATAATTCTTGGGAGTCGGGAGAGCCTGGGATTCTAAATATAGGTCTTGCTAATGAAATGAACAATATTTGGTATCACAAACCTTTAATTTCTACTAATCCTTGTGGAGAAATTTGGCTTGAAGAATATGGCTGTTGTGATTTAGGGGCTATTAATTTGGTAGAACATATTGATGGCACTACTCACGATATTGATTGGGATTTATTGGCTGAATCAGTAACTGTGGGTGTGAGGTTTTTAGATGATGTATTAGATGTTAATATTTATCCTTTGAAGGAAATTGAGCAAAATTGTCAAACGGTTAGGAGAATTGGATTGGGTATCATGGGGCTTGGTCATGCTTTAATTAAGATGGGATTAAAATATAATAATTCCGAAGGAAGAAAAAAGGTTGACCAAATTTTTAATTTTATTAAAAAGAGGGCTTATGAAGCATCTACTTATTTGGCAGCAGAAAAGGGTGCATTCCCTGCTTTTGAAGCAGATAAATATTTAGACTCAGGATTTGTTAAAACATTAACTAAGGGGACTAGAGCCAAAATTAGAGAATATGGTATTAGAAATTGTGCCGTATTGACTATTGCACCTACAGGCACTACATCAATTTTAGCAGGGACTTCATCAGGAATTGAGCCTGTTTTTAGCCCTGGATATAAAAGAAGATATTATGCAGACAAGGAAGGCTCTAATGAAAGAATTATCGAGGAGGAAATTATTATTGACCCTCTTTTCCAAGAATTATATGAGCAGGGTTATGATTTAGATGCATTTGTTTCTGCTCATGAAATTGATGTAGAAGACCATTTAAGAATGCAAGTTACTGTTCAAAAACATATAGATAATGCCGTAAGCAAAACTATTAATTTGCCTAATGATTACCCTTCAGAAAAATATGGTAATCTTTTATTAAAATACGGACCTAAATTGAAGGGAACTACGGCATATAGGTCTGGTAGTAGAGGTAATGAACCATTAGTGCCTTTATCTGTGGCTGAGGCTAAGGAATATTTGGAAAAAATGGATTATACTATTGGCTCGGCACAAAGCGACTGTCCAAGCGGGATTTGTGAAATTAGTGAAGCCCCGATTGAAGAGTAATAATAAAGGTGATAAATATGAGGACAAAGATTACAGAAGAAGCCTTGAATTATATAAATCAAAATTCAATGCATTCTCAAATTATTTATGAGGCACTTAAAAATGTAGAATCTTTATTAAGTCCTACTTTGAGAAAGGGTTATTTGGTTTTAGAGAGACAAAATAATAATTTAAATTTAGATATAATTCCTAAAAGATATTTATCAAAGGATAGTTTGCAAGATTTAGGAGACCAAATAGGTTATTTAATTAATCATGATGAGAATCTACAAATTCCATTTAGTTTCAATGGGGAAACCTTTAGGTATCAAAACTAATAAATACAAATTTATGAGTGAGGTAGAAGAGGTAGAGGAATGTGTTAGTTCTGTTTTCTCCGAACATGGTATATATGCAGAAGTATCTTTGCATTCAATTGACATGGAAACTCATCAAAACATCACCATTATAAATTATGAATATGATATATGGATGCAACAACAATTAGATTCATATAATATGGAATTAATAATGAGTCAGGTCAAAGATACTATTACCTCTCAAGTAAATCCACCAACCGATGTTGATTTAAATTTTATTTTTAATATGAGGGGATAATATGAATCCAAATATGTTTATGTATTATGAAAATAGCCAAAAGATACCTATTGAAAAGGTAAGTGGTTGGAGTGAAAAGGATTTAATTACAACTTTAGGAAGTAGTGAAAGAGACAAAAGAAAATTTTACATTCAAGTTTATGATGAAAATCCTTTTTTTGACAAACAAGAGCCTGATGAAGTTTTAATAGAAGTAGAGGTAGATATTCATTTTTTTGAAAGTTTAATGAAGGCTATTAAAAAAAGTGGATATTTAAATACAGGTATTAGAAAAAATTTCAATAACAAAACTACGGCAAAATTAAATAAAAATCAAGTCAAAAATGTTTTAGATTATTTATCACAACATAATCAAAAAAGTAAAATTAAGTTTCCTAGGAATACCATTAAATTATTATTGTCGGCATTATATCAATCTCCTAAATATTTTTATATTATTGATGAATTCGAGAAAAAATATCCTGATGTTATTAAAAAGATAACTGAAAAAAAGGTTGAACATAGGAGAAGCACATTAGATGATGAGTATTCTAAATATTTAGATAAATTAAAAGAAACATATGAAAGTAAGGAGGAAAAACTTGAAAGAGTTTATAATGCTAGAATTGATAAGGCTTGGCTACAAGGGGATGATGGAAATGTGGATATTTTAGAAGACTTATTGGTGCAAGAAAGGCAAAAGTTAAATAATGAGTATGCAGATAAAGTAATTCAATATAATGATAATTATATGAAAAAGATGGAAAATATAGATAGTTATACATACCCTACTTATGCTTTTAAATTACATGATTTTGATTTATTAGTTACTAAAACAAATAATGATACTTTAAGATTGAGAACTATCTATGCAGACAATATGAATACTAAGCCTTCAAATTGCTTTTTATATATTGATGATTATGTAGATATCAAAACTAAATAATAAAAAGATTTATATAGTAATACGGAAGATGTTGTATTATGTCCCTCAACAAGAGTAAGTTAAATGATTATAGAATTCATGCAATTACAGTATTAACTGCTGCATCTACTGCAATGACTCAGATTGATTCAGTTGCAACCTATGCAGGTATCGCTTCTGGTCTTGCCTTTTTGTTTGCTTCTTCCTCTTATACTCAGGTTTTTAAGAGAGTGGATGATTTAGTAGATGAATTGGAAGAAAGCGGTATCATTAGTGAAGAAATGGCTGAAGATATTGAAGAAGCCATAGATGTTGTAGAAAAGGTTGTAGATGTTGTAGATAGCGAATAAAGTTAATCTTTAAATATCTAAAACTTAATTATAATAATTATGGCTGAGGAGAACCCTACAGAAGATATCACGGAATTGGCTGAACAGGCTAAAATCGTGGCTGAAGCAACTGGTAGAGAAGAAGCAGATGTTTTGGCTGATTTATTAGATGATGGCGTTTTAAATAATTCTCACAAGGCTCCAGAAAAGGATTTAGTTACTCAATTAAAAGAGGCAGCCGAATTAATTACTACGGTTCAATCAATAAATCAAGAAGTTTCAGAAAATACAGTTTTAAACGGTGGAGATAATTCTACTGAAATTAAGGTCGAGACTACATTAGAAGGAGATATTGTAGATAGGGCGATTGCTTCAGTTGAAAGAAAGGCTGAGAAGATTAGAAAAATTGTTATGATTGTAGCCCCCGTATTACTGCTTTTAACTGGTGGTATGGGATTGGAATTTTTCCTCGATGAAAATGGTGGAGGGAGTGATGAATACTATGAGGAAGTATGGGGTTGCACAGCACCCGATGCCGATAATTATATGCCTGATGCTACAATAGACGATGGTTCTTGTTTTTGGCATGATAATAATGGGGGTGGCGGAGGTCCACCTCATCAATCATGCAATTGGGAATGGAATGATAATTCTTATTTAGATGATAATGAACCTAACACCATATATGTTAGGGCAAGTTTTTCAAGTTTCCAATGCCCTCATGAAATGGAGGGCGATTTCAGGATGGTAGTTTTCAAAGATGGAGAATTTTATGATGAGGAAATTGATGTAAATATGGTTTTTTATGAAAATCAAGATTTGGGGCATGAATTTAATGATTTAGAAGAGGGAGATTATACATTAAAGTTTAGATTTGATACTTATGATGGTTCTAATTGGAATTGGGACTCACCTAACAATTATTGGATTGAGGCTGAAAGAATATATGGTTGCACAGATTCGGAAGCAGATAATTACGATGAAAATGCAAACGAAGATGATGGGTCATGCACCTATCCACCAGAAGAGCCTTGTGAAGTAGAAATTCAAAATCATTATAGAGGTCATGTTGCTGATGATGAAGAGCAAAATGCAATATTGGTTGCTTTTAAGGTATCACCTACAAATTGTGAAGAGGAAAATTTATTTGTAGAAATTGACCTTTATCAAAACGGATATTCTGCCAATTATACTCATGATACTATAGTAATGGGTGATTCACCTACTGATATTAATTATGTTTTTGATGGAGTAGCGGTTGGCAACAGTTGGATTCCAAGAATTACTGTTTCTTTAGATGGTGAGCAATTAGAGCAAGTTTTATTTTGGGGAATTGATGTAGAAGAGCAAGAACCAGAAACTTGTGAAATTAATTTATTCGACATACAATTAATAACTAATAATACTACCGCTACCGTAGGATTTGACCTTGATTGTGGTTATGATACTAACGACCTTGAAGGCTACAATGTAAGTGTGCAATTCTTAGTTTATCATCTCAATGAAACCAACCAAGGTGCAAATGGAACAGGTCCTATCGAGTGGACTACACAATTATACTATATTGAAGGATATGCAGATGATGTAAGGGTTTTGACATTAGATAATTTTACAGTAGAAAACATAACTCATTATGATTTTTATTGGTATGCAATTTGGACTGATGCGAATGGTGAACAACAATTTATTGAAGAAACATGGTTAAATAGAGAATTGGAGGCTTAGGTGATAATATGAATAAGACACAATTAATTGGAGGCGTGGTTTTAGGAGTAGGATTTATTACTCATATGAAATTTCCCACTCAACCCGCAGCCACTATTGCGATGTTTTTAGGTGCATTTGTTTTATGGAATGGGTGGGTTGCAGATTATAATGGAGATATAGGTTTTGCATTTTTTGGTTAGGTGATGGTATGAGAGAAGGCGTTTTTAAAGAATCGGTAATTATTGGAGGGGTGACATTTTTAATAGGTTCTGCATTAATGTTAATTCCTATTAAAGGATTATGGTTTGCTTATTTAGGAACCTTTTTAGTAGGATTTTTCGCACATTATTTATTTGAAGTGATGGGATTAAACGAAAGTTTTTGTAAAGAGGTGGTGTCTTGAGCAGGATAGATTGGGATATTAGAATAACCTTCAATTCGTTAATGGTGGCTTTAGTCTCGCTTCCATTAATTTTAGTATTCATGGTTTTATCTTATCAATTAATAACTACTGCTTTTGTTGACGACCAAGTAAGAGAGGATATCGAGGCATATATAGCGGTTTTAGGTATTCTTTCAGGACCTGCTTATATGGCTATTTCAAGATTCTTTGATAGGTGGAATGCTGAAGAAGAAGAATATATTGAGGCTATAAGAAGGCAACACAAAACAGAAAATGATATTCAAAGAGCATTGGGAGAACTTCAGGAAGATGAAGAGCCAATAGTAATTAGAATTGAAGAGGTAGAAGAAGATGTTTCAAATAATTAATTGGTTTTTTAAACCCGATAGTGTCTTTTCTACTGAAAAATTGGCAAAGGGAGATTTTGAAGTAATTCCTTCATTGTTTAAAAATGCATTTAAAAGAGCAATTTTTATTGCACCAGGAATATATGTTACTGGAGTTAAGGGAAAACAATTAGTAACTTCTTCTATTTTAGCCTCGTTAGGGGTGTCTCTTTCATTGGTTGCTTATTTTTTAATGAATCCAGATTATTCTACTGATTTGTGCGGAGGCGATACTAATGAATAATGTTGTTTTAGGAGTTACTTTTGTTTTTGGAGTTTTATCGTTTTGGGGCTATAAAAATCAAACAAAAATTAGAAACTATTTGATTGAAAGATATGGTTTTAAATACATTGATTCATTAGGCTACATTGGAGGGGCTATGCAATTAGGTGCGGTTTTAGCAGTTTCAAGAGGGTGGTTAGAAAACACATCTCCCCTTTATCATGGGATTAGTTTATTAGGTTCTACAGGATTATTACTTACAACCTTTATTCATGAGGCTATGGCACCAGTAATTGTAAATACTATTTGGATTGGAATGAATACAGTAGGATTGTTGGAAAATTTATCAGGGAATAAAATCCAACCTACTTTCAAATTAACTAATCCTCAATAATGTTTATATAGGTAATCTGCTTTAGGTAGGTTTGAGGGAAACAAAATGTCCACACAAGTAGAATTATTGATGAACCATTTTGATAATTGCGAAAGCATTTCAAATGTAGAAGCACAAGCAGTATATAAAATTAGAGCATTGCCTAGAAGAATTTGCGACCTTGAAGAAAGAGGTTATGAATTTGTTAAGGAATGGAAGAAAGATTTGACGGGTCAAAGGTATAAGAGATATACTTTAACAAAGAGACCTGATTAATTATAATCACTATATCCTTTTGTGAGTTTTGAGGTTCTCATTAGAATCGAGTTTTTTTTTGTTTTTTTGTCTCGATTCTTAATCAAAAACCTCACCCCCTTATGGGCGATTAGTGTAGCATGGATATCACTTTGGCCTTCTAAGCCGAAAACAGGGGTTCGAATCCTCTATCGCCCGCCACGAAATATTTATATAGGTATTCATAAAATCTAATATTAGTTTGAGAATTAAACACCATTCACGAATCAACAAGGTAGGTGGTTGTATTATATTATTGTATGGCTTGTGGCATTGAAACTACTAATTCGGCAGGAAATAGGAAGGGCTTTCCTTTTAAAGTTCTAAATAAGCCAGTTAGGATGTGTGCAAAGTGTTATTATAAATATTTTATTTATCAGAAGAAAAACAATCCTTATACTCTCGATGATATTCAAATCGAAGAGCGTAGGGGTAGCACAGTCAGGTAAGTGCATCTGTCTTATAAGCAGAAGGTCGTGGGTTCAAATCCCATCTCCTACACCAATAAGTATATATACTTCTTAGTATTAACATTATATTGCGGGTATGGTGAAGTGGTATCATAGGAGGTTTCCAACCTCTTGTCGTGGGTTCGATTCCCTCTATCCGCACCAATAATTTCTTGAGCGATTAGTGTAGTCTGGATATCACTTTGGCCTCCTAAGCCGACAACAGGGGTTCGAATCCTCTATCGCTCGCCATCAATAAGATTTAAATACTATGAATTATTAAAAACACATATGGAATTTATGCAACAAATCTGTGCCATTGGATTAGGTTTTTTCTTAATTACATTCTTCATACTTATTGTTTGGAATAGTATATTTGGAGATAAGATAGAATTTAATAAATGGTAAATATTAAGTAGTCGTGATAGTAAATAATCTTATATGCAAGGATTGGGTTCTACTTATTTGACATTAACCACATTCGGCACTACAGTTGTAGGAGTCATTATTATCGTGGCTGGAATCATTGGAATATCTTTGGCTGAAACTATGAAGGGTAAATTTATTTGGGGAGTTATAGGGACTATCGGTATTGCCACTATTTGGCTTTCATCGAAAACAAGGACTCATATTAAACAAAATGAATCTTCCAGCGACCAATATGGATTGGTTTTATTGGGTTTGATGATTTTTGGAGGATTGACAAGTGCTATTGGGAAAATGATGAATCCTGAGCCTATGCCTGTAAGAGGTGGGTTTGAACCACAAATTACTACTGTTGATAATTCTGATAATAATTCTACTCAAGATGTCCAAAATGGTTCAGGCGAAGGAGGTTCTTCCGATGAGAGTAATTGATTATTTTGATGAATCAATGGATTATATCAGATATCCTCAATATGTGGTTTTAGGAACCCTGTTTTTAGTGGGCTTTGGCATTACTGCATTAAGTCTTACTCTTGAAGATATGCTTACTAAAACAACTTTGTTTTTAGGTGGTTGCGGATTAGTCATTATGGGTATAGCAATGACCTACTCTATACATATGAATGAGGGGTGGTAATTTGGAATATTCAGGCATTGTTAATGGAATTTTTAATAAAGGAATCTCTAAAAGGGGTATGACTCCTGAACAGGCTATAGCAGAAGTAGTGAAAGTTTTAAAAGGCAAGGGATTAGATAAAAAACAAATTAATACTGCTATTTTTAGTAGTTTGCAGGACAATCCTAATTTTAATAGGAGTATGATGGGAGTTATCTCTCAAACATTGAAATCTTTAGAAAAAAAACCATTATCGGATGAAATAAGAAATCAGATAGAAGATATGGTTAAGATATTCGTCTTAAGGGATAAACAACAAAAGAAATATCTTGAAGAGGACAAATATGTAGATTTCAATAGAATAAAATTAAATGCAGAAGATTATTCTTTTACGGATAAAAGAAATATTTTAGATTTAATTCAAAGAAGATATAAATTTAAATTCCCTCCCAAATTTTTCCAAGATTACCAACAAGAATTAGAGGAAATTATTGAAAGAGTTTATAATGAAAATAAAGATTTATCTATTGAAGAATTAGAGGCTTGGGCGATTGAAAATGATTTTTTGCAAAATTATATCGAATCTCCAAATCCACTTTCTTCTAAAGATTCAACATTTTCTAATCAAATTCCAATGAGAGGTGGTGGCGGAGTAGTAAGATTTGCCCCAACACCAAATGGTCCTATGTCATTAGGCCATGCAAGAGGAATTGCTATTTTGGCAGAATATTGTGATATGTATGGTTTGGAATTTCATTTAAGATTCGATGATACCGACCAAGGTAAAAAAACATCGAGATTGAATTCTCAAACTTTTGGACTACCTCCTGGAGACCCTGCTGATGGGGAAGAAGGTGCCATTTATAAAATGATTATAGACGATGTTTCTTATATTTTAGGTAGAACTCCTGATAAAATTGTTTATTCGAGTGATGCTGATAACCTTAAAAGGTATGAAAAATATGCTAAGGAATTAATAGAAAATGGTTTGGCATTTTGTGTATTTGTTAATGATGATGGTGGTAAAACTAAATATACTTATGGAAAAACCATTAAAGAAAATTTAGAAATGTTCAGGCAAATAAAGGAAGGGAGATTTGATTTATTTGATGATGCTTCAGTATTATTGGCATTAAATACTGGTGGAGAAAGGGATAAAGTTACTAAATTATTAAAGAAGGGTGATTATGAAGGTGCAAGGCAGGAATTGATGAGGGCGATTGATAAAACCATGCAAAAAGTGGTTTCAGGCAAGGATATTAGCACTACTATTCAAAATATCAATAACAATTCAGCGAGTAGATTGATGAGACCTCAAAGGCAACAAAATGTAAGAGTTGAAGCAAGAGGAGATACTCAATATATGTGGCCTTTGTTAGGTTTTCAAGGAGTGATTGATGATTGGCAAGATGGGACTACTCATTCGATTAGGGGGTTAGATTACAATGAATTACTCTTAAGAGCCGAATTAGATGTTATTAAAGAAAAAATGAAAAAATCACCTTCAAAGAAATTAGAAGAGAGGAAAAAGGAAATTGATAAAAACTTAGGATTGATTCAATTACAAGAAATTTTAAGACTTCTTTTCAAAGCCCCACCTATTAATACCTTAATGAATTGGGGTAATGTTTCATGGGATGGAGATATTTGGGATTATGATACTACAGGAGATGAGCCTGAATTCAAGAATAGTAGGACTAATTCAATTTCGACTTCTAAGGTAAGGGCTGGAATATTAGATAACAAATATCCTGGAGGATTTAGCAATCCGTCATTACCTACTGTTTATTCTATTAGGTCAAATGATTCTAATCCTTGGGGTTCTTCATTAAAAACTTATTGGACAAGATTTTATACTCCTATCGAAACTCAATCTATTAAAACCGATAATATGACATCTACGCCATTATTTATTGTTGATGATTTTTATGATTTAGATTCACAATTAAAATTCAATTTCCCATCTGAAGATAATTACAAGGCTTATAATCAAAGAGTGAGAGATTTAATTAAATTTAAAGATAATAATGACAAATATGGTGCTGAGGAAAAGGACTATACGCCTTTTAAGTCGAGGGGTCAATTTTTCTACTTAATGGATAATGAGCCTGATGTATTTATGGATTGGATAGAGGAATATGGAGTTCCTGAAGAATTCAAAGTAGGGACTACTGAGCATTGGTTAAGAAAAATAAGGCAAATGAATCCAAAAAGAAGGAGTAAAAGAATTATAAAATTAGGTGCAGAATCTTTTGAGGCTCAATCAAGCACTAAAGAAATGAATAAAGCATACAAACAATACAAAATCAATTTAGAAAAATATGTAGGTTTTGGAGATTTGTGGGAAAAAATTCAT
>MDSZ01242756.1_pt1 | contig 44731 bp, 37 predicted proteins | sample 811201 | NCBI WGS metagenome assembly MDSZ01 (sample SAMN05326647, study PRJNA326480) | marine metagenome | isolation source: seawater | place: Indian Ocean: North | collected 2010 | reverse complement strand
TCATTGAAGCTTCGGCTAGTTCGACCTGCATCTTTGGATTATGCAACTGTATGTTTTTCATAGGACAAGCTACCGGTACCCGGGGCCGGTTACCGAAAGCTATAATGAATTGCGCTTGCATCCTTTAAGTAATGTCTGGCAAAAATGCCTGTCCTCAACTCTGTCGATATTGCCGATTTGCCGAACCCAGAGTTATTTAGATTTAAATGGTAATATTGTACACCATTTTGAACTTCCTGAGGAGCATCAAAAATTAGTTATTGAAGCAAGGTCCTTAGTGGAAACAAGTCAACGAGTGGATTTTAATAATTTTCCTTATGGTGTAAACCTGTGCAGTTTATCCAAAATGGAGGTTGTTCCCGAGTACCGGGACTATTTACAAAGTTCATCCTATGTGGAGATTAACCCCAAGGTATGGCGGATGGCGGTCGATTTGCAGGGTGAAACCAAGGATGTATTTCAAACTGCGTACCAAGTGATGGAGTTCATTTACCAAAATTTTGAGTACTGTAAATCGACAACCACAGTGGATACTCATGCAAATGAAGTCTTGGATATTCGCCGGGGAGTGTGCCAAGACTTCGCACATGCCGCCCTCGCACTTTGCCGGTGCCTTGGCATACCTGCCCGTTATGTGAGTGGATATTTTTTTGATTCCACCCGAGATCGCCGGATGCGTGGTGCGGAAGCATCCCATGCCTGGATTGAGGTGATGGTGCAAGGCCATGGGTGGTTCGGGTTGGACCCAACCAATAACCGGGTGGTGGATGACACTTATGTTATTTTGGGAACGGGCAGAGATTATCGCGATGTGGCTCCAATCACAGGTTCTTATTATGGGCCCAGGCCCCATCAATTTGACGTGACGGTGAGGGTCAAACGCTCCGACACTTGTTAAAACGAAAAAAGCTTTGACCGGTTGGCTGTGGGTATGGACTGGATTAGTTTCTGGGTGTATTTTGTCTGCGGGGAGTTGTAGATGTCATTTGCCGGCCCGCTTTCAATAAGTTGGCCTTTTTGCATGACAGATATTTCATCGGACATGAATTTTACTACCCCGAGATCGTGCGAAATAAAAAGATATGTCAAACCACGGGATACTTGCAGGGCTTTTAATAAATTGAGCACTTGAGCTTGTACAGATACATCCATCGCACTGACGCACTCATCGCATACAATAAATTCTGGCTCAGTGGTCAGGGCTCTGGCTACACATATTCTTTGCCTTTGTCCGCCAGAAAATTCATGGGGATAACGGACAAGATGCTCGGACCCAAGACCAACTTCCTCCAACAGGGCAACCACACGTGCCCTGCGTTCCTTTTTGGAACTGCCAATTTGGTGCACAACCATTGGTTCAATTAAAGTTTGTTCGATAGTCAGACGAGGGTTAAGGGAAGCATAGGGATCCTGAAAGATAATCTGCATAGACTTTCGAAAACTCATCATCTTTTTATCGTCATAGGAAGAAATTGGATTTCCATGAAATAAAACTTCTCCCGACTGCTTCCGTACTAAATTGAGCAAGGCCCGGCCAAGAGTGGTTTTGCCGGATCCAGATTCTCCGACCAGTCCGTGGGTCTTGCCTTGATTTATGCGTAAATTAACTTCATCGACCGCCCGGACCGCCCCTTTATTGGTGGTGAATTCAACCACGAGACTTTTAGCCTCGGTCAATACCTTCCCGGATTTTAAAGAGTTTGAAAACTCTGTCTCAACTGGTGACTCCCCTTGGTTTTCTGGTTGAGGATTGATAAAGTCTTCCACGGTGGGTAACCGGTCCTGGGTGTTTTCCAAAGTTGGACGGCAGGCAATCAGTGCCTTTACATAGGGATGTTGTGGATTTTGAAAAATTGCCGATGTTTCATTCTGTTCCACCACTTTGCCGCGATACATTACCACCACCCGGTCTGCCAGTTCTGCGACCAGTCCCAAATCGTGGCTTACAAAAAGCACACTGACTGCAAGGTCAGAACAGAGCTCGCGCAAAATATTCAAAACTTTTGCCTGCACAGTAACATCAAGCGCAGTCGTCGGTTCATCTGCCAGAAGTAGTGAGGGCTCGGTGATCAAAGCCATGGCAATCATGGCCCGTTGGCGCATCCCGCCGGAAAACTCGTGAGGGTAAGAATCCGGGTTTTCAGTAACACGATCAACCCCGACTTTGACAAGCATTTGCATGGCTTTACTTTTTGCCTCCGCTGGGCTGCACATTCCATGAATTAGTAAAGGTTCGGCAACCTGGTCAAGCACCGGAAGATAGGGATTTAGGCAGCTCATCGGATCCTGAAAGATCATAGAAATTTCTTTTCCCCGAATACTTTTCATCCTGTCATCAGTTTGCTGAAGCAGGTCTTTCCCTGACCATTCAATCTTTCCTTTTCCAAATTGAGCAGGAGGGGAGGGAAGCAGTTGGAGGATGGAATTACAAGTAACCGATTTCCCGGAACCGGACTCTCCAACCAGCCCAACAACCTCCCCCGGGTTGATGCAAAGATCTATTCCATCAACAGCATGGATGGTGCCTTCACGGGAATGAAAGCTGACCTCTAAATTTTTAATCGTAAGTTGTCCCATGTGATCAGTCCTTTGATGATTTGGGGTCAAGAGCATCCCGTAAACCATCCCCCAGAAAGTTCAGGGCAAACAGAGTGAGACAGAAAAATGATCCTGGGAAGAAGAGTAGCCATGGAGCTGCATCCATCTTTTCCGCACCCTCTTTAATTAAACTACCCCAGGAACTCATGGGTGCCTGCACCCCCAGTCCGAGAAAACTCAGCACTGCTTCGAGCAGCATGACCGCTGGGACAGTAAGGGTTGAGTAGATGATAATGGGGCCAATCAGGTTGGGGAGAAGATGGCGAAAAAGGATTCGGGCATGAGAATAGCCCAGTGCCCGGGCGGCCTCGATAAACTCCGCATTTTTTAAATGCAAGGTTTGGGCACGTGTTATCCGGGCCATAGTCAGCCATTCCACCGCCCCAATGGCCAAAAAGAGTAGCAGGAAATTTCGGCCAAAAATGACCATTAATAAAATTACAAAAATGATGAAAGGAAGGGAGTATAAAACATCCACAAAACGCATCATCCATGAATCGATCCGGCCACCGGCATATCCAGAGAGCATTCCGTATGTCACACCGATTATCAAAGATACCAAGGTGGCCAGCAAACCAACCGCCAAAGAGATTCTTCCCCCATAAGTAGTACGGGCAAAAAGGTCACGCCCGAGATTATCAGTGCCGAAAAGATGGGTTGAATCTGGACTTTTGAAGATATGGTCGAGGTTTTGCTGGTCGTAGGAATAGGAACTAAGGAGTGGGCCAAAAAGAGACACAAAAGAGATCGCAACTAGGAGGGAAAGGCTGACCATGGCCATCCGGTTTGCCCGTAAACGGACCCAGGCATCACGACCCAAGGATGAGGATTGGCTAATGTTCATTTTTCTTTGCGGGATTTGGGGTCGAGCCAAGCTTGTAAGAGATCGACCAAAAGATTAAGAATTATGATCAAAGTGGCATAGAACAGAACCGTGCCCAACACCATCGTGTAATCGCGATTGAAAGCTGCAGTAACAAAAAACTTTCCCAGCCCAGGAATGAAAAAGATACTTTCAATGACAAAGGAACCACTGATCAAGCCAGCAAATGCAGGGCCCATAAAAGTAAGCACCGGCAAAAGTCCGCCCCGGGCGGCATGTCTGCTCAGGATTCTCCATGAGGAAGCACCTTTTGCCCGGGCAGTCCTTACATAGTCCTGCTGCAAGGTTTCCAACATTCCGGCCCGGGTTAGCCGGGCAATGTATGCGGCGTAAAACAAACCCAAGGTGAGCGAGGGAAGCACCCAGTCTGAGGGGCCATACCATCCAAGCGGAGGGAAAACTCCTAGTTTGGTGGACAATGCAAAGATCAGTAACGGTCCAAGCACAAATGTTGGCAGACAGATTCCGGCCATAGACAGACTCATGGGCAGGTAATCCATCCAGCTGTTCCTTCTGAGGGCTGCAATCATACCCGCCGGTATTCCGATAAGTAGTGCGACCAACAGGGATAAAACACCCAGTGTCAGTGAGACTGGAAATGCGGTTGCAATTAATTCTGAAACTTCCCATTCCGGGTATTTAAACGAGGGTCCAAGGTCACCCCGTAAGAGGTTCTGCAAATAGAGAATGTATTGATCCAACAAGGGCTGATCCAATCCGAAATGTCTTTCCAGTTTTACCTTGATCTCTTCTGGAATGGCCCGTTCCGCATCGAAGGGTCCTCCGGGGGCATAACGGGTCATAAAAAAGGTAAGGGTGGCAATGACCCATAAAGTGGGCACAGCCTGAAGAATTCTAGAAACAATGAGTCTGGTCATCTGCCCTCCTCTTTTGCCAGATAAACATACTTATAAGGATGGTGGTCGAGCAGGGTCGGGTACCAACCCTTGACGGTTGGATGACGCAGTGTCAGGTGAACATAAAAATATAAGGGCAGAATGGGAAATTCTTCTGCCAAGAGGTTTTCGCAGGTCTGGAAATTTTGCCACCTTTCCTGTTCGGAATTCGAAATCTCTGCCCTTCGTAACGCCTCGTCATAGGTTTGGTTTCCCCATCCTGTCATATTTAAACCCTCGTCCGTTCTCCACATATGCAAAAAGGTGTGCGGATCGATGTAATCTCCAATCCATCCTGCCCGGGCAAGAGTAAATTCACCTTTGGCCACGGTGGAGAGAAAGACTTTCCATTCCATATTGAGCAAACGGATCTCCACCCCCAGAACATTTTTCCACATTCCATGGAGAGCTTCGGCAACTTTCTTGTGTCCTTCCGAAGTGTTGTAAGTCAGTTCAATTGGGGGCAGCCTGTCCATTCCTTTTTCCTGAAGATAGGAATGCAGCAATGCCTTGGCGGATTCTGGATCGTAACGGAATTTCGACACAGGCATAAACCCACCGGTCCCTGGTGGAGTGAAGCTGGTAGCAGGTGACTGACCACCTTTGAGTACCTTGTCCACCAGTCTTTGCCGGTCAATGGCAAGGGAAAAAGCCTCGCGAACCCGTTGATCATCAAAAGGTGGAGCTTTGAGATTGAAGCGGTAAAAGTAGGTTCCAAGGTAAGGTTCGTAATGTAATTCGTCTGGGTGTTTTTTCCGAAGAAATTCAATCCGGTCTGCGGAAACGCTCTGGGTCAAATGAAGAAAGCCTGATCGGTAGGCACGCTCTTCGGTATAGACTGCTTCAATAGGATAGAAACGAATGCCATTTAATCGAACGGTCTTGGCATCCCAATAATGTTGGTTTTTTTTCACCTCGATCACCGAGTTTATGCGATGGTTTGTCAAAAGAAATGGGCCGTTACCAACAAAGTTCCCGGGTTTTGTCCATGCCGAACCGATTTTTTCGTAGGCCTCAAAATGTTCGATGGTTGGTTGGTGTACAGGAAACCAGGAGAAATGATTAAGCAGTTCTAAAAAATAGGGAATTGGATTTTCCAGAGTAAGCCTAAGCGTGTGGTCGTCCAATGCCTTTGCACCCACCTTGGCATGTTCCCAGGATTTAACTCCCTGATGGAAAGACTTCGCATTTTTTAATGGATAGAGCATGGATGCATACTGGGCACCCAGGTTGGGATTTAGCATGCGACGGAAGGAATAAACAAAATCATGGGCGGTCACGGGATCGCCATTGCTCCATTGCCCATTTTTTCTTAATTTAAAGGTATATATTTTCCCATCCTCAGAAATTGCCCAGCTCTGGGCCACCCCCGGTTTTGGCTTCAGTGTTTTTGGATCTTCGCTGACCAGGCCTTCCAGAAGTGCGGAAAGTATATTGTGGGCAGCTACGCTAGTGGCCAAATGGGGGTCTAAATTTTGTGGCTCGGATCCCAGCCCAAAGTGAAGAATTTGTTCTTCCAGTGCAGTCTCGACATTGGTGGGCTGAGAACACGCCAACAGCACCCACAGGCAAGTCCAGATCAAAAAGAGTCGAAGAAGAAAGGTAGGGAAAAATAAATCCTTGGGTGATTGCATGGTTTAACCAGCACAAAATACGAAAGAGGCTCCACCCTTTGGCAAGCAAAAGGATAGAAAATTTTTAGATAGGCTCGATGAACTTCTCCTGTATGGGGTAATTTAGAAAATTCAAACACCTTAGTTCGACTTGGATTTTCTGACCATCGGGACGAAAAAAGAAAAGGCTTGCGGGAATTTAGTGTGCTGTCTTTTATCCGATTATATACCCTTAATCGTTAGTTACTTACTATGTTAAAGCCTCTGGCCTTCTGTATTTTCTTTCTTTGTTTTGTTGCGATATCGTCATACTCGCAAAATCCCGCCGACATGCCCATGCGTCAAGTTATGAGTGAAGCACAGGAACTGATTGGTGCGGGTGATTACGGCAGTGCTGCTCCCTATCTTGACCAGCTGGAAATCCGCTTTGCCGGCGAGGGTAACCCGGAAGTGGAGAAGATCTTAGAGCAGTTTGGTTTTGTTCGGGGCGTAGGTTACATACAAAACTTTGGTAAAACCGGAGACATGTCCAATATGCAAAAAGCGGCTGATGCTTTTGCCAAATTTGTGGAAAAATATCCTGAAAATGAGAATGCCGTATCTGCGATGCAGCAACGAACAACCTGTTTGCGAGCTTTGCAGAAATGGGAAGAGGCAGCGGAAGTGATCGAAGAACTACTGGACGAAGATAAGCCATTTAAGAAAAAAATTCTCAAAAGAAGTGAGCTTATGAACCTCTATTATGGCCGGGCTCAGTGCTATCACATCAAACAGAATTGGAGAATGGGGGAAAAGGCATTTGCTGAGCTTTTGAAGTTTTCTGATCTAGCCAAAGATGAAGATCGTGCTGCCTATGCGGTTTCCTGCATGGTTGAAATGTTTGTGCAAGAAAGGCGCATTGATGAGATTTTTCCTTTATTGCCCAGATTATCGGGGGATACACCGGCACGATTTGACCTGCGTTTAAATGTCAATCTCATGCAGGGAGCGGAAATTTTAAAAGAGCAGGACAGGCAAGTGGAGGCCTCCTTGCTTTTCGCCCTCACCATGACCACCGAGGAGATCGTCACCTTTTACACTTCAAGGGAAAAACAAATAACCTATGAAATGGATCAGATACAATCCTTCATTGATGCTCAGGGCAGGCGGTTACCGCCTAAAAGAGTTACTTCTCTCAAAAATAGAATTAATGACTTGGCGATGAAAGCAACCAGTGCCCGCAGTCACCTGAAACTTGCCCAAAGCACACCTTCCTTCACCACTGTTTTACGCTGGCGTAAAGCGGATAATTTTCAGGCATGTAAAAGAGAATGGGAATCGTTCTGGGCTTTCTACTGGCTGTACAAAGATTTTCCCGACCATGAAATGGTGGAAAACTTTATCTATGCAGCTTTTGCTTCGGCAAATACAGTGAAATACCGTGAGAAATCAATCGAACTGGGTGAGGAATATTTGGCTAATAAAGAGTTGGTTCAGTTCAGGCCGGATGTCACTTTCATCATGGCTAATGCCTATCGTAAAGAGGCGGTTACTCAGATGGGTATCGTTGAAGAATTGCAATCATCTCTTGCGACTGTTGACAAGGAACGGGCTGCCGCAGCAAAAACCAAGGCAGATGAGTACCAGGCGAGATTTTTTGAATTATGTGACGATTTTCTTGAAGTCATGCCAGAGCACAAATACTCCCGAGAATTCATCGGTATGATGGGTGCAGAATTTTTTAAGCGACAAGAATTCGACAAGTTACTCAGGAAATTTGCCGGGTTTGAAAATGGAACGTTCAATCCCACCGCTGGTTATGCCAATAAAAAAGAGCTTCAAGGAACTCTGTCTATGGGGCGGGTAAATTACATGAGTGGACTGGCTTTCCTGGCGAGTGGTAATTATGATGCGGCCAAGCCATTTCTTGGGGCTGTTGTTGGAGTAAGTATCAATGGCTTGCCTTTGGATGAGGCTGCTGTCGAAGAGGATTGATTATGAACCTATTTCCATTGTCTGCCCTTCATTTTTTAACAACTAAGTTTGTCTATATGCCAGCAAAGATTGCCCCCAAATTAATTTGTATACTCCTTCTTTGGGGCTGCGGTGGTGAAGAACCTGTCCCAGCGGAAGATGCTGCTGGTGCCTCCGATGGATCCGCAGAAGCGAATAATATCAGTAATCAGGAACTTGAAAACCTTCCTCCACCTGAGGCTGTGGAACCGGTGGAGGCGGACACAGAGCCCGTGGAGATTCCTGATCCCAATGGTGTGTTTTTGCCTATTTACGAAGATAATGGTGGAAAGATGGAGATGGTCAAAATGAACGATCACCCGGTATACACCAACGGACTTTATTTCCTTTGGACCAACGGTTCTTTGTGGAAAATAACCACAAAAGCTGGGTCGGGACGAACAGTTGCCTCAGGTGGTGAAAATCTCGTTGGTTCATGGCCAAGTGGGGCCAGTGCCAGATATTCTCCAGACGAGGAATATGCAAAGCAAGCCATGTTTCGCTTGGCGGTTGCCTTTCAGGGATCAGAAGACAACGCAAATGCAATTCGCCTATTTCAGCAATTTGTAACCCTTTTCCCGGAAGACAAACTTGTTGCTGAAGTATACCTAAGCATGGGTGATTTAGCCACCAGTGGATTAGGTCCGGATGCACAGCCTACTATTCAACAAATCCGCCAAGCCCGTTCCAGTTATGCGAAGGTCCGCGAAAATACACAGGAGATTGGATTGATCTCTGATTCGACTTCCAATGAAGGTGGATTGCTCGAACGGGTTGGTGAAAACCCAGAAGGTTTGGTGAATCACCTTTTGAGCTTTGATAAGGATGCGGACAAATGCGTGGGAAAAGCAGAGTTTGAATCTTATCAAAAAAATATGGGAGATTCATTCTCCTTCAGTTTTACTGATCACGACTTAAATGGGGATGGCAAATTGCAATTTGAGGAAGTATACGATGGTGCAGCCAGTGCCTGTTATCAGGAGTTAGAAAAATTGTATTCCGAATACATGGAAAAGTTTGGCTCAATTGATGGTGCAAAAGTGGCTAAGGCCACTGAAAAGATTGGGTTTGCCAAAGAGAAACTTGGACAGCCATCTGCTATGCTCAAGTTGTACTTTGAGGATATTCGTAAATTTGGAAACAATCCAACCAATCTTGGGGTGGATGATATCCTCAAAAAATACTGTGAAAAATATCAACACTATGAAAACAAGTTTGGTCAGACATTGGATGTTTTGGGCAAGCTTCAAAATCCAGGAGAATCAGTATCATTCAGTTACACCGACCGTAAAGGGATTGAGCAACAAGTCTCCGGAACCATCGAGGAAATCATTTTGGACCGGGGAAAAAGCCTTTCCTTTTTATCGTCCCAGTACAAGGGGATGGATCCAAAAATTTATGAGGAAATCGTCAAATATCGGGGAGGAATATTTAATAACCCTGCACATATTGAAAAATTCAAAGGTTACCTGAAAAAATATGAGGGTCTACAATCGCGTTTCCCTAAGGATTTGTCCCCTTCCAAAGCATTTGCAACAATGCTTCAGGAAGCAGAATCAAACGGTCAGAAAACATTGGAGTTGCGGATGAGAGCAAACTTAGACCGTATCGGATCGAGGATCGGTTCAGGATATAATCCCCAAACGAATGAGTTTCCGGCAGCCAGCCCCAGTGTGCTCGTCTGGATGGCCGAAAAGATGCTTAGCCAAAACTCTCTTAACGATGCGGTGGCTGCAATGGAAAGGCTGGTTCAAGTTTTTCCAAATGCGGAAGGAGAACTTCTCTTCTCGGCAAATTATATTATTGGCCAAGTCCATGATAAGAACCGTGATTTTGTTGATGCAGCTGGTAGCTATGATACGGCCATAACCAATGCCCCATGGCATCCAAATTCTAACGATGCCAGGTTGCGCAAGGGATATGCCCTGTATGAGCTTGGTAAAGCGAATAAAGATGAAGAAAAATTCTTGTTGGCTCAGGCATCCTTTGGAGAGGCAAGAGACAGTGATGAAAGTTCCATGAATTTAAAGGGGGAGTGTTCCTACATGATGGGAGAGTGTCTTAAAGAAATTCGTGATTATGACGGTGCATCTCGCCACTTTGATGATACGACATCCCGCTATGCTTCGTCTGGGAAATGGGCAGAGAAAGCTTTCGATCAAGCCATTTCCTGTTACGAAAAAGTAGGAAAGTCGAATCAGGTCGATCGACTTGAAAAGAGACGGGATGACTGGCTTAGGAGGTACCAATGATCAGAAATTTAAAATATCTTTTTATAAGGATAATTCTAACATCCTTGTTTTGTTTGCCATCAATTGCGATGGCAGAAGACTACTTTAAAAAATATGCCGGGAAAATACCGGTAAAAGTAAAATACCTCAAGTCAGCGGTTAATAAGCAAATGAACCTTTTGGGCATCGATGCTGCCCGAGGAATCGTCTACGCAGAGATGGAGGGTTCTGGCCGACTCGAGCTCGAACTTCGTCAGTTGCAAAGACAAAATATCGAAAAGTTTGAATTTTCTTGGTCAAGAAATGCAAAGACATACTTGAATTATCTCGCAAACGAGCAGTATGACCCACGAATTTTAACGGCTTTACGACCTGAGGTTTACAAAGTGATGCTCTTTTTGGATATGCCTTTTCAGTACCTGGCCATCCATGATGATTGCTTAACTTATGTCAAAGGTTTGCTTGGAATGGAGCAGTTTAATGAGGCATTTTATCTTCTTTCACGCTTAAATTTAGCTAGACTTGACGAATATGGATACCGTGATTTTTCCGAGGCTGCGTTGGAGTTGTGTGGAAAAATGATTGCGGCCAATCCAAATTCGGCCAAGGCATCCCAAGCCTTATTGAAGCGAATATCAATTCGGGATAACAGTTCCGACCATGCCTCTTATCTCAGGCTGGCTGATTCCATGAGATCCCAAGGTCTATATGCTGAAGCTATTGCCGAGTACACTCGCTTAAGCCCAATTGTTGCAAAAGATCCGAACAGTCCTTACAACAAAATTTTGGAAATTTGGCCGGTATATTGTTATGTAAAACTTTACGAGATATATGCCCCTGCAGCAGCCAAAGATAAAAGGTATGCCGAGGCTGCCGGAAAAATGTTTAATTCTGCTGTGCAGGGCCTTAAAAAATTAGATGAAGAACCTCCCTCCCGTAACACCAATGAATACTCCCTGTATAAGTTGTTACGTTCCTTAATCCGGGTACAATACGCCAGGCAATATGAAGCAAGAGGGGATGAGATGAATTCTGCTGATTATTACCGGCAATCCGTACTGGAAGTTACTGAAGGGATTGTTAATGCCCGGATCGGGCTTGATTGGTTGCCCGAATCTTTAATGATGGCCGGAGATGCTTATGAAAAGCTTGAGCTTCAAGAAGCTGCAAAAAATGTTTACAATCAGGTTCAAGTATTTTTTCCCAAAACAAAATGGGAAAAAATCAGCACGGAACGTTTGGCTAACCTTCCGCAAACCTGAGAATACAAATCCTCATTGACCTAAGTCGATATTCTTACTTTTCTAATTCCTAAATCGCAATGCACCGAACTATGAAAATTCGTCCCTCACGTATACCAGCCTATCTTTTATTAATTTTTACTGCTCTGTCCCCCAGCATGTTGGTCAATCAGGCAATGGCCCAAGACAGCAACCTTTTTGTTGCAGCCTGGAGTAATTTGGGTCCTACCTTTTTTATCGTCTTCCTGTTGCTAATCATTGCCGGAATAACTTTGATCATCTTCAATTCAATTGCTGTTCGCAGAAAGGCTTTCATTAAGGACGATGTCCTGAACCCCATTATGGATGCGGTTAAAGGATTGGATATAGAGGGAGCCAAGTCTCTTTGTGATCAATACAAATTACCGGTTACTTCCATACTTAAAGGTGGTCTTGAAAGAATTCAGGATGATGAACTCGATATCGAGGCAATTGAAAAGGGACTGGATGAAAATGCCGCTTTGCACATGTCTCGTCCATTTACCTGGATTAACATGCTTAATACAGTTGGGTCGATTGCCCCAATGGTTGGTTTGCTTGGTACTGTTGTTGGTATGATTGGAGCTTTTGCGGTCCTTACAAGTGCGGGAATGGGCGGGGAAGCAAGCAAACAAATGGCCGGCAATATTGGAAGTGCTCTATGGACTACTGCGGCAGGCCTTGTAGTTGCCATTCCATGTTTGGTATCCTACTTTCTATTCAAAACGAAGTTTGGCAATATCGCGGCCGAAGTTAACCAGGTAACTGGTGAAATGGTATTTACATTAGTACGGGCAGCCCGTGGCGGTTTTGACGCCGAAGGTGGAGTCGACGAATCCTATGAAGAAGCAGCTTATGAAGAGGCTGCGCCAGAGCCTGCTTAGTAAAGCGGTCTTATTCCTTGATTAATTAACGGTCAGGTTTTCCCCTAGAATATGGCAAAATTTGAAGTGCCAGACACCAATGATTCGCCGGATCTTACTCCGATGATCGATGTTGTTTTCCTGTTGATTGTATTCTTCATGGTTGTTGCTCAACAAGTTTCAGAGCAGTATGTCGAGTTATCCGACCCAAAGCTAGGCATTGCATCGAATGCAAAAGTCCCTGAATCCCCTCCTTCTCGAACTATTATTTCTGTGGATGATGATCCATCGATGGGGCAGATGATTTATTGGGGTGAGCAACCCATTGACATGTCCCAGGTCTCTGTAGCAGTAGCCAGAAATCCAACTTGGAAAGTTTTCTTGCGATACCACATTGATATTCCAGCTTCTGTTTTAAATGATGTCCACGAGCAAGTACTGATGGGTGGGCAATCGAATGTAGTCTTTGCTGCATTTAAGTCTGCAGAATAGTTATTCAATTATATGGATACTTTTAAAAAGATTTTGGATGATGTCGATGAAGTAGATCTTACTCCGATGATTGATGTTACTTTTCTTCTGCTGATCTATTTTATGGTAACTACCATGATTAAACAACCTGAGGCTGAGCTCTCCGCTATTCTGCCTGGAAAATCAGCACCCAGCAGCTATAACAAGCCCAAGCCAGAGTCACACATAGAAATTGAGCCAGATGGATCTGTGCGGGTTGACGGAAACTACATGGGCAATGCGCTTGAGAGCCTTGATCTTCCAGATGTTAAGCAGTATTTATTAGGTGAAAAAAGTAAGCACGGAGAGGATTTTGTGGTACATATATGGACGGATCCTCTCGCAAATTGGCAAGCACCCCTGGCAGCTCTAAATGCCTGTGGGGCGGCCAAGATAAAAAGCGTTTCTCCCAATATGAGGCGCAAATAGGCTTTTTATCCCACTATGGTAGTATGTAAATTTTTACATACCCGCATGCGGGTAAATGACCTGGAAAGAACCCTCGAATTTTACCGGAAGGTGTTTGGTCTTGAGGTAACCCGTAGGCATGAATCACCCCGGGGTTCAAAACTAGCATTTTTATCGGTTCCGAACAGCGAGGAAGAGATTGAAATCACCCACTTTCCAGGATCTGGACCAGTCCAAGTACAGGAAGATTTAATGCATCTCGCCTTCGAGGTAGAGAGTATGGATGCGTTTCAAGAGCATTTGAATTCAATTGGAGTCGAGCTTAGTGATGGTCCCACAAAGAGTTCATCCGGTTCGGTATTCGCTTTTGTCGATGCTCCTGAAGGTTATGAGGTTGAAGTGATTGAGCGCCCGAAATAAAACAATCTATTCACTTTGATCATTTATAAATTTTAAAATTCATTGGTGAAAATTTTTAAGTCCCTTATTTTGTTTTTGGCATTTACTGGGATTTCTTTTGGAGAAAATCGGGAAAAAGTTCTTTTTGACGGAAAGAGTTTGCGTGATTGGACAATTACCGATTATGCCGGCAGGGGAGAGGTTAGTCTGGATGGAAATGGGAGCGTGTTGTTGGAGTTTGGAATCGCTTTAACAGGAATTCATTGGCACGGAGAGAGTTTGCCAAGTTCCAACTACGAGGTTCGATGGAGGGCCAAAAAAGAAATGGGGACCGACTTTTTTGGCTCACTCACTTTTCCTTACAAAACAAGTCACGCAACCCTAATTTTGGGAGGTTGGGGCGGTGCCCTTGTCGGTATATCATGCATCGACGGGTTTGACGCATCGGAAAATGAAACCGCTAATGCTTACCGGTTTATAACCAACCAGTGGTATGATTGTTTACTGCAGGTAACCGATACCCATTTTAAGTTTTGGGTAGATCGTGAAAAGCTCATAGATTGTAACGTGGAAGGCAGAGAGGTTGGGATGCGCACAGGCGAGATTGAAATGTCGGTACCCTTGGGCTTTTCAACCTATGATACCACAGCCAAAATCCGTGAAGTTCATTTAAGGAAATTGTAGCCAATTTAGAGGTCAGGCCTTAATGAAGTGAAAGTTTATGAGAGTGAGAACTTTGACTAACCGAGTAATTTGGACAACAGAAAGAAGGTCGATTCGCCAAAACCCATAGATCTTTTTAGAAAGATATCACGCTCCAATGGATTTTTAATACTTCGAGAAATTCGGTAGTCTGAGAATGAAAGGAGTTTTCCCGCCCACGGACCAAACCCACCACAAGGCACAGGAAAATCACTTCCATGAATTACCCGGGTCTGAACCTTTGGTTGAAGGAGTGCCGGAATGGTTCGCCATCGATTTGGGCTGGCTAGAGCACTGTTATCAGTAAAAAGCCTGGGGAAGGACTGCATCATACCTATCAGTTCCTGGGTGTAGTCACGGTCAAAAATGCCTGATTTACCTGCTCCGTGAGCTGCGATTACGGTTGCACCGGTCTCAAGGGGCAGGCGAAGAATCCGGGGGTCGGCATATCTTTCGTTTAAAACAGGGACTGAAAATTCACCACCAGTATGTGAAAGCAGAGGAAGATTTAGTCTGACCATTGCTTCCCAAAATGGACGGTAGCAAGGATTGGAACAGTTTACATTATGACAATTTGGTAAAAGCTTTAAAACCTTGGCCCCTGCCTGAGCACATCGTTCAAGTTCTTCAATTGCATCCTTTCGGGCCGGATGGATGGAGCAGGCGGGAACGAAAAAGGGGTATTTTTTTGCTAACTCAAGTACGCAGTCATTAGAAACGAAAAACTTACATTTATGTTTAATTTTGCAACCGTCTGGATCATGGGGATAGTCCATGGCCAGCAAAAGAACCGAATCAAGAGAAGAGTCTTTAACCAGCTCGATGAGGTGATTTTCATAGGCTTGATCAAGACCGGCACCACTTTTTCTGCTTGATAGACCGTTTTGCCTTGTAAAAAAAAACTCAGTCAACCGGTCGAACAGGCCTGAACGTCTTAACCATCGATTTCTTCCTGAAGAGCCATCTCCAATCAGATGGACATGGCCATCCATTTTCATGATATGTTGGAATTCTTCGATTCACGTAAACGCAGTTGTCCGCAGGCGGCATCAATGTCATGGCCTTTTTCCATGCGTAAGGTAACTCTGGCAGGCTTTCCCTGTTCCACCTTTCGATGAAATGCCCTAATTTTTTCCACGGAAGGTCTTTTCCATTCAAGTCCATCAACCCGGTTGTACGGTATTAAATTAATTTTGGCACGGAGCCGTTTGGCATGGGCCACCAAGAGTTCAGCCTGTGTAAGATCATCATTGACCCCTTCGATAAGAATATATTCCAGGGTGATCATTTTCTTGCGCTCCTGTATAAATTTTTCACAGGCTTGCAAGAGTTGTTCAAGGGGAAACTTTTGATTAATTGGCATGATTTTTTGACGTGTTTCGTCATCTCCACCATGCAATGAAATGGCCAGTCGAATTTGTGCAGGATATTTGGCGAGTTCGATAATTTTTGGAGCTAAGCCACTGGTGGAAAGGGTTAAATGTCTGGCTCCAATCCCCAACCCTTTGGGGGAAAGGATTTGGTCCAAAGCAGGCAGTAGTGCGGGCAGATTGGCTAGAGGTTCGCCCATTCCCATGAAAACCAGATTATCAATTCTTCTCTTTGCCTGATTACGGGCCAGCAGGATCTGTCCCACAATTTCGCCCGTGCTCAAATTCCTTTTCAGTCCATCAAGCCCACTGGCACAAAATTTACAGCCAATTGCACAACCAACCTGCGTGGAGACACAGAGGGTCATGCGAGAGGAACGAATGCCACGGGTTCCCTCAGTGGCCGGAATAAGCACGCTCTCAATCAAATGACCATCCCTTAGTTTCCAGAGAAATTTGCGTGTGGTATCGGCCGAGCCCTGTACACGGAGTAATTCCATGGGTAATATGTCCCATTCCTTCGACAATTCTTCCCGTAAGGATTTAGGTAAATTAGACATATCCTTCCACTCACAACAACCTTGATCAAAGATCCAGTGGCGTAATTGTTCCAAGCGGTATTGAGGAACTTGTCCGAGTTTCCATTTTTCGAATGGCTGATCTAGAAGTAAAGGTAACACCCGAAAACCAATAAATTATCCAGCTGGGGATGGCAAACGATGAAGTCTATTCATGCTTGCAGGAAATGAATTTTCCTATGAGCATAGAAGGGTTCATCATGGCAAACTCATTGGTTGATCAGTCCCTAAACAATTTACAGAAATCCGGTCTGCGCCTGACTAAGCAAAGAAAAGCAATGCTCGAGGTATTAGCTAAGGCAGAAAATCCTTTGTCCGCCGAAGAGACCCATTCTAAGCTCGAATCTGCTACCTGCGACTTGGTCACCGTTTATCGTTCCCTGGAACAGTTTGAACGAATAGGAGTTGTCCAATTGGGAGTACGAGAAAATGGAACCAAGGTTTATTGCCTTTCCCATGGTCATGGGCATCACCACCATTTGACTTGCCGGGCATGCGGTCGTACTGAGCGGGTGGATCTATGTATTGGCGAGGAGCTTGAAGATGTGGGCCGGTCATATGGGTTCACGGATCTATCTCATGTGATGGAGGTTTTTGGCACCTGCCCAGAGTGCCAGGGTGGGAGTTAGGGCAAATTAGCCCTTCAAAAATAATGTTCATTTTCTTGGGCTTCATACTTGCCTGGATATGTTTTTTTATGAAAAGGTAAGGTTTTTTATGAATTTCAGAACTTTTAGTATATTGCTTTCGCAAGTTATTGTTTGCCTGTTTACCGTGGCATCAGTCTATGCAGATACTGAACTAAATAGGATTCAAAAAGCATTAACAGGGTTGAATCCTATTAATGCAACCTCAAGTGCTAAGGTGCTCGTTTACTCTAAAGCCAGTGGGTTTGCCCATAAATCGATCCCAACAGGGGTTAAGGCTTTGCGTGCCCTAGCTGAAAAAACGAAGGCTTTTACACCCGATTTCTCATCCGATGTGAGTGATTTTAGTGAGGAGAATCTTAAGCAATATGACGGTATAATTTTTAATAACACCACCCGGGTCCAGAAAGCGTTTGTTTCTTTGGAGCAAAGAGAGGCTTTGTTGAATTTCATTAAACAGGGAAAAGGCTTTAGTGGTTTTCACGGAGCATCGGATGCGGGAATGCCCACATGGAAAGAGTATACTGAGATGGTGGGGGGCTGTTTTGATGGACATCCGTGGAATGCTGGAGGAACCTGGCCATTCACGGTGGAGGACCCAACCCACCCATTGTGTAAGAGTTTTTCTTCCAATACCTTTCGTTTCTCCGATGAGATCTATCAATACAAAGGGTATGATCGGAAAAATTTACGGGTTTTAATAAGTTTGGACGCAAATAAAAGCGGGATAAATGGAAAATCCCCGACCCATGACTATCCTGTGTCATGGGTAAAATCATACGGAAAGGGCAGGGTGTTTTATTCAAATTTCGGTCATAACAAATCGTCTTGGTGGACACCTTTTTTGCTTAAGCACTTTTTAGCTGGTATTCGTTGGTCAGTCGGTGAACTGGACGGACCCTCTGACAGTTTGCCTATGCCGAAAAATAAAAAGTGAATTAAATTTTTTTAGTAGTATTAAAACCACAATAACCCAAAAAAAGATAATGAGTAATCAAGATTCAGTTAGTCGAAGAAAATTCATGGGATCCGCTGCTTTAGCTGGTGCCGCCGTTTCTTTCCCCAATGTTCTTACCGCTGAAAGTAAGGGTAAGGAGGTAATTCGTTTTGCCTTGATTGGATGTGGGGGGCGTGGCAAAGGGGCTGCGGCTCAGGTGATGAACTCGCCACACAAAACTGAATGTGTTGCCCTGGCGGACGCCTTTATGGACACTGCCAAAGGTGCCCAGAATTATCTTAAGCATGTTGGTCATGAGGATAAATTAAAAGTTACTGATGATACCATTTTTGCGGGTTTGGATGCATACAAGAAAGTAATGGAAATGGACAATGTTGACTTGGTTCTTCTTACCACTTCCCCGGGTTTTCGTCCCTTACATTTTGAACATGCGGTCAATAAGGGTAAACATGTGTTCATGGAAAAACCTGTGGCTACTGATGGAGCTGGTGTGCGTCGAGTTTTAGCCGCTAATGAGATCGCCAAAAAGAAAAACCTTATGGTTACAGTTGGATTGCAGCGTCACCATGAGACCAACTACATTGAGACCGTACAACGAATACAGGACGGTGCCATTGGTGAGCTAAATTATGCCAGAGTTTTTTGGAATAGTGGAGGAGTCTGGACAAAGAAAAGAACGGCCAGCCAGAATGAAATGGAGTACCAAGTACGCAACTGGTTCTATTTTAATTGGCTATGTGGTGATCACATTGTGGAGCAACATATTCACAATACTGATATCATAAACTGGATTAAGGGTGCGTACCCGATCAAGGCTAACGGTCATGGCGGTCGTCAAGTTCGTGGAAATCCTGCAAACGATCCGGACTGGAAAGATCATGGAGAAATTTACGACCATCATTTTGTGGAGTTTGAGTATGCCGATGGCTTCCGGATGTACAGCCAGTGCCGTCACATCAGTAATTGTTGGCAGAATGTATCAGAGCATATCCATGGTTCTGAAGGTTACAGTGCACTAAGTCGTCATCAAATTTTCCCAAAAGCAGGAGACCCTTGGCGTTATGCGGGCAAGAGAGTTGGTGGTCATCAGCAAGAACAACTCAATATGATTGATGCCTTGGCCAAGGGAGAAGTTTACAACGAAGGAGAGTACGGAGCCAAGAGCACGATGACCAATATACTTGGTCGTTGTGCGACATACTCCGGGAAAGAAGTTAGCTGGAACCAGGCACTTAGTTCTAAAATTGAACTTTGCCCGAATATCGATTCTCTCAGTTGGGATAGCGAGGCCCCTGTTCAGCCCAATGCAGCGGGTGGATATGATGCACCCGTTCCAGGGAAAAGCCGCGTAGTCTGAGCACTCCTTGCAAAATAAGGATTCATTGGGCGACCCCGGTATTTCCCGGGGTCGCTTTGTTTTGACCCGGATTAATTAAACATTATGCAAATTAATTATGATACTTTCCGATGGAGCTATTCTTGAGGCCATAGAGTGTAGGGACATTGTGATTGAGCCCTATGATCGTTCGTGTCTTGGAACCAATAGTTATGACGTTCATTTATCTCACCACCTTGCTTGTTATATCGACGAGATAATTGATGCAAAAAAACATAATCAGGTTGAACATTTCAACATCCCAGAGGAGGGCTTTGTGCTTCGTCCTGGGCAAACTTACCTAGGGTCTACCTTAGAATATACTGAAACAAGAAGGTTTGTGCCTTTTTTGGAGGGTAAATCCAGTGTGGGAAGGTTGGGAATTGATATTCATGCAACTGCCGGGAAAGGCGATGTGGGTTTTTGTAATCATTGGACCCTGGAAATTTCGGTCTCTCAACCGGTGCGTGTTTATGCAGGCATGCCGATTGGCCAATTGATTTATTTTCTGGTGGAAGGGGAGGTAGAGGTGGATTACTCAAGCAAGGTATCGGCAAAGTACAACCGGCGATCCTCCTTACCGGTTGAGTCGATGATGTGGAAAAATTCTTTTTGAGTGAAAAGAGACGAAAGTCTTCTGCGAGAAATATTAGAGGAGCACGCCCGCAATCCATATGGGTCTGGGATCCTTGAAGGTCTGTCGGATGTGGTGAAATGGAAGAGTCCCAAAACGGGAAATCTCTGCCGTATTCAAATCAGGACTGAAAACAATGTTCTACAAAATATTTTAACTCAGGTGGAAGGATCGGCTTTGGCCAAGGCCTGTGCTTCAATCATGTGTAGCGAACTCGAAGGGGAGACTATTGAGCGTGTTCAGTCCATCCAGCAAGATTTACAACGCTGGGTTGAGCATCGCATTTCTCCCAATCAATGGAAGGGCGATTTAGAAGTTTATCAATCTTTGATTCAGTTTCCAGAACGGATGGATTGCGCCATGCTTTGCTGGCGGTCCTTGGGGTTGGTCAGATTTGATTAAGATTGGTTCAGGCACCCATCAATACCTACGAAAATTACCACCAAAATTTCTCCATGTTGAATTTGCGTATGTTTTTTGACGACCATGCCCATAATGAGAATGGACATTCAATAGTTCATAGCGTGATTCTGGCAGTTCCTTGATAAACCTACTCTGCATCAATCGGACAGGTGTACCCTTTTGATTAGCTAGGGTGGGGTAGAGTAAATGCAGGGAACGCTCAGCGCGGGTGGATGCGACATAAAAAAGGCGACGTTCCTCTTCCAGGTCACTTTCTCCATCAATGGCACGCTTGTTGGGAAAGAGTCCATCTGCCAGACCAATAATAAACACATGGGGGAATTCAAGACCTTTGGATTGATGGATCGTGGAGAGGCGAATACAACTCTCACCCGGCCTGATTACCCGGTCACCTGATTCTGAGCTTAAAAGAACCAATTGGGAAAGCATTTCTGCCAATGAATCGTACTTTGTGGCAAAATCCACTAAACTTTCCAAATCTTCTTCCCTTCTGGGCCAATTTTCATAGGTGGAACGCAGATATAGCTGATACCAGCCTCCGGTTGCTTCTTCGACAACTACCGATGGTGAGGAATTGGAGGCAACTTCATGGATTTGTAGTAAAGTCTCAGACATTGAAGCCCAGTCATCTTTCGCATCTTTTGGCACCTTGTTAAGGACCTGAACTTCGCCCAAAACTTCACATACAGAAGTGGATTTGTCTTGGGCTAACTTTTGGGCAATTTTGAGTAATTTGATTGCAGTTTTCTCCCCCACTTTTGGAAGCAGGCAGGCAAAGCGTAAAAATGCGGTGGTATCTTTTGGGTTTGCGACGAACCGGAGTTGTGCAACTAAATCCTTAACATGGGCCTGTTCGAAAAACCGCAGCCCGCTGGTTATGAGAAATGGCAATCCTCGCCGTGATAGTTCGACTTGCAACTCCATCGCGTGGTAGTGGGCCCGGTATAAAATGGCAATCTGGTCATACTCCGCTCCCGAGTTATAAAGTTCCTCGATTTTTGAAATTACAAAGTCTGCCTGCTGGTATGCATCCAGGGTCGGGACCACACGGGGTAGATCATGGTGAGGACGGGATGCTTTTAATTCCTTACTGAAACTCTTTTCCGCGGTCCTATTTTCTAAAATTCCATTGGCCAGTTGAAGAATTTCCGGAGAACTTCGATAATTGGTTTCGATCTTAAAGATTTTTGCACCTAGGTGCCGCTCAGGAAAGGAAAGAATCTGGTCGAGGTCCGCCCCCCGCCAAGTATAAATACACTGGGCATCGTCCCCTACCGCCATAATTTGATGATTTGAGGCGACCTGATCCACGATACTTGCCTGCAGTGAATTGACATCTTGATACTCGTCGACTAGCACATGGGAAAACCTGTTTTGAAAATATTCCCTGGCTTCCTGATGTTTTTCCATAAGAGTGAGCCAGAAAACGAGCAGATCATCATAGTCTGTCAGGCCGCGAGCCAGTTTAGTCCGGGTATATCCATCAAAAAACTGATCGATTTTAGAGACTAATTCACGGTTCGCTGGATAGCGTGCCAGAGCGACTTCCTCAACATCCTTACCTACATTTCTGGCGAAGCTAATCAGCCCTTTGATGGGCTTGGCCTTGGGATTTTCTTTTGCCTTAAAGAATTCAGGATCAATTTCTCGAATTACTTCATTTAGCAAAGAATCGGAATCGCCGTCATCAAGGATAGTAAAGCTTCTGGGCAATCCAATGAGATCCCCAAATAAACGCAGGGCCTGGCCGCCGACATGATGAAAGGTACCTCCCAGGAATCTATGGCTGCCGACACCGGTTAATTCTTCCACCCGTTCCAGCATTTGCCTGGAGGCTTTGTTTGTAAAGGTGAGAAGCAGAATGGATTCAGGGGGCACTCCCTGTTCAAGAAGATAAGCTACCCGATAGGTCAGGGTTCTTGTTTTGCCTGATCCCGCCCCAGCGAGAACAAGGGCCGGTCCATCAGGTGCAGTAACAGCTAAATATTGATCTTTGTTTAATTCTTTCTCGAAATCTATTCCATTATTGGGGGACGGTTTGGCGGCTTGGGGAGGCGGTCCGAATAAATCGTCTTCTTCATCTTCGTAGTCGTACATTGCTAAGCTTGTTCTGAATTTGTTTTGCTTAAAAGGGGTGCAAGAAAGTCTCGATGTACGACTTCTGGTTTCTTGCTCCAGCTGTGAATTTGGAGAACCGAATCATTGTCCAGTCCGATAACCTTATCCAATTCATTGCTCGCAAATCTGGAGATTCCACGGGCAATGATTTTTCCTTTAGGGTCAAGAATTGATACCACCTCAGACCGGCCAAAATTCCCACTGAACCGAACTAAACCACTGGCCAGAAGGCTGGCCCCTTTTTCCAAAATTGCTTGGCATGCACCCTCGTCAATTTCGATTGACCCTTTGGGGCTTGGAAAAAAGGCCAACCATTTTTTTCGCTGGTTTAAAGGGAGCCCTGCAGGAGCAAAAAAAGTGCCCTCGGCCTGACCTTCAATAATTTGAGGGAGCCGTCCAGGGTTTTCGCCACTTCCAATAAAAACGGCACATCCAGATTTTGTTGCTATTTTTGCAGCTTCAATTTTGGTTGCCATGCCCCCCACCGCTGTAGAACTGGTGGTTCCTTCAGCCATTTTTTCTACCTCCGAATTAATTTCGGATACAAAGGGAACGAGTGTTCCTGAGCTCAGTGAGGTCATTAAGCCCTTAGCGGTAGTTAGAATGATTAGAAGTTCGGCTTGGCATAGCGAGGCGAGAAGAGCAGATATGACATCATTATCCCCAAACTTTAGTTCATCATCGCTGACCGAATCATTTTCATTAACTACTGGAACCACACCTTTTTCAAGTAGGGTATCAATTGTTTCTTTTACTTTGTTGGATCGGGCATGTTCATTAAAGTCTTCCCGGGTCAGCAAGATTTGTGCGGCTAGAAACCCATGATTGCTCAGGGATGATTTCCAGGCGTGCATCAGCTCACTCTGCCCAATGGATGCACAAGACCTAAGTAATGATAAATCATCTGGCCGTACCTTCAAGCCAAGCTTTCCCATTCCTAGACCGACTGCGCCTGAACTAACTAAAACTACATCTAAGCCCTGATCCCTGAGCAAATCGATGCCCGAACATATTTGTGAAATTCTTTCTCCCCTGATTTCTCCATTGCCTGCAGACAAAAGTCCGGTTCCCAATTTAATCACCACTCGTTTCATCATACTTACACCAACTTACCAAAAGATGCCAAAAATGATGATTAGGCAATCTCAACCCTTCTGGATAACCCCCTTGCCATGGGTTAGTGGCTTTTATTTCAGACCTGTCGTAAATCCGACTCTTTTGAGGATAATGCCTGATTTATCTGATTGACCATGTCGTCAGTGAGTTTCTGTACCTCTTTTTCGGCACGCTTAAAATCATCTTCTGGTAAACCGTCTTTTTGCAATGATTTGAGAGAGTCGAGTCCGTCTTTACGAGATGCTCGCACGCCGATGCGGCCATTTTCCGCAAAACCTTGGGCCATCTTACATAATTCTTCACGGCGCTCCCCACTCAATTCAGGAATGGGCAAACGGATGAGTTCACTGGTGACAACCGGATTTATACCAAGCTTGGCATCAATCAGTGCCTTTTCGATTGGTGCCACCGTCCCCTTGTCCCATGCCTGTATCTGGATGGTTCTTGAATCTGGCGTAGTGATTGCGGCAACATCGCGCAATTTCATCGTAGAACCATAAACATCAACTGTGACTCCCTCGACCATGGATGGATTGGCTTTGCCGGTGTGCAAGGTTGCAAATTCGCTCAAGACATGATCCACAGATTTTTTCATGTCTTCCTGTAATTTTATAAAGATTGTTTCGGTTTCCATAATTTTTAGGGTGGGATTTAGGTAGACTTAGTAAGAGCCGTTATTAACGAACAACTGTACCGATTGCTTCTCCACATACGGCTTTGCGAATCGATTGATCTTGTTGAAGATCAAAGACAAGTATGGGCATACGATTATCCATACAAAGAGAAAATGCAGTGGAATCCATAACAGACAGTCGCTTCTCCAAACATTCCATGTAGGAAAGTTCTGAAAATTTTTGGGCATCATCAAATTTGTGAGGGTCTTTGTCGTAAATTCCGTCAACCTTGGTGGCTTTAAGGATAATATCTGCGGAGATTTCACTGGCACGTAGGGCAGCTGTGGTGTCGGTGGAAAAATAGGGATTGCCGGTACCTGAGACAAAAATAACAATCCTTTGCCGTTCAAGATGCCGGATTGCCCGTCGTTGAATGTAGGGTTCAGCCAACTTATCCATGGGGATGGCGCTCTGTACCCGAACTACAGCCCCCATCTTCTCAAGCCGGTCCATTAGGGCGAGTCCGTTGATAACCGTGGCCAACATGCCCATCGAGTCTCCAGTGGTACGATCAATTCCTTTGTCTGCCCCCTGAAGTCCACGAAAAATGTTACCACCCCCAACAACCAGTCCAATTTCCACTCCCATATCGGAGACAGCTTTTATCTCCCCACAAATTTTCTCAAGAGATTCGGCGAAGATAGGTTCTCCTGCATTTCGGTTGCCAAGAATTTCTCCACTAATTTTTAAAATAATACGTTTGTATTTTGGTTTATCCATGATGGATTCTTATGATGTAGTTCCTTGACTTTAAAATTCTAAAGGGCAGTATGATTTTACTCTAGCCTGGTGGTGTAATGGTAGCACAGAGGTTTTTGGTACCTTTAGTTGGGGTTCGAGTCCCTGCCGGGCTGCCATTCTATTCATTCTGCCCTTGACCGTTTAAAATTTTGGTAGAGAGGGTTAATTTTCAAAAGGGTCAAATGTAGGCGGTGGAGGTGGTACTTCAGGCAATGGAGGTACCTGTGTATCGTTTTCACTACCGGGAGAGGGAGGAGCACCAAAGACATCTCCGAGTGGCACATCATTCACACTAGCGTTTGCTTCCGAAGGAACAGGAGGGGAATCAAAAGGATCAAAAGCAGGAGGAGGAGGGGCAAATGGAGTGGCACCAGCCGGTTGCGGAGAATCTTCAAATGGGTTAACTGGTGGATTTTCACTAAAGGGGTTCAACCCGGGTGGGTTAATTTGATTGGGCTCCGAGAAAGGATCCAGAGGGGCAGGCAAAGGTGCAGGATCTGGAACATCAGCAGAAGGTGAAGGGGCCAAGGAACCTGGGGGTGGCACATCGGCATCTGTTTCAATCGCAGGTAAATCTCCAAAGGGGTCAAAGGATGGTGGAGGAGGCGGAGGAGGAGGTGGTGGTGGAAGAACATCATCTGCCGGTTGAGCACTGGAGGTAGGGAGCTCTTCAACAACTTCGGGCACGGTCACTGGGGGCGGTTCAGGAAGAGAAGGTGGGGCAGGAGGTTCTGACACTGGTTGAGGCTTGGGGGCTTTTGCCTTCTTGGCGGATGCTTGTTTGGGAGCATCTTTCTTTTTCTTGGGAGACATTTCTTTTTTAGCAGGTTTCGGTTTAGATTCTGCTGGTTGTTCAGTTGTGGGAATTGGAGGTAGCTCGACCTTATCAAGACCAGATTCTACGGTGGTTTCTGATTCTTCTTTGGCAGATGATTCTTGGTCGGTCGCTTTAGGCTCTGGTGCAACAATTCTTTGGCCGGTCAGTAAATCCTGTGCCGGCACTCCATGATCGAACCGAATTTCAGAAATTTTTTCACCATCTTCATTCCATTCAGTGCAAACTCCATGTTCTAAATTATTTTTGAAATTGTAATCAAACTGTTGCTGTCCTGAAGGAAACCAACCTTTTGAATTCCCCTCCATCATGTCATCGACAAATTGTGCAGAGAGACGTTTTTTGCCATTTTCATACCAAATGGTCCGCTGACCGTGTTGCTTGTCTTTTTGGTAAAAGAGCCCAATCTTTTGTTGGCCGTTTGGGTATGATTCAGAAGATGGTCCTTCCCTCAAACCATGCCGATAAATCGTGGAAGACTTCTCAGTTCCATCTGTATACCATTCTTTGGCTTCTCCGTGGGCAATCCCATCGCGCATCTCGACTTGGAAACTTTTTACGCCATTGGGATGCCATTCAGATTTTGGTCCTGATAATGCATCATTATCATAGGTTTCTTCACGCCATAATTCTCCGGTAATACGAAATTCCTGAGATGGCCCATGCCGTTTGCCATCTTTGTAGACAATTGATGTGCGTTTCCGCCCGTTATAAAAATATTCGATAGTGGTGCCATGCCGCTTGCCATTTTTCCAGGTTGAAATCGATTTAGTCGGACTTTGCTCAAAAGTTTCAATTGCCTTGCCGCTAAACGGGTCTTGTTGCTTGGTTACATTGCCGTCGGTTTCGGCCTCCCGCACAAGCCCTTCATTATCAATTTCCAACCAGTGAAGCATCACGGTTTGATCAGTCGAGAAGGAAAGATGATCAGAACTGGATGTCCCGGTATGAATACAGGAAACAAGAGGCAAAAGGGAGAGTGGTAACAACCACGGAACCAAGGACTTCTTCATATATTATGGTAATGACTTTGGGATGGGGTTGTGGCAAGAGGTTTTTCTTGTTCGGGTATCCAGCTGCGCCAAACTCGCAGACGGGTAGAATTTACTCCTGATAATTTTTGAACCTTTTACAATTTATTTGCGGGAAAAAGAATCAGCTTGGTCGATTGTAGTTTAGGTCTGTATGAAGAAGGGAGGAAAGGAAATGAATCACTAATCCCACTTACTAAAATCTCTCTGAAGTAACACGAAAAGAGACTTCTTAAGATGGAACAGTTCAAGGCCTTGAGGAGTGGGCCAAATATTGTTCATTTATCAGCTGATTCAGGATAGAGAAAATCATCCAGCTCCCGACGCTGTTTTTTGGTTGGTCGCCCGATACCCTTTTTGCTTACTATGCGTGGTGCAAGATGTAGCCTTGCTTGTTTGGCTTTTTCGTAAGCTTCGGGTGGGGTTAAATCGGCAACATAATTTCCAGCCTTTGCCGCGGATGTTCTTTTTTCAATTAAACCTACAACCGAAACAATTTTTTGTAAGGGTCCAAGTTTAATGGTGATAACATCTCCCACTTTGATTTCTTTGGATGGTTTTGCTGGATGACCATCTAATTTAACCCAGTTTTTTTTACAGGCTTCGGTTGCCAGGTTACGGGACTTGAAAATCCTTACAGACCATAACCAGCGGTCCAGCCTAACTTTATCCGGTTCCCCAATGGGCATAATAATTGGTAGATCAAATATTTAAATGAAGATTGTCAGGTGATCTATTCCCGTATTCTCGCACGATAGATTCTTGCATCAGGAGAGACCGAGGAATTATCTTCCCGTTCAAGGTCAATGGGGGATAGCTCCAAAAGAAAGGATTCCGAATCGATAGCAGGTAGGCTTTTTGACTGAGGCTGAGACTTTGTGGGACGAGCACCCGTTTCGGCACTGGGAGATAGGTTCAGGAAGAATGACTCTGCTTTTTCCCAGTTTAAATAGAGCCATCCACCAGCTCCTCCCAGCAATACAAGGGATAAAAGAAGGAAAACTGAACCAGTAATTCCAGAGCCCTTTTCTCCACTATCCGCAGATGAGGAAATTTTCTTCTCGATCAGAGCACCTATAAGAATGGACAGTTCGAAAAGAAAATACAAGGGGATGGTGAGGATGCAAAGACTTACAGGGTCCCCACCAGGAGTAATCAAGGCCGCAGAAATCATCAAGATAACCAGAACAAACCTCCTGCTTTTGCGGAGTGTACCAACGCTAAGCACCCCAATACGTACTAAAAGGAGAAGCACGAGTGGGAATTGAAATGCGAGTCCCACAGCAAAGGTCATCCAAATTACGGTGCTGTAATAATTCCCGGCTTCTGGACGATAAACATCCAGGCCCAAAACATTAAAGGAAAACTCGATGGTAAAGGCCAGGGATAGAGGGAGGATAAAAAAATAAGTCATCCCGGATCCAACTAAGAAAAGAAAGGTTGCGGCGAGACATCCAGGGAAAAAGATTTTTTTCTCCTTTAATGTTAGTCCGGGGGTAACAAACCCGCCGATGTGATAAAGAATAAAGGGAAGAGAAAGCCCCAGTCCCCCCAGGAAACAAATTTTCATCGCAATAAAAATAGGGGAATATGAACGAATGACTTGTAAAAGATTACGGTCTTTTCCCCCTGCAAAATGGATCAGGAGACGCAGTCGGTGCTGTGGATCTGCGATTCCCCAGTTTTTCAAATCCTGTTCTTTTGCATGAATTAAATCAACCAGCTCAATTCCTTGGTTTTCAAGCTGAGTTTGATATTCGGAAAGTCCGGCAGCCTGTAAATCAATAGAGAGATTTCCAAAGTCCTGAACCGCTGAAACCAGGGGTCGCTGGAGGAGTCGTACCGAGTTGTCCAGAAAAGCTGCAACAACCACGCATCCGAGAATAAATGAAATTACCGATTTGACGATCACCCACCTCATGGCTTCCAAATGTTCCAGAAAATGCATTTTATTGGGGTCGCTCTTGGTGGAGTTTTTATTTCCCAATGCACCGATCAGTCCTCGTTCGCGGAAGCGCTGTCCAAAGGTTTGAGGTTCCTCAGATGATGGGGGAGGAGTCATAGAAATTGGGAATGCTAAAAATTGAAATTTAAATTAAAGAGGTTGATGAACTTTGTGGAAAAAGCTGCTTTTTGGCTAGCATGTAATCTTCAGGTTCAACATAATTTTGAAATTCCTGCAGGCCGATCTTGCGAATGATGGGAGCAGGATCCATCCGATGATCAAGGTTTTAGCGGACCGGGGTAGTTAGGCTAAGGAAGTGATCCATTGACAAGCGGCTCAAATATTTAGATATTCGACGATTTATCATTTTATTCCCACACTCGATATTTAATTCACACCAGAATTTGTATCGTCGTTAAACATAAAACTACCTACTCACAAATGGCCCAAAAAAAGAAGACCAAATCAGCTAAAGCAAAGCCGGCAAAAAAAGCCCCCGCCAAGAAGGCAACTAAAGCCAAAGACATCAAATATGTCTACGATTTCGGAAAAAAGACAGATGGAGATGCTAAGCAAAGAGAACTGCTTGGTGGTAAAGGGGCAAACCTGGCTGAAATGGCCAGAATCGGATTGCCCGTCCCTCCAGGATTTACCATTTCCACTGAAGTTTGTACCTATTTTTACGACAACAAGAAATCCTACCCCAAAAGTTTAGATGCTCAGATCCGGCAATCGGTTGAGCTTATGGAAAAGCAGTTGGACAAGAAGTTGGGAGACTTGGAAAAACCACTCCTTCTATCCGTTCGTTCAGGTGCCCGTGATTCCATGCCTGGAATGATGGATACGATTTTAAATCTTGGATTGAATGATCAAACGGTAGAGGCATTGGCCAAATCTTCCGGCAATGAAAGATTTGCTTGGGATTGTTACCGCAGGTTTATTCAGATGTACGGCGACGTGGTTATGGGTGTGCAAAAACTTCCCTCGGAAGACCACGATCCTTTTGAAGAAGTGATTGAGACATTTAAGGCGGAAATTTTCCCCAATGCAAAAGGGGAGGTGGATGATTCCAAAATTTCTGCTTCGCAAATGAAGGAATTGGTACACCGTTTCAAATCACTGGTTAAAAAACGATCTGGAAAAGATTTTCCGATCTGCCCATGGGAGCAATTGGAAGGCTCAGTGGGGGCAGTTTTTGGATCGTGGATGAATGATCGTGCCATCGTATACCGTCGCAAATATGGAATTCCTGCTGAGTGGGGAACTGCAGTCAATGTGCAGGCCATGGTTTTTGGAAATACTGGAAAGAAATCTGGTTCTGGGGTGGCTTTTACCAGGGACCCTGCTTCCGGCGAGAAAGTACTGTATGGTGAATTTCTGACCGATGCTCAGGGAGAAGATGTGGTGGCAGGCGTGCGTACACCCAGGCCGGTTGCTCAACTTAAAAAAGTACTGCCCAAGCCATTTAAGGAATTATTGGCAGTGCAGAAAAAACTGGAAAAGCACTTTAAGGATATGCAGGACTTTGAGTTCACTATTGAGGAGGAGAAGCTTTACATGCTCCAAACCCGCAATGGCAAACGCACTGGACTTGCTGCCGTTCGTATTGCAGTCGAAATGGTAAAGGAGCGATTGATTGATTGGAAAACCGCAATTAAAAGAGTGCCTGCAGACCAACTTGACCAAGTCCTGTCACCTGTTTTTGATGCCGCTGCCCAAAAAGCTGCCGCGACTCTTTGCAAAGGATTGCCGGCTGGTCCCGGTGCGGCATCCGGGCGGGTATGCCTAAATGCAGAGCGGGCGGTTGAGGCTGCCAAAAAAGGCAAGGTTTTACTTGTTCGGCAGGAAACTTCACCGGAAGACTTGCGAGGAATGATTGCTGCCGAGGGAATTTTGACCGCACGCGGAGGGGTGTCCTCTCACGCTGCCTTGGTTGCCCGCCAAATGGGTAAGGTTTGCGTATGTGGAGCAGCAGAACTGGAAATTGATTATCATGCCAGAACGGTTAAGGTTGGTAAGAAAACCTTCAAGGAAGGTGATTTCATGTCTATCAACGGAACCACTGGAGAAGTATTTGGAGGTGAGCTGAAAACCGCTCCTTCCGAAATCATTCAGGTATTGATTGATAAGAAATTGAATCCCAAGAAAAGCAGGGATTTTCAAAACTTCTCCAAACTTATGAACTGGTGCGAACAAGCGACCAAGATGAATGTCCGTACCAATGCGGATTCGCCCTCTCAGGTTGCTAATGCCGTAGCTTTTGGCGCAAGCGGAATCGGGCTTTGCCGCACAGAGCATATGTTCTTTGAAGGGAACAGAATCGATGCAATGCGGCAAATGATTTTAGCTGATGATGAAAAGAACCGTCGTGCAGCTTTAAAGAAGTTACTTCCTTTTCAACGCAAGGATTTCACCGGAATTTTCAAAGCCTTGGAGGGTCGCCCAGCTACGATTCGTTTACTGGACCCACCACTGCATGAATTCCTTCCACACGACCAGTCATCTCAAAGAGATTTGGCCAAGAAGCTTGGAGTGAGCCTTGCTTCAGTCAAGCGCCGGGTTGAAGACTTGCATGAATTTAACCCCATGCTTGGACATCGTGGTTGCCGTCTGGGTATTTCCTACTCCGAGATCACCGAGATGCAAACCCAGGCAATCATTGAAGCTGCCCTGGCTGTTCAGGAAAGTGGAATCGAGGTCAATCCGGAGATCATGGTCCCCTTGGTGGGATTCTCCAAGGAACTCGAATTGCAAGTGGAGGTAATTCACGAAACTGCCAAGAAGGTATTTGCGGCCAAAGGTAAAAAAGTAAAATACCTTGTCGGCACCATGATTGAGATTCCGCGAGCCGCACTAGTGGCTGACGAAATTGCCAAGACCGCACAGTTTTTCAGTTTTGGTACCAATGATCTTACCCAAACCACCCTGGGTATGAGTCGTGATGATTCAGGAAGTTTCCTGCCCCATTACACCGAACTGGAAGTGGTTGCGGCCAATCCATTTGCTAGCGTTGATCAGACTGGGGTCGGCCAACTTATGGAGATTGCAGTAAAGAAAGGCAAGTCTGCCCGTAGGGGTATCAAGCTGGGTATATGCGGAGAACATGGTGGTGATCCATCCAGCGTGCACTTCTGCCACCAGATTGGATTGAACTATGTTAGTTGTTCGCCATTCCGTGTGCCAACGGCCCGCTTAGCAGCTGCGCAAGCTGCAGTCTAATCATTCCAAGTTTTTGGGATTCTTCTTTCAAACAGGGTCCGGTTGCGACAGCAGTCGGACCCTGTTTATTTAATGCCATGGCATGACAATCTGTGTTTGAGGTAAAAGAAAAGCCAAGGTTAGTTGAGCGAGCGTTTTTAATTTCCTGTATTCGTTCGGAAAGGGATCGCTCTGAAGCAGATTCACTTTTGGACGAATTGGACGAGCTGACACGAAATTTGGGAATTGCTGTGATTGGTCGAAGGGTCATTCGTATTCGTAAAACTTCACCGCGTTTTATTCTCGGAAAAGGAAAAGTGGATGATGTTGTAAGGGAAATAAAAGAATGCCAGGCGGATGTACTGATTTTCGACAATGAAATTTCTCCTGCTCAGCAAAGAAATTGGGAAACAGAGAGTCAGGTCCTGGTGATTGATCGTCATGAAATTATTTTGGACGTTTTTGCTGAACGTGCTCAGACCAAAGAAGCAAAGCTACAAGTGAAGCTCGCCAGGTTAGAATATTCCCTGCCCCGGTTAAGACGAGCATGGACACACCTGGGACGCCAACGTGGTGGAGGGGTAACTCAAAGAGGGGAAGGAGAGGCACAGATAGAACTAGACCAACGAATGGTGAGGGACCAAATAGCAGCCACACGAAAAGAAATTGTCCTGGTGGCCAAACAACGACAGACGGGAAGGTCACGAAGGCAACGATTACCCCTGCCATCCGTGGCCATTGTTGGCTATACTAATGCGGGTAAATCAACCTTGCTCAATAAACTTACGGGAGCCAATGCTATTTCCGAGGATAAATTATTTGCCACTCTCGATCCCACCAGTCGGAGGCTGAAACTTCCCTCAGGCAGAATAGTTGTTCTGACTGACACTGTTGGATTTATACGAAAATTGCCACATAGGTTGGTGGATTCCTTTAAGGCAACCCTGGAAGAGGCTCTCGTTGCTGATTTAATTTTGCACCTTGTGGATTTGTCAAATCCTGAATATGAGGCACAAATGGAAACCACCGCTAAGGTTTTAGCTGAACTGGGTGCTGCGGATAAAGAACTTCTCACCGTGTACAACAAAATCGACCAATTGGAAAATGGGTTGGAGAAACTGAAGGCAAAAAGAATCTTTCATCAATCCGTTTTCATTAGTGCACAAACAGGCGACGGGATCTCAAACTTACTTGCTCAATTGGAAGAGATCTTCTCCAGAGAATCTGGGGAATTATTATATCTGATACCCTTTGACCGCTATGATTTGGTAGCCCGGTTAAAAGCCCAGGGAGAATTAATGGAAGAAGAAACTAGCGAGGACGGATACCGAATAAAGGGTACTCCAAGAGGCGAATTACGCCACGCTTTGGAGGGATACAGAGAGAAAGGTGAAATCAGTCGTTCTCTGACTGATTCCTCATATGATCCACCAGTGTCACCCTAAACATCCCGGCAGCTAACCAGAAAACACCAGACATACAAAAGGATGTCATGCTTGAAACAATATTTACAGCCAGGGGATCCTGGGAGGGAACATGTGGGATCAACACCTCACGCATGAAAAGAAAAAACAATACTGTTAATCCGAGGTCAATTAATATGCCTTTCTTTGAGACGAGGGGTTGGGGAGAGGGATTTTCAGACATTCTTATTACAATGTTCGCAAATATAATAAGGTCAAACCAAACTAGCAAGGAAGGTCGTGCACTTGAAGTATCCGATTTTTGATTTCCTCAATTTCCAATTCTAAAAGCACCCGAGGCTGGATTCGGTTTAGGGGAAGAGCGGGAAGATGGTCTAGTTTTTCAGCCAGGCAAAGGTTACGATTGGCAGATACCTCATCTACTCGATCGATCGGTGTGAAGTGGGGCGCATGTGCCACCACTTCCGGATAATTTTCTATTAAATCGTTTATCGCTACCACCGCATCGGCAAAACGGTCCAGTTCCATCTTTGTGTAACTTTCAGTGGGCTCGATCATTAATCCAAAAATCTCGGGAAAAGCAACGGTTGGGGCATGAAATCCAAAATCGAGAAAAAGTTTCCCAACCTGAGGAATCGCCTGGCTTTTAGGAATACCTGCATTTTCCAGTCTCGTGAAATCTTGATCGCTAAGCGTGAGAATAAATTCGTGCATCCGAGGCGCTTTTCCCGCACGGGCAGGAAGGGTAGGGTAACGAGAACGGAGAACTTCAAACAGATAACGGGCAGAAAGCACAGCAATGGATGACATCCTTGGAACCCCCTCGTTGCCCAATCGCAAAAGGTAGGCATAGGCACGAACTTTATGACCAAAATTTCCCCAGTTCCGATGAAAAATACCGATGCTTCGAGAAGGAATGAAAGAATGGAAGTTTCCCTTTTCATCTTTCTTGATTTGTTTCCCGGGTAAAAAATCAACCAAGCAGTCTGAGACCGCCACAATGGCATCTCCCGGTCCTCCGCCTCCATGTGGGATCGTCCAGGTTTTGTGTAAGTTGTTATGGACTGCATCCACTCCAAGCTTTGCCAAATCCACAATGCCGGCGATGGCATTCATATTCGCTCCATCCATGTAAACAAGGCCGCCGGCATGGTGTACTTCCTTGGCAATCAGGGAGAAGTCCTTTTCAAAAATGCCGGAAGTGTTGGGATTGGTGATCATGATACCACAAAGGTTTTGGCCATGCTCTTTTATCTTTGCCCGAAAGTCCTGCAGATCAATCATTCCCTCTTCATTGGCTTGTAAATAAACAATACCGGAACCATAACCTGCAGTTGCAGCAGTGGCAAAGTTGGTGCCATGAGCAGACTTTGGAATAAGCACTATCTTTCGATTCTCCTCTCCACGGAATTTGTGGTAAGCTTGAAATAATTTTAAACCCACTAGTTCTCCCTGCGCTCCGGCAACCGGTTGAGTGGTTACCCCTGCCAGGCCGGTAATCGCTTTGAACCATTCTTGAATTTCATAAAGAACCTCTAACGGGCCTTGCGCATCAGCCTCTGGCGATTGGGGATGCACCCGGGAAAAGCCATCCAGTCCTGCTGCCCAATCATTAAGCATGGGATTGTATTTCATCGTGCATGAACCCAGTGGGTAACACCCATCGTCTGGACTCACATTTAAATTTGCCAACTGTTCATAGTAATTGAGTAGCTCATCGTGGGAAAAGCTGGGAAGGTTGGCGGACCCATCTCTGAGCAGATGTGCAGGTGAAGCAATTTCATCCTGAATGTTTGAAGATGCAGGAAACTGTTCGAAAATAAAGTCTTTGAGGACAGTCAGTGCTGCTTCATCATGAATGTCCGAAAAGGTGATTTTGTAAAGTTTTCTATTGTCCCCATTAAGACGGTTTGAAACTTCCACACCCAGGTGTAAGCCGTGCAATCTGGCATCCTCTAAGAGAGAATTACAGTCATCACTTACTGAGATAAGTAAATCATTGAAGGCTGGGGTCTGGGGATAGGCAAGTTCTATGCCCTCTCGTTGGCGAATCCATTCCGAAACTTGATTACGGGATTTCAGTGCCTGAGCCAATGAATGCCTGAGTCCGTTTTCACCTTTAGCGAGTAGGTTAGCACCGGCAATGGTAGCCAAAAAAGCTTGATTTGAACAAACATTGGAAGTGGCTTTCTCTTTTCGGATATGTTGCTCTCGGGTCGAAAGGACCATCACAAAACAATCCCGTCCATGAGAATCCTTGGCTCGTCCAATATAACGCCCAGGAGTGTTCCGAAGATCCTTTTTTGATTTGTCGTTGTGACGGCACCCAAAAAGACCCAGTCCCGGACCTCCAAAGGACGGAGGTATGGCCAGATGCTGTGCTTCTCCGGCAATAAAATCCACTCCGCTTGAGCCAAAGTCGGTAGGAGGTTTGAGCCCTCCCGTGCCCAGTAGCATAGGATCAATCACTGCGATAGATGGAATCTCCCAACGGGCGGCAAAGTCGGACAACCGGTCAACATCTTCGAGTAAACCAAGCCCATTGAGTTGGGGAAATACAAATGCCGAAATATCGGCATGATTGTCTTTTAGAAAGAGCTCCAGCCGATTGTAGTCAAGACGCCCGGTTGCAGGGTCTAAAGGAGAAAACTGAAACCTAAGATCAGTCCCTTTAGCATGGGTGCTGAGGAAGGAAATATCTTCCTCAAAAAGAGATTGAGCTAGCAAGACATCCCCCGAGCGCTTTCGGGACCGACGGGCACAGCAGACCGCTTCAAAAATAGCCGCAGAGCGGTCATACAATGAGGTGTTGATCGCCTCAAAACCGGTAAGTGCAGAGAGAACACATTGGTAGATCCAATGAGTGACCAATGTGCCCTGGCTTCGTTCTGGTTGGTAAGGGGTGTATGATGTGCTCAGCGGCCGAAGTTGAGCAACTTCATTTACGATAGGATGAACCTGCCACACGGGGAGCAAGTCACCAATAAAAGAGGTTAGCAAATTTGTTTTTCTAGAAATTTCAAACAATCGTTGGGAGGCATCTTCGTATGTGAGTTCATCGGGAAGCATCCGGTTCTTTGGGAACTTTATCGTATCAGGAAGATGAGCGAAGAGATCTTCTAATTCGCAGTTTCCAACCTTTGCCAGCATTTCATTAATATCTTCATCTGATGCAGATACATAATGGCGTGCGTTTTCGCGGGGGTATTCTTGTGGATTGTATGGAAGTTCAGGTACTTCCAGCTGGCTGGACTTATTAGGTAACGAAGAAGTGTTGCTCATAGAATAATATTCTATCCATGGGCATGACATCGATGAATGCAAAAACATTCACGTGTACAAAATGCTTCCTATTTTTGAATGATAGGGTAACGAGGCTGGCTTACTGACCGATTGGATGTCCGTTCGCCCAGAAATTTCTTTCCACAACTTCGCCTGAATTGTCGTAAAAAATTTCTTCTCCGTGCATGCGCCCATTGAGCAAATTGACTTCCCCTTGTGCCAGTCCGCTGGGGTTGACAATCCTCATTCTCCCTGAAAAAGGGATACCATTAGTCCGTAAGCGGACAGTATCAATGCCATCAATTAATTCAGTAATAAAAAAAGCTTCTGCTTCAGCAACGGTACCAGTCCAGTCGGGATCGCTTTGGGCAGAATCTGCTTCAGGAGATGTATCCGCTGATGAATCTTCCTCAACTTCGACTGGCACATCTTCTGGTGCCTCAGAAACCGGTGTTAGGGAACTGTCATTCGTTAGCACCCCAGCCGAGGGAGGATCATTTTTCGGCCTGTCGGGAGGGAGGGATGAATTTGGCAAGTCCGGTGGTGCTGTAGAAGAATCATCGGGTTTGAGTTGATCAGGCTGTGCAGGGTTTTCCTCAGCAACCGGTTCAACACGCTCTGTAACTTTGGCGGCGGGAGGTTTTGTTTCAATTGCCTTTTCCAGAGAAACCTTGGGAAGTTGAGGCTTTTGTGAACTGGCTGGCAGAACCGCAGGTTTGGCAACAAGGTTTCCTTGGCGCCAAACTCCCTTCATTTGCCGCCCATCTGTATAATGCAAAGTGCCTTGGCCATGTTGTAAGTCGTCGAACCACTCTCCCTCATAGAGGGTGCCGTCGGCAGATTGAAAGCGCCCCTTGCCGTGTCTGTTGCCCGATAAAAACTCACCTTGGTAAGATGAGCCATCTGGCCAGGAGTAAATTCCTTCGCCAGTACGATTATCTTTGAGATATTCCCCGTCGTAGCTTTCTCCATTTGCCCAAAGAAACTTCCCCCGCCCGTGCCTTAAATCATTTGAATAATCCCCGTCATAAATTGAGCCATCAATCCACCGGTATATGCCAGTGCCGTCTTTCTCTCCCTTGCTGTTGACTTCTCCTTCGTAGGAGCCGTCAGAAAAATCTAGTTTTGCACTTGGTGATGTTTTGCAACCAAACAAAGAAAATAACAGCAGCAGGCAGGTCGAAATTTGGGCGAATCTAAAAAACATTTACACAATATCCAAAATCATCAGGTGCGTTCGGGCAAGCGTGTAAATTAACCAATTTGATTCTGTCTGTATCACCTCAATTGAATTGCCACTTTGAAAATAGTAAGAAATATATGAATATCAAAAATTGGAGAGGTGGCAGAGTGGTCGAATGTGCCCGACTCGAAATCGGGTGTGCCGCAAGGTACCGCGGGTTCGAATCCCGCCCTCTCCGCCATGGGAAAGTTTTAATTAGTGTAAAACTCGTTGATTTTATCTGCTACATCACGGAAGGATATATCCGAGGAGTAAACTAACTTGAATTCCTCGATTGCAAGTTCCCCATGGCCCATTGACTCATAACAACAACCCAATTGATAAACCGCATCTTTCTTGCGATCGTCCATGATTTGAATTTCTGATTTCAATGATTTGAACTGCTCAATGGCTAGGTCAAAAAACTTTTTGCTAAGGTATGCACGACCTAGGTAGAGAATGGCATCCAGCCGGACCTTGGCATTTCGTTGAGCTAATTGAAAATGAGGCAAGCAATCGTCAAATTGGCCTTCCTCAAACAAAAGGCAACCGAGTTCGAAACGGTATCCATATTCATTGGGGTAACGTTGGACCAGAGACTCCAACTGTTGCCGTTGAAATAGTTTTTTGGCGGCGACTGCATCTGCATACCCTTTTTTTGACTCGGGCTTGTTTGGGTCTGCAGCAAGAGCATTTTCCCATTGTTCTATAATTCCATCATAATATTCCAAGGTGAGAAGCCTTTCTTTTTCCTCCAGGGAAACATCGCCTTTGCCCGCATCCACTTTTCTTGCTTGTTGAATCCACGAGATGGCATTGGGAAGATCGCCATACTTTTGATATAAATCGCTAAGCTGGCGGTAGTGGTTTAGATTCTGTGGTTCTGCCGTTACATTCTCATATGCCTGACGGATCAAAGCCTCTAATCCCTTGGCGTCATTTACTGTTTTTGCGGATTGTTCAAGAGCTTCCGCTTCCTCCTTGTTTTTGAGCTGTTCTCGAAAGTCTGTAGATCCTTCCCACTTCCCCTTGTTCATTGCAACAGCCACTGAGGCACGCTTCATCATATCCTCGGCATCTCCATCGGATGGATTGATTTCTAAAATCGCGTTGCCAGTTTGGATGGCCAAGTCCGACTCTCCCGCATCCAGATATGCATTGGCTAACTTTTTAAGGTTTTGCAGGTCTTTCGGCTGGATGGACCGAATGGTTTCATAGGCAAAGACCACACTGCCAGTCATCTCCAACTCCGCAAACGCACCTGCTAGCATTAAATGTGCGGGGACATTGAATGGATTTTTCGCAATTAGATCTTCTGCGGAAGAGATCTTTTCTTCAGGGCTTTTATTCGTTTGGGCTTTGAACAGGAAAGGGGCATTGGTCAGCTTGTTAATGATTGCCCCAAGCCCTTTTTTTGAACTTTTTGAAATTTTGAACTGTTGACTTCGTAAATGTTTGCGCAGTTCTAAACATCCGGGAGCTTGCCTTAGGATCGAAGTATATATTTCCAGGGAATAATTTACATCCTTCGACAGAGCTCGATCCGCAGCATCCAATTGTTTGATTTGTCGCGGGTCTAGATCAGCAATGGCAATTTCTTTAATCATCGAGGGTGGGGCAAGGGTGTATATAATTGTTCAGCTAGATACTAAAGTACCGCAGTTTACAACGATTTTTCAATGGCTAGACTGATCCTTTGGTAACTGGCAGAAATTTTTTCCAGTGACTGACCCTCCACCAAAAGTCTCAATTTAGGTTCCGTTCCTGAGTAACGCAGCAGAATCCTGCCCTCCTCATTAAGGTAATCTTTTTCTCTGGCAACACTAAGCGAAAGATCAGGGATACTATCGATTGCAGGTTTTTGGGAAACGGGAAATGAGCCTGATAATGAAGGCCAAAGTTTGACCTCGCTGGCAAGGCATGCGAGGGTTTTGGATTGTACTTTCATTGCCCGAAGAACATAGAGTGCGGCAAATAATCCGTCTCCGGTTGGAAGGTAGTCTGTGCATATAATATGACCGGACGATTCTCCACCCCAGTTGCTGTTGGATTCAAGCATTTTGAGGTACACATTTCGATCTCCCACATCAGAAGTTAATGAGTGGATCGCATGCTCATTAAGGAATGAGAAAACCCCGCTGTTACTATGAACAGTGGAAACAAAAGTCTCTGACTTTAAGTTTTTTTCCAGATGGGCTTGGCGGGCGATAAGACCGAGAACTTTATCGCCATCTATAACTTTCCCTTCGGCGTCGACAAATCGCACACGGTCTCCGTCTCCGTCATGGGCTATGCCCAGATCTGCCTTTTTTTGGAGTACTAGTGCTTGCAAGGATTCTAAGTTTTCCGAACCACACTCCGAGTTGATCACTCCATCTCCATGGTGAATTTTTAAAACATTGGCACCAAGACTTTCAAGTATGCGATAAGTGGTTTCACTAGTCGCTCCATTTGCACTGTCTACTGCAATAGATAAGCCGGATAAGTCGAGACCAGAAAAATAGGTCTCCAGGTTTTTCAGATATTCATCCAAAATGGAGCGGTATTCAGTCTCTTTTGGTGGTTCTGCGGTGCTATGTTCATGTCCGATCAAACTTTCCAGTGCGAGCTCTTGTTCTAAGCGAAGCTTGGTTCCCTGTGCAGTGAAACACTTGATTCCATTATCATCAGCTGGGTTGTGGGAAGCCGTTATCATTACCCCGAAATTTGCTGCATGCTTTAGTACCCCAAAGGCAAGTGCAGGGGTGGGAACTACACCATAATCGATTGCCTGGACTGCCATGCTCCTGAGTCCAAGAATGACAGATTCTTTAAGGGAAGATCCCGAGGGGCGGGTATCCGAGGCAATGGCAACTATTGGTTTATCCTGATTTTCTTTTTGTAAGTAAGCCCCAATTGCTTGCCCAACTTTATGGGAAAACGCTTCGTTGATGAATTCGGATCCATAAGCTCCACGAATCCCGTCTGTACCAAAATATTGATTCATTTGGCAAAGTGCTCGCGAGCTTTGTTGAGCCATCTCGAAACGCTTCCATCACAAAGTAATTCTTCAGCCCACAAAATGCCTGCTTCAATTGATCCAACATTTCCGGCAATCCAAAGTGCGGAGGAAACATTAATAATAATAGTTGCACGGAGACCAGCGGGTGCATCCCCATTTAGTAAACCTCTAAGGATCGAGAGGTTTTGCTGAAGGGTACCTCCATTCAGGTCTTTTTTCGGATAACGGCCTATTCCCCAATGGTTGGGTTCCAAAGTTATTTTTGAATCCTTACCAGTTCCGTATGGGCGAATATGATTTGGCCCGCAGGCGGTTAGTTCATCCATCCGCTGTGAGGTTTTTTCATCGACAATTCCGTGCACAATCCATCCAGACTTACTACCATTTGAAGCCAAGGAGTGTGCCATTTGTTCAAGATAGACAGGGTCATATACTCCGAGTATCTGATGGGCAGGAGTTGCCGGATTAAGACATGGTCCGAGGCGGTTAAACATTGTGATAATGCCTTCTTCGGCCATCTTTTTACGAATCGGAGCTAAACATTTGAAAGCAGGATGAAAATAAGGAGCAAATAAAAAGCAAAAATTTAATTCACTTAGGCTGGCATTAAGTTTTTCAGGGTCAGTCTCCATGGGGATACCTAAAGCTTCGAGCAAATCTGCACTTCCGCATTTTGAGCTAATCGAACGATTACCATGTTTAATGACTGGAACTCCAGCAGCGGCAACAACGAGGCTGACAAAAGTGGAAATATTAAAACTCCCTGACCGATCACCACCAGTGCCACACAAATCAATTGCCCGGTCCGCATAATCATCGAGTTGGGGGTTTTTAGCCAATTTTCGAAACTCGGAAACAAACCCGGCAAATTCTTCATCGGTTTCCCCTTTGGCAGAGAACCTTTTTAGAAAGGCACACTTGCTGTCTTCATCCACACCGTTGTCAATCAGGAGACCCGCAACCTGCGAAATTTGGTTTCGATCCAGGTTATATCCGGAAGCAAGTAATTCACTGTAATCGTTTAAGGAAACTTTCATAAGATGGTTATTTTAATCCTTTGGGCAAATAATCGCATATGACCTTGCCCGATTGACTTATATGATCAAGTAAAAGAAGGGCAATGGGTCTACAATCAAAAATAACATACGCATTCGTGGTTTCGGTTTTAATTCTAACCGCAGAGTCGTTTGGAAAGCAGGATGAGATTGATAAAAAAACCGAGCCCCTGGTTGGCTATCACGAAGCCTTTATTTTTGGGCTCGTCGAGGGAGTAACAGAATTTTTACCTATTTCATCAACAGGTCATTTGATTCTCACTAATGAATGGATGCTTGATCCGTCTAATTTGCAAGAGAAGGAGAAAAATGCAATTAATGCCTATCTTATTGTCATACAAGTTGGTGCAATCTTTGCGGTTGCCCTGCTTTACTGTCGAAGAATTATCGCTATTTTGATGGGTTTTTTGGGGCTGGACCCTGGCGGTAAGAAATTAGGAATTAACATTCTGTTGGCTTTTGCACCTGCGGTGGCGTTAGGACCTTTGCTCGACGAATCGATAGAAGCTCTGTTATTTGGAGCGATTCCAGTCTCACTGGCACTGATTTTGGGAGCTCTGCTGATGCACTGGGCTGAGAATAGAAAAAAATCTCAGGACGGTTTAAATGGGGATGCGGGCAAAAAACTTGAAGATCTTAGTTGGAAAAATGCTTTAATGATTGGATTACTGCAATGCGTGGCAATGTGTCCAGGTACCAGCCGATCTATGATGACAATTGTTGGAGGATATTTTGCCGGATTGTCCAGGCGAAATGCTGCAGAGTTTAGTTTCCTTCTTGGTCTGGTTACATTGACGGCAGCTGCTGTTTATAAAGCCCTGACTCAGGGAAGGGCATTAATTGATAACCTTGCTCTTGGGCCTATGTTTTTTGGTTGCTTGGTTGCAGGTTTATCTGCGGCACTTTCAGTGCGTTGGTTAGTTGGGTATTTGGGCAGACATGGACTTGGCTTGTTTGTATGGTATCGTTTCATCCTCGGTATTCTAATTTTAGTGTATTGTTTGGCTGGTTAGTTCTCTTGTTCGGGAATGAGACTTCCATACACTATTCTTGACGACCGGAACTGTGGATGATTTACTGTGTGAACTATGGGACAACCTAAAAGAAAACAATCCAAGCAACGCAGTCGCAAGCGTCGCGGTGCTAATCGCTTTAAAGCTCCTCTTCTTGTGAAAGAACCGGACGGATCTTTTTCTCGTCCCCACCGCGTTAATCCCGAAACCGGGGAATACCGCGGACGCCAAGTTTTAGATCTCGAGGTATAACCTCTATTTAGAGCTTCTGTATGGCTAGTCCAGAGGCTCGCATCACCCTGGCAGTTGATGTTATGGGTGCAGACAAAGGCCCAACTGAGGTTCTTGCTGGTTTGTTAAAGGCAACATCATTTGTTCCCCGTAATCTCAGGTTTTTGCTTTTCGGTCCTGAAAATGATTTATCTGATCTTTTGGCGGAAAATTCCGAATGGAAGAGTATAGATCATGAAATACGCCATGCTCCTGAAGTAGTGGGAATGGACGAAAAGCCAATTGCTGGAATAAAAAACAAGAAAAATTCATCCATGGCACTCGCTCTTCAATCCCTTAAAGAAGAGGAAGCAGATGCAATGTTATGTTGTGGTAATACCGGTTGCTTGATGGCCGGAGGAACCATCAGGCTGCGCACACTTGAAGGGGTGGAACGACCAGCTCTTTGCACAATTTGGCCAGGTCGTGAAAGATATTTCACTCTTTTGGATGCTGGGGCAAATCCTCACCCTAAGCCCTATCACATTGTTCAGAATGCCATCCTCGGTTCAAATTATGCAAGGGTAGCACTGGGACTGGTAAGACCTAAAGTTGGACTGCTTACCATTGGAACAGAGGAGGGCAAGGGTAACGAGCTCATTCATGAGGCTCATGCCATGCTAAAGGACATCGATGGCAGCATTATCAACTACGCAGGGCTGATTGAGGGTTTTCAAATTTTTGAAAATGTTGTCGATGTTGTGGTTTGCGATGGCTTTGTTGGCAATATCGTTCTGAAGGCTTGCGAGTCGCTCAGTAAACTTATTGGAAGTTTTTTGGATGAGGAGCTCAAACGTAATGCTCTTCGTAAGACCGGAGCACTGCTTTCAATGGGAGCTTTTCGAAGCCTCAAACAACGCATAAATCCAGAGCAATTTGGTGGAGCCCCGTTATTGGGATTGAATCGAAATGTTATTAAAGCTCATGGGTCGTCAAACCGTAATCATGTCTGTGGAGCAGTTAATATTGCCCTAGATCTGGTGCGTCATGATATGCTTGGTCAAATGCAGGAAGATATTAGAGGTGCCAACGATCTCCTCCGCCCCTTGCCTGTTAATGGTAATGAAGCAGAATAAATCTGAAATTATATGAAAAAAGATGTTCATACCCGCATTCTTGGAATTGGCTCATATGGCCCGGATCAAGTGGTTGATAATGAGCAGCTAAGTAAAACGGTGGACACTTCAGATGAGTGGATTCGCACTCGTACAGGTATTGCGGAAAGAAGGTTTGCAGGCAAAGATCAAACAACCAGTGATTTATCTTTGCAAGCAGCCAAAGCGGCACTGGAAAATGCTCGGGTTTCACCTGAAGAGATTGATCTGGTACTGGTAGCAACCATTACCCCTGACATGGCTTTTCCCTCCACTGCATGTATTCTTCAGCATAAGCTTGGTCTTAAGAAAGTTGCCTGTTTTGACCTGGAAGCAGCCTGTTCCGGATTTCTCTATTCGCTGGATGTCGCAG
>MDSZ01072921.1_pt1 | contig 44745 bp, 44 predicted proteins | sample 811201 | NCBI WGS metagenome assembly MDSZ01 (sample SAMN05326647, study PRJNA326480) | marine metagenome | isolation source: seawater | place: Indian Ocean: North | collected 2010 | reverse complement strand
TGTCGGCTTGGCAGCCGGCTTGGCTGCTGGTTTCGGAGCGGCCTTGGCGGCAGGCTTGGCGACCGACTTGGCCGACACACCGGCGATCTTCTCCAGCTGCTTGGTCAGGCTGTCGACCTTGTCGTTCAACGCCTTCACTTCGTTGCGGCTGGGCACGCCCAGGCGCGAGATGGCATTGTTCAGACGCTTGTCGAACGCTTCCTCCAGCTCACCCCACTTGCCGATCGCCTTGCCCCGGACCTCGTCGACCTTGGAGCGGGCGGAGCCGACCTTGGAACCGACGCCGGCTTTCACCGCATCGACCTGCTTGTCGACTTCGCTCTTGGCCTGCTTTTCGGCCTTCTCGCCATCCTTGACCAGCGAGTCGAACAGCTTGGTGCCGTCCTTGCTGACCTTGGAATAAGCGCCCAAGCCTGCCAACCAGATCTGGCGCGAGTATTTCTCGACCTCGCCGATCCAGGAGCTGGTCTGTTTCTCGGTTTTCTTCTTAACAGCCATCCTGATCTCCTTATTTGGTACGCGCGACGTGCTCGAGCAACGCGCTCAGCTCATCCAGCTTAGCAGAGAGTGCTTCAACATCCTGCTTGGACGGAATGCCGATGCGATTCAGCGCGGCAGCCACACGGGTGTCGAACGCCTTCTCGATCTTGTCGAGCTGAACTTCGACCTTGCCCTTGACGCTGGTGACGTTGCTGTTGACCGACTGCTTGACCGATTCGATCTGGCTGTTGGCGGCTTCTACCTGCTCGTCGACCAGTTTCTTGCCTTTGCTTTCGACGCCTTCACCGGTCTTGACCAGTTCCTTGAAGTACTCGGCCCCCTCGGCACCCGCCTTGGCATAGGCACCCAGGCCAGCGAGGTAGATCTTGCGGGCATAACCCTTCACGTCATCGAGCAGACCGGCCTTGTCTTCGACCACGGCTTCGACTTTTTTCTTCACGGCAACTTTCGACATGGTGCACCTCACGCGCTTTGACAGTTAGCGGAAACGCCCACGAAATGCAGGCTTGGGTACACCCTAAGGAGAAAAATTAGAAATCGCATACTAGGAGCGGCTGCAGCGGGCCGGAAGGATCACGCGCCACCGATCCACCGGTCTGGTGGATGGAAACAGCGCCATCCACCCTACGCGCTGACTTGAAGCCTGTGGCTTGCAGTTGCTTTCTCAGGCCAGGGACTTGTCCAGCACCTGCTCGATCTCGCGCTGGATCATGCTGCCCATGGGCGAGAGCAGCAGGCCGAGCTTGAGCTCCACGCGCACGGTGTCTTCACCGACCGCGATGCTGCCGTCGGCGCCGCTGCGCTTGAACTCCAGGGTGTCGCCGTTCCAGCGGTAGCGCACGTCGTACTCGCTGGCCAGGCGTTCGGCCAGGCGCTCGGCTTTTTCGCGGGCCCCCTCACGACCGAGAGAATGGGATCGTTCGACACGAATGCGGGACATGACAACTCCTTGAACTGGCAGCGCGCCGCAAGGCTGCGGCATGAGGTCGCGTCACTCTACCAGCCCACCGCACGGTGGGGCACCCAGGCAAGACAAAGACCGCACGCAGCTTTAGAATGGTGCGGTTTTCTACCCGGTGAGAGCGACATGAGCGATCCACGCAAGGCCCAGGAGCAGGAACCCACCACCCACTTCGGTTTCCAGGACGTGCCGGAAAGCCAGAAGGCGGACAAGGTGGCCGAAGTCTTCCACTCGGTGGCGGCCAAGTACGACCTGATGAACGATGTGCTGTCCGGCGGCCTGCATCGCCTGTGGAAGCGCTTCACCATCGAGCTGTCCAGTGTGCGCCCGGGCAACCGCGTGCTGGATATCGCGGGCGGCACCGGTGACCTGACCCGCAAGTTCTCCAGCATCGTCGGACCGACCGGCGAAGTGGTCCTGGCCGACATCAACGACTCCATGCTCAAGGTCGGTCGCGACCGCCTGCTGGACAAGGGCGTGGCCGGCAACGTGCAGTTCGTTCAGGCCGATGCCGAGAAGCTGCCGTTCCCCGACAACCACTTCGATGTGGTCACCATCGCCTTCGGCCTGCGCAACGTCACCCACAAGGACGAGGCCCTGCGCTCCATGCTGCGCGTGCTCAAGCCCGGCGGTCGCCTGCTGGTGCTGGAGTTCTCCAAACCCGGCAACCCGCTGCTGGCCAAGGCCTATGACACCTACTCGTTCAGCTTCATGCCGCTGGCCGGCAAGCTGATCACCAACGATGCCGACAGCTACCGCTACCTCGCCGAGTCGATCCGCATGCACCCGGATCAGGAAACCCTCAAGGCGATGATGGTCGACGCCGGTTTCGAACGCGTCACCTACCACAACATGACCGGCGGCATCGTCGCCCTGCATCGCGGCATCAAGCCCTGATGCTGATAACCGGCTTGCTGGCCAGCGTCGAAGCCGGCCTCAATCGTGTTCTGCGCCTCGACGGTACGGCCTTGCCGCGCCTGCAGGCGCTCAGCGGCAAGGTCATCGCCGTGCAGTGCCAGAGCCCGACGCTGGAGCTGTTCATCCTGCCCAGCGGCGACGGCCTGCGACTGGCCGCGCAATGGCACGCCCCGGCCGACTGCACCCTCACCGCGCCGGCTGCCTGCCTGGCACGCCTGGCCCTGAGCCGCGACAAGACCGCCGTGCTGCATCGCCCGGACGTGTCTCTCGACGGTGACAGCGCCGCGCTGCTGCAACTGGCCGAGATTCTCCAGGACCTGGAGCTGGACTGGGAATACGAAGTCTCACGCTGGCTCGGCCCGGTGGCCACCACCCTGCTCGCCAGCCACCTGCGCAGCCGGGTGAACCTGGCCAGCAACGGTGCCGCCAGCCTCAGGCAGGACCTGGCCGACTACCTGGCCGAAGAATCACGCACCCTGGTCGGACAGCGCGAAGCCGATGTGCGCTTCGCCGAACTGGACCGACTGAAACTCGCCCTCGACCGCCTGGAAGCACGCATCGAGCGCCTCACTTCTGCCCATAAGCCCGACGCATGAAGCTGCTTGCCGTTCGCCGCCTGTTCCGTATCCAGCGTGTCGTCGTCCGCTACCAGCTGGACGAGATGCTCCTCGAGTTGCCGTTGCCCATCTGGCTGCGCGCACTGTCCTGGCTGCTGCCCTGGCGCTGGTTGCCACGCAAGCCACTGGACCTGTCGCGCGGCGCGCGCCTGCGTCTGGCCCTGGAAGACCTGGGGCCGATCTTCATCAAGTTCGGCCAGTTGCTGTCCACCCGCCGTGACCTGCTGCCGCCGGACATCGCCGATGAGCTGGCACGCCTGCAGGATCAGGTCCCACCCTTCCCCGAGGATCAGGCCATCGCCCTGATCGAGCGCCAGCTCGGCGCCCCGGTGAACGAAGTGTTCGCCCGCTTCGACAGCCAGCCGCTGGCCTCGGCCTCGGTGGCCCAGGTGCACGCTGCACAGCTGAAAAGCGGCGAGGAAGTGGTGGTCAAGGTCGTGCGCCCCGGCCTCAAGCCGATCATCCGCCAGGACCTGGCATGGCTGTTCCTCATTGCCCGCATCGCCGAAAAGGCTTCGGCCGATGCCCGTCGCCTGCGCCCGGTCGAAGTGGTCAGCGACTACGAGAAGACCATCTTCGACGAGCTCGACCTGCTGCGCGAGGCCGCCAACGCCAGTCAGCTGCGGCGCAACTTCGAGGGCTCGCCGCTGCTCTACGTGCCACAGGTGTACTGGGACCTGTGCCGCCACCAGGTGCTGGTGATGGAGCGCATCTACGGCATCCCGGTCACCGACCTGGCGACCCTGGCCGACCAGCGTACCGACATGAAGCTGCTGGCCGAGCGCGGCGTGGAGATCTTCTTCACCCAGGTGTTCCGCGACAGCTTCTTCCACGCCGACATGCACCCTGGCAACATCTTCGTCAGCACGCGCACGCCGTGGAGCCCGCAGTACATCGCCATCGACTGCGGCATCATCGGCAGCCTCACCGACGAAGACCAGGACTACCTGGCGCGCAACCTGATCGCCTTCTTCAAGCGCGACTACCGCAAGGTCGCACAGCTGCACATCGACTCGGGCTGGGTGCCCGCCGACACCAAGGTCAACGAATTCGAAGCGGCGATCCGCACCGTATGCGAGCCGATCTTCGAGAAACCGTTGAAGGACATCTCCTTCGGCCAGCTGCTGCTGCGCCTGTTCCAGACCGCGCGGCGCTTCAACATGGAAGTGCAGCCGCAGCTCGTTCTCCTGCAGAAGACCCTGCTCAACATCGAAGGCCTGGGCCGCCAGCTGTACCCCGACCTCGACCTGTGGAGCACCGCGCAGCCGTTCCTCGAGCGCTGGATGCGCGAGCGTGTCAGCCCGCTGCATCTGCTGCGCAACCTGCAGCAGCAGGCCGAGCAGGTGCCGCACCTGTCGCAGATCGCCCGCGACACGCTGGAGCGCCTGCAGCAACCGCAACAGGCGGAACAGCCCCGCAGCGGCGACCACTGGCCGCTGCGTCTGCTGGGCGCTGCCCTGATCGGTGCCGGCGCCATGCAGGGGCTGGCGCCACTGCTGGCTACCTGGCCTGCCTGGCTGATGGTCGGTGGCGGGCTGTATCTGGTGTTGCGCCGATAGCCAGTTGGCCGTCGCACTGGCACACTTGGCGAATTCACGGGCCGCGAGGCCCGGCAGACTTGGAACACCGATGAACGATTGGCTCGACGAAATCCACTGGAACGAAGACGGCCTGGTGCCGGCCATCGCCCAGGATCACAAGACCGGCCGTATCCTGATGATGGCCTGGATGAACCGCGAATCCCTCGCCCTCACCGTCAGCGAGCAGCGCGCCATCTACTGGTCACGCTCGCGTGGCAAGCTGTGGCGCAAGGGTGAGGAATCCGGGCACGTGCAGAAGCTGCATGAGCTGCGCCTCGACTGCGACGCCGACGTCATCGTGCTGATGGTCGAGCAGCTGGGCGGCATCGCCTGCCACACCGGGCGCGAGAGCTGCTTCTATCGCGTCTATGAGAATGGCGGCTGGAAGACCGTCGACGCCGTGCTGAAAGACCCGCACGCCATCTATGCAGGACACAGCCATGAGTGACACCCTGACCCGCCTGGCCGAAGTACTGGAAGCGCGCAAGGGCGCAGCCCCCGACAGTTCCTACGTCGCCAGCCTCTATCACAAGGGCCTGAACAAGATTCTGGAAAAGGTCGGCGAGGAGTCGGTGGAAACCATCCTAGCCGCCAAGGACGCCGCTGCCAGTGGCGACTGCAAGGACCTCATCTACGAAACCGCCGATCTGTGGTTCCACAGCCTGGTCATGCTCGCCGCCCTCGGGCAGCATCCGCAGGCCGTGCTGGACGAACTCGACCGCCGTTTCGGCCTGTCCGGGCATGCGGAAAAAGCCGCACGCTCGCCACAATGACCTGACAACTACTACAACGGAGAACACATCATGGGATTCGGTGGTATCAGCATCTGGCAACTCCTGATCGTCCTGCTCATCGTCGTCATGCTGTTCGGCACCAAGCGCCTGAAGAATCTCGGCTCCGACCTCGGTGACGCGATCAAGGGCTTCCGCAAATCGATGGACAACAGCGACGCCGACAAGCCGGCCGTGGAAGACGGCAAGGGGCAGACCATCGACGCCCAGGCACGCAAGGTCGAAGAGCCAGCGAAGAAAGACTGAGCCATGTTCGACATTGGCTTCACCGAACTGCTGCTCGTCGGCCTGGTCGCCCTGGTCGTGCTCGGTCCCGAGCGCCTGCCCGGGGCCGTGCGCACGGCCGGCCTGTGGATCGGCCGAATCAAACGCAGCTTCAACTCGATCAAGGCCGAGGTCGAGCGCGAGATCGGCGCCGACGAGATCCGTCGCCAACTGCACAACGAGCGGATTCTCGAGCTTGAGCGTGAGATGAAGGCGATGAAGCAGGACATCCTTGGTACGGGCACCGGCCAGCCTGCCACAGAGCAACGTGCAGAACCGAGCAGCGACGCTGCTCCGAGCGTTCAGGACAAGAATCCCCAACCATGAGCAGAAAGCCGGAAGAAGATCAGGAAATGCCCCTGGTCTCGCACCTGACCGAATTGCGCACGCGTCTGCTGCGCTGCGTGGTGATCATCCTGTTGATCTTCGCCGGCCTGTTCTACTTCGCCCAGGACATCTACGCGCTGGTGGCGGCGCCACTGCGCGCCTACCTGCCGGCCGGGGCGACGATGATCGCCACCGGCGTCGCCTCGCCCTTCCTCACGCCCTTCAAGCTGACCCTGATGTGCGCGCTGTTCCTCGGCATGCCGGTGATCCTGCACCAGGCCTGGGGCTTCATCGCGCCGGGGCTGTACACCCACGAGCGGCGCATCGCGGTGCCGCTACTGATCTCGAGCATCTTCCTGTTCTACGCCGGGATGGCCTTCGCCTACTTCGTGGTGTTCCCGATCATGTTCGGCTTCTTCGCCAGCGTGACCCCGGAAGGCGTGGCGATGATGACCGACATCGGTCAGTACCTGGACTTCGTCCTCACCCTGTTCTTCGCCTTTGGCGTGGCCTTCGAGATCCCCATCGCCACCTTCCTGGTGATCTGGGTCGGCCTGGTGGACGTCGCCACCCTGCGCAAGAGCCGCCCCTACGTGGTGGTCGGCTGCTTCGTGATCGGCATGGTGCTGACGCCTCCTGACGTCTTCTCGCAGACGCTGCTGGCCTTGCCCATGTGGCTGCTGTTCGAGAGCGGCCTGCTGGCCGGCGCACTGGTCCGCCGCAAGCGCGACGACGAGCAGAGCGACGAACAAGCCGAGCCGGAAGACCAGCCCCCCGCGCCACAACCGTGAACCTCCTGCTGCTGGAAGACGCCGACTTCGTCGGTGTCGATCGTGTTCGCCTCAGTGGCCGGCGCCTCAAGCACCTGCACGAGGTGCATCGTGCCGAAGCGGGTGACCGCCTGCGCGTCGGCCGTCTCGGCGGCCTGATGGGCGAAGGTCAGCTGCTCACCCTGGATGCCGAACAGGCCGAGCTGCAGGTCTGTCTCGACCAGCCGCCACCGGCCAAGCTCCCCCTGACCCTGGTCCTCGCCCTGCCCCGCCCGAAGATGCTCAAGCGCGTGCTGCAGACCGTCAGCGCCATGGGCGTGCCGCGCCTGGTGCTGGTCAACAGCTACCGGGTGGAGAAGAGCTTCTGGCAGACGCCGTTCCTGCAGCCCGACGCGCTGCGCGAACAACTGATCCTCGGCCTGGAGCAGGCGCGCGACACCGTGCTGCCCGATGTCAGCATCGAGAAGCGCTTCAAGCCCTTTGTCGAGGATCGCCTGCCGGCACTGGCCGCCAGTACGCTCGGCCTGGTCGGGCACCCCGGCGACTATCCGGCCTGCCCGCGCGCGGTCGACGGCCCGGTGACCCTGGCCATCGGCCCGGAAGGTGGCTGGATTCCCTACGAGGTCGATCTGCTGCAACAGGCCGCCGGCCTGCAGCCGGTGCAGCTGGGTGAGCGCATTCTGCGGGTGGAAACCGCCGTGCCGGTGTTGCTGGCCAGGCTGTTCTGAGGCGTCGAGCGCTGGACAGCGCTACAGGCTGCCTACCCTGCAAACGGCTCTAGGCGGGAGAGCGGCCTACCTGCAAGCCCTCGACGAACAGCCCGGTGACTGCGCGAGCCGTGACCGACACATCCTCGACCGGACACTGCCCGTTGAGCAGCAACTGACTGAGCCCATGCACCAGACTCCACGCCGCCAGGCTGGCCGTCTGTACCGACTCGTCCGGGCGCAGCGCTCGCACGCTGGCTTCGAGCTGGGCAAACAGCTGCCGGGCAACCTGTTGCAGCTCGGGATAAGCCGCCCTGTCGAGCTGTGGCCCGAACATCAGAGCGAAATGTCCGGGAAACTCCAGCGCATAGGCAACGTAGCACTCGCCGCGCCGACCCAGATCGGCCACCGGCAGCGCCTCGATACGCCGGACCAGAACCTCGAATCCCTGCAGCGCCAGCGCCGCCAACAAGGCATCACGGTCGGCGAAATGACGGTAGGGCGCGTTATGCGAAACCCCGGCGCGTCGTGCGACTTCACGCAGGCTGATCGCCGCCACACCCACCTCGGCGAGTAGCGCGGACGCAGCATCGAGCAGCGCTTTGCGCAAATCGCCATGGTGATAGGCACGAATGCCCTCTTCACTCAGTGTTGACACCAGCAACATCTCCTTCAGAATGTTGACACCGCCTACATATTGCATCCAGCCAGTCCCCAGTGCCAGCCAGACAACCCGGAGATGCCCTCATGCTATTTGTCGCCCTGCTCATGCTCCTCCCCCTCATCGCCGCACTCCCGCAGCGTCTGGGCCTGCCGTTGTTACCGTCATGGCGGGCACGCATGCGCCTGGCACTGAGCCTGGCTCTGTTGCTGATCGGTGTGGACCACTGGCTGACACCCGCTCGCTACCTGGCGATGATGCCGCCCTACCTGCCGCTGCACGAGCCTCTGGTGCTGTTCACCGGCGCCTGCGAGATCGCCGGCGCCATCGGTCTGATGTGGCCAGGTACACGCCGACTCGCCGGCATCATGCTGGCCGTCTACTTCGTCTGCGTGTTTCCGGCCAACCTGCACAACGCCCTGCATGGCCTCGATGCGCAGGGCTTGCCGAGTGCGCGCTGGTACTACTGGGCACGCCTGCCATTCCAGCCGCTGATCATCCTGTGGACACTCTATGCAGCGGGTGTCCTGAACGGGCGCGCAGCCCTCACAGGTCCAGGAGAAAGGTCACCGGCCCATCGTTGACCAGGTGCACCTGCATGTTGGCGCCGAAGCGCCCGGTGGCGACCAGCCCATGCTCGCTGCGGGCGCGCTCGACCAGCATGTCGAACAGGGCAGCCCCCTGTGACGGTGGTGCGGCGCTGGAGAAGCTGGGACGCATGCCGCTCCTGGTATCGGCCGCCAGGGTGAACTGCGAGACCAGCAGCAGGCCACCGCCGATATCCTTCAGTGAGAGGTTCATCTTGCCGGCCTCATCGCTGAAGACGCGATAGCCCAGCAGCTTGTGCAAGGCGCGGCCGACGCTGGCCTGGTCATCGTGCGGTTCGATGCCGACCAGTGCCAGCAGGCCCTGGTCGATGCTGCCCACCACCTCGCCTTCGACCTCTACCCGCGCCGCGCTAACGCGCTGGATCAGCAGCTTCATGCGTCCTCCGGGGGCAGGTCGAGCAGGCGCCGGGCCATCTCCTCGGCAGCACGCACCAGCGCATCGGTGATGCCCGGCTCGGCTGCCGAGTGGCCGGCATCACGGATGATCTGCAACTCACTGTTGGGCCAGGCCTGGTGCAGCGCCCAGGCGTTGTCCAGGGGACAGATCGCGTCGTAACGGCCATGCACGATGATGCCCGGCAGGTGGGCGATCCTGGGCATGTCGCGGAGCAGCTGATCGGGCTCGAGAAAGGCGTCGTTGACGAAGTAATGGCACTCGATACGGGCGATGGACAACGCGCGATGCGCCTCGCTGAAGCGGTCGACCACCTGCGGGTTGGGACGCAACGTGGCGGTGCGCCCTTCCCAGGTCGACCAGGCCTTGGCCGCGTGCATCTGGGCGATCTGGTCGCTCCCCGTCAGTCGCTTGTAGAAGGCGCCCATCAGATCGCCGCGCTCCTGCGGCGGAATCGGCGCAATGTAGTCTTCCCAGTAATCGGGGAACAGGCGGCTGGCACCTTCCTGGTAGAACCAGTGAAACTCCTGTGGGCGACAGAGGAAGATGCCGCGCAGGATCAGACCATGCACGCGCTGCGGATGTGCCTGGGCGTAGGCCAGCGCCAGGCTCGAACCCCAGGAGCCGCCGAACAGCACGAACTTGTCGACGCCCAGGTGTTCGCGGATGCGCTCGATATCGGCGACCAGCGCCTGGGTGGTGTTGTTCTCCAGGCTCGCGTAGGGCGTGGAGCGCCCGCAGCCGCGCTGGTCGAAGGTGACGATGCGGTACAGGTTCGGATCGAAATAGCGCCGGCTGGCGGCATCGCAGCCGGCGCCCGGGCCGCCATGGATGAACAGTACCGGCAACCCGTCCGCCGAGCCGCTCTCGTCGACATACAGCACGTGCGGTGGCTCGACCGCCAGCTCGTGGCGGGCGTAGGGTTTGATCTCCGGGTACAAAGTCTGCATCGTTGGGCTCCTTGGAATCTGCTTGCGATTGGCGCACCAGGGGCGGACGCTCGCGAAAACCACCTGGGTGATTTTCAACGCCGCCTGGACGCCGCGCAGCAGATCGTGAACAGGCTCTAGGCTGGCGGGCTGCGACTACCGTATCGCACTCTGCCCGGCATCATAACCATGAAAAGGGAGTTCAGCATGTCAGCACGTTTTATGCTCGTACCGTTGCTGCTGTTTGCCACACTGATGCTGGGTGCCTGCGGCGCCAAGGACGACCCGCAGGCGGCGCTGGAAGCCGCCGTGCAGGCGCTGCAGGACAACATCGAAGCCAAGCGCAGCAACGCGGTTCTGGAACAGCTGCATGCCGATTTCAAGGCCCGCCAGGAGTTCGACCGCGACTGGGCCAGGCGCACCATGGCCCTGCTGTTCCTGCACCACAAGAACGTCAAGGTGATCGCCCTCGGCGAAACCAGCTGGATCGACCCGGCGATCCCCAGCAAGGGCTACAGCGAGGCGCAGGTCGGCGTGAGTGGCGCCGAAGGCCTGATCCCCGACGCCGCACGGCACTATTCGGTGAAACTGGAGTGGTGGCGCGAAGGCGACGAGTGGAAGCTGGCCCGCCTGGACTGGGAGTGAGGCACGCCCCGTACGCGTCGGGCCACGCCACGGGTCATCAATCGGTCTTGCGCCAGATCAGCTCGCCGGTGGTGTAGCCCTGCTCGCGGGCGACCGAAAGCAGCTTGTCACGCGTTTCCTGATCGACCTCGGGGGTACGTGAGAGCAGCCACAGGTACTTGTGCTGCGGATGCCCGACCAGCGCCACGCGGTAGTCCTCGTCGTGGTACAGCACCCAGTACTCGCCCTTGATCGGCAGCAGCTTGCTGGCCCAGTTGTCGAAGCTGACCCAGAGCTTGTCGGTGCGCCCTTCGCCCTGGGGCTCGGCGATGCCCCTGGCCTCTATCCACTCGCCGTCGTCATCGCGACAGCGATTGGTCACGTCGATACGCCCATCGTCGCGCAAGCCATAGTGGGCTTCGGACTGCACGCAGTTGCGCTGGAAGAACATCGGCAGACGAGCCAGCTCGTACCAGGTGCCCTGGTAGCGCTGCAAATCGACCTGGACGGTTTCCGGCTCCGGCTTGGGGATGTTGCCAGTGCCGGAGTTGGCACAACCGACGAGGGCGAGAAGGGCACTGGCGAGTAGGATCGAACGCATGGAGGCTCCTGTCTATTTGAGTCCCTTGCCGGAGAACAGCATGACCTTGTCCCCGGCGTACTGGACGCTGATATAGGCCTTGTCGTCGCCCCAGGTGCAACTGGTCATGCCCAGCGCGCCAGCGCACTCGCCCGGCGCTCCGAGCAGGCTCTCGACCTCGGCCTTGCTCATGCCAGCCTCGAGTTTGGAATAGTTGTCCTGATTGACCTTGCTACAGGCCGCCAACAGGCCGCAGGCGAACAGGGCGAGGAAACGCATCTTCATGGGGGTGACACTCCTGATGGGAAGATGCCAGCAAGCTTGGCATAGCCGGCGACGACTTGCCCGCTTGGAGTTCAGAAACGCGAGCCAGGTTCCCGCAGAAAGGCCTCTTCTTCGGCCGTGGAGACACGCCCGAGAATGGCATTGCGATGAGGAAAGCGAGCGAAGCGGGCAATCACCTGCTGGTGACGCTCGGCGAAGTCGAGGAAGCTGGCGAACTGCGCCCGGTCGTCCGCCGCGGCCTCGTCCAGCAGGCCACGGAACAGCTCGACGGCACGCTCCTGCAACGGCAGGTCCTCGGCATGCTCGAAGATCAGGTAGGCGAAGACCCGCTGGATCGGCGTCAGCGCCTGGTCCAGACCGCGCGCCAGGCCGTCCTGCAACAGAGGACGCGCCAGGGGATCGCCAGCGAAGGCACGCGGCGTGTCGCGGAAGATCATGCGTGGCAGCTGGTCGAGCAGGATCAGCTGGGCCAGCCAGCCCTGCGGGTCGCTGCTCCAGCCCGGCAGTTCACCGGCCAGGGCCTGCTCGACCTGCGCAGCGAAGCGCTGCTCGGCTTCGCGGTCCTGACTCTCGCGCTTGCCGAACCACAGGCCGTGGCGCGCCGCCGACACGGCACGGGCGCTGGCGGACGAACCGAGTTCGTCCGCAGCGAACCACCAGTCGAGCAGCGGCTGCCAGGGCTGCACCGATCAGCCCCGGTGGTAGGCGGTGATGCGCAGCACTTCTTCCTTGGAACCGAGGAAGACCGCGACACGCTGGTGCAGGGACTCCGGCTCGATCTCGAGGATGCGCTGCTGGCCATTGGTGGCGGCACCACCGGCCTGCTCGATGATCATCGACATCGGGTTGGCCTCGTACATCAGGCGCAGCTTGCCCGGCTTTTCCGGCTCGCGGGCATCGCGCGGGTACATGAACACGCCGCCGCGGGTGAGGATGCGATGCACGTCAGCCACCATCGAGGCGATCCAGCGCATGTTGTAGTTGCGCCCCAGCGGGCCGGTCTCGCCAGCCAGCAGTTCGCCGACGTAGCGCTGCACCGGGGCTTCCCAGTGGCGCTGGTTGGACATGTTGATGGCGAATTCCTTGGTCGACTCCGGCACCTTGATGTCATCGTGGGTGAGCACGAAGCTGCCCAGTTCGCGATCCAGGGTGAAGCCTTTCACGCCGTCGCCGAGGGTCAGCATCAGCATGGTCTGCGGGCCGTAGATCGCATATCCGGCGGCAACCTGCTGGGTGCCGGGCTGGAGGAAGGCCTCTTCGCCCAGGTCACCGGTTTCGCCCTGGCGGTCCGGGCAGCGCAGCACGGAGAAGATGGTGCCGACCGAGACGTTGACGTCGATGTTGCTGGAGCCGTCCAGCGGGTCGAACACCAGCAGGTAGGCGCCTTTCGGGTACTTGCCCGGAATCTGGTAGGCGTTGTCCATTTCCTCGGAGGCCATGCCGGCCAGGTGACCGCCCCACTCGTTGGCCTCGAGCAGGATCTCGTTGGAGATCACGTCGAGCTTCTTCTGCACCTCGCCCTGCACGTTCTCCGAACCCAGACTGCCGAGCACACCGCCGAGGGCGCCCTTGGATACCTGGTGGCTGATCTCCTTGCAGGCCCGGGCCACGACCTCGATGAGAAAACGCAGGTCGGCCGGGGTGTTGTGGCTGCGAGTCTGTTCGATCAGGTAGCGGCTGAGGGTGACGCGGGACATGGACGACTCCGGAAAGGAAAAAAATCGCGCGCAGTTTAACCCGAGTCGCCGCGTAATGCTGCCTAGCGGGATGGATGGCTGACTCGGGCACTCTCATCCAGGCTGCAGACACGGTTACGCCCCGTGCGCTTGGCCTGGTAGAGCGCCGCATCGGCGGCGTGCAGCAGCTCGTCGAGCGCCTGCCCCTGCTGGGGCCAGTACGCCAGGCCGGCGGACAGGGTCACGCGCTGGTCGCCACCGCGTGTGGCGATCTCGCGCGCCGCCAGTTGCGAGCAGATGCTCTGCAGGCGCGCGCTCGCCTCATCAGGATCGGCGCCGGGCAGGATCAGCAGGAACTCCTCGCCACCGATGCGAAACACCGCGTCGGTGCTGCGCAGGTTGTCCAGCAGGTGTTGGGCGACGGCCTTGAGCACATCGTCACCGACCAGGTGTCCGCACTCGTCGTTGAGGCGCTTGAAGTGATCGAGATCGATCAGGGCTACCGCCAGCGGCAGGTTCTCGCGCTGGACCCTGGCCAGCTCGCGCTCGAAGAATTCGTCCAGGTAGCGGCGGTTGTACAGCCCGGTCAACGGGTCGCAGAGCGCCTGCTCGCGCAGTTGCTCGTGCAGGCTGGAGATGGTGCGCAGACGCTCTTCGCTCAACGCCAGCGCCTCGGCCAGCTTCAGCTCGCTCAGGTGACGCTGGGTGACGTCGCGCACGTAGATCATGTGGCCGAGCAGTGCCGGACCATGGCGGGTGGCACGCTCGATGGCGCGCAGACGCACTTCGTAGTAGCGCGCCGCGCTGGTCAGGGTCAGCGGCCGGTCGTGCTCACCGGCGTGCTCGAGCAACAGCGCCTGCAGGTCCGCACCGAACACCGGCCATTGCTTCAGCTCACGCCCCTGCCAGCCCTGCTGCAGCCCGGCCAGCTTCAGCGCCGCCGGGTTGGCCTCGATCACCCGCCGGCTGGGGTCGACCACCAGCACCGGATCGAGCAGGGCTTCGAGCAGCAGATGCCTGGCCACTGGCAACAGGTCGAACAGACGCACGCCCACGATCAGCCATGAGAAGGCGACGAGGGTGAAGGCGAAGCTGAACGGCGTCGGGTCGAAGCCGAACAGTATCCAGCCGAACCCCACGTAGCCGACGTTGGCCACCCAGGGCACCGCCGTGACCAGCACGAAGGCCAGATAATGGCGGCGGTGCAGCCCCTGGCTGAGCGCCGCCGCGCGCGTCACCACGCCCATGCAGAAGGCCATGAACAGGTAGACGTACACCGCGGCGGCGTAGAACAGCGGGCCATGCTCATAACGCACGGGGGCACCCAGGCTGTCGTCGATCGGCGCACTGCCCGCGCCATAGAACAGGCCATGCCAGGGGTTGCTCAGCGCCAGGCCCCAGACCAGCAGTGGCACCACGCTGAGACCGAGAATGCCCTTGCGCGGCAGCGGTGCACGCATGCTGTTGACGTACTGCCAGAGAAACACCGCCCAGAAGGTTGGCGTGGCAACGATGCCCGGCCAAGCCATGCTGGCCCAGAACATCTTGCAGTCGGCACCGAGAAAGCTCATCTCCAGTGCCGCGGCCCCCATCCACCAGAGGCTCGCCAGGTGCAGCAGGATGAAACTGTCGCGTCCGGGAAAGTCGCGCTGACGTGTGACCCAGTGCGCCAGCAGCACGACCCCGATGCACACCAGCAGGGTCAGCAACACCGGCGGTGACAGGCTCCAGCCGGAAGCCACGCACGCCTGAATCACCTGTCCCTCCTTGCATGCGGGGGACAGGCAAACGGGTCGAACACGGCGGCACCGACACAGAACGAACGGGCAATGACGCGAATCGAAATACGCAAGGGCCTTCCTGACCTCAAATGCTGGATTGGCGCAAGGCAGCTAAGATACTGCAAAAGCCCTGCCGCAGCAGCGCTTTGTTCGCCCTCCGCAGCCTGTCAGGCCCTCGGCTGGCCGCGCAACAGGCTCGCCGCCATCGCAGCGAGCAACCCAACTCCCAGTAGCAGTACAGCCCAGAGTCCCCAACGCTGCCAGTCGGATCGCGATTCGACCTGGCCCGTGGCAGCGGCGAGCAGCGGTTCAGCCAGCTCCGCCCGACCGAGACGGCTCAGGCGCTCTGCCTGGTAACCGGGGATCAGGGTGTGCAACGGCAGCGCCGCCGACTGCGCATGCGCATTGCCCAGTGCGAGCACGTAGGGCGGCTCGCCACGAGCCAGAAACACCAGCCGCGTGGCACGCAGCGCCACCTGGATGGCCACGCTGTCCTGGCCAAGACCGCCGCCACGCGGGTCCAGCTGCATGCGCAGCTGACGCAGCGGCCAGCCCGGCAGGTTCAGCTCATCGTTGAGCACCTCGCGCCCGCCCTCGGGGAGGCGATAGAGCACGGCATTGGCCAGCGGCTGCCAGCCTCCCTGGTCGCCGGTGCGTGATTCGAAGCGCACAGGGGCCAGCGTGTTGTCCTGCTCCAGGGCGACGCGCAAGCGCTGCAAGGGTAACGTCAGTGGCAACTGCCACTGGAAGCGCCCAGCGCCGCTCGCGCGGGCCGCCAGGGGCTCGGACCACACCAGCGGCGCCGGCTGCTGGTCCTGGCGGCGACTGCGCAGCGTCACGCTCTGCAGTTGCGGGGCCGGCAGCGGGCTCTGCCAGAGCAGGCGCAGGTAGCGGGCACGCTGCCCTGGCAACTCGACCTGGCGCTGTTCGATACGTTCGTCGGCGAAGCTCAGGCGGGCCAGTTGTCCGTCGCCCCAGCGGCGCCAGTGCTGCAGGTCGTCACTGGCTTCGATGCTGAAGCGCTGGAACCCCTCCTCGGCACCGCTCCAGTCCAGGGTCAGGCGCACCAGTGGCGCCTCGATGGCACTGGCATCGAGCAACCAGCCGCGCAGTTGCAGCCCGGCGTCGGCCGGGGCGGCATCGCTCAGTTCGATCAGGGTGCCGCTGGTGTTGCGCTCCACGCGCAACGCCGGCACATCCTGCGCATCGGCGGGACCACGCAGCGGGAACCAGCGCACGCCATGTTCCAGCTCCTGGTCGACACGCTCGCTGCTGGCGGGAATCAGCGCATAGGCCTGCGCCTGGCCATTGGCATCGAACACCCGCAGATCACGCAGGTCAGCATGGCTGGCGGCAAGGTGCGCGGCGAAGGGCAGCTCCAGGCGATACCAGGGGCCCGCGCCGGACAGCTGCAGGCCGGCGGTTTCATGAAAGTCGCGCAGCTGCTCTCCAGCCTGCGCGACAGTCGCCATGGACAGGGCCAGCAGCAGGCCCAGACCGGTCATCTTCATGCGCCAGACTCCTGTTCATTGGGTGCGTCGCGCTCGGCCTGACGCGGCGGCAGCGGGGCGAAATAGCCCACCACCAGCAACAGCACGCCCACGCCGATGAAGGACACGATACGTTCCAGCCCGCCGCGATTGCCCAGCTCGACGAAGAACAGCTTGGCCACCACCAGGGCGATCAGCGCCGCCCCGACCAGCCACAGCTCGCGGCGTGCACGCAGGTGTCCGAATAGCATCAGCGCCAGGGCAATCAGGGTCCAGACGATGGACAGCCCGGCCTGCACCAGCATCGATTCGAACAACGCTGCACTGTGCCAGGGCACGCCGCCCCAGTGATGGGCGCTGCGCATCACCATCAGGGTGAACAGGGCGAACAGCGACACGCCGACCACGACCTGCAACAGCTGCAGCGCACGCCCCGGTTCCAGGCCCAGGCGCGGCAGCGCGGTACGCCCCCAGACGAACAACGCGCCCAGGCACAGCAGCAGGCCGATCTCCAGCGGATTGAGCAGCGGCAGGTACGGCAGCGGGTCGCTGTCGCCTGCACTGTTGGCATTGGCCAGCCAGAACCAGCCGAGCATCAACACGGCCAGGGGCGCAGCCGCCCACAGGCGGTATTCGCGTTCGAAGCCAGCCACCGGCCAGGGCAGCCGACGCGCCTGCGCCATGGCCCAGAGATAGGCCGTCGGCAGCAGCGCCCAGCCCAGCCAGCGCCAGGCATTGTAGTGATCGGCCAGACTCAGCAGCAGGTAGCGCAGTTCCAGCGCCAGCACGCCGAGCAACAGCCAGCAGCCGAGCACGTGGGCGACACTGGCCGCCGTGGCCGGCAGCAGCCCGGCCAGGCGCCGCAGCGACCACAGGTGGGCGGCGAACACCAGGCCCCAGCCGAGCCAGCCCCACTGCGCCGCCGGGTGATAGAAGGGGTGCCAGGCATACAGCAGCAGCATGCCGGCCAGCGGGACCAGCAGGCCATCGAGCAGGGCCAGCTCGACCCAGCGGTTGCGGGTCGCCAGCCAGGCATACAGCGCCATGTTCAGCGCCAGCAGCACCAGCAGCACGCCGACCTGCAGCTCCGCCGCGACGAAACGCAGCACCTCGCTGGCCAGCGCCAGCGCCCACCAGGCGGCGCCCCAGGTCAGCAGCAGCTGCCCCAGACGCTGCACGCTGACGCCATCGATCCCGCTGTCCCGCCCACTGCGCAGCAGCGCATGCAGGCGCCAGGCGCCGATCTGCGCAGCCAGGCCGAGCACCGCAGGTGTCCAGAAGCCGGTATGCGCCAGTGGCGACAGACCGACACCACTGATTCCCGACAGCAGCAGCGGCCCGGCTGCCAGGAAGGCCAGGCCGGCGAACAGCTGCAGCACCAGGCTGAACCAGAAGGCCGCACGCTGCTGCAGGTAGAGCGCCAGCCACAGGGTCAGCAGCCCACTGGCTCCCCATACCGCCGCAGCGGCCACCCAGGGCAGCACGAACAGCACCGCCAGGTTGATGAACACCAGGCCCACCAGCATCACCCAGGACAAGGCTGCAAGCTGGCGACGGTTGTCACGGATCAGCGGGTCGCGCGCCGCCAGCAGCATGCCCGCGATCAGGCCGAAGCCGACCACCGAGGCCGCCAGCAGACCGAACCAGCCGGCGTTGAAGCCGCCCCGCCCTTGCAGCGACTCCAGCGCCATCTGGCCAAGGAACAGCAGCCCACCAAGCAGCTGGATGGCGAAAGCGGCGTAGACGAAAACGGGCGCGGCCAGACGCAGGCCTACGAACAGGGTGACCAGACCGGCCAGCGCCCAGGCGATGGCCGTGCCGGGGGCCTCGAAGGTCAGCGGCGCGATCAGGCAGAGGAAGGCCAGCCCCGCCAGCCCCAGCCAGGGCTGCAGACGCACCTCCCAGGGACTGGCAGCCTGTGGCGCCTGGCGCAGTTGCCAGTAGCTGAACGACAGCGCCACGCCGAGCATCAGCGCGCCCAGCGCCGAGCCGTCGAGCAGGCTGGAGTCGCCCGGTTCCAGGCCTGTGGCGAACGCCAGGGCGGCCCCCATCTGCAGCAACAGGGCGAAGCCACGCGCCAGTGGCCGCTGCTGCCGCAGGCCCAGCCAGTAGATCCCGGCACCCTCCACGGCCCAGGCAGCGGCTGTCCAGCTGGCGTCGAGGGCCAGTGGGATGGCCAGGCTGGCGAACACCACGCCCAAAGCCAGGCAGGTTTCCACCAGCAGCAGGGCACGTCCGCCGGCGCGCAGCTGCAGCACACGCGCCAACAGCAGGTAGAACAGGCCCAGGCCGAGTGCACTGAACGCGGCGGCGAATTCGATGTGGCGCACCAGCGCCACCTGCAGGCCGAAGCCGACCAGCGGTGGGCCGAACAGGGTGGTGGCATCGACATAATCGCCGCGCTGCAGCGACCAGCGCAGCAGTTCGCCACGCGCCTCAGGGGCATCCGCCGCGTCACGCAGGGTGCGGCGGGCGAAGAGCAGGCCGATGGCCACGTACATCAGGAAGAACAGTACCAGGAACGGCTCGGTGCTCCACAGCAGCTGCGGCTCGTAGGAGCGCAGCCCCCAGGCGAAACCGATGCCGAAGGTGCCGACGAAGCCGATCAGGTTGAGCAGGCGCCAGGCCTTGAACCAGGCGATGGCGAAGATGCCGGCATTGAGCAGGGTGAAGTAGGAGAACAGCGCGACATGGTTGCCGCTGCCGGTGGAGGTGAGGATCGGCGCGGCAAAGCCGCCGAGTGCCGCGGCCGCCGCCAGGCCCAGGGCATTCTGCTGCACGGCGAGGATGGCCGAGAACAGCGTCACCGCCACCAGCAGGCCCAGCGCCATGCCCGGGTCGAGCAAGGGATGCAGGCGCATGGCAGCGAACACCGTCAGGTACAGCACGGCGATGCCGGTGCCCTGCAGCACCAGGGCATAGCTGCGGTTGCGCAGCCGCAGCCACCAGCCCAGGCCCAGCAGCGCCAGGGCACTGGCGGCCACGCCCATGTAGCGCAGCTCCACCGGCACCTCGACACCTTCGGTGGCGTAGCGCAGGAGGAAGGCGAGGCCGAGGAACAGCAGGACCACACCGACCCGCAGCACGGTATTGCCGCCGAACAGCCAGGCTTTCGCCGCGGCGATGCCGCGCTCGATCAGGCTGGGCTCGCGTGGTGCCTGTTCGCGCCAGGGACCTTGCTGCGGGGCAGGCGTCGGCTCATGTGCGAGCGATGCGGCAGCTGCCACAGGCTGTGGCGCCGGTTGCGGGGGGGCGACTTCCGGAAGCGGGTCCAGCGTCCAGTCCAGCTCGGGCTCCGGTTCGGGCTGTGGCTCGGGCTCTGGCCGAGGCGCCTCCGCCACCCTGGGTTGCGGTTCTGCCGTGGGGGGCGCGCTGACGACAGGTTCCGCCGCCACGGGAGCCGGTTCCGGCTCGACAGCCCCGCCCTGCTCGACCTTGACCAGGCGCTCGTGCATGGCCCGCGTGCCGCGCTCGAAACGCTCGGCGAAATCCTTGAGCTGCGCCGCCAGCTGCGCGTTACGCTGTTCGAGCCCCTGCAGGCGCAGCGCCTGGCCCAGGCTCAGGCCGATCAGCCCGCCCAGCAGTGCCCCGGTTAGCGATTCGCTGGCGCCCGTGCCGAGCACCAACCCGACCAGCATGAAAATCCATTGCATGCAGCATGTCCCGTTCCGATGAGAAAGTCGCCTCGCGTCCCTGCTGGCAGCCCGAGGTGGCCACAGGGTGCCTCCGAAAACCTCGGCAAGGTAGTCAGCTTGTTGCCAACGCAGCGCTGACCACGCAGGCCGTTTTTCAGAGTCGCCCGCCAGTATAGGAGTCGCGCCGTCCAACACCCAGAGAGACGATTGCCACCTCCATCACAGGCACAAGGAAAATCCGCCGCCGACCGGTGGTTCACAAATTCACCGCGCCCGCTATCATCGCCGCCCCGTGACCGATGCGGCGCAGACCGCCCCTAGCCAACCATGATCAAGCCCCGCCTGATAGCCGCCGCAGAAATCGACCGCCTGGAAACCTGGGCCAAATACAGCGCCGACATGTGCCACAGCTGCATATCCAGTTGCTGCACCCTGCCCGTGGAGGTGCGCCTGAACGACCTGATCCGCCTGGAGCTGGTGGATGAGTTCGAACGCAGCGAGCCGATCAAGAACATCGCCAAGCGCCTGCAGAAGGACGGCACCATCGAGCGCTTCAACCAGAAGTCGGGCATCTTCACCCTGACGCGCATGTCCAACAACGACTGCCTGTTCCTGGACCGCAAGACACGCCTGTGCAGCGTCTACGAGAAACGCCCGGACACCTGCCGCCACCATCCCAGGGTCGGCCCACGACCGGGCTATTGCGCGTACAAGCCGAAGTAGAGCGCCGTCAGCGGCGCAGGCCGATGACCCGCCCGACGCAGGCCGGCGTCGCCAGCTCGTGGTGGTCTGCCGCCAGGCGCTGCACCTGCTCGGCCACCTGAGCATCGAAGGGCGCCGAACGGCCGGCGGCGCTGTCGATATTCATCAGCATCTGTTCGCTTTCCGCCAGGCTGTCGGCCTCGGCCGGGCGATACAGCGCGTGATGGATATGCAGTCGCTTGGCGTCGTGGGCGAGCAACTGCGTACGCACTTCCACCGCTTCACCGCCCTTCACTTCCGCCAGGAAGTTGAGATGGCACTCCAGGGTGTACAGGGTGTGGCCGGTACGGACACGACCGGCCTCGTCCAGCCCCAGCGCATCCATCAGCGCATCGGTGGCATGACTGAAGATCAGCAGGTAGAAGGCATCGCGCAGATGGCCGTTGTAGTCGACCCAGTCGGCGTGGATGCGCGTGCGGTAGGTGGTCAGGGCTGCGTTGCACATGTCGATGTGGCTCCGGATGCATCCCCCCGACCCTTCTCCCGCAGGCAGGAGAAGGGTGGGCGGAGGGTTGGATAGCGTAGCGCAGGGTTGCCCTGCGCAGAACGGACTCGGCTACTCGGCGAAATCGAAGCCGTGCTTGGCCTTGGTCTGGCGGATCGCCTCGAGTACCGCCAGCAGGCAGTCGTCGCGGTAGCGTTCCAGTGCATCCAGGCTGCGCTCCCCCTGTTGCGCGGCCGTCCCTTCGACTACCGCATCGATCAGCCCCTCGGTCAGTTCCGGTGCTTCCAGGTAGGTCCAGGGCAGTTTCAGCGCCGGGCCGAACTGGGCCATGAAGTGGCGCATGCCGGCCGGCCCGCCGGCCAGGGTGTAGGTGAGGAAGGAGCCCATGAACGACCAGCGCAGGCCGGCGCCGAAGCGGATCGCGTCATCGATCTCGCCCGTGGTGGCCACACCGTCGTTGACCAGGTGCAGCGACTCGCGCCACAGCGCCTCGAGCAGGCGGTCGGCGATGAAGCCCGGCACCTCCTTGCGCACGTGCAAGGGGCGCATGCCCAGCGATGCATAGACCTGGATCGCGGCCTGCACGGCCTCCGCTGCGGTTTTCGCGCCACCGACCACCTCCACCAGCGGCAGCAGGTAGACCGGATTGAACGGGTGGCCGACCAGGCAACGCTCGGGGCGCACGGCATCGGCATAGAACTCGCTGGGCAGCAGGCCCGAGGTGCTGGAGCCGATCAGCACGTCGGGGCGCGCGGCGGCGCTGATCTTCGCGTGCAGCTCGCACTTGAGTTCCAGGCGCTCGGGCGCACTCTCCTGGATGAAGTCGGCGTTGGCCACGCATTGCTCGATGCTCTCGACGAAACGCAGCCGCTCCAGCGAGGCGCCGGGCGCCAGCCCGTGCTTCTGCAGCGCGGGCCAGGCGTTGGCCAGGCGCGTGCGCAGCGCCTGCTCGGCGCCTGGGGCCGGGTCCCAGGCGATCACGTCGAGGCCATGGGCCAGGGCGCGGGCGATCCAGCCGGCACCGATCACACCGGTGCCGAGGGCGGCGAAAGTCTTGATCTCGGTAACGAAGGTCATGCTTGAACTCCGGTAGCCCGGATGCAATCCGGGGGATGGCAAAGGTTTTCTCGGCCCTGGTCCAGGGTGAGGGGCGCTCGCAAGCGCCCCGGACGACGTGGCGTGTCAGCCACGCCGCTTGAGTTTCATCTTCTCGCGGCCCTCGGCCGGGGTCAGGGCACGGCCGCCAAGGCGTTCGATGATCTCGATGGCGCGCTCGACCAGCTGACCATTGCTGGCATGCACGCCGCGATCGAGCCAGATGTTGTCCTCCAGCCCCACGCGTACGTGGCCACCCAGCAGCATGGCCTGGGCGACCATGGGCATCTGCATGCGGCCGATGCCGAAGCCGGCCCAGGTGATGCCGGGCGGCAGGTTGTCGACCATGGCCTTCATGCTGGTGGTGTCGGCCGGCGCGCCCCAGGGAATACCCAGGCACAGCTGGATCAGCGGGTCTTCCAGCAGCCCCTCCTTGAGCATCTGACTGGCGAACCACAGGTGGCCGGTGTCGAAGATCTCCAGCTCGGCCTTGACCCCCAGCTCGGTGATGCGCCTGGCGCCGGCACGCAGCTGCGCCGGGGTGGAGACGTAGATGAAGTCGCCGTCGCCGAAGTTCAGCGTGCCGCAGTCCAGCGTGCAGATTTCCGGCAGCAGCGCCTCGACGTGCGCCAGGCGTTCGATGGGCCCGACCAGATCGGTGCCGGCGCCGAACTCAAGCGGCTGCTCGCCCGCGCCGATCTCCAGATCGCCGCCCATGCCGGCGGTGAGGTTGATGATCACATCGGTGTCGCTGTCGCGGATGCGCTCGACCACCTCGCGGTACAGCGCCACGTCACGGCTGGGCTTGCCGGTCTGTGGATCGCGCACGTGGCAGTGGGCGACGGTGGCGCCGGCCTTGGCCGCCTCGATGGCAGCGGCAGCGATTTCCTTGGGGGTGACCGGTATCGCCGGGTGCTTGCCGACGGTGTCGCCAGCGCCGGTCACCGCGCAGGTGACGATAACCTCGTAGTTCATCTTGAGCTGTCCTGTGCAGGGCATGAGGGTGCCTGCGGCATGGCCGCATGCGTTGGAGAAATGGGGATGGGCGCCGGCCACAGGCCGGCGCCAGGGGCTCAGTTGCCGGCGACCAGGGCGGCGTTGGCCGGCTTGCCGTCGAGCGTGGTGACCCCGACGAGCCAGGCGTCGACCACCTGCGGGTTGGCCTTGATCCAGTCACGTGCGACCTGCTCCGGCGCTTTGCGCTCCATGATCGGCTGCATCAGCGCGGCCTCCTGGTCGCTGGTGAAGCGCAGGCTGGTCAGCAGGCGATTGGCATTCGGGCAGCGCTCGGCGTAGTCCGGCGCAGTCACGGTGGAGACGGTGGCGGCGCCATCGTTGGGGCCGAACACATCGTCGGTGCCGCTCAGGTAGGAGATCTTCATCGACAGGTTCATCGGATGGGGTTTCCAGCCGAAGAACACCACCGGTTTCTGGTTCTTCGCCGCGCGACCGACCGCCGCGAGCATGCCCGCCTCGCTGGACTCGACGAGCTTGAAGCCGCCCAGGCCGAACTGGTTGGCATCGATCATCTTCTGGATCGCGGTGTTGGCCCCGGAGCCGGCTTCGATACCGTAGATCTTGCCGTCCAGCTCGTCCTTGAACCTGGCGATGTCGGCCAGGGTCCTGAGGCCCTTGTCGGCGGTGTAGCTGGGTACCGCGAGCACTGCCACGGCATCGCTCAGCGACGGCTCGGCGGCGACCTTGACCGCGCCGGCATCGAGGAACGGCTTGATGTTGTCATCCATGATCGGCTTCCAGTAGCCGAGGAAGGCGTCGACCTGGCCCTTCTGGATACCGGCGAAGATGATCTGTTGCGATGCCTGGGTCTGCTTGGTCTCGTAGCCGAGCCCTTTCAGCAGCTCGCTGGCGACTGCGGTGGTGGCGACCACGTCGGTCCAGCCGACGGCGCCGAGGCGAACGTTCTTGCAGCTGGCATCATCGGCCAGCAGGGAGGTACTGAACAGGCTCAGGGTGCAGCACGCGGCCAGCGCGGTAAGACCTTTCATCTGGGTGCTCCTCATCGTGTCACAGCGGTTCTATTTCGTTCTTCTAGAGGCTCGTGGCCCCCACCGTGCTCGGGGATCTCGTCTCCCGATGACACCACCTTACGCCGGCCACTGGCAGAATATTCGAACTTATCCGACTATTACTTGACCTATGACGACCTGTTTCATGCGACATCTGCGCCTGCTTCCCTGGCGCAGACGCGCGGAGCGACGATGACCCAGACCTTCTGCTTCCTGCTCCTGCCCGGCTTTTCCATGATGGGCCTGATGTCGGCGATCGAGCCATTGCGCGTGGCCAACCGCTTTCGCGGCGACCTGTATCGCTGGCACCTGCTCAGCCGCGACGGCGCCGCCGTGGCGGCGAGCAACGGCATGTCGCTGAATGTCGACGGTGCACTGGAACTGGTGGAGGCGACCGAGGCGCTGTTCGTGGTCGCCGGTTTCGACCCGCTGGCCCACCACGACAGTCGCCTGGCGCACTGGCTGCAACGCTGCGAAACGGAGCTCAAGGTGCTTGGCGGCATCGACACCGGCAGTTTCGTGCTGGCCGAGGCCGGGCTGTTCCAGCAGCAGCGCCTGACCCTGCACTGGGAAGCCATCGACGCCTTCCGCGAGCGCTATCCGGCCCTGCAGGTGACCCAGGAGCTGTTCGAGATCGACGGCCGGCGCATCACCAGTGCCGGTGGCACCAGCAGCCTCGACCTGATGCTCGGGCTGATCGCCCAGGACCATGGCGAGGCCCTGGCGGTGCAGGTTTCCGAGCAGTTCGTGGTCAGCCGCATCCGCACGCGCCTGGACCACCAGCGCATGCAGGTGGCCAGCCGCTATGGCCTGCACAACCGCAAGCTGATCCGCGTCATCGGCGAGATGGAGCGCCACAGCGAGCAGCCGTTGAGCGGCGAGGTGCTGGCCGAGCGCGTCGGCGTCAGCGTGCGTCAGCTGGAGCGCCTGTTCCGCCATCACCTGGCGACCACGCCGTCGGCGTTCTATCTCGGCCTGCGCCTGGACAAGGCGCGCCAGCTGCTGCGCCAGAGCGACCTCAGCGTGCTCGAGGTGAGCCTGGCCTGCGGTTTCGAGTCATCGAGCTACTTCTCCCGCAGCTACAAGGCGCACTTCGGCAGCACGCCAAGCAGGGACCGGCACGAGCACCCGCCCCACGCCTGAGCGGAGTGCTAGACGGAGCGGCCCATTTCGGCCAGCGCGGACTGCACCAGGGGGTGCAGGTTCTCGCCGTGGCGCTCCAGTTGCCAGGCCATCAGTTCGATGCGCATCGCCGGCGTCCAGAAGTTCTGCAGGTGCTGATGAACCCCCTTGACCGCCTGCTCCCTGTCCGGCTCGGTGGCGAAGAACTGGGCGATCTGATTGGCCATCTTGACCAGGTTCTCGGCGCTCATCGACGCACCTCCGCTTTCTCCTGCCTGCGCCGCTCGGCGAGCAGACGCCGCTGCTCGTCACTGAAGGCCTGGTAGCGTTTCTGCCACTCCGAAGGCTGGTAGACCCGGGTGACCTCCACCGCCGTGACCTTGTACTCCGGGCAGTTGGTCGCCCAGTCGGAGTTGTCGGTGGTGATCACGTTGGCGCCGGACTCCGGGAAGTGGAAGGTGGTGTAGACCACCCCCGGCGCCACGCGCTCACTGACCCGCGCGCGCAGCACGGTCTGCCCGGAGCGGCTGCCCACGCCGACCCAGTCGCCGTCGCCGATACCGCGGCTCTCGGCATCGCTGGGGTGGATCTCCAGGCGGTCCTCCTCGTGCCAGGCGACGTTGTCGGTACGCCGCGTCTGCGCGCCGACGTTGTACTGGCTGAGAATGCGCCCGGTGGTGAGCAGCAGCGGGAAGCGGCTGTTGACCTTCTCTTCGGTCGGCACGTAGCCGGTGAGCATGAAGCGCCCCTTGCCCCGCACGAACTGGTCGATGTGCATGGTCGGCGTACCGTCCGGCGCGGCATCGTTGCACGGCCACTGCAGGCTGCCGTGACGGTCGAGCTCGGCGTAGCTGACACGGGCGAAGGTCGGCGTCAGGCTGGCGATCTCGTCCATGATCTGCGCCGGGTGCTGATAGTCCATCCGGTAGCCCAGCGCCTCGGCCAGGGCGATGGTGGCCTGCCAGTCGGACTTGCCGGCCAGCGGCTCCATCACCTTGCGCACCCGCGAGATGCGCCGCTCGGCGTTGGTGAAGGTGCCGTCCTTCTCGAGGAAGGAACTGCCCGGCAGGAACACATGGGCGAACTTGGCGGTTTCGTTGAGGAAGATGTCCTGCACCACCACGCACTCCATCGCCGACAGCGCGGCGGTGACGTGCTGGGTGTTGGGGTCGCTCTGGGCGATGTCCTCGCCCTGGCAGTACAGCGCCTTGAAGCTGCCGCCGAGCGCGGCTTCGAACATGTTGGGGATGCGCAGGCCCGGATCGGGTTGCAGGGTGACGCCCCAGGCCTGTTCGAACTGGGCGCGGACCTCGGCGTTGGAGACATGCCGGTAACCCGGCAGCTCGTGCGGGAAGGACCCCATGTCGCAGGAACCCTGCACGTTGTTCTGCCCGCGCAGCGGGTTGACCCCCACGCCTTCACGACCGATGTTGCCGGTGGCCATGGCCAGGTTGGCGATGCCCATCACGGTGGTACTCCCCTGGCTGTGCTCGGTGACGCCCAGACCGTAGTAGATGGCCGCATTGCCGCCGGTGGCGTACAGGCGCGCCGCCTGGCGAATCAGCTGCGGCTCGACGCCACAGACCGGGCCGAGCACCTCCGGCGAATTCTCCGCCTGGCCGACAAAGGCGCTCCAGCGGGCGAAGTCCGCGGCTTCGCAGCGCGCGTCGATGAATGCCTGGTCGAGCAGGCCCTCGCTGACGATGACGTGCGCCAGCGCGTTGAGCATGGCCACGTTGGTGCCCGGACGCAGCGCCAGGTGCAGCTCGGCGCGGGCGTGCGGCGAATCCACCAGGTCGATGCGTCGCGGATCGATGACGATCAGGCGTGCACCCTGACGCAGGCGGCGCTTGAGCTGGGAGCCGAACACCGGGTGCGCGTCGGTGGGGTTGGCGCCGATCACCAGGATCACGTCGGCCTGCATCACCGAATCGAAGTTCTGCGTGCCGGCCGACTCGCCGAGGGTCTGCTTGAGGCCGTAGCCGGTCGGCGAGTGGCAGACGCGCGCACAGGTATCGACGTTGTTGTTGCCGAAGCCGGCTCGCACCAGCTTCTGCACCAGGTAGACCTCCTCGTTGGTGCAGCGGCTGGAGGTGATGCCACCGATGGAGTCACGCCCGTAGGCCAGCTGGATGCGGCGGAACTCGCTGGCGGCGTAGGTCACCGCCTCGTCCCAGCTGACCTCCTGCCACGGATCGCTGATGCGCTTGCGGATCATCGGCTTGGTGATGCGATCTGGGTGGGTCGCATAGCCCCAGGCGAAGCGCCCCTTGACGCAGGAATGGCCGTGGTTGGCCTGGCCGTTCTTGTCCGGCACCATGCGCACCAGCTCGTCGCCCTTCATCTCGGCGCGGAACGAGCAACCGACGCCGCAGTAGGCACAGGTGGTGATCACACTGCGCTCGGGCTGGCCCTTCTCGACCACGCTCTTTTCCATCAGCGTCGCGGTCGGGCAGGCCTGCACACAGGCGCCGCAGGAGACGCACTCGGAGCTGAGGAAATCCTCGCCCCCCGCCGCCGCCACTCGCGAGTCGAAGCCACGCCCGTCGATGGTCAGGGCGAAGGTCCCCTGCACTTCCTCGCAGGCCCGCACGCAGCGGCTGCAGACGATGCACTTGCTCGGGTCGTAGTCGAAGTAGGGGTTGGAGACGTCCTTGGCCTCGCTCAGGTGGTTGGCCCCCTCGTAGCCATAACGCACCTCGCGCAGGCCGACCTGCCCGGCAACGGTCTGCAGCTCGCAGTTGCCGTTGGCCGAGCAGGTCAGGCAGTCCAGCGGGTGATCGGAGATGTACAGCTCCATCACGTTGCGGCGCAGGGTCGCCAGCTTCGTGGTCTGGGTACGCACCACCATGCCCTCGCTGACCGGCGTGGTGCAGGACGCGGGGTAGCCGCGCATGCCCTCGATCTCGACCAGGCACATGCGGCAGGAGCCGAAGGCTTCCAGGTTGTCGCTGGCGCAGAGCTTGGGAATGCTGGTGCCGAGCATCGCGGCGGCGCGCATCACCGAGGTGCCGGCCGGCACGCTGATGCTGCGTCCATCGATGTTCAGGCTGACCTGCACCTCGCTCTCGCGAGCAGGGGTGCCGAAGTCGGTGTCCGTGGCGGGGTCGAAGTAGCTGATCATTGTTCTGCCTCCGAGGTCTTGAGCCCGAAGTCGCCGGGGAAGTGCTTGAGCGCACTGCTCACCGGAAAGGCCGTCATTCCACCCAGGGCACACAGGGAGCCGTGGGTCAGGGTGTCGCACAGGTCCTTGAGGATGATCACCTGCTCGTCACGGGCAGCGTCATCGCTGGCCGCCAGCAGGCGGTCGACCACCTCGACGCCGCGGGTGGAGCCGATGCGACAGGGCGTGCACTTGCCGCAGGACTCCTCGGCGCAGAACGCCAGGGCGAAGCGCGCCATCTGCGCCATGTCCAGACTGTCATCGGCCAGCACCACGCCACCGTGCCCGAGCATCGCGCCCATGGCGGCAAAGGCCTCGTAATCCAGCGGCGTGTCGAACTGCGCCGGCGGCACCCAGGCGCCCAGCGGGCCGCCGACCTGCGCCGCCTTGATCGGCCGGCCGCTGGCGGTCCCACCGCCGTAGTCCTCCACCAGCTCGCGCAGGGTCAGGCCGAAGGCGCGCTCGACCAGGCCGCCCTGGCGGACGTTGCCGGCAAGCTGGAACGGCATGGTGCCGAGCGAGCGCCCCATGCCGAAATCGCGGTAGAAGGCGGCGCCACGCGCCAGGATGACCGGCACCGAGGCCAGGGTCAGCACGTTGTGCACCAGCGTCGGCTGGCCGAACAGACCCTGCAGCGCCGGCAGCGGCGGCTTGGCCCGCACCGTGCCACGCTTGCCCTCGAGGGATTCGAGCAGCGAGGTCTCCTCACCACAGATGTAGGCGCCAGCGCCGACACGCACCTCCAGGTCGAAGGCACGGCCACTGCCGCCCACGTCGGCGCCGAGCCAGCCGGCTGCGCGGGCGACCTCGATGGCCTCGCGCAGGACCTGCACGGCCTGCGGGTATTCGGAGCGCACGTAGATGTAGCCCATGCTCGCCTCGACCGCCAGGCCGGCAATCGCCATGCCCTCGATCAGCACGAAGGGGTCGCCCTCCATCAGCATGCGGTCGGCGAAGGTGCCGGAGTCGCCTTCATCGGCATTGCACACCACGTACTTCTGCGCGGCCTGGGCGCCGCGCACGGTGCGCCACTTGATGCCGGCCGGGAAGGCCGCGCCGCCACGCCCGCGCAGCCCGGAATCGAGCACCTCGGTGACGATGGCGTCGCCGTCCATGCCGATGGCGCGGGTCAGCCCCGCGAATCCGCCGCTGGCGCAATAGTCCTCCAGCGCCGTGGGCCGGGTCAGACCGGCACGGGCGAAGATCAATCGTTGCTGGCTGTGAATGAACGGCAGCGCCTCGACCAGTCCGACCGCAGCCGGCGCCGGGTTGCCGGCATCGGTCAGGGCATTGAGCAGCGCGCCGGCCTGGTCGGCAGACAACGGGCCGAAGCCCTGGCGCCCTTCGGCGCTGTCGACCTCCACCAATGGCTCCAGCCAGTACATGCCGCGCGAACTGCTGCGGCGGATCTCCAGCGGCAACTGGCGGCGCTCGGCCTCCTCGCGCAGGGCCTCGGCCAGCAGATCGGCACCCACCGCGCGGGCGAGCGAATCGCAGGGAACATGGAGCGTCAGCATGATTCTTTCTCCAGGCAGCCTTCGACCAGTTCGTGCAGGCGCTGCGGCGTCACCCGCGCATGTACCTGGCCATCCAGCTCCAGAGCCGGAGAACAGGCGCAGGCACCCAGGCAGTAGACCGGGCGCAAACTGATCTGGCCATCCGCGCTGGAGCCGTGGTCATCCAGCTCGAGGTGCTCGCGCACCTGGGCGGCCAGCGCCTTGGCACCACGACTCTGGCACGACTCGGCCAGGCACAGGCGCAGGATGTGCCTGGCCGGCGCGACGCGGCGGAAGTCGTGGTAGAAGCTGATCACGCCGAGCACCTCGGCCTGGGTCAGGTTCAGGGCATGGGCGATCTCGCCGATGGCGATATCCGGTATGTGACCGATACCGTCCTGGATGGCGTGCAGCACGGGCAGCAGGGCGCCGGGGGTGTCCTTGTGCGCGTGCAGAACGCCTTGGATCAAAGGCAGGTGGAGCGTCTCATCAGGCATTACAGCGTTCCTCTGTCACAGGCCGTTGTTGTTCTTGGGGCCTGGAGGTTTCGGCTGTGGCGAGCGGCCCGCCACGGTTGCGGGCCGATCACCATCGAAGATGGCCAGGGCGGTGCATCTGCGCGCACGCGCCTGGGCATTGGCTGAGCTTGCCATTCCCGCACCGGCGGGATTGCACCGCAGCGACGCCGCGCATACTGAAACCGACGCCCGGCGACGAAGCACTGCCACACCCATCCTTTATAGGCGTTGACGGCAGGATTCGCCGCGCCATCGCGCCCGTCACCGCGAACGCGCCATGGCCCGGAGCCCGCCAGGCAGACGCGAAAGCGGCGCAACGAAGCCCGCATGTCTATCCGCGACCGGTTTGACGTTTTCGGCAATACCCCAGTCGTTTTTACGCGATAGCGCCCAAAGTCCCGGGGATATGCTCCCCCCAAAGCGCCGACAGTCGATTCGGCGCAGAAGAACCCAAGGGGACAGCCTGATGAGCCCAGCCGAATTGCACGCCGACAGCATCGTCATCGACGGTCTGATCATTGCCAAATGGAACCGCGAACTGTTCGAAGACATGCGCAAGGGTGGCCTGACCGCCGCCAACTGCACCGTGTCCGTGTGGGAGGGTTTCCAGGCCACCGTCAACAGCATCGCCGCCAGCAGCAAGCTGATCCGCGAGAACAGCGACCTGGTGATGCCGGTACGCACCACCGCCGACATCCGCAAGGCCAAGGAACTGGGCAAGACCGGCATCCTCTTCGGCTTCCAGAACGCCCATGCCTTCGAAGACCAGATCGGCTACGTGGAGGTGTTCAAGCAGCTCGGCGTCGGCATCGTGCAGATGTGCTACAACACCCAGAACCTGGTTGGCACCGGCTGCTACGAGCGCGACGGCGGCCTGTCCGGGTTCGGCCGCGAGATCGTCGCCGAGATGAACCGCGTCGGCATAATGTGCGACCTGTCGCACGTCGGCTCCAAGACCAGCGAGGAGGTCATCCTCGAATCGAAGAAGCCGGTCACCTACTCCCACTGCCTGCCGTCCGGCCTGAAGGAGCACCCGCGCAACAAGTCCGACGAAGAGCTGAAGTTCATCGCCGACCACGGCGGCTTCGTCGGCGTGACCATGTTCGCGCCGTTCCTGGCCAAGGGCATCGACTCGACCATCGACGACTACGCCGAAGCCATCGAGTACGTGATGAACATCGTCGGCGAAGACGCCATCGGCATCGGCACCGACTTCACCCAGGGCCACGGCCAGGACTTCTTCGAGTACCTGACCCACGACAAGGGCTACGCCCGTCGCCTGACCAACTTCGGCAAGATCATCAACCCGCTGGGCATCCGCACCGTGGGCGAATTCCCCAACCTCACCGAGACCCTGCTGGGGCGCGGCCATTCCGAGCGCGTGGTGCGCAAGATCATGGGCGAGAACTGGGTACGCGTTCTGGCTGATGTCTGGGGCGAGTAAGCCCTTCACGATAATCAATCGACTGCATCTCGTAGGGTGGATGACGCTTCTTTCATCCACCAACCCCGCACGCGGCGGGCTTAACGCTGCGGTGGATGGATGAAGCGCCATCCACCCTACCTACAACCTGATTCCGGAGTTGCCAACATGTCCACCCACGCCCCCGAAATGCCCATCCTGGTCGACGACGAAACCGGCGTCTGGACCACCGACGCGCTGCCGATGCTGTATGTGCCGCGCCACTTCTTCGTCAACAACCACATGGGCATCGAGGAAGTGCTCGGCGCCGACAAGTACGCCGAGATCCTCTACAAGGCCGGCTACAAGTCCGCGTGGCACTGGTGCGAGAAGGAAGCCGAGTGCCATGGCATCGAAGGCGCGGCGGTGTTCGAACACTACATGAAGCGCCTGTCGCAGCGTGGCTGGGGCCTGTTCGAAACGCAGAAGCTGGACCTGGAGACCGGCTACGCCGAGGTCAAGCTCAAGCATTCGGCCTTCGTCTACGTGTACGGCAAGGTGAACCGCAAGGTCGACTACATGTTCACCGGCTGGTTCTCCGGCGCCATCGACCAGATCCTGGCTGCCAAGGGCAGCCCGATCCGCACCGTCACCGTGCAGGAATACAGCGGCTCCGAAGAAGGCCATGACGACGGGCTGTTCATCACCCGGCCACTCTGAGTCACCCATAAGAAATCCGCGAGAGGGCCTCAGCCGCGACGGCAGCCCTCTAGCGGAACCGCTACAGCGCTTACCGTGAGGATGCCGTAATGGCCTTCGAAGCAATGTTCCAGCCGATCCAGATCGGCAAGCTCACCATCCGCAACCGCGTGCTCTCCACCGCGCATGCCGAGGTCTACGCCACCGATGGCGGCATGACCACCGAGCGCTACGTCAAATACTACGAAGAGAAGGCCAAGGGCGGCATCGGCCTGGCCATCTGTGGCGGCTCCTCGGTGGTGGCCATCGACAGCCCGCAGGAATGGTGGAGCTCGGTGAACCTGTCCACCGACCGCATCATCCCGCACTTCCAGAATCTCGCCGACGCCATGCACAAGCACGGCGCCAAGATCATGATCCAGATTACCCACATGGGTCGTCGCTCGCGCTGGGACGGCTTCAACTGGCCGACCCTGATGTCGCCGTCCGGCGTACGCGAGCCGGTGCACCGCGCTACCTGCAAGACCATCGAGGTCGAGGAAATCTGGCGCGTGATCGGCAACTACGCGCAGGCCGCACGCCGCGCCAAGGAAGGCGGCCTGGATGGCGTCGAGCTGTCCGCCGTGCACCAGCACATGATCGACCAGTTCTGGTCGCCGCGGGTGAACAAGCGTACCGACGAATGGGGCGGCAGCTTCGAGGGGCGCATGAAGTTCGGCCTGGAAGTGCTCAAGGCCGTGCGCGCCGAGGTCGGTGACGACTTCTGCGTGGGCATGCGCATCTGTGGCGACGAATTCCACCCGGACGGCCTGTCCCACGAGGACATGAAGCAGATCGCCGCCTACTACGACGCCACCGGCATGATCGACTTCATCGGCGTGGTCGGCTCGGGCTGCGACACCCACAACACCCTGGCCAACGTCATCCCCAACATGAGTTACCCGCCGGAGCCCTTCCTGCACCTGGCTGCCGGCATCAAGGAAGTGGTCAAGGTGCCGGTGCTGCACGCGCAGAACATCAAGGACCCGAACCAGGCCACGCGCATTCTCGAAGGCGGCTACGTCGACATGGTCGGCATGACCCGCGCGCACATCGCCGACCCGCACCTGATCGCCAAGATCAAGATGGGCCAGGTCGACCAGATCAAGCAGTGCGTCGGCGCCAACTACTGCATCGACCGTCAGTACCAGGGCCTGGACGTGCTGTGCATCCAGAACGCCGCGACCAGCCGTGAATACATGGGCGTGCCGCACATCATCGAGAAAACCACCGGGCCCAAGCGCAAGGTGGTGGTCGTCGGTGGCGGCCCTGCCGGCATGGAAGCGGCGCGCGTCGCCGCCGAGCGCGGCCACGACGTGACCCTGTTCGAGAAGCAGGACCAGCTGGGCGGGCAGATCACCCTGGCAGCCAAGGCGCCGCAGCGTGACCAGATCGCCGGCATCACCCGCTGGTACCAGCTGGAACTGGCGCGCCTGGGCATCGACCTGCGCCTGAGCACTCCGGCGGACGAGGCGACCATTCTCGACCTGCGCCCGGATGTCGTGCTGCTGGCCAACGGCGGCCACTCCTTCCTCGAGCAGAACGAACACTGGGGCGCCGCCGAAGGGCTGGTGGTGAGCAGCTGGGACGTGCTGGCAGGCAAGGTCGCACCGGGCAAGAACGTGCTGGTGTACGACACCATCTGCGAATTCACCGGCATGTCGGTGGCCGACTTCCTCGCCGACAAGGGCGCGCAGGTCGAGATCGTCACCGACGACATCAAGCCGGGCGTGGCCATGGGCGGTACCACCTTCCCCACCTACTACCGCAGCCTGTATCCGAAGGAAGTCATCATGACCGGTGACATGATGCTGGAGAAGGTCTACCGCGAGGGTGACAAGCTGGTGGCGGTACTCGAGAACGAGTACACCGGCCAGAAAGAGGAGCGCGTGATCGACCAGGTGGTAGTGGAGAACGGCGTGCGTCCGGACGAAGGCCTCTACTACGCGCTCAAGGAAGGCTCGCGCAACAAGGGCCAGATCGACGTCGAGGCGCTGTTCGCGATCAAGCCGCAGCCCTGCCTCTCCGAGCCGGGCGACGGCTATCTGCTGTTCCGCATCGGCGACTGCGTCGCGCAGCGTAACGTGCACGCGGCGATCTACGACGCCCTGCGGCTCTGTAAAGACTTTTAAGCAGCCTCCTGTAGGAGCCGGCTTGCCGGCGACAGACGATGACGTGACTGCGTTGCTCGCGCGTCCGAATCGCTGGCCAGCCAGCTCCTACAAGACCCTTGCGGGAGCTTCACCATGCTTGGCACTCTACTTCCCATCCTGCTCTTCGCCGCCCTCGGCCTCGCCGTGCTGGGCGCGCTGAAGCGCTTCTTCATGTGGCGCCGTGGCCGGCCGGCCAAGGTCGACTGGATCGGCGGCCTGCTGAAGATGCCGCGCCGCTACCTGGTCGATCTGCACCATGTGGTCGAACGCGACAAGTACATGTCCAGGACCCACGTCGCCACCGCCGGCGGCTTCGTCCTGGCAGCCGTGCTGGCCATCCTCGTGCACGGTTTCGGCCTGCACAACCGCATCCTCGGCGTCGCCCTGCTGGCGGCCACCGTGCTGATGTTCACTGGCGCCCTGTTCGTCGCCAAGCGTCGTCTGGACCCGCCGTCGCGCCTGTCGAAAGGCCCGTGGATGCGTTTACCGAAGAGCCTGCTGATGTTCGCGGCCAGCTTCTTCATCGCCACCCTGCCGGTAGCCGGCATTCTCCCCGCCGGTTTCGGTGGCTGGGTTCTGGCCATCCTCCTTGCCGTTGGCGTGGCCTGGGGGGTGTCCGAGCTGTTCTTCGGCATGACCTGGGGCGGGCCGATGAAACACGCCTTCGCCGGTGCCCTGCACCTGGCCTGGCACCGCCGCGCCGAGCGTTTCGGTGGTGGCCGCTCCAGCGGCCTGAAAGCGCTGGACCTGGACGACCCGAAAGCACCGCTGGGGGTGGAAAAGCCCAGCGATTTCACCTGGAACCAGTTGCTTGGCTTCGACGCCTGCGTGCAGTGCGGCAAGTGCGAGGCCATGTGCCCGGCCTTCGCCGCCGGCCAGCCGCTGAATCCGAAGAAGCTGATCCAGGACATGGTCATCGGCCTGGCGGGCGGCAACGACGCCAAGTTCGCCGGCAGCCCCTACCCAGGCAAACCGCTCGGCGAACACAGCGGCGGCCCGCACCAGCCGATCGTCTCGCTGCACGGCAAGGCGCTGGTCGATGCCGAAACGCTGTGGTCGTGCACCACCTGCCGCGCCTGCGTCGAGGAATGCCCGATGATGATCGAGCACGTCGATGCCATCGTCGACATGCGTCGCCACCTGACCCTGGAGAAAGGCGCCACGCCGAACAAGGGTGCCGAGGTGCTGGACAACCTGATCGCCACCGACAACCCCGGCGGTTTCAACCCGGGCGGCCGCCTGAACTGGGCCGCCGACCTGAACCTGCCACTGCTCGCCGACAAGGGCGAGACCGACGTGCTGTTCTGGGTCGGTGACGGCGCCTTCGACATGCGCAACCAGCGCACCCTGCGCGCCTTCGTGAAGATCCTCAAGACCGCCGGCGTCGACTTCGCCGTGCTCGGCCTGGAAGAACGCGACAGCGGTGACGTGGCCCGTCGCCTGGGTGACGAGGCGACCTTCCAGCACCTGGCCAAGCGCAATATCGCGACCATGGCCAAGTACCGCTTCAAGCGCATCGTCAGCTGCGACCCGCACAGTTTCCACGTACTGAAGAACGAGTACGGCGCGCTCGGCGGCAACTACCAGGTGCTGCATCACAGCACCTTCATCGACGAGCTGGTGCGCAATGGTTCGCTCAACCTCGGGCAGAGCAAGGCCGCCAGCGTCACCTACCATGACCCCTGCTACCTGGGCCGCTACAACGGCGAGTACGAAGCGCCGCGCGCGGTGCTCAGGGCCATCGGCATCGAGGTCAGGGAGATGGAACGTTCGGGCTTCCGTTCGCGCTGCTGCGGCGGCGGTGGCGGCGCGCCGATCACCGACATCCCCGGCAAGCAACGCATCCCCGACATGCGCATGGTCGACATCAGGGAAACCGGCGCCGAACTGGTCGCCGTCGGCTGCCCGCAGTGCACGGCGATGCTCGAAGGCGTGGTCGCACCACGCCCGGAAATCAAGGACATCGCCGAACTGGTCGCCGAGGTGCTGATCGAGCCCACCGAAGTGCCGGCCAAGCGCCCGAACGCCCAGCGTGCAGCCGCGGAGGTGCAGTGATGAACGCGAGCGATGCAGGGCGGGGGCAACCCGCCAGCACCTGTCCGGCGGGCTGCACCCGCCCTACGCAAAGCCTGGAGGCCATGCAATGAGCGACATCATCCGCCGCGACCCACGCGCCGAGTGGATCGCCCGCAACCGCCTGCACCCGCTGCATGCGTCGATGCAGAAGGCCGAGGCCAGCTGGATGGGTCCCAACGGCATCATCCGCAAGAACCCGCACGCCCTGGCGGCCGGCTTCATCGGCCCGGCCGGCATCAAGCGCATCGACCGCAGCGGCGCCCAGCAGGGCACCAGTGGCAAACGACAGAGTGCCAGCGTGGAGGTGCAACTGCCGCTGCACGTGGTCGAGCAACCGGCCTACCACATCGTGGTGGTGCCCGACATGGTCGGCGGCCGCCTCTCCAGCCACGACAAGGACCTGCTCGGTCTGGCCCACAAGCTGGCGGCCGATGGCGGTGCAGTGGTCGCCGTGCTGTTCGGTGACGACAAGGAAAGCGCCTTCGACACCGCCGGCGTGGACCGCATCCTGCGCATCGCCGGCGACACCTTCGACGGCTATGCGCCGGAGGCCCGCGTGCTCGCCCTCAGCGCCGTCGAGGCGCAACTGGCGCCGCGCCACTGGTTGCTGCCCGACAGCCGCACCGGCGGTGGCGAGCTGGGCCGGCGCCTGGCCGCCAAGCTCGGCGAGCGGCCGGCCACCCGCGTCTGGCAGGTGGCTGGCGAACAGGTGACCGGCCGTGCCGGCAGCGGCCAACAGGACCTGCAGCGCGCGCTGCCCCGGCTGCTGCTGGCCGCCGCCGAATGCGCCGAGCCGGTCAGCGAAACGCGTCATGAGGCGCGCCCGCTGGAGCTCAGCAGCAAGATCGCGCAGAGCCTGCCACGCATCGAGGACCTCGGCTCCGTCGCCGTCGACCCGGCGCAGATTCCCATGGCCGAGTCCGAGTTCATCCTCTCCGGCGGCAACGGCGTGAAGGACTGGGAACTGTTCCACCAGGCCGCAGTTGCCCTGGGCGCCACCGAAGGCGCCTCGCGCGTGGCGGTGGACGACGGCTTCATGCCGCGCAACCGCCAGGTTGGCGCCACCGGCACCTGGGTTACCGCACGCGTGTACGTTGCGGTGGGGATCTCCGGCGCCATCCAGCACCTGCAGGGCATCGGCGCCTGCGACAAGGTGGTGGCGGTGAACATGGACCCCGGCTGCGACATGATCAAACGTGCCGACCTCTCGGTGATCGGCGACTCGGCGCTGATCCTCCAGGCGCTGATCGAGCGCGTCGCCGCCTGGCGCCAGGAGGGCAAGCGCGATGCAGCCTGAAACCTGCGTAGCCCGGATGCAATCCGCAGCCCTCACAACCCATCTCCGGAGTGCATCCGGGCCAAGGGGGAGCCATGCCTGATCTGAATATCGTCGCCCTGGTCTCGGTTGGCGCACACCCGACCTCGGGACGGGCGCGCCGCGCCGAACAGGACGCCCGCGCCGTGGAACTCGGCCTGCGTCTGGCCGGGCAGAATCTGCAACTGCTGCATGCCGGCGACCCGCAGGCCGAAGCGCTGCGCGGCTACCTGGGCATGGGCCTGGAGCAGCTCGACGTCCTCGAACAGACCGAGGGCGCCGATGCCCTGCCGTTGCTGGTCGACTACCTGCAAGGCAGCCGTACCCAGCTGGTCCTGACCGGCAGCCAGGCGGAAACCGGCGAAGGGTCGGGCATGCTGCCGTTCCTCCTCGCCGAGCACCTGGGCTGGCCGATGGTGGTCGGCCTGGCCGAAGTGGAGAAGGTCGAGAATGGCGTGGCGCAGGTACTGCAAGCCCTGCCCCGTGGCCAGCGGCGGCGCCTCAAGGTCCGCTTGCCATGCGTCGCCAGCGTCGACAACGCCGCCCCCGTGGCGCGGCAGAGTGCCTTCGGCCCGGCCCGACGCGGCCTGATCGAGGCGCATGAAGTCGCGGTGGTGGACGACCCGCTGCTGGCCGCAGCCAGCCTGCAACCGGCCAGGCCGCGACCGAAGCGGCTCAAGGTGATCAAGGCCAAGACCGGTGCCGAACGGATGAAGGCCGCGACGGCCAAGGCCAGTGGCGGCGGTGGGCAGGTGCTCAAGGATGTCTCGCCACAGGAAGGCGCAGAGGCTATCTTCAAGCTATTGATCGAAGAAGGCGTACTGCGCTAGCAGGCGGCTGAACGACGACCTGCGCTGCCAAGAGGAGCCACGACCATGATGCATGCCGACCTGATCGACCAGGAAGACTTCCGCGAACACCTGATCGCCCTGGGCCTGAACATCCCCCCGGACGCCTCGCCGGAGCAGGCCTGCGAGCTGGCCGTCAGCGGGCTCAGCGCCGAGCGCGCCATCGCCCTGCGGCGCCTGGTGGAAGAACTGCTGGGCGGCAGCGCCACCCTGCTGCCCAACGTGCGCGAGGCCATCAGCCGGCATCTGCTGCCGGCGCTGGTGCCCAAGCCCAGCTGAACGCTGCAGCAAAGCTGCCGCCCAGCAGACTCCTGCTGCGTGGGAGGGGCAAAAAAAGGGGCGCCACTGGCGCCCCTTTTTCATTGCCGCGCGGTCAGATGCGCACGCTGGCGAAGGTCGACTCGCCCTGGGCTCGGTTCAGCGCCAGCACGGCACTGGAGTTGACCTGCTGATCGGGGATCGGCAGCAGCACCACCAGGTTGTTGCCCTGCTGACCCGCGCGCTCGTCACGCGGCGGAATACCGAAGTACTCGCGGTAGCACTTGGAAAAGTGTGGGGTGGAGACGAAGCCGCAGACCGAGGCGACCTCGATGATCGACATGCTGGTCTGCTTGAGCAGCTGGCGTGCACGAATCAGGCGCAGTTTGAGGTAGTAGCGCGACGGCGAGCAGTGCAGGTATTTCTGGAACAGGCGCTCCAGCTGGCGCCGGGAGATGTCGACGAAGCAGGCCAGTTCGTCGAGATCGATCGGCTCCTCCAGGTTGGCTTCCATCAAGGCGACGATTTCCTGCAGCTTCGGCTGATTGCTGCCCAGCATGTGCTTGAGCGGCACGCGCTGATGATCCTGCTCGTTGCGAATGCGTTCGTAGATGAACATCTCGGAGATGCCGGCGGCCAGTTCACGACCATGCTGCTGGCCGATCAGGTGCAGCATCATGTCCATCGGCGCGGTACCGCCGGAGCTGGTGTGGCGATTGCGATCGATGGAGAACAGACGCGTGGTGATGGCCGCACGCGGGAAGGCTTCCTGCATCGACGCCAGGCATTCCCAGTGCACACTGCAGTCATAGCCATCGAGCAGGCCGGCCTTCGCCAGCGCCCAGCTGCCGGTGCACACCGCACCGAGCTGCCGGCCCTGGCGCGCCTGCAGCTGCAGCCAGCTGACGTGCTCGCGCTTGACGCTGTGCTGGATGTCCACACCGCCGCAGACGATCACCGCATCCAGCGCCGGCGCGTTGTGCATGGCCGTGTCCGGGGTGATCTGCAGGCCGTCGCTGGCGCTGACCGGCTGACCGTCGTGGGTCAGGGTGTGCCAGCGGAACAGTTCCTTGCCGGAAAGCTGGTTGGCCATGCGCAGCGGTTCCACCGCCGAGGCGAGGGAAATCAGGGTGAAGTTGTCCAGAAGCAGGAAGCCGATGGACTGAGAAACGCGATTCTGGGGTTGTCCCCCCTGGCCTAACTGCGACATCGATGAACACCTCACGCCAAGCACGGTATGAACCCCGCTCGAGGAGGGGCTCTCTTCTAGTTCTGCCGCCGATCAAGGGACCCGCGCAGCTATGCAAATTCACGCAAAGGCCATGCCTAAATTGATTACGCGTTCAAAAATAAATCGCGCGCGACGCACACCGCGAAAATGCCGGCTCAGACGGCCTGGAAAGAGGCGACCCAGGCACGCGCAAAGCCACGTGGGCAGAGGGTTTGAGCATTTCGGTAGCACTCGTCTGACAACGTGCTACGGGGCGCCGTTCGCGCAGTAACGCTCGCCCGGTAACAGCCGCGACCGACCGGTCATTTTGCATGATCCGCACGCCCGTATCGGCCGCACCAAAATCTCGCGAAAGAGGGCCATCTGGGGCGACTTTGCACCAGCAAGGATCAGCACGCGCCGGCACATCTGAACGCACCTCTCGAAGCCCCGCGAGGCCGCGCGCGTGACGCCTGCGCAACGCAAACAGCGTCGACCCGAGCGAGGCGGAATCCGCCGCCACATCCGCGCAACCGAGCGCTGCCAATGATCGGGCTTTCACGATCCGCATCACGCCTGACACCGACCCCGGCATGCCCGGGCGCGGCGCCGCGGCAGGCGCATCGGCAACGTCTCGATTCGGCATGCGGAGGTCGTTTTTCGGGCGTACCGGCGGCCTGTCTCTTGCTACGAAATAGCCCGCACGCGCTGCACCGCAAGAGAATCGACCCATCTCTGGCCACCCCGCACACAGGACTGCTCATGAACAGACTTAGCCCGCTGCTGCTCGCCACCACCCTGCTCTGCTCCGCCACGCTGCAAGCCGCCGAAGATGCACGCTGCGAGCTAGTACGCCTGAGCGATGTCGGCTGGACCGATATCACCATGACCACCGCAGTGGCCCGCCTGGTACTCGGCGAAATCGGCTATCGCACGCAGGTGCAGCGCATGTCCCTACCCGATACCTACCGCAGCCTGTCGGAAGGTCAGCTGGATGTGTTCCTCGGTAACTGGATGCCGGCACAGGCCGACCTGGTCCAGAACCACATCGACAGCGGCAAGATCGAAAAACTGCACACCAACCTGCCGACGGTGCGTTACACCCTGGCCGTGCTGACGCCAGGCTACGAAGCCGGGTTGAAGGATTTCGCCGACATCCATCGCTTCAAGGAGCAGCTCGGCGGGCAGATCTTCGGGATCGAGCCCGGTAACGAGGGCAACGAGATGGTCAAGGGGATGATCCGCGACAACACCTTCGGCCTTGCCGGTTTCACCCTGGTGGAGTCCAGCGAGAGCGGCATGCTCAACCACGTCGAGCGCGCCCAGCGCCTGGACAAGTGGGCGGTCTTCCTTGGCTGGGAACCGCACCCCATGAACGAGCGTCTGAAAATGAACTACCTGGCAGGCGGTGACGACTTCTTCGGCGCCAACTACGGCGCCGCCCAGGTCAATACCGTGGCCCGGGGCGACTTCAGCCGGCAATGCCCCAACCTGGCGCGGCTGTTTCGCAACATGACCTTCACCATCTCGGCGGAGAACCACCTGATGAGCGCGGTGCTGGAAGGCAACACCAACCGCCGGCGCGTGGCCAAACAGTGGATCGAGGAGAACCCGCAGATAGTGGCCAGCTGGCTCGAAGGCGTCACGCGTTACCAGGGTGGGCCGATTACCGTCGCCTTCGACACCCCGCTGGCCTCCAGCAACTGAAAAACGGCGAAAAAACGATAAAAAGTAACGAAAGCGCATTCATTTTTCAGGATCGTGCGAGAACCTGGAACCGCTCAGCAAGGCATCCCCGCGCAACGCGGCTCGGCGGCCTGGGTGACTCCCGAGTCAGCCCGAACCGACAGCCGTTTTCACTCGCCACGGGGTGGGCGAATGCACCTTTCTGTAAATTTTTTTCAACATCGCCACAGCCCCCGCGATACGCCGCCTGCGTCCACCCTGGAAGGGCAAGAACCACGCCCGGCGCGGCTTCCAGCCTTGGCCAAGGGGTAAAAAAGTCTGTTAAGGTTTTTAAGGCACGCGCTCGAAACCGTCTCCCGGCACCTGCCCGGAAACGATTCGAGAGCGCATCGAGCAGTGGAATCGGGAGCCCGGAAAACGTCAGAACGACGGGAATGCACACCACGTGATGGGGTATGTCGTCGCCCAACACGTCAGGGTCGCAAATCGATAATTGCGCAGACCCCAAGACTATATCGTTGAGTCAGCCGATGACGTCGCTGCCGCATCTCAAGAGAGAGCGGCAGACCGGGGCCCTCCGCCCCGGACCGAAGAACAGAACAAGCGCTGGCCCCCCGCAATTGGGCGCCAGCCCAACAAGAAATTTCGGATGTACGCATGCGCCAGGATGGCGCATGAAATCCCAAGGGAATGGGCTTCGAAACACTGCCAGAGGGTTTGGAAAGCGGTTTGCAGCACGGCAAGACAGTGGTCACTCATCAACAGGTCGCAACGACGCAGCGGGCAGTTCCTGCCAACAGCCGCGTGCGCTGCGGTGTGCCCGAGTGTCACCAACCCGGCCAGCAGCGAAACGCCCACCAGCCTCGACACTTCAGCAAACACCCACACAGGTATCAGAGACCTGACACAGCTGACCTACGCTTCGACGACGCGTGCTCGGCCGTGCCAGCGTGAACTGAATATCGATTGAAGGGGAAACGTCCCATGCAGTCTGGAAAGATCGTGGTCGAACACCTGTACAAGGTTTTCGGCTCAAACCCACAAGAAGCCATCGACTTGCTCAAGGAAGGCTGGAGCAAGGAGAAGATTCTGGCCGAGAAAGGCGCCGTGATCGGCGTCAGTGATGTCTCGTTCAGTGTCGAAGAAGGCGAAATCTTCGTTCTCATGGGCCTCTCCGGCTCTGGCAAGTCCACCCTGATCCGCCTCATCAACCGCCTGGTCGAACCCAGCGCCGGCGATGTCTACATCGATGGCCAGAACGTCGCCAAGCTGCCGCAGTCGCAACTGATAGACCTGCGTCGTCGCGACATGAGCATGGTCTTCCAGTCCTTCGCCCTGATGCCTTCGCGCAGCGTGCTGGACAACGCCGCGTTCGGCCTCGAAGTTGCCGGCGTCGGCCGCAAGGAGCGCGAGAAGCGCGCCATGGAAGTGCTCACCCAGGTCGGCCTGGACACCTTCGCCCACAAGTACCCGCATGAACTGTCTGGTGGCATGCAGCAGCGCGTCGGCCTGGCCCGCGCGCTGACGGTGAACCCGTCGATGATTATCATGGACGAGGCCTTCTCCGCCCTCGACCCGCTCAAGCGCCGCGAAATGCAGGACGTGCTGCTGGAGCTGCAGAAGACCCATCGCCGCACCATCATCTTCGTCTCCCACGACATCGAAGAAGCCATGCGCATCGGTACCCGCATCGGCATCATGGAAGGCGGCAAGCTGATCCAGGTCGGCACCCCGCAGGAGCTGATCGAGAAGCCGGCCAACGAGTACGTGCGCAACTTCTTCGACACCGTCGACACCAGCCGCTACCTCACCGCCGGCCAGCTCAAGGCCGACAGCGTGCCGACCTACGTCTACAACGGCAAGGCGCCGGATGCGGCGAAGATCTGCAAGGAACTGCAGGCGCTGGACAAGCACTACGCCTTCATCGTCGACGAGCAGAACAATTTCCAGGGCTCCATCAGCCTGGAGAAGATCGCCCTGATGGTCGATGGCGACGAGCCCAAGCCGCTGGAAAGCGAGGCGCTCAAGCAGGTCGTCCCCGTTCCGGAAGACATGCCGCTGGAAGACGTCATCACCCGTCTCGTGGACAACGAGGGGCCGATCCCGGTGGTCGACGCCGAAGGCCACTACTGTGGCGCCATCAGCAAGGGCCGCCTGCTGACCCGACTGCAGGGTGAAGCCAATGAATGACAAGAAGCTCGACCTGGGTAGCTGGGTCAACGACGTCGTCCAGCACCTGCTGGACAACTACAGCGGTGCCTTCGACAGCATCGGCCAGGTCGTCAGCGGCTTCTCCGAAGCCATCGAAAACCTGCTGATGCTGCCGCCGGCC
>MDSZ01239669.1_pt1 | contig 44747 bp, 33 predicted proteins | sample 811201 | NCBI WGS metagenome assembly MDSZ01 (sample SAMN05326647, study PRJNA326480) | marine metagenome | isolation source: seawater | place: Indian Ocean: North | collected 2010 | reverse complement strand
TGGTTTCTTTCAAAAACTCTACCCACATCTTCGGCGCGGATTCGTAATCCAAATCGCCGGCATGAACAATCTAGATGTGAAGACACGGTGAGAAATACATGTTGATCGTAAAGTCCAAGAAAGACAATAAATAAATAAATAAATAAATAAATAAGTAGTTACGCACCAAATCTGCCCCAGACTCTTTAGCCAAACGCACAACATCTCGCGCGCGCGAGTACAGTTTACACGGTTGGCCGGCGTGATCGTAACAGGTTTGTCCGTTGATCTTATACGGCGAGCCTTGCACGTTCCTAAACAGCGAGAGTTTCATTCAGATCACAAAAATATACGGGAAAATAGATAATGGTTAAGTAAGTGTATTTCTTACCCGAGATAGTCCACCCAAGAGCTCGAGGGGTTGTCATTGCCCACGCCAGTATCTGCAATGAATGCAACCCGAACGGCTGAAGCGAGCGCGAAGCAAAGATGAAGGATAATCACCCGTCGAAGAAGCATAGTGTTATAGTTGTTTTTGGGGGTGTTTTTGGTAAATAAAAATGGGGAAAAAATGTGTGTTGTCTTTTTCCTTCCCTCGTTAAAATTCAATTGAACGCGGTGGTGTGTGTGTATGCCTATGTGCCTATGTGCCTATGTGCGCGTGTGCGTGCGTATTACAACAACGCCATAAAATGTCTCTCATAAAAAGGCTATTTCGGTGCATCTAATTGCTGGCGCATGCGCGTGTATACTTCTAATCATTTCGTTTCTTCTCAGACATCATCATGTATCGTTTTCAAATAATCCTACGTGTATTCGCGGACGTAACTCTTTCTTCTTTCGTAGTTGGGGCTCTCCACAAAGCTCGTCACTCTTTTCGCGCTACGGTAGATGACACTGCCAGTTACGCGTAACGGCGAAACGTTTGCGTTCTTATTCTTCTGTGTCTCGTCCTCTTCGTCTTCTCTTTCCCATCCTCTAAATGAATTGTCCGAGTGTAAATCTTGCACTGCCCACGGGCCGCATTCGCTCAGCTTACGTTCGCACGTGCCGCCAAGAAAAATTGGGGTTCGCTCGATGCCACCAAAAACGTCCACGATTTCCTGGAACGCGGCTTGGGAACCCTTCTCACCTGTTATGCGTCCAAACATGGTGACTTTTTTGCTCATTTGACTGTCTAAGAAACCGCTTAGGGCGTGCCAAAAGACTCTGACGTTTAAACTGGCGTTAACGACATATATCTTATAAATTAAATCCGGGTACTGTCTTCGAAGAAAGAGCATCGTGTCCTTGAACATTTCCACGCGTTGTCTTGCTTTCATCTGCTTTCCATCTCTGAGTTTCATCGCGCTGTCTCTCGAGGCGTCTATGATGATCACGCATTTGTCGTGGACGATAACCGCATCTCGGTTTTTTAAATTCGGAAAGACGATGTTCGTTAGATACGTGAAGAACATCCCGTAATTTTTCATGATGATTGTTCGGCTGTCACTGGACAATCGTTCGCTGCTGCTAATTCTGTTGTCATTGTTACTACTTTTGCTCTCGCTATTGTATGCGGTGGTGGACATCGACATCATCGTCTTCGTCGCATCCCCCACGCGGAAACAGCACACTGGAATCCCTAACGGCGTGTGCGTCGTGTACACAGTCATGCGCGGATGCGCCATGTGTAACTTCTTCTCTGACTCACTCATCCCCCCATCCTTCTCCTTCATTGTCCACCTCCTCAAACACTCTCTCGGCTTCATCTTCTTTCTCCACTCCATTGAGTTCAAAATCATCCTCTTCGCTGCACCCACATCCGAGCTATTTTTCGTACTCGACAAATACCTCCTCAAACAATTCTCTCTATCGCCGGCAATCATCATATCTTCCGGAAACTTCACGTCTTCCACTTCCTTTCTTAACTTCTTCGCGTTTTCCTCGTACCCGTTGACCACCTCTCGCGACCGACGCCAAATGAGCATCGTTCGTCTCGCATTTTTGTGCTTCTGTTTCGACCACACTCCCATGTTCTTCCCATCGAACGCTTTCGCCACGAACGAACGCATTTCCGATTCTAGTTCCGCCTCTATCTCCAACTTTCTTTGCCTGTATAACACCCACGGCATGCTTTCGTGCACTTTCCGAAACACGTACCAAAATTTCATCGCCTGCAACACGACGAACACTTTGACTTTCGATATCCGCGTCTTCGACTTCGACTCCATCTGCTCTCCCCCTTTTCTCCGTTCGTTCCCGATGACTGCAATCGGCAGTAAAATCGCACAAAAAGTAATCCACGCGTCTCTCGCGTGGTCCTCGGGAACTCCCAGGATCGTTGCGAGCGGAAACGGTTTGAATTCGTTCGCGACGAACACCGCGAGCGAAAAAAACAACCACGCGCGCGCGACGAACGCCGTTTTCATCATCGTTCGTCTTCGTCTTCTTCTTCTTCTTCTTCTTCGTTGTTTGTGCGGTTTCTCTTTCTCTCTCGCGCGCACTTCTTGGGTCTGCTTTTGTCTAAAGGTGTTTTGGGGAAGATTTTAATTGAGTCGTTTGAGATATAAAATCGATCGAACGAGAATAAAAAAAAAATGAGAAAAAAGAGAAAAAACGCTTGGATTTTTTTGTCTTTCACCAACAGCGAACTCGCCGTAAACGGCGGCGAGAGACAACAAAGTCGTCTTCTTCCAGCGACCAACAACGCGGGCGTTGTGTATCGTCGACCGACCGATGGTGCGACGAGAAACGAGAGCGAGACGCCGAGGCGAGGGAAAGAAAATCGCCGTCGTGTCGATGGTCGCTTTTTTTGTGTTTTTGTCCATATCTTTTTGGTTCACGGAAACCGAAAACCTCGAAACCATCAAAGAGAGTGAAGACTTTCGGGGGTTCGTCGAGGAAACGAGGAGAGTGAGGGCGAAGATGAGAGAGAAGGAGAGGAGGACGAGTGGGACGCCGTTGCGAAGAAGAACGCTGAAAGATTACGCGGCTATACTCTTCACGCAGAACCTTTGCTTTGATTATTTCGTCGCGAGCGGTGGTCCGTATTTTTGCTTGTACCCGGTCGTTTGTTTCGGGTCGGATTTCTTCAGTTGCATGACGAACGCCGGAGTGATGCAAGAGATAAATGGGATTAGTGCGCAGACCGCGTATGGCATCGGAAATACGATAATGAACAGCTTTTGATTATTATGATCACGTGACAAAAGAATGGATTAATTTAATTGATCATCTCTTCGCTCAATCTATGAATGGCGTTGACGAAATAATCAACCTTCGCGCAATCCTCTTTACCGCCTAAGCCTGCACCTAAATTCGCGATGTACTTTTGAGGTCCAAAGTCTTCCAACATTTTCTTTGCCTCCTTTTCAATTTCTTCGAACGACCCGTCGACTAAGAGATTTGGGTCAAAGTTCCCTTGGACGCTGGACATATTCGCTTCGCCGCCCGCCGCGCCGGCCAGCGTATTTCTCGCGTACTTTCTATCCATAACCGTATCCAAAGTGATGCAATCATACCCAACTCTTTGCAAATCAGAAATTGCATACGGCGCATCTCTCGCGAAACCGAGCAATGGGACGTCCGGGTGTCTCTTCTTCAACTCTTTGGCAATCTTTTCCATCTCCGGCAATGCAAACTCGTAAAACTCCTTCTCCTCGATGTGTTCGCACATCGCCTCGAATACTTGCACCATGTGCGCGCCGTTTTGAATTTGCAAATCTAAATAATCGATAACGACCGTCGTCAATCGTCCCAACAACTCTCTCGACGCCTCTGGGTGGTTCTTCAACCAGTTCATCCCAGAATCCGTGTTTTTTCTCGAGCTTCCGCCAACCATGTAATACATCAACGTCCACGGCGCCGCGCTAAATCCAATCAAGGGAATCTGTAAGTTTTCTGCCTCAATTTGCTCGTTGATTCTCCTGACCGATTTTAACACGTGCGCTAATCTCTCCTCGACGTCAATCGTTTTCGGTACTTTCGTCTCCAAATCTTCCGGCGTTTGCAACGGCCTCGGGACGACGATACCTTTCCCGCCCGGCATTTCCACGTCCACGTTCATAGCTTCCGCGATGACTAAAATATCCGAGAAAAGAATAGCCGCGTCCAACTTATATCTTCTCACTGGTTGCATCGTCACCTCGCACACGTCCTCCGGATCTTCCAACAATTGTAAAAAATTCTTCCCGGTATCTTTCTTGTACTGTTTGTATTCCGGCAAATGTCTCCCGGCTTGACGAAACAACCAAATCGGCGTCTTCGACACCTTCTCCCCTTTCGCCGCTTTAATCATCGAATCGTTCTGCGGGTATCTGTTTTTCAGCGCGGACGCGTCCGTTTTCGATTTCAACGGGCTCGAAGCTCCCGCTCGAACACACAAAACTCGACGACGACTTTTTCCGTATCTCGATGCGGTCGACGATTTCCAATCGCGCGGCATCGCAGTCGTCGTCGTCGTCTTTTGAATCGTCGCCATCATCTTCTCCTCCAAAAAGCTCCGAGAACTACACTCTCTCCTGCACGCGCACGAAAATACAAAGGACGACCCCCGAAGGAAAGGTTTGAGCGCGCTTCAATAAAAGTACAGAGTGTATAGTATTCTCTGTGTGTTTTATATAATGAAGAAGAAGAAGAGGATGATTATATCTCGTTCTTTTGTCCTCCTTTTATCCAAAATCTCCTCCAAAAATCCACAAAAAAAAAGTCCAAAAAAAAAAAACAAAACAGACCCACAAATTATTCTAAACCCTACTTACACAAACCCTAAACGTTTTGGCAAATTTGTTTTTTTTTTTTTGGCGGCTGTCTGAAACTCTCTTTCTTCTTCTACATTTGGAACGCACGGAGACGAAGGAGTACGTCTTCTCTTCTCTTCTCTTCTCTTCTCTTCTCCGAAAGCGAGGGCGCAGAAAAAGAAGAAGAAGAAGAAGAAGAAGAAGAAGAAGAGAGATGCCGGGCCCGTCGACCCACGGGCAGCGGAATAAAGCGCACAACCGCGGGAAACACCAGTCGAAACACGCCTTGCACAAAGTGAACAAACCGAAGACGTCCAATGCGTTCGTCGCGAAGACGAATTTAGGCGTCGGGAATAAGCGAGAGCGATTGGTGCGAGCAAAACAAGCGAGAGACGCGAATAAGAGACTCGTTTCGATGGATAAAAAGCTGGAGAAGATGGCACCGAAAGTGGTGGCGGTGATGACGTTGGACGGCGGAGATTACGACGCGTCGGATTTGCGAGATTTCTTGGGGAAGTTTGTGAACAGTTGCGAAAAGAGGAAGGAGACGGCGAACGAGGGGTTTATGGTGGCGGAGAAGTTGTTTAACGATCCACATTTGCCACAAACCGTGAGAGTGGAACAACACGATCACAGATTTCAAATCATGATCGTAGATCACGGACACAAGTTAGCGGCGTTGGAGGCGATTAAGTCGGCGGACGTTTTAGTGTGCGTCGCGGCGGCGCACTCGAAGAAAGAGGAGAAGTACGATCCGCCGAACGAACAGTTGGTGGAAGTGACGATGCCGACTTTACGGGCGCAAGGATTACCGCCGACGGTAGTGGCGTTGAGAAATTCAATCAAAGTCAGTCCTTCGGAACGAAATGCTGCAAGAAAACTTGGGACGCGGATAGCGACGGAGGAGATTTTGAGCGTGCCAAAAGATCGGGTAAAATCGCAAGCGGTAGATACGGAACAAGAAATGAAAATGTTGGTGAGAATGGTGAGCGAACAGAGAGCACAGGCACCGACATGGAGAACGCAGAGACCGTATATTATATCTGAGTTGTCTACGATTACACCGATGAGTGAACACTTGTCCAATTTAGTCGTCGAAGGGTACGTTCGAGGGTGCGGCATGAGCGCGAACCAGTTGTTTCACGTACCTGGGGTTGGGGATTTCCCGTTAGAGAAGGTGGAACTAATCGAAGAAAGAGTTGCAAAGCACAAGAAGAAAAATACTCGTACTAATAGCAAGAATAGCGTGAATACTATTAACGATTTAGAAATGGGGGAAACGAGACAGGAGACTTTAGAAACCTTTGTTTCGGACCCGAAAAAGAGAGAGCCGGTCATTCGAGAAAACAAACCGCCGAACGACGTGGAATACGACGAAGACGCTCACGACGCGAGGTTACAACACCTGAGATGGGAAGAAGCGGAGAAGAAGAAAATGATGATGCGATTGAAACCGAAAGGATGGTCGGACTATCAAGCGTCTTGGCTCCCGAGAGACGAAAGCGACGATGAAGGTTCACTTTTCGAAGAAGAAGGCGAAGAAGATGCCGACCAAGGCGATTTTATTCGAGAAAAAGATACGGAAATGACTGGTGATGGTAGAGATGTTACTACCACAACTGGTCCGAGAGGAGAAGGAACGAAGCAAAACGACAACGACGATAAAATGATGATGGACGACGATGACCACGAAGGTGACATCGAATACGATTCCGACGAGGAAGAACAGGAACACTGGGACGGCGATTTACAAGGCGACATATCTTCCGACGACGACGAAGAAACTTTGAAAAATTTACTCGAAGCGTCTAAAGACAGCGCGAAACGCGCGAGATTACGAGCGTTGGAAGATGAAAATTTCGAGTATCCGGACGAAGTCGAGTTCCCGGAAGACGTCGAAGCGCGCCGGCGGTTTGCGAAGTATAAGGGATTGAAATCGTTTCGAACTTCTCCGTGGGACCCGAAAGAAAATTTACCGCGAGATTACGCGCGGGCATTTGCGTTGGCGAGCTATAAGCGACTCGGGAAACGTTCGAAAGAGTATTTGGAAACGACTATGGATTTAGACGTCGGTTCGTACGTACGATTGACGATTAAAGGCGTACCGACGGTCTGCCTGGAAAATTTGTTAGATCCGCAATCGTCCACGTTTTACTCCTCGAAAATTCCTTCAGCGGAAGAATTACAGATAGGTGATGCTGGAGGGCTCGGAGAAGGTGTTGGTCAACCGTGGCGAGGGTGGACCGGGGGTGCCGGCGCTTTAATCGTTTCTGGTTTACTCCGCCACGAATCGCGCATGACTGTCATGCATTTTGGCGTGCAAAAACGAAAAGAATACACGGATCCGATTCCATCAAAACACTCGATGTGGTGGCACGTCGGCTTCAGACGCGAGAAAGCTAAAGCTATATTCAGTCACGATGGTCTAAACGCTGACAAGTATAAATTCGAACGGTTCTTACCGCCGCGCGTCCCCGCCATGGCCTCTTTGTTCATGCCCATCACGTTTGGTCCCGCGCCAGTGTTGGGATTCAGCGAGAAAATCGGTGCCGGTGGCTCCATTCAAACTGCTTTAGTGTGTTCAGGTAACGTCCGCGCGGCAAACCCGGACCGCATTGCTTTGAAACGCGTCGTGCTCACGGGATTCCCATTTCGTACGCATAAACACAAAGGCGTCATTCGGTACATGTTTTTCAACGCCGAAGACGTCAAGTTTTTCTCGCCGCTCGAATTATGGACCAAATACGGTCGGCGCGGTAAGATAACAGACGCTTTAGGTACGCACGGTCACATGAAATGTCTCTTCAATGGCGTCCTTTTACAACACGATACCGTCTGCGCGACCATGTACAAACGCATGTTCCCGAAACTCGAACGTCATCAGCACAACGCGATGAACCAAAACAGCGAAATCGAGTTTGAAAATAGAATGCACGACAAAAGAGAGTTTGAAGACACCGGGGATAAAATGCAAATGTATTAAATGCTACACTTACTGCGTACGCGTAGGACATTTGAGATGAATATAAAAACGGCGCAACCTCTCTTTCTTTCCTCTCTCTTTCTTTCCTCTCTCTCTCTCTCTCTCTCTCTCTCTCTCTCTCAAACGACAATACTCAGCGCGTTATTGTTAATCGTCGTCCTTGAATTCTCTTCTGTCCAAGTACCGATCCGGTCTCAGTTCTCTGATTTCCTCCTCGCTCATCTGTTCTCCGGTCGCTTTCAGCGTCGCTCTGTTCAACTCGCGAATCTCCTCGATTCTCTCCTTATCTCTCTTTTCTTGCGTGACGAAGAAAATGGGAATGCCAAGCCCGGCGGCGATGCCCAACACCGCGGCAACAACGGTCGTTAACGTCTCTCCGTCGAACCCGTTCGCGAGCTGCGCTATCTCGTCGGCGTGGTGTCCTCCTCCTCGAACGACGACGACGCGTCGTGCCGCCCTATTCTTCTTTCTCCCGCATTCGATGGTCGTCGTCCTCTCCACACAACAACGCGATGAAGAGACGACGACGTTGCTTCGGTGTCGTCGGGCGTGGGACCCCCGTCCTCCGAAGCGCGTCGACGACGACGACAAAAGCGACGGTGTTCTGCACGTCGCGGCGAACATCGTCGTCGTCGTCGTCGTTGTTGTTCGAACAGAGAAGAAGAAGAAGAAGAAGAAGAAGAAGAAGAAGAAGAACGAGATTGGAAAATGGCGATGACGTTGATGAAAAAACGTCACAAGAAAGAAGAAGAAGAAGAAGAACGAGAAGGAGAAGAAGAAGAAGAACGAGAAGGAGAAGAAGAAGAAGAAGCGTCGACGTATAGTAGTGACCGTTTCGAAAAGAGACGACCCTTTGTGATACGAACGAGATGATGCGCTTCTTCGCCGACGAGGTTCGAACGCCATTCGAGCGGTTTCTTCGCGCGAAGCATCGCACGTTCGGCGTCCACCTCGACGCGCTCCGACGACGCGGCGGCGACGGCACAAACACCCTCTACGACACCAAAGACGCCGTCCTCGACTGCTCCGCGTACCTCAAAATCGTCTTCGGGGCGCTCCTCGGGATGGCGTACGCGAAAATGCAAACCGTCGGTTTCGCGCACTTCATCGTAGGCGGTGTAGTGCTCGGGTCCATACCGATGGTGCTCTCGCAACACTGGCTCAAACATCCGCCGGAGAAATCGATCGAATGGGGAGGCCCATTCGCACTGGCAAGCGATGGCATCGGCGCGGGACTCGCCAGCCTCGTCGTGACATGGTCGGTGTGCCACTCCGCGTGGAACACGTAAACGGGAAGGCGTCTCGAGAGCGGGCGACGTTGGCGGTTTCGCTCTTTGGTCGTCGGTGGACCGCGACGCCGTCGTCGGAGCGAGAGACGGAGACAGAGACTTTTGGGAAAGAGAAGGACAGATGCGCGTGTCTTCTTCTTCTTCTTCTTCGACGTTTCTTCGAAGTGTTGTTTTGGGCGATGATATTTTGGGTGTTCGTCAAAAGCGTTTAAAGTCCGAAAGAGAGTGTCGTCGTAGAGTAGTACATAGTAAGTTCTTGTATTATTTGTATTCATTTTGTGTCGTGTTTTGAAAAGTCCTCTTCTCATCAGTTTGGATTTTACGAGCATTTTACGTGTCCTTTTTTTTTTCCTCCCATTATTATTTTTACCCTCATTTTTACCCTCTCATTTTTACCCCATAAAAAGTACTCTCGTAGATAATACTAAAAAAGAACAACGAGATGGCACACCTCCAAACCTGCCACCAAAAGGTCGTCCTCTCTCTCTCGTCCTCCTCCTCCCCGAAAAGCGGGTTAGTAGGCGCTTCGACGAGCAGCAGCAGCTTTCGTCGTCGTCGTCGTAAAACTGGAACCTTTTTTGCTCTCCGCCGATCGGCGGATGTGTGTCGCCGAGGGAGAAGAGGTCTTTTGCGCTGCGTCGCCGAGAGCGATCGAGCGAAAGCGACGAAAAGCGGAACATTTTCATCATCATTTTCATCATCATCATCATCATCATCATCATCATCATCTTCAACGAAATCATCGTCGTCGTCGGTTCAAAACGTGCTGCTCAGCGCGACGCTTCCCGTCGTGGTGATGAGCGCGGTGGGCATCGTTGGTATCGAAGAATGCCTGATGCCGACGGAACCGGCGTTTGCTGGATCGAGCGGGGAGATTGGGAACGTGGCTGTGGTGCCGACGCCAGATGTCGGTTATTACGGCAAGCCGAACTTTTCAAACGTCCCAAAGAAAGGGGCTGCCCCGAGACCAAAAATTGAAGTCAAGAGGAGAGTAAAATCATCGTACGCCTCCGGCCCGAACGATAAGCAAGGGGTCAAGATTTCGAACGTCGTATCACTGACGGACGAACAAAGTTTAGCCGCGGCGGTTGTTGTCGGCGGCGTCGGCTTGGTCTCGCAGTCGCGGGCGAAAAAGCCCCAGGGCGAAAAACCCTCAAAAAAACCCTCGAAATACAAAAACGTCCGAATCGATACTTCGAAAACTTCGGGTGGGAAAGTAGAATTTCCGGAACGAAAGTTTGGAAAGGCGAAATGGGGCGGCGACGATGCAGCGAAAACGCCGACGATGAAGAAGGAGCTTGTCGACGAAAAAACGACGACCACATCCGTCGACGCCGCCACGGATGCCCAGAAATGGATCGACGACTGGGAAAAAAACAAGGACCAAGTCGGCAGTACCACCGAGGAACAAGAAGCTGCGCAAAAATGGATCGACCAATGGAAAGCTGACGGTTCTCCGACCGATGAATCCCGCGTCGAAGAGGCCAAGAAGTGGATCGAAGAATGGAAGAAGAACAAAGACGCGTAAACAAAGACGAACAAGACCACTACTATGACTACACATAAAATACTCGCGTTGCAACACCCTCTCTTTACTCCGTCGTGCTATACACCACGTCCTCCTTTTCATCTTTCGGAGGGCAGCAAAAGTTATGCCACGATCGCATCGGTTTCCTACACGTCGGACACTTTCGCGCATCTCGAACAAACTCTACTTTTTTAAACTGATTTCGGCGTTTTTTCCTCGACGGGGTCACTTTCGCTTTCGGCACGGCCATGAGCACGACGTCGACTCCGGGCGGCGCGTATCCGGGAAGTTCCGCGACCTCGTCCTCCCCTACCACTCCTCGACCGACGTTCATAAAACTCCCACCGACTTTGACGTTCGAGCACGGGGCGCTCACTCGCAAAAGTCCGACACCTATACGAGAGAACGCATCATCATCATCATCATCATCATTCTTCGCGTCCACATTTAAGGCGCCCTCCAAACGTGACATCGACCGCAAAAAGCAGTCGTCACCACCACCGCCGCCGCCGAAAACAAACGCGGCGCACCGTCGTCGCACCGTCGTCGCTGCTGTCGTTTTCTCCACCACCGCGCGTTTTGCGACGACGACCCCCGCCGCGCGTCTCATGAGTCTTCTCAGCGGTGGTGGTGCGTAAACCTCTCGTCTCTCGAATGCGTCGAAGATTCTTCTTCTTCTTCTGCAAAGCGCGAAATAAAAGAGGAAAAAAAAAGAGGGGGGGGAATTTAGGGTTTTATAAGTCCTTAAACGAGTGGTGACAAAAAACAGATCTTTTTTTTTGTGGGTTTTATCCTCTTTTGGATTGAAGGCTCTTTCGCCGTCGTCTGTACATGTGTGAGAACAATCCTCTGAAGCCATCATTATAAATCATCTCTCAGAGAGGGAAGAAGAAGAAGAAGAAGAAGAAGAAGACGAAAAACGATGATGACGATGAGAACGACGACTTTGACGACTTTGACGACGACGGCGATACCGTGCTCGACGACGACGACGTCTTTTCGTTCGTCGTCGTCCTTTTCTCGGAAGGGGATGATGGGTGCGCGGAGAAGCTTTGTGGTTGGAATCGATTTTTGTGCCTGCGGGGTGACCTCGGGGAAAAAAGGACGACGACGACGACGAAAGAAGAATGATGTCAGAACGAACGCGATGACGGCAGATAACACGAATACGGGTGCGGTGCCATTGGGACCGAATGATGGGAACGCTCTCGAGCGCGTGCAGATGCAGCGGGATAATAGGAACGCGAAAGTCAACCGCGCTTTAGTCGTTTTCGACATCGCAGATGTGGCTGCTGCCCCAGAAATTGAAATCATCGCGCCGAGTAGCAGGAGTGATGAAGAATCGATGATCGGCGAGTCGGAGGAGTTCCCGACGGCATCGTTATTTGACGAAATCAAGGATGCAATGGGAGATGATGTGGCTTCTCCAGATGCAGAAGAGACAACTACCGCGCCAGACGTGGTTGTCCAAAGCTCCATGGAAGACGCAATACCGGAAAATGAGTTTGCTTCTTCAGATGCAGAAGAAACAACTACCGCGCCAGACGTGGTTGTCCAAAGCTCCATGGAAGACGCAACGCTGGAAAATGAGTTTCCTTCTCCAGATGCAGAAGAAACAACTACCGCACCAGACGTGGTTGTCCAAAGCTCCATTAAAGACGCAGTGGCACTCTTTCAAGCCGAAGAACGGGAGGCAAAAATAGCAAGCGGAGAGATTGTCGGTACGTTTATGTGTCTTCTCCCTCTGTCTTTTTTCCGCCCCTTTTTATATACTCTTTTCTTTTTGCTGCACAGACGGTCGACTGTGATTTAGGCTATACGCTCGGTGCCTCTCAGTCAACATTTTTATTGTGCAGCTACATCAATTTTGGACCCCGAGCGACGCGTTTGATGATTGAATTGGTTTCGATGGATTGGCGTCCGGAGAAGCGTTTGAATTGTCGCCGCCTCGTTTTGGCCTACATTGTTTTAAATATTCGCGTTCGTTTCATTTATTAGTCGAATGATACTTGATTTGCGTTATTGACGGTCTCTTTCTTCTCTTTTCTTTACACAGAGCCGCAAAGAACCGAAGGCGGCTTTTTCGGTCTCCTCGCGGATTCATTCGAGACAGTTTTGTTAAAAATCCAAGACGTAGAAAGAGCCCTTGGGATTCCGTACCCAGTTGGTAACTCGATCATTATTTTGACAGCGTTGGTGAAATTGATCACGTTTCCATTGACGAAATCCCAAGTCGTTTCCTCACTCAACATGAAGAACTTGCAGCCTCAAGTCGCTGCGATTAAGAAAAAATACGAGGACGATTCCGAACGAATGAATGCAGAAATCAATCGAATTTATGAAGACAACGAAGTCAATCCGTTAGCTGGATGCGGTCCATTGATTTTAACCCTACCCGTGTTCATTGGTCTTTACCGAGCCTTTAAAAACGCTGGCATCGACGGTGTCTTCGACGAGCCATGGTTGTTCATTCCGAATTTAAGTGGCCCGTCGGACACGCAAGACATCTCATGGCTTTGGCCCCTAGACGATGATTTCGCGCCTCCACTCGAGGGTGGATGGGAAGCAGCGTGGCCGTATTTGGTCATGCCGATTTTGACCACGGCGACTCAGTTTTACTCCATGAACGCCATGCAACCAAAAGAGGAAGAGCAAACGGAAGAGATGAAGAATCAGTCCCAGTTGGTAAAATTTCTGCCGTTAATGATTGGGTACATTTCGTTGACCGTTCCCGCTGGTTTAGCCATGTATTGGTTGTTTAATAATGTCTTTACGACGTTAACCCAAGTTTACTTAAGAAACTTTGGCGGAGCCGAAGCTACTGTGGAAGCTTCGGATGATATCTTAATTAAGATTCCGCTCGGGTGCGCGGTCATCGACGACAGTTTCGAGCGAGTCCCGAACGACGAAGTCGAAACGTATTTGGAAACCAATCCAAGCGTTATTTGGAACGAAGAGTGGTTGGAGGAGTGGAGGCAGCAACAAGCTCAGGAAATTTCCGAGTCGCTGGAAAATGCGGAGAATGAGATGGTAGATTTAGGCGCTTCGGAAGAAGTGGCGGCGTTGTATGCGGAAAAATTAAAAAATAGAGCGAAAAGGTATAGGGAGGTGGAGAAACGAAAGAACGCGACATCGAAGGAGCTTGAAGATTTGATTGCAGAATATACGAAAAATGGGAAGAGTCAAGAAGAAATTGCCAATTTGCAGAAGTTGCTCGAGGCAACGATTACGTTTGAAGCGGAAATGAAAGAGAAAAAAATGAAAAACGACGCGTCGAAGGAGTTGAAAGAGTATAAAGGTTTGAACTTAACAGGGGAAGAAGCGGGTAGCAGCAGCAGCAGCAGCAGCAGTAGCGAGGAAGAGAAGGCACAAACGACGAGATAATATAAACGTTTTAATTTAAATATACCTGATCTTAGCACGTACAAAACCGCATAAAACTAAGTATTTAAATAGCGCGCATCGTGCGTCATAACACCCACTTCCAAAAATGTAAAATAAAAAATATGTACCAGTTACCGTGGTACTACTGTAACTAATAAGATAATACATCGAGAGAAAGTCAAGTTTCCCTGATAAAATACAGTAATGACATATGAACTTGTTGTCATCTCTTTATGACATCAATCGCGTCAACCGAGCTTCTAAAGCGTGTAACCGAGCCTCTGCGGCTTGCGCTTCTTCGTTACCTACGGCTATTCTACGATTCGATGTCACGATTTTGTTTTGCATCTTTATCATACCTTCCAAAGCCTCGGACAAAGCCTCACCTTCGGTCTTTATCTCATCCTCTTTTGCATCGTCGTCGTCTTCGAAGAGCATTTTTGGTTGTTCGCCAACTTGCTTGATGAACAACTTTGCCGCGCCGGCGATTTCTTCCACCGTGTCGATACCTCTCAAATTTTCGAGGTTATTGTACGTCCCCTCTTGCTTGGAAATTTCCTTGGAGACTTTGTCCATATCTTTCTCCAAACCAACTGGGTCTGAACGCAAGCGGAACTTCGGATCTCGGCTGGTTTCTGTGGCAATGACCGCTTTTCTCAACACTCTTCGCAAACCAAGTTGGTCGATTTCCCTGTCGGCGTCGTATCGAATTACGTTTTCGCCAGGCGGGATGTACGGAATGACATCGTCGTCGGAATCCGTGGATTCGTAGTCCGGATCTAAACCGTGTCTCCATCGCTTTAAGTGCGCTAACAGTTTGGCCGAAGGGATGTGGCTTCGATGGAAACCGAAATATTTACTAAAAGATCTCCAAGAATCCGAGATCATTGGGTTGAGTTCAGTGTGAACGGAAATAGTCTCGCTCGCGTTCGCTTTTACTTCGCCAAACGCATCGACAATGATTGCCAACAAAAAGTTGAACAAGATGAACAATACCATGATGTTGAACGAGTAAAAGTAAATCATCGCGACGACGTAGGTCAAACCTGGAAGTTCCACCAAATCTACGACGAAATACTCGACGTCGCCCAACAAATTTTTGAACAACGTGTGAAAGGATTCCTCGAACGTGGAGAAATACACCGACCCGAAACCAAAAATGACGTGCCCGATAAACGCGAAACCAGTGAAAACCATCATGAAAATGGTGAAGAAGTGAATCAAATCTGGTGCTGCCAAACCTAAAGTGTGCGTAATCACACCCAATCTAGGTTGGAAGTCCATTAACTTCAAAATCCTCAACATCAATAAGATGATGTTGATCCCCGAAACCGCCATGTACGATTGCAAAAACGTAACCAACGCGTACATGTCCGTAAACATGTTACCCAATTTCGTAAACTCGTGGTCGTGGAACAATTTGGTTTGAAACGCGGACGCGTCGATGTTTTTGTAAATTTTATAGTGGATCGAGGGATCGAATCGCGGGCATCCAACTCTTGAAAAGATTATCCACATGACGGTGACGCCCAAGTGAATGGTAATCGACACGACGTCGATGTAATTCCACACGGATTCAAAGTACGCTCTCCAGTTTCCGTCATTTTTCTTCCTCGTCATGATGAAATCCACAAACTCATCGTAGACGGAGTATATCGCGCCAACAGCCAAGGCTATTTCCATAGCAAACCGTATCATATCTTGCCAGTTTTCGTAATACTGAACTTTGATGGTTTGGTTCTCGTACTTCACCTCAATCTTACCACCGTCGATGTACTTGAAGTACACCATGGTATTTCCAAAATACCCAAGCTCGGCGTTGTACACGACAATTTGCGCAGAAACTTCATCCGTTTGCGCGTCGGATAAGTACAAACCGTACCTCATGTAGTCCAGCCACCTTTGCGCGCCAGCGGCGTCCAAGTTAATATCGATCAAAAACGGAAACCCATTCTTGTACGAACTGGAAATATCCATGGAATGAAATCCCCACGAAATGTTTCGGGGGTTAAACAACTCCGCGCAATACGGCTTTTCGTTTGCTCTGAAATCCGTACCTTCAACTGTCAAGTTGTACGTAGGGTTTGCAATTTCCGTGCAATTATATATTTTCGTGACGGTTTTTACGTTATCGTAATCGGGGTTGAACATCGGCGTGCCGAGTTTGAACACTGGGTCGACGCCGTACGCACTCGTATCAATGTCCCCTGGGCAAAACTTATCCAAATCAGCGAATCTATCGTTATCGCACAAATTAAGCTCTTTCTTTTTGACGTAAAAGAGCATACCGGCGACAACGCGATTGGACAGGCCGACGTAGCGTTCTCTAAACGCCTCAGCCGGATCCTCGTTTTCAAAGTTTTCAAGTTCGAATTCGCGATCGACTGGACCCATTTGACACGGAACGTTCATCAAAATAGCATTCTTGGTTCGACTCTGCCGGGAGACAATGGATTCTTCTTGGATTTGAATGTACGTGCCCATATCTTTAAACGCACCGGACAACCACGCATCTCGAATTGTCAACCTTTGCTTTTCAACCGCGCGATTAAGCTTATCGATGGCTTTCTCTCGAGCCTCGATCAACTCGTTCGTTCTTTGTTGAATCAAAAGAGACGCTTGCGCCGCAGCTAAAGCTTCTTTTTGTTTCTCCACGATTTCGTCTAATTTCTCGCCGAGCGCATCGTGTTCGGATTTCAAATCCTCGAAACCACTCGTCATCATTTGTTCGAGTCTTTTATCTTCAAAAAACGCCGTCGCTTTATCCGTCGCGGTTTCTTGGTCCTTTTGCAATTCTGACATGGCGGTATCTAAAGTCGTTTGGTTACCCGCAATGGCTGTAACCGCCGACATGATATCATCGAGTGTCACAGCGGGGGCTTCCGTAGTTTCAGTTTCCAACATGGCGCGTCTGTATTTTTGCCTGAACTGCATGTTTGGTTCGTGAGCTTGCAACAACTTTCGGCCATACCCAGCTTGACCATCTCTGGTCGCGTTCAAATATTCCACGGTATCAAACATTCCTTCATCTTCGCAATCTTCGCACACGCAAACTTCATCTTTGTTGCAATTGTTTTCTGCACCAGTCCCGCCACCACACAAACATATGGAGTTGCACATAGTCTTATACCTTAACTGCGTGATCCAAACGGACGTGCCGTTCGTCCAAGGATCCCACCACTTCGGACCAGAGACTGTGCTAGGATCCGTGCACGTGCCGGCATAAATATCCGAACGATCTTCGATGTTACACGTTAAGTACGCGTACTCCTTACGCTCGACGACTTTACGGTTGAACTCCTCTAAAGTGTAGTTTAGCTTCGTCGTCACATCGTGATATCCCGAAATCGTTTTCGCGGTGTACAACTTTTGAATCTCTTCCACGACTGTTGGATTTGGTTCCTTAAACGTCGAGTTTCCGTTTATCCAGGGACTGTCGTATACGGGAACGTCTTGCGCTCTGTTCTCCAAGTCGTTGATGCGCGCTTCAATGAACGGAACAAGTTCGTTTCGATGATCCGGATACTTCTCCGAATTGGCATATCTTAACTTGGAATACGCATTTTCTTTACCTCCAATGGCCTGTTCCGTCTCGAGGATGTATGTCTTCAAAATATCATAGGAAGCCGTCGCAACGGCATCCCCTTCCGTGCCTTCCATTTTGACCATGTCGTAATATTCGACATTTTGCTGCGCTTCAAACGCCGTCATGTAATCCGCTTCTTCGGCATCAGCCAACTCCAACGCTTGCGTCTCGTATCCAGCCAAAATAGACCACGAGTCGGCGATGCCTTGCTCATACACGTTTCTCAAGAACCGATACGTTTCCGTACATGCCAACGTATTTTCTTCTGGATCCGCCGGAAACGTCCCGTTCACGCCGTTCCCGACGCACTTGTGCAAACACCCCGACACGGTTCCGTTGTCATGCTTGTCGCACTCGCAAAAGTACGACAAACCGTACGGCGGATGAATGTACAAATCACCCTTCTGTATGCGGCTGAAAACGGTCGTTTCTGGCGCGTCCGCGCCCTCTGCGGAGTCTCCGTCCGCGTTATTCCACCAATCCACGTTCCAATGCGAAGTGTTGACGCCGTATTGACTCGTCGAATTATCGCTCATGATTGGAAAACAGTCCAAATTGGGATCGCTCGCGTAATCCACTAGCGTGTGATTATTCGCAAACGTTCGGTTCAAAATCAAAATGGTTTCGTTATACACTGTCGAGTTGTACCAACCGCGAATGTTCGCCAGGTTATAACTCGCACCATAGTCTGCCCGTTCAATGACAAACTGTTCGGTGTGCGCCGCCTTCAAGTTAGTCAACTCCGTCTCGTGCAACTCGTCCAACGTTTTGTGCGCGAAGCCTTTCCCCAAATCTAAAAAGTCCACTCGTAACTTTTCCAAAATTTTCTTCTGGTGCTTTCTCGCCACGTTCGCGTAATGGTGCGCCAACATAACCCTGTGTCTCTTCTCCTCGTGCGTGACGTTTTGCCTATCTCGTATCGCCCCGCCAACTTTCAAAAACATATCTTTCTTTATTTGCACTGCCCATGTGCCATCTGGAACGTCGGTCAATAAGACTTGCACCTGACCGGATTGCGCAGGAAACCTTTGTTCCGTTTCGTAATAGCAATCCTTCCCGTGTCTTATCTTGGCAATCCCGGTAATCTCATCCTGTTCTTTCGGACACAAATTCCACGTTGCGTCTGCCTGTAAATCTACCGGGTTCACCGAACCTCTCGGGTGCGAAAAGTTATAGTATAAATCCAACTGAACCTCCGTAACGTTCATTCGCTGAATCCATCTCAAACAATCCGCCTTACACCCGAACCTCCCGTACTCCGGAAACTCAAACGGTTCCGAACACACTCCGTCTCCACAAATGGCATCGGTCCACAACGTGCCCACAACCCCAGACGCCCAATCGATAATTTCTTGCGAAGACGTGAGTTCTTTCTTTTGCGGAATTAAAACCGAGTTCAACGTCGACGTGAGTCTATACGCCTCTCCCGCTTTTCTCTGTAAGAAGAGAATCGTGAGGTAGAAACACACGAAGAGAATGAACGAGAACAACGAGACGTAGTTCTTCTTTCGTTCTTTCTGTTGTGACGCGCGCGCGCGAGAGGAATAGTGCGTGTGAGAGAGAGAGAGAGAGGAGAATTTTTTCGCGCGAGGCAAAGGGTCAGTTTTCGAGCACACACACACACACACACAACGTCCCAAAACACGAAGAAAAAAAAAATCTGCCAGGTCAAAAAAAGAAAAGTCTCCTCTCCTCCTCTTGTGTCGATCCCGACCTTTGCCCCAACGGGAAAGGTCGCGCGGATCTTTCCAAGTCGTTCTTTCTCTCTCGCGCTCGACGGGGGGCAAACGGCGTCGATCGATCGATCGATCGAGGCGCGCGCGCGCGGCGAAGTGGGACATCGGATCGTTGGGATCGCGGACGCCTCCCGTCGTTAAGAGAGACGACCCACAGAATCGTTCGAGGGAAATGGGGGGGGGGCGAGATCGTTCAAACCCAACACCCCAATGAACGCGAGAGCACATCGAAAGCTTTTGGAAAGGTTTTGTTTTCGGCGACGAACTCGAGAGAGAAAGCGAGACGACGACGACGACGACGACGACGCACCCTCATCTTGTACGCGAAGTACAGATTCTCCACGATTCTTTTATGGACTTTTGGATTGTTCAAGTCGCGTTCGATTTGCGTTCGCGTTCGTCTCCTCCTCGCGACGTGTTCCTCGTCCTCCTCGTCGTCGGAGGCTAAGATGCGAGCGGTTCGAAGTCGCTCTTCCATTCGAGAGCCTCCTCCTCCTCCATCGTCTCCTCCTCCGGATGTATTCTTCCGTCCGCGAAGGCGAAAGCCGGGCATGATCGATTCTTCTTCTTCTTCTTCTTCTTCTTAAAGACGTTCGTCGAAAGGAAGAAGGAGAGGCGTCTTCTTGTGAAGAGAGCCCCGGGAGCAAAACAAGAGCGCGTTGTTATTTTTGGAGGGGTTCCTGTAATTCAACGTTGCCTCTCTTTTCAAAATGGGAGGATCTTTTTATTTGGGCAGAAAAGACCGCTTTTAGGGTTTGGGGAATTTAATTACAAGAAAGGTCGAGCAAAAAAAAGACACCACGTTTTGCGGTCCTTGAGACCCCGACGAGTCGACGACGACTTCTCCTCTCGAGCAAAGAAAAAGTCTACGTGTTTAGACGATGGAGACGCAAACCCAAAGCCTCTCGATAGAGATCGAGATACAAGAATGCCGGGTCTTGAAGAGCAATCCTCAAGAACTCACACTTGTTTTTTACTACCAATTTTTACCAATTTTTACCAAAAAAAAAAGGAAAAAACCCAACAAGTCTTTTCGTCCCTCCTTTGAGACACTTTATACTTTTTTGTGTTTGGAGTCCTCTTCCTCCTCCTCTTCGTCCTCCTCCTCCTCCTCTCGCACGCGCCGCGACTCCTCCTTGACGGATTCGATGGCAGCAGCAGCAGCAGCAACAGCAGCAACAACAACAGCAGGCGAAAACGACGACGACGGGCCGCCGGGGAACACGAATTTGCGCGACAGTTCGGGTGCTCCAAATTGGAACGCGATTCTGAAATGGTCCGTCGAGGAAGGCTTGAGACAAGAGGCGGAATTGAAAGCGAAAGGCGTCGCGGAAGGAGGCAGGGCGAAACCACGAACGATTTCTGAAGAAGACAGGGAGTGGTTTCTGAAAGCTATCGAGAGTGGCGTCGTAGACGAAGTGAAGAGAATTAAAGAAATCACGGAGAAAATAAGCGACGATCCGAGAGGTGATTTACTCGCAACCGAAGAGGAAGAAGACGAACGGGTATTCGTTTTAGAGGAACTGAGAGACCGTCTCGAATCCGTGGACAACGCGAAAGATTTAGGCGCTATTGGTGGCTTGACTCCTCTGTTAGAAGGAATTCAATCTGAAAAATGGGAGGAAATTCGAGCGATGAGCGCGGAGTGCGTGGCGGTGTCTGTGCAGAATCACCCGGAGGCGCAAAAGAATGCGATGTCGTGCGACGCGTTGAGGGTACTGTTGCTGGCGTTGCAGTCGGAGAAACATTTAAACAAAAAGAGCAACGCGAAAGTTATATACGCGTTGAGTTGCTTGGTGAGAGGAAATCAAGAGGTGATGGGTATGTTCGTGAAATCAGATGGGATTGAATCGCTGGCGAAGAGTGGATTGGCGTCTTCTGTAATCAAAACCAGAGTCAAAGCGGCGACGCTGTTGAGACATGCCAGCGTGTCGTCCGAAGAAGCCATGAAACGAACAATCGACGCGAAAGTTATAGATATCATCGCGGAAAAATTAGGAGCGAACGTGAATAGTCAGAACGCCTCTTCTTCTTCACTCACAGACCTCGCGCAAGAACGAGAAGCGTACATTCGTTTGCTCTTGGACGTCGCGCAACGCGTGGACTTCATGAAAAACGAAGATGCTGTCAATCAGTTCAGAAGCGAAAGGTTCGTCCAAACCGTCCAAAACTGTCAAACGTTTGTCGACGCGAGCAAGAAGAATCGAGATAAAATGATAGACGAGGAGGAGTTTATCGTCGCCGTCGATCGATTAAGGAACATGCTCAAATAGAAAATAGATATCGCGTGTAAGTAACCCAATAACGTACATACGTACACTAGATAAAAAGCACACACAAAAAAAAGAGATTCATCATTCATTTTTGCCACCGTGAACGCGGTGTGCTCATACACCGAATATACATTAAACGCCGCAAAATCTCGTCGCGCGTGTGAGAACATAAAAAGGATGATTGCCGCTTCCTCCTGCTCGTTGTCGAGACACTTCAACATTCCTTCGTCATCTTTGTTGTTGCAGAAGAAGAATGCACAAAAGTGCAGCCGTCATCGGAAACGAAAATGCCACAGAAGCGAGGTAGTAAAGAGCGAGCTAAAAGAGAATGACGACGGAGACGACAAAGAAGAAGAAGAACAAAAAGAAACATTGAAGAGAAAAACCTCGCCTTTTTCGTCTTTTGTATCGTCAAGACGACGTCATTTGGCGGTTTTGACAGCTGCTGCTTTAGTAGTCAGTAATAAAAGCAAAAGCTCTTTTGCAGGACAAGTTATCGATTCGATGCAAAAAATGCTCGATGAAACGGACGAGTTGCTGAAAAACCCAGAGCTCTCCTTGGAAGAAAAAGAAAGCTTAGAGAGAGAGAAAACGTTCTTCGAGAAGCAAATATCACGAGTACGGAAGAACGGCGAGTTTGTTAGAGAGCAGAAAGAACGATTATTGAGTAGTCGCAGGAATAACGATAAAGCGTATTACGCCTCGGGTATTCAGATAGCGGTGAGAGACGTAAAAAGCGAGATGCAGTTTTGGGAGACCGCGATGGGGATGCGTGTGACTTCGAGAGACGAGGCGAGTGGCGTGGTAAGATTAGCGTATGGAAGAGAGACGTTGAACGAGGACGACGGTGGCAAGGCTTCCATTGAGATTCATCCTTTAAATTCTTCATCTTCTTCGAATAATGGTGCGAGCGATGTTAATGAGGTTAATGAACAGTTGAAGTACATTCAATGCACGGTACCGTTTGGAATTAGAGTATCGAGAGTGTACGAAGCTGGGGGGGAGATGTTGTACGGATTTGGCTACTTCGATTTGCGTTCTCCAAATGGTATCCCAGTCCTCGCCAGCGTCGCGAAACGAAGAGATTCTCTAGAGGCCGTGTGCGTGGAATCCACCAACGTCGTTGCCACCTCCGACGCCATACGAAACGCATCCGGCAACAGATTAAGTATATACGATGCAAAAATACCGGAAACGAAAACCGAAGAGGACCGAAAGAAACTCACATCGTATGTTCCTCCGCCGCCGAGAGGTTCGAAATTTTTAACCGCTTTGCCGTATCAAGAGAAGGAGGACGGTTTGCGCATAGATGTCTTCCCAGACGCGGCAACGGTGAGAGCAAACATGACGCTCCAAGAAAAACTCACAGAAAAAGCCGAGCAAGTGCGTCAAAAAGCCTTCAACAGCAGTTCAGACGACGACGACGACGACGATGAACCTGTCAATACATCTGAAGGAAATTCGCGACAAAGATTCGCGTTTCTTGGATTTAGAGCTGTGAGCAACGCGAACGAGTACGAAGAAGTCACAAATATCGGAGCCGATAAGGCGAACGATTGGTCTTTATCGGTAGAAACCTTAGATGCGTTCGAAGCTAGAGTGAAAGAATAACGAGAACTAGAACAATAACTGAATAAAACTAGAAAACACATTCTAAAATCTAGAGGAAAAAACGCTATCATGGTTATGCTAAAACTACTCATACGCCCAAATTGCGAATCCAGCTGCTCGTTTTTGTCTTATACTCATCTGGTTTTCTTCTTCATCAGCGCTACGCCAATCGTCAACCCGCACAAACCAATCATCACACCTCCCATTCGGATCAACACGTTCACGATTAACTTATATTCCCCAGGGAAGAAGAATTTGCGCACGTGATGGTCATCGTCGATGAATGGAAGGAAGAGGAGCCAAACACTGAGATAAAGGAATCCGAGAGTGGAAAGACATGCGATGACTATACCTTGAATGGCTTCGGGAGAGTAGCGCTTTCTGGTTGGCATGTATCTTTGTGAGGAACTGCTCAAAATTTTGATTTCTTAATCTTCTCTTTCTTTACAAAAATTTATTGCGTGTGCGCAAGCTAATAATGAAATGTTCTCTCTTTATCTATTATATCTATCTCGTATCAGACGGCATGCCTTCATAGACTCTCTGTCGACACTCTTTTGCAGTTTTAGGAGCGCAGTTTTGTCCAGTTGGTATTCTTTTGGCTATATTTTGCCAATAGTTTTCGTCTTTCTTTACCGTAGCTGCCGCGTTTTCGAGCGCGACGAGTTCGTCGAAAGTCCACGCCGTCTTAGAGTTGTTAATGGTGATATCCTCTTCTGCTTCGATGCGTTGGTCTTTTTCGAGCTCAGATGGTGCGGTTTTCCCCTGAACGACGCGTCGGCCACCTCGAGTCCAACCGACGGCTTCGTCTTCATCTTCGTCCGAGGAGCTGCTGTCTTCGTCCGAAGAATACGCGCGGTGTCGCACTCTTCGACGAGGTTTCGGGCCTGGCTTTTTAGCGTCCGGTCGACGCTTCGAGCCTGGTTTGGGACCTGGTTTCTTCTTTACTTTCACTTCTTCTTTCACTTCTTCGCCTTCAGGGTCTTTGGGGTCCTCCTTTTTCTTCGGCTTCGCATCCGTGCTGCCCGGTGCTTCATCGTTGTCTCCCTCTCTTTTCACAACACTCCTCCCATTCGCAACGCAATCATAGCAGAACCAATCACCATCCGGTATTTTCGTAACTTGTGGAACTAAACAAAACGTATGAAAACATTTCTTACATCCACCACACACGAGTAACGCGTAGTCGTGGTCGCTTCGTTTGCATTGTAAGCAAGTCTTTTCATCTGGCGAGGCGGTTGGATTGTCCACGAGCGGTGGTTGTAAGGAAGGGACAACTGAGAGCGTTTGCACGACCGTCGGTTGTTGCAGTTGAGGCGGTACTTGCTGTGATAATTGAGGAGGTGACGAGCGCTTCTGATCGGATGGAGGTGCGGAAGCAGGAAGCGATCGTTCCGCATCGCTATATTCTTCATCGTCGTTTTCCCCTTCGTATCTTCGCCGTTGGTAGTTTTCGTGTTGCCGTTGCCGTTGCTGTTGCTGCGTTGCTTGCTGCGGATACTTGCGCCATCCGACTGGTCGGCCGCGTTTCTTTTTTGGCTTTTCCTCACTAAAGCGGTAGTCAACGTCGTCGTCGTCGTCCGAGTTATTTGCACTGAGTGTTTTTTTCGTCTTTGGTCCAGTTTTCTTGGCGTTTGGAGGATTTTTCGTTCCCGGCGGTCGACCGCGTTTCTTTTTCCTCGGCGGTTGCTGTCCACTTCCATTCGCGTACGCCGCTCTCTTATGATGCATCTTCTCGGTTCGTTCGTCCGTTAAACCACCTATCCAACTGTCGTTGCTGCCATCACCTACCATATCGAACGTTTGGTCTTGTTGCCGCAACTTTCGCTTGTCTTCGTACCTCGGCGTGTTCGTCTCCCAATACGGCCTCGCGGGTAGATTTTTATTTACACGAGAAGATCGCCGACGTCCGTTGTGTTCCTCGAAATCGCTGCTTCCGTCTAACCGGTACTGACTTTGGTTGTTCGAGACGAGCGTGGCCACGATAGCTCTGGGATGATGTCCTCCATACTTTTGCGACTGAGGCGGAGTGATACCTAAAATTTTCGAAGCCTCCAATCGTAGCTCCTCAGATTCACGGCGTCCTTTACGAGTACCATTGTTTGTTGACGGTAGATCAATCGTCATCGTTGACTCGGACGCACGAATGCCACCAGATGGTGATTTTCGTCTGTGCGCCCCTCTCGGTTCGACATAGGCTTCGCCTTGTTCTTTTTGTTGTTGTCGCTGCTTTTCATCCGAGGCGACTGAGTCTATTTTCCGAAAGAATCCTCTCGGAGGTGACGGTGGCTTTTCTAATTTTGGATGCGCGTCCAAGTACCCCCCTCTATACTCTAACGTCTCTTTCATCGTCTCGTCTTCATCTGTTCGCTGCTGCTTTCTATTATTATCGTTGTTGCCGTTATGCTTTTGCTTCACCGGCGAAGGCGACAAACCGAGCGCTCGCATCCCCGGCGACGCTTCTGGTCGTTGATTCGAAGCTTTCAAAGGCGATGGTTGCAAAGTAATCCGTCGTGGTGGACTCGTTAAAACGTTTTGTTGTTGTTCGAGTTGTTGCGTTCTTTCGTTCTCCTCGGCGCGTCTCGGCGACGCGCGTCGTTGTTGATGTTGATGTTGATGATGATGTTCGTCTTGTTGCTGTTCCGCGTAAGACAAACCTTCAACCATTTTCGCCATCTCCTCTTTGTGTTCTCGTTGCATCCGCATCTGCGCTTCTCTTTGCTGCTGTCGCATGATGCTCGCCATCTTTTCTTCCCGCTCATCTTTTCTTAAAATATTTTGTGCACCTTCGTCGACAATCTCTTCGTCGCGCTGCTGCTGCTGCTGCTGCTGCTGCTGCTGCTGTTGCTGTTGCTTCGCCTCTTTCTTTTTCTTCTTGTATCCGAGAGGATACGAAAACACAATCTCCCGCTCGTCCTCTTTTTCCCGTTCGTCTGCCTCGACGCCGGCTGGATCTCTCCCCAGCCTCGCCGAGACTCTGCCGAGCATCAGGTCGTCCAAAGTGAACGTCTTCATCGCTCGATTCGATGACGACACAACGGGGACGTTTTGGTTTTTCCCGGGGACGGGATTTAACTCTTTCTTGGGGAGGTTTTTAAATGGGACCTCAATCTCTCTCGGGAAAAAACAAACAATTTTAAATGCGCGAATCACGCGTCGCGGCGCGTCTTTCGAAGGAGACCCCAAAAACGTTCGGTCCACAAAAAAAGCCGTTTTAGGCGTCGTCCGTCCGTCGTCCGTCCGTCGTCCGTCCGTGTTCTTCGGCAAAGGCCTCCTTCTCCTCGCGAGTTCGACTACTCAACAAAAGTGCACCTATTAAATCACGTTTTAAATCGCCCCCTTCTTTTTTGACTCCTCCTCCCAAAAAAACTCTCCCCTTTATTTTTTCGAGAGAAAAAAAGGGAGTCGAAAAACGCCAAAAAGAAAAATTCAAAAGATGGGCGCAGATGCGACTACCACCACCACCACCTCCTCCTCCTCCCTTCTTTTAACGATTGGCGCGCTCTCGACCGCGTCGGCCGCGTGTTATTTCGCGTTGAGAGGAAGAACGCACATTGACAAGAGAAGCGTCGTCGAGCGTTTGGATTTGATTCCACATCCAGAGGGCGGTTTTTTCCGCGAAACGCACCGTTCGGGATCGATTCCGATGGACAGTCGAGGTAAAACAGATACCAAGGGAGATTTGGTGAAAACAGCGGTCGGAAACAGGAACACGATGACGTCTATTTACTATTTGATTGAAGATTATCAAGGTTTGGTGTGTAATAAATCAGACCACGTTCATTATCACCACTCGGGTTGTACGGTGCTGTATCACATCGTAAATCCAACGACTGGGGAGTATTGGGTAGAAAGGTTAGGGACAAACATACTTAAGGGCGACAAACCGCAAGTCATCGTTCCTGGGAATTACTTCAAAGCGGCTACTTTGGAGAAAACGAGAGAGTTTGACTTTGCGCTTCTCGGCGAAGGCGTCGGACCTGGCTTTGACTTTCGCGACTTTGAGTTCGTGAGTAAAGAGAAGTTGAAGAGAAATTTAGCCAACCATAGTAATTTTTACGTGTTGGAGAGATTATGCAAACCAGGGATCGAAGATACTGATAAGTTTTACGAAAAGAGTAGGAAGGATAATAGAAACGGATCGAGCGATAAGTCATTGTCGAAAGGAAAAGATGCCGTAGCGACGACGTCTGGTTTAAAGAAGATTCCGACGCCGAAGAAAAGTGTGGCCACCAACGCAAGAGAAAACGTCGAACAAAAATCACCACAGCCACCACTCCCGCCTTCACCGCCTCCACCGAACGCTTTACGAACATCACCATCACCATCACCATCAGAAAACAACAATATTAGAGACAACAACACCACGGAGAAAAAAATCATGCGTTCGATGGCGGCCAATCATAAGATACGCTTCGAAGACATCGGTCAATCCACGCCACAATTCAAACCGCCGAAGAATATTAGCAGAATCGACCGAGATAACGTCGAAATCACTCCTATGGGGTTGAAAACGAGACCCGAAGACGACGAGGGCGATAAGTCTTTGGAGTTGGAGAGCCCGCTTTGAATAGAAATACATTGTATAGTTTATAAATAAAGAATTAATAATTTTTGAATTTTTCACGTGTGTATGCGTATAAATAATAGACAATTACAGAGATACTAAATAGAGCTACGTGCTCAGCAACGACAAAACATGAATCATTCGCGCGAACGCTTTTCTCTTCGTTCGTCTTTCTCGTTCTCTCTTTAAGCTTTTGATTGTTTTCTTAGAGCTACTTTTTTGAAATGATTTTTGAATTTTCCCCGAAATTTTTAGTCCGCGCTCGCATCTTTCAACTGCGATATCCAAATCTTAATCTCATCCTCCGTCGGCGGTCTTTTGTGCTTCTCTTCGAACATCGTGCACAAACCGTCCAGGATGGAGTTCAACTCCTCGTCTTTGATGTCAAGTTTTTGTAAGTTTGAGTTTGTCATTTCTGAAAGTGGCATTTTCTATGAGGAAGGAAAAAAGGAACTCGTGTTACGAAACGTAAGTTCTAATTGCGTTTATTCATTGCTTCATCTTGCGTGACCACACTATACAAAACATCTAACTAGGTCTACATCTACACGTATCGTTCTACTCCCTCTCTAAGCTATTTTTTGCACCCTCTCTATTCTTCGTCTTCGCCGACGACCTCCACTTTCTCCACGTCCAACAGCTCTATTTTCTTTACTTCCAATCGAAACGGCCCGTCCATGTCCCCTTTCCCCGACTCTAAACCGCCACAAGCAATGCTGAACGTTTTCATGTTTCCACGTTTGCGTAAACTATCTTTACCACCGATAGTTTGTGACATTACCACGCCTCCTTTATAGGTTTTCATGAATTGACTGAGAGGAACGGTCAGTTCGGTCCAGTTTCCGAACGACGAAGCATTTTCATCGCTCGTTTTCGGCGCGAGTAAAAAAGCTTGCCACAAATCGTGTTCACCGTTCCCAAACGCGTCTCTTTCTGTTTTTATCGAGCACACGTACGCCCTGCCGTCGTGATTCTTCATCGTCAATCGCACGTGAGTGAAATGCTCCAAATCAATCTCATATTCTTCGTCGTTTTCGTCTCGGTTTCCTTTTTCTTCCTTTTTCTTCAAATTAACTTTCACATCGTTCCATCCAAATCCGGCAAACCCGGACCGTTTCAAGCTCCTTATCTCTCTCATTTTCTCATCTCTCAGCGCTGGCACCGAGGAATCTAACGTGCCCTCGAAGACCGCGCTCTTGCGCCCGTTGGAACTCCTCGTCAGAGACGCTCGACTTCGTCCTCCAAAATCCGCGTCCGAGAAACTTTTCCATCGTTCCAAAACCAACTTTGACGCTCTTCCGCCAACGCCTTCTTTTTCGGCGGTGTTCCCTCCTCCGTTCTGTCCATTTCTCTCGTCGTCGTCGTCGCTAAAGTCCGCCAGCGTAATCGCGGCTGGAATCCTCGACGGATACTGGGCTTTCTTTACCGCCCTCCTCCCCAGCACCGACGTCGCCAGTCTCGAGAGCATTGATGATGATGATGATGATGATGATGATGATGGTGATGATGAATTTTTTTATAGAGAGAGAGAAGAGAGGCGTTTTTTTTTCTCTCTTTTTTTTCTCTTTTTTTTTTAGTTCGATTTTTTTCGTCAAAAACATCCCACCAAAACGAAAAAGGAGGTCCCTTTTTTGGGGAAAGCGCCAAAGAAAAAGAAGTTTCCAATTCTCTTTCTCTCTCTCTCTCTCTCTCTCTCTCTCTCTCTCTTTGTCAGAAGGAAGGAAGGAAGAGTGAACGCGACAAAGAAAAGGATCGCGAAGAAGAAGAAGAAGAAGAAGAAGAAGAAGAAGAAGAAGAAGAAGAAGAAGAAGAAGAAGAAGAAGACTTCGACGACTTCGACGAGAGGAGACCGACGGAGAGACGACGACGACGACGACGACGCGATGGACGAGGACGACGATTACGGGGACGACGAGCCGGAGATCAATGCCGGACACCAAGAGGAGGACGAGGGCATGGACGTGGACGGCGAGAACATCATCGCGTCTGGAGACGCCGCGGGACAAGAAAAAAGAGGCAAAGCGGTGCCGAAAGACCAACGAACGACGACACCATACATGACGAAATACGAAAGAGCGAGAATTTTAGGCACGCGCGCGCTGCAAATAAGCATGAACGCGCCGGTGTTAGTGCAATTGGAAGGAGAGACAGACCCTTTGGACATTGCGAATAAGGAACTGCGCGAGAAACGAGTGCCGTTCACGGTGAGAAGGTTCATGCCAGACGGAAGTTGGGAAGATTGGGGCGTGGACGAATTGATCGTGGAAGATCCAGATAGGAGAAGAGGTTTATAACGTAGCTGGAATAGCTTTTTGTATTAATGTAGTAGAGTACATATTTTATTGTTATTATTGCTGTTGTTGTTTAAACTTTCCCTTTCAAAAAGTCACGAACGCGCCGATCGACGGCCAAGGCGACCGCTTTTCTATTCGTTGAATACGGCACAAAACTGGCTACAAATGTGTCCACATCAATCGCAAACTGGTCGGTGCCCTCCTCGGACATTTCTTTCTTTTGCTTTTCAAAGAGGTAACGAATTATATCGTCCGAGAAGCAGCGCTTGGAAACCGATTTGCAGATTTTTCGCCAAGCACGTTGGAACGCGCGAGAGTCGAGAGATTTGTGGAGAAGCGCGAGCCAAGCGCGAAGAACAGGGATGCCGATTAAAAGCAAATGACTGGCTTTGGTTGGGAATTGAGAAGACGGAGACGCAGGCGAGGTATTTTCTCGATCCTCGTCGTCGTTTGTGCTCCTGGTGAAGCGCAAAGCGGACGCATAGGATCTATACCCAACCAACGCGTCGCACGATTTACCCACAGCGACGTTCGCTAAACGGTCGATCCATACCTCTCGCAAGTCTTTAAACATTTTGCACTCGTCTTCGAAAACGCCTTCGATGTCGTCATTATCGTCGGTGTCTTCTCCTTCGTTTGCTCTATACCCTCTGACTAGTTCGACTAAAAATGGCCACTCGGAAAGTTCGCTCAGACTTTCCTCAATCTTCAAGCACGCCGCGATGCACGATCCAGTTCGAACTACCGCGTTTGTAACTACGTCCATATTATCAGAAAAAAAGTCGTGTTCAACTTCACTCGCTTTGTCATCGACGGCATCGCGAAACTTCTCGACCAGAAGTGCCGGCACTCGCGCGAGAAACTCAATTCTGGGTTCGTCGTCTGAAAGTTTCTCGCTTCTTGCGACTAACTTTGCGAGCAGAGTCGCGAGAACTGTTGCTACTTTAGGCGCGTTGATCCCTGGTAAAGACTCATCGTCATTGCCGTCGTCGTCGTCCATATTAAAATCCGCGTTGTTGTCGTTGACGGCTCGAGACCCTTCCGCATATCCGCTCGCTTCGCACTCCCATCCCACGTCATTCGAATCTACCAGCGGTTTCACCTCGTTCCAACCCGCTTCTAACTCCGACAATAACCACGACACCTTCCAATCTTCGTTTGTATTTGCCAACACGTCCAAACATTTCGGTAAGTTCGAAAACCTTCCGAAATCTTTCTCGCATTTTTCGTCAAACTCGATGGCGCAATCCGCCAGATGCAACCACCACTTCTTCGTGTCCGATTCGCACTTGACGCAATATATATTTTCTAACAGTACACGCGCGGAATCACTCATTGCGGATGCAATCGTAGACGCAAACGCACTCGAACGTTTCTCGAACAGTTCTTCCAAGAAAGAAGCCGTGTTGTCGTTGCCGTTCTTCTCGTTGTTGAATTGAATCAACGTCGTGGCGACAAGCGAAGGCAAAAACTCAATCTGTTTCGCGCAACAATTCAACATCAACTCTGGCGCTCTCGAATGTTGTGTATTTGCAAAGGCTTTCACAAACCGTTTCTTAACGGCTATGGCGAATGTCTCGGCCACGAAATCGTATTGTTGGAGTGCTGCTTCGCACGTTCCTTGGCCATAAACTACTCGACTATTACTATTACTATTCTCACTGTTACCGTGGAGAAAACCGTCTCTTTCCAACGCGGTTTGCAACACGAACAGTAGCTCACAACACCGACTGATTACAGCCCCAATACTCTCGATCCCACCCACGTTCCAATCGTACTCGTTTAACTGCGAAGGTGTCAATGGAGGTGGCCAATTCGTCCGTTTCACCGCGCGATGTAAAATGGTTGTCAGGGCGCGTCGACATTCCTCCGCGACAGCAAGAGTTCTATTTCGCGCAAACGACAACACTCTCGAAGTCGTTGATGACAACGGCAAAGTAAAACCACCACTCTCGCTATCATTTGGAATTCTCACCATCAACGACGCTTGATTGACTAAAGCTACGCTCTTTGCCAACTCGTCCAACAAGAGCGGATACTCTTCTGCTTCTACATCCTCTTCTACTTCTTCTTCTTCTTCTTCTTCTTCTTCTTCTTCTGCATTCACAGCAAACAATCCTTTCCTCTTTTCCTTCATCTTCTGCACGATATCACGCGCTGCGGAGAGTAAGTGTTCTCTTTTTGCCACGCGTTTTAAAATCGACGATGCCGTACGCGACGCTCGAACGCGTTCCGCGCTCGTCTTCGTCGCATCACTGGTGTCTCCAAAACCGTTGTCTTCTGTCTCTCCGTCCACATCATCGTCATCTTCCACGGAGAACGCGCGGCATCGCGCGCGAGCCGACGTCTCCGCGTGCGCGGCATTTGTCGACAACCGTTCGAGAATCTGCGCGCGCTCGATCGCGAGCATCTGTCGTTGTTTTCGCGTGCACGCAAAAAGAGAAAGAGAAGACGCGTGAATATACAATCTGTGTCCAATCCAATCAATCCGCATTTGGAACGACGACGACGAGAAGAAAAAGAAGACGAAAACGCGAGAAAGGAAGAGCGGCGCACCTCCACGTCGCGCTCGAGCGACTCGATCGTTGTCGGGGGGACCTCTTTGTCCTCCTCCTTCTCCATCGACGACGACGACGACGACGAAAGAGAGACAACCACCGTGTGGAGAAAGAGAGAGACACTCTTTTTGGAAACACACACACGCGCAGTCTCTCTCTCTCTCTCTCTCTCTCTCTCTCTCTCTCTCTCTCAAAAAGAGTGTCTCGACGAAGAATCAACGAAAGGAGAGGAAACAAAACACAGAAGTGTATTTTTTTGCCTCGCTGGCGCCTCTCTGACGCACCTTTCTTTCTTTTTTTTGCGTGTTTTTCTCTCCTCCTCTTTTTGCCTTAAAGTCTTTTTGTGTCTTGTGGAGAGAGGCAGACACTTTTTGTGGCTCCAACGAGGCAAAAAAAAGCACTTCATTTTTTTTTCCTCTTGGTTTTGTGTTATCCTTTTTTGTAGTGACTTTGACGGAACGAAAACCACCCGGGAGGAGGAGGACCAGAAGCAGCGCGCGACATCGACGAGAAAAAAACGAGACAAAGCACCACGCGTTCTCTTCCACTGTTATTCACTTTTTTCGAGCGTAACAGAGCGCTTATTCGACCAAAAATGTTCGCGCACAAAACGACGACGACATCATCATCATCATCGGGCGCTTTCACACCGCACGTCCAAAAAGGCGTGGCGGCGGTACGCCGCGTTTTGGAGAAAAAAACCTCCCGGTCGCCGCGCGTGAAACCGCACAGATCGATGACCATCACCAACATGGCGACAACACCACCGGCGAATTCCGCGGTCTCGGATATTCGCGTGGAAAAGTCCGAGGTGAAACCCGGATGCGTCGTGGAGTTATCCGTGGTTGTCCCGATGGATGTCTTAGCCATCAGCTACGAAAACGCCATCGACGAAGCGACAGCGCAAGCAAATATCCCAGGGTTTGAAGCGCCGAAGAAGAAGGGTGGATCGAGAAAGAAGAAGGATACTAAGAAACCACCGATGAACATGCTTTTGAACGCCGTCGGAAAGGATCAGTTTTTACTATTGTGCATTGAGGATGCGTTGACGAGCACGATGCCGCAAGCTATGCAATTCGTCGCTAAAGAAGCGATTCAGGATTCAGAAACGATTACGACGACGCCGAGACAGATGGTCGAGGCATTTGGTGGACCAGAGTGCACGCCATCGAAGGAAATGGAGTATACGGTTAAGATGTGCATTCAGCCAACCGTGCAATGGACAAAGGATATCGACAATTTGGAGGCGACGTACGTCAGTCCGGGGAACGACGAAACCGATAAGAGAGATACAGAGACGATGTTTCAGAACCGATTGCGCGATATGGCGACGATGCGAGTTGTCGAAGATAGGGGTTTAGAACAAGGCGATGTCGCGGTGGTTGACATTAACGCGATGGATACGAGCGGGAACTCGTTGCCGGGGATTGAAACGAAAGGTTTTCGATTGGATACGGAGGAGACGGATTTGAAGTTGCCCGGGTTAATGGAAGAAATCGTCGGTATAAAAGTAGGAGAGGAGAAAGATTTCAACTTGACTTTTCCAGAAGATTGGTCAATCAAATCAGTCGCGGGTAAAACGGCGATGTTTACCGTCAAAGTCAACGAATTGTTTTCGAGAGAAATGCCGGAGTTGTCGGACGACATCGCCGACGACATTTTCGCGGGTTCTAAGACAGTCGAGGAAGCAAAGGCGCAAATCTTGGAAGCGCAAAAAATGTCTCGGGAAGTCGAAGAGGCGATGTTAAAAGATCAAGCCTTGTTAGACGCGTTAGCGGCGGCGTGTTCGTGTGAAATTCCAGAATCCATGTTGAAAGAACAATCCGAAAACATGTTTGGCGAACATTTGACCGAAATGCAAATGGAAGGTAAAATGTCCATGAAAGCGATTCAATCCTTAGCCTCGGAGGAAAATATGAATAAATTTGTCGAGGAAAGAAAAGATGAAATTGAACTCATCTGCAAAAGAACTATCGCGTGCGAAACGTTGTTCACCGAGAAAAACATGGTCATCACGCAAGGCGAACTTTCCGACGAGTTGAAAAGACAAGTGAAAGATTTTGAGGCGCAAGGAATAGAGTACGAAGAAGACAGAATGATTCAAAACGCGCGAGGCGCTGTAGAGGCGGCAAAGACCATGCAGTGGTTAAAAGATAACGTAAAGTTGACCGAGTTACCGCCGTTAGAAAGACCGGCGTAACTGAGGTATTTGGTATTCTAAACGACCAATTATTACATATCACATACATCGTCGCTACATCTCCACCATCTCCCGCTCGACTGGAGTTTCATCCGTGTTCTCCGATGTGCCCGTCGTCTTCTCTATAGTCGAAACGCTCCCGTCCCCGTACGCCTCCGCCTCGACCGGCGGCACCATATCTCTCGAATCCATCACTTGCACGAGCACCAAATATCCAATCGCTATAACCACCGAAACGACTCCAGTCACGATTGCGGTCCCTTGTCCTTTCACCAGCGGTTCCGCGGTGATTGGATTTATCGGCGCGTCGATCGGTTGCCCGATGTTAGACGCGTCCATATCTTGTTTCACCTCTCCTCGTTCGTCCTCGACGCTCGCTTTCGTCGTCGTCATCGTCAAAGGTCTTTCCCGTCTTCCTCTTCCACGTTTTTTTGCGTTCGGGGAAACCCACGCACGTGTGGGCCTGCCGACGTTTTGTCGAGAAGAGAGGCATCTTCCGCGTCCTCTCGACGCCACGAGAAAGGTTTTGGACACGCAGGAGGAGGAGGGGGAAGAAGAAGAAGAGGAGGAAGAAGAAGAAGAAAAGCCAGGCGTCGTTCGTCGCGTCGCGACGTCCATGATGATGTCGACTGTTATTACGTCAACGCGAAAAAAAAATTTCTCTCGTTCTTCGAAAAGGAAGGAGCATAACAAGGAAGGACCTTCGAAAGAAAAGCCAAAAAAAAACAAGAAAGAAAACCCTAATCATATAAAACCTTAAACCCTAAGACAAAAAGAGAGAGGGCCTATTTTGTTTGGTCTCTTCGCGTCTCTTCTCTCCTCAGAAAAAAAAGAGAGTGGCATCGTCATGTCGGACAGAGGAGGAGGTGGAGGAGGCCACTGGCCGAGAGACCATCATCGAGAGTACCACCAACGCGATGATCCTCATCGTCGACCATTACCACCACGGGTGCGTTTGTTTGTTTTTACGAGAGCGACTTTTAATAGTGCTCTTGCTTCTCGTCTCGTCTTTCTCAAAGAGAGAGAGAGAGAGAAAGAGAGAGAGAGAGAGAGAGATCGAATTCCTCTTCTTGAATTCCTTTCGCGTCGTGTCGTTTTCTCTTTGTTGTTGTGTTTTTTTTATCGCGCTCGCTCGGCTTTGCGCTGCTGACCCGTGTGACGAATACTGCGCTCTCCATTTCGCATCGAACGACGATACCAAAAATTTTCAGGATGGCCCACCGAGAGACGGCCCACCGCCAGGCAAAGCGATGATGGAAGGACAAAGAGGCCCTCCGCCGGGGATGATGATGCGAGGCCCTCCGCCGGGGATGATGGGTGGACGAGGCCCACCTCCACCACGCTCAGGTTTCGGAGGAAGTCGATCGCCACCGAGGTCGAATCGACCGCAAATGATGAACCAACAACAACAACAACAACGAACGAACGCGCAGAGTCGGGATCGATATCCCATATCGGATGACGGCGAGGACGGCGAGTTACCACCGCCGGGGATGGGGAGAGGCCTACCGCCGGGGATGACGAGACCGACGCCCGAGTCGAAGTTTCCGCCGATACCGACCGGCGGGAGAACGAGTCATCCGAGACCAGGGTTTGACGAACCGGCGACATCGAACGCCACAATACCTGCGAATCGACCGAGTCTTTTAGCGCAGACGCAGCATCAGAAGAAGCACGCACCTCCGTCGATTCCAGGCGATGGTGCCGCTGGGGCGTTGGGCCCACCTCCGGGTGTGTTGAAACCTCCTACAGGAGGTGGTTCGGAAGCTGAATTGACCTCGCCAACGAAGAAGAAACTCGGTTGGGGCCGGTCTCTGAAAACACAACACGCGCCGGTGCCGAAGAAAGAAGAGAAAGAAGAAGAAGAAGAAGAAAAGAAAGAGAAAGTAAAGGAAGAAGAGGAAGAGAAACCACCATCTCGACCGCCCTCGGCACCACCTGTGGTTATCGAGAAGAAAGCAATGGTGAAAGAAGAGGTTACGCCTTCAATTGACGACAAAGAATTGAAAAAGCTCAAAGCGGCAGAGAATCGATTGAAAACGACCAAAACCGCGCTTGTCGCGCAGATGGATCGTGTGGACGAAACCGTCGTTGAGTTGGAAAAAGAACTCGAAGCGCTCGTGGACCAGAGACGTTTGGAGAAACAGAAAGATAAAGAAGATCGAGACGGAGAAGCCTCTGATTTGCGATACGCGAAACGCGAGACGGAACTTCTCCGCAACAGGTTACAAACCGCTGAGAAACAAAGAGAACAAAGAGAACTTTTCGTGGAAGAAAGAAACCAAGAAGCTCGAGATTTAGCCAATCGCGAACGCGAATTGAAGGAAATCCGCAAAGCATCCGCATCGCAGACCGAAAGGGCTGCAAGATTTTTAGCCAACCGCGTGTGCAGAGAGATGTGCGAAAGAGATAAGAAGAAAGTGAGCGAGGAGATTCCGAAGCAATTTGCGGCGGAAAACAAAAAGAAGCACGAAGATGCTGAAGAACGAATCACTTCAAAGTATCACATGTCGCTCCCCGGTATTTACTCAATCCCGAAAGAGCAGCAGACTAACGCAGGGGACATCGCAAAGAGAGTCTATGACGAAGAAAAAGACGAAAAGAAACGCGGGAAAGTTCGCGAACAAGTCGTGAAAGTCTTGCGCGACCGTAAGAAAAAGTTGAGCGAGTACGAGTACACGTTAGCGTTACAATACTTGAAACATCGAGAGCGATGGCGAGTGTCTTTAATGTTCCAGGCAGCGGAGAAGGAACGCAGAGAGCGGTTGGCACAGAAAGGCAATCGACGAGGTATAACTGGTATGGGTGGCGGACCATCATCGTCCTCGAGAAACAGATCAGATTCGCGAAACCAACAAGGTGGCGCGGGCGCCGCTGTCAGTGTATCGTACGGTGCTCCTGGTTTCGCATTTGGTCGTTCGGACGGTGTAGCGAGATCTGAGTACGAGGAGATGCAAATGATCAAAGCATTACAACGCAAAGAAGAATTAAAAACTTTGTGTAAAGTTCCGGATATGATCTTGGACGAGCACGAAAGACGCATTGCCATTTTTGACAGTCGTAACGGACTGGTCGAGGATCCAAAGGCGGAACACGACGCCGAAAAATTTATTCGCCCGTGGACAGAGGACGAGATTCGCGTGTATCACGAAAAGTTTACCGCGTACGGGAAGAACTTTCGACGCATCGCGAAGCACTTGCCCGGTCGCAATACTGCGGATTGCGTGGTTTATTACTATAGAAATCAAAAGACGTCGGATGGGTTCAAACCGAGAAGGAAAGCTGCAGCGAAGAAGAGGAAAATGTATAACGAGGCGCGACGAAGCGGTGCGGCTGGGTTATACAGCGCGCCACCAGAAGCTATCGTGCAAACGTTTAAAGAACGTGAAGAAACGCAACGTTCGGCATTAACCGCAGAGGCTCGATTGGAGCGCGCCGCTTTAGCGCAAGCTGCAAAAGCGGCGAAGGCGAAGAAACGAGCGGAAAAACGAGAACGCGAGAAAATGGAAAACGAACAAGTCGGGGGTGAAGAAAAACGCCAAAAGGCATAGTAAATGTTTTAGTCTAGTGCGTAATCTAAAATAAATTGAAAATAGAACTATTAATCGTAGTCGCCTTCGCCATCTACGTCGAATTCGCTCGCGGTGTATTCACTATCGCTCTTCCCCATGATCGTCTGAAATAAAATCGGAATATTCATTTTAAACTCGTCCAAACCTAACGCGCTCCCTTCTCTCGATGGATCCCAGCTCGCAGAGAGCACCCCATAGGTGATGCCTACGAAAGCCGCGCCGAATGTCGCCGTACTCGCCGTGAAAAACATCCACGGTTCTAACCACTCTTGCACATTGATCTTTGCAAAATAGTAATAGAACGGTCCCGTCGTGAATCCTAAAACCATCGGTATCCCGCTAAATCGAACGACTCGGGACAGCATTCGATCGGTCACAATTTGTGGCACCGCTTTGCTCTTCGCCTGTTGAAACTTCCTTTTGGCCTTCAATTCCTCCGCTTCCGCGTCTTTCGTTTTTTCTCGCGCTTCTTTGATGCGCTTTAACGAGGCTTTGGAGGCTTGACCACCGGTCATGTTGATTGGTTTGCCCGTTCTTTCGCTATACTTTACGTTCGGAAGGCGCTTTTCGCGTTTCGATTTTCTTCGCTTTTGTCGTCCCCGTTGCTGTTGTTCATCATCATCGCTCCCCGTAGACGCTTCGCCGGGCTGGTTGCTCCCGTTTTGATTCGGGATGATGGGCGCGACCGGTTTCGACGGGTTCCGCCCTTTCCTTCTCGCGTTTCTCCCCTTCGCGGCGACGACGACGCGCGAACCTCGGCGCGAGGTCACCGGTGAGATGGCCGCGACGCTCAACATTTTTGACACAACAAAGTAAGCGTCAGAGTTCTAAAGATGGATATTTCGGATAAAATACATTTGCAACAAACGATATCTTATGAGTACGTACGTAGTAAAATTTTTTGTGCGCGGGTGTCAATCAAAACTCAAGAAGCACCACGAGACGATGTTTCTCTCTCTCTTTCTCTCTCTCTCTCTCTCTGTAACTCTATCTATTTGTTGTTTGCGGCTTTGTTTTGAGTGGTATTGCCAATAATCGTCGACGCTTGCCTTCGGCTCATGCCTCTCTTCAAAGCGGGATTGGTCGACATCGTGGCGGCGACGGCGTCCAACTCCGAGGCAGAGAGTGCATTGTAAGAACTCAAGAATAAGTTGGACGATTCCGGATCGTTGTTGAACTCGCTCATCATTCTCGAGAGATCGCTAGAGTATTGACGCGCAACGCCGGCAGCAGCGATGGCACCTTGGCGCGAGCCTGGTCGAGAGCCGAGCATGAGTAGCGAGTTGTTGGAGGAAGCGTTTGAACCGCCGACGCCAAAACCTTGGACGTTTTGGAAGAGACGCGTGACTTCTGGGGGCGGAGTCACGGAGGAAGTGGCACGGAAACCTTGATGAGGTGGAATACTTCCTTTAGGGGATGGTGGTTGCATCATTGTGGCGTTCAAGCTCTTTTGCGACGTCAGTTGATGGAAAAAGTTTGGCGATCGAGATCGGCCGGGAAGGGCGTCATCGGTCAAAATGCTTCCGGCGTTGGCGTTTGTCGGTGCCTTGGCCGCTTTCTTAGCCGCCGCTTTCGTGTGCTTCTCTTTGCTATTTGTCGACCTTGTCGTTTTTGTATTCAATCCAGCCGCTGCCGCCGCTCTCTTCTCGCTTCGAACTTTTAATCTGTTCTCCATGATCAATTTGTTTTCCTCTTCCGCCTTCTTCACTGCCTCGACGTCCACTGGTAGCGTCTCTTTGTCCATAGGCACGAGTAAAGGCGTACCTCTAACGAATCCATTCTTTGTCTTTCTTGGTTTCCCTTCGAAAATAGCCGCCAAATCTTTCGCATTCATGCCGTTCGCACACTTCGCCAACTTTTCCTCATCGAGAACCCACTCGGCGGCTTGTCGTTCGTCCTTCTTTTTAAACAACATGCTTGCGTCTTTTTCGGAGATGTTAACCTTGCCTTCCGAGGCGATGTGCACTAACAGACGCAAAAATGGTTCAACTCTAGCGTTCGTCCACCAATATCCGTTCACATCGAACGTTTTTCCGTACGTTTGCGCTAGAAACTTATCAAAAGCTTTACGATACCCCAACCCGTCTCTACTGATGAAGACATGCGATCCTTCGGCTCTCAAAATAGCAGTCGTAAACCGTGCAATTGTTCGTCTCCTGTCCGCTCTTTTTGGTTTACTTTTGCTCAATTTATCACCAGATGCGGCAATCGCTCCGAAAACGCCTTTCCTGGTTGAGCTTCTCTTCTCTTTACCCTGAACCGGCTGTTGTTGTTCAGCGGCTTTGACGGCTTCTTTCTCCTTCTTACTATTTTTGGTCGTCGTCTCTGAACTCGACGATGCTTTCAATGACGCACTTCTCGTGCTCGTTCTTTCCGCGTCCTCTCCGCGTTTCCGTTTCTTCGTCAGTGGTGGCAGCGCCATCAATCCTTCCTCTTCCATCTCTATGCTCCTCTGCGTTTCAATCGCCCCGAGCGCCGCGTTCAACCGCTTCTTCGCCTTAAAGAGTTGATCCTGTATCGCGAGCTGACCTCCTTGTCCCTCTTTTCCAGCACCCGGTGGTCCTATACACTCTCTCGTCTATCCAGAAAGGAATGAAGTAGACTGCGTTGGACTTAATAACCGCGCGATAAACTCCTTCGTGTTCGCGCGGTGAAGAGGTACCTCTCCTTTTTGTATCTCTCGACTCCCTCCCGACAAATTCAAGGGCGCGAGTAAATCTCCGGTTAGAGTAGTCGTGTTCTTCCGAGTGCGTCTTCTGACTGCGCGCGAGGATTCCGCGACGACGACGACGGGTTTCCTTCTCGTCTTTTTCGTGGCGCTTTTGCCCGTCGTCTCGCACCGAGTCGCGTCCGACGCGTCTTCTTCGTCCGCGCGTCTCGACGTCGACGGATCTTCGTCCGCCTTCTCGACAACAGATCGACCGCCGCTTCGCTTCGCGCTCCGCGTCGCGCGTCGGCGCGCAGAGTATGACGACGACGTCGTCGTTTTTACCCGTCGCGTGCTCGTCGCGATGCTTTTTTAGTGGTTGGTGGTCGTGCTCTCCTCCAACCGTCAAAGCGACTTTAGAAACGAGAGAGCGGAAAAGAATCGAAGAGAGGATGTTGTGTGTCTTTTTGTGACGAGAAAAAAGGGGGGTGCCTTGCACACAAAAAGACTCGCTCTTTTTTTTTTAAACTGTTGTTGCGTCTATTTTTGTCTCTCTCGTTTTACTTATACTACCGTGCGATGATGGTACTACAAATAGTACGAAAAAGAAATGACTACACAAGGACTATACGCGTAGTGCGCTACTGGAGTGGTGCGCGATGACACGCGTCTGCTCTTTCTCTTCCCGCTCGCTTTCTTTGTCTTTCTCTCTTTGTCTTTCTCTCTCTCTCTCTCTCTCTCTCTCTCTCTCTCTCTCTCTCTCTCTCTCTCTACTCGTTTCGCGCGAGACTCGTTCCTTTGTTGAGAGCGACGCCGAGGCCCGTTGGCGATATGTCCGCGAGCGTGACGATGTTTTGATTTGCCTGAAGTGGCATAGTCGCGTCTTCTTCGATCTCTTCTTCGTCTCTATTCAATTTCGATGTATCGGGTGAAATGGCAACCGCGCCGTCTACTAAATCCCGAGTGTTTTTGCTATCCGAGGGGGTGCTTGGAGGCGGATTTTTTTCTTCGACGCCGTTGGAATTCTTCGCAAAAGTTCCATTCGAAACCTTGCTTTCGAGCTGCTTCTTTTGATCCTGGTCCCGTAGTTCCCCATGCGAAGCCGTGTTCGCGTTCGGTACATCCAACGTTTGCGCTTTTAAATTCGTTTCCATTGTAGACATGGGTAAAGACAACAACGTTTGTATGGCCTTTTTTGACACGGCCCTGTTGTATATACTTTGCGACGGCCATCGTTCGATGCCGTGTGAGCGAAGGACTCTTTTAAAGGTTGTTCGACCAACACCACATTCCTTGGCCGCTTCGGCAAGCGGCATATGAAATCGTTGCTCGATCATTGCGCGCGTGATACCAAACGAAGGGTTGTTCGCAAATCGTCTTCTTTTGGGTTTCAAAACTGCCGCCACATGATCCGTCTTCGTCTCCGTGCTGACAAAGCTTTCGTGCTCTTCTTTTGTTCGCATGGTGATAGCCTTTGCTTTTTCGCCCCTTTCCTCTCTATTTTCGTTTCTGTTGCTTTCTTTCGCCACATCTCTCGCTTCTTTTTCAGCTTTTGATTTCTCCAATGCCTCTGCGTAGCTTGTGCCTTCTCCCGAATCCTTTAGCGTATGAACCTCGCATTCCACTTGTGCCGCTCCCTTAACCTCCGCCATCCCTTCTTTCTGCACCATCCGCCACTCACCACCGCCAAACAGCGTCAAAGCATCCGTTCCGACTCCCGATCGTGAATTCGCCTTATCACGAGCGGACGTTTTGACTGGTTCATCCGGTTCATTCGTTTGCCCTCCGACACTCGTCAACTTCAAAAAGGTTTGAATGCTTTCCTCGTACTTTCTCTTGCGTTCAGCCGCAGAACCTGAAGATAGAGCACCATTTTGCTTCTTTATCCGTTCTTTCTTCGTGTATTTTAGTTTGACTTCCGGTTCTCCGACGGTCGTGTTGTCATCAACGGCGCTCGGAGAAGGGGGCTCTTCCTTCTCAATGCTACTGCCAGATCCAATCGAACCTTTCCGTTTCCGTCGTCCAGACTTTTTCCCCGAAGGATCCTGCATACCGTGCGAGAAAGAACTCAAAAGCGCTGCGGCATCGAAAATCCCCATCCCATCCGAGGCAACGTATTGCGCGTGCTGTTTTGTTTGTAACTCTTTGAGTTTTTCTGTGTACGAAACCCTTGCAGCAGCCACTGGTTGCTTTGGTTTTTGCTTGGCAACGGGCTCCGGTACCGTCGCTACTCTTTGATTCAACTCAACAACTTCAGCCCCAGTCACCGGACCATGAACGTTATTCTCTTCTTTTGAGTTCGTCACGCATGAACTTACCTCCTTGATCAAAGCGCGCTCCACCGCCAACCGTTCTATCGTCCCATCCATGAACTTGAACTTAATCGCGTTTATCGGTTTCGAGTTGACGTCATTGATAAACGCGTTGCAATGATCCAGCGACAGCGTGTTCGCTTCGACGCGGTGCGAGTTTGTTTTGCAATAAAAACAAGTCGGCTGCGGCTTTAGATATTGAGGTTTTCCCCGCTTTCGATGCTTTTCCGCCGCTTTCGTCGGCGTGGGTTCGACGAAAGATGGAAGCACGCCTTTTACCGCTTCTTCGTCCTCTTTTTCTTCTTCTTTCTTCTCCTTCTCCTCCGATGCATCTTCTTCATTTTTCTTTCCGCCGCTGTCTTCCGTCGTCGTATTTTCCGGAGAAACGTATTTTTTCCTTTCTTTCTTTGGGTCTTCTCCTCCTTTTTTGTCTCTCTTGTGAGAAGAGGGATCATCATCATCATCATCATCGTCCTCCTCCTTCGAATCCAGTGCGTCAGCGCGTCCGTTGCCTCCGACGTCGCCGCTTTCGTCCCCATGATCATCTTTCCCGCTCGTCGTCGTCGTCGTCGTTTCCCTCACGGTGGTGGTCTCTTCCTGTTTTCCCGTCGTTCGTTTCGTTCGTCGCGTCGTCCTCAAAGTCGCCGTCGATTCGTTCGCAATAATTCTTTCCGTACTTTTCGTGACCTTATTATTACAGTCCGAATCGTCGTCGTCCCTACTTATCACGTCGCACAAATAATTGGTCTCCTTATTACTCTTCTTCTTCTTCTTCTTCCGCACCAAAACGCCGTCTCCGTTGCTTTCCCACATCCTCGGGTCGTGCCACTCCTGCTGTTCGATGATTTGCGCGAGCTCGCGTTTGCTCATGGTCGTTCGTCGCCGCTTGTTGTTGTTTGGTTTACGAGACCGACCCCAAGTGTGTTTTGAACTAATTAATTGTGTCAAGAGCTTTCTCTTTTCCCAAAGTCATATATTGCACTTCATTGATAATGATGCATGCGTGGATAATATAGCATGCATCATTATCAATGAAGTGCAATATATGACTTTGGGATTGTCGAAACCAAAAGGTCCAAAAAAAGAGAAAAAAAAAGAAAAAAAAAAGAAAAAATGGAACCCTAAATGGATCAATCGAAAAAAGAGAGCAAAAGTCAAAAAGGAGCCCCCCCTTGAAAAGGAAAGGACCACCGACAAAAAGAGAGAGAGAGAGAGAGAGAGAGAAAGAGAGAGAAGAAGAAGAAGAAGAAGAGTAGGAGCGTATATTTTTTGTCGTCTTAGTTTTCCCGTGCGGCTCGAGGGGAGATGAAAAGCGCGGCGGCGAGCGCGGCGCCCACACCGCTCGAGAATTGGAAAACGAAGGTCGTTAAGAACGAGGGACGCAGACTGGGACGGTACCGTCGAAGACAAAGGAGCGGATTGAACGCGTCTTCTTCTTCTTCTTCTTCTTCTTCTTCTTCTTCTTCTTCTTCTTCTTCTTCTTCTTCTTCTTCTTCTTCTTCTTCTT